>Ga0193706_1000819_pt1 | contig 15543 bp, 8 predicted proteins | sample U3c1metaG_FD_160130 | JGI IMG/M metagenome (GOLD analysis project Ga0193706, IMG submission 160130) | Soil microbial communities from a riparian zone of the East river system, Colorado, United States - U3c1 | ecosystem: Environmental > Terrestrial > Soil > Riparian zone | place: USA: East River... | reverse complement strand
CATGAACTGCGCGACCCCGATCACCCCATGGCGGCCCGGCTGGAGCGCGACATCGAGGCCATCGACAGCCTGCGGGCCTACGCTCTGCCGCTTCTCGCCGATCTCGAGGCGCTCGCTGCGCTGGTTGCCGATTGGGGCACGTGGCTCGACCGGCTTTCGGCCCTGGCCACCCGCGCGCTGCGCCGGCCGGAGCGGGTCCTCGCGGTCCTCGCCGAGCTGGCTCCGATGTCCGAGGTGACGCCGGTCGATCTCACCGAGGTGCGTCTCGTTCTCGAACGCCGTCTCACCGATCTGGTGCTGCGGCCGAGCGAACGACCTTACGGTCGCGTTTACCTCGCGCCGGTGGACCAGGTGCGAGGCCTCTGCTTCGATGTCGTGTTCGTCCCGGGGCTGGCCGAGCGGCTCTTTCCGCAAAAAGTCACCGAAGACCCCATCTTGCCCGATCGCGAGCGGAGCAAGCTCGCCGGAAGGCTCCGTACCAACGCCGATCGCTCGGCCACCGAGAGACTCCTTTTGCGCATCGCCGTCGGGGCGGCCCAAAAACGGCTGGTGCTCTGCTATCCGCGCATCGACGTGGAACAGTCGCGACCGCGCACGCCGTCGTTCTACGGGCTCGAGGTGCTGCGCGCCGCCGAGGGACGGCTTCCCGGTTTCGACGAGCTGGCGCGGCGCGCGGAGGAGGTCGGCGAGGCGCGCCTCGGTTGGCCCGCGCCGCTGCGCCCGGCCCAGGCCATCGACGCGGCCGAGCATGATCTCGCGCTGCTCCAATCGATCCTCGATCGCTCGGAGAGCGAGACCGTCGGAAGAGCGCGCTATCTCCTCGATGCCAACCCGCACCTGAAACGGGCGCTCAGATTTCGCGCGCGCCGCTGGATCAAGAATTTTACGCGCGCCGATGGTCTCGTCGATCCCGATCCGCTCGCCAAGGCGGCGCTCGCGGCGCACGGCCTCGGCGCGCGCTCGTTCTCGCCGACCGCTCTGCAGCACTACGCCGCCTGTCCGTACAAGTTCGTGCTGAGCGCGCTGCACAAACTGGCCCCGCGCGAAGAGCCGGTGCCGCTCGAGGAGCTCGACCCCTTGCAGCGTGGATCGCTCATCCATGAGGTCGAATTTGCGCTGCAGGGGAAATTGCGCGATGCGGGCCTCTTGCCGGTGACGGAGGGCACCCTCGGGCCGGCACGCGCCGTGCTCGACGAGGTGCTCGACGCCGTCGCCGAGAAGTACCGCGACCTCTTGGCGCCGGCGATCGAACGGGTGTGGGAGGATGGCATCGCCTCCATCCGCGCCGATTTGCGGGAGATGCTGCGCCGGGCGACGGAGGAGACCACCTGGATCCCCGCTCATTTCGAGCTTTCTTTCGGTCTCACCGAGCGACGCGAGCGCGATCCGAGGAGCATCGACGAGCCCGCGGTGCTCGATTGCGGGATCCGGCTGCGCGGTTCCATCGATCTGGTCGAACGGCGGGAGGGGGGCGGGCTCCGCGCGACCGACTACAAAACCGGCAAGGCGCGGGCGGTGGACGGGACGATCATCGGCGGCGGTGAAACGCTGCAACCGGTGCTCTATGCGCTCACGTTGGAGAAGCTGTTCCCCGAGCAGCGCATCGACTCCGGGCGTCTCTACTACTGCACGTCGATCGGTGAGTTCAAAGAAGTGGTCATGCCCCTCGACGACGAGGCGCGCCGCGCCGCGGCCGAGGTCGCGAAAACCGTCGGCGACGCGCTGGAAAAAGGCTTTCTCCCCGCCGCGCCGGCGCCGCGCGGGTGCGAGTGGTGCGACTACCGCCCGGTGTGTGGCCCCTACGAGGAGCTCCGCACCAGCAGGATCAAACGACAGGACAAGCTGGTGGCTCTGCACGCACTGCGGAAACGCGTATGACGCCCCTCGCCGACGAAGAGGCGCGTTCGCGCATTCGCCACGATCTCGAGACCACGCTGGTCGTCGAAGCGGCGGCCGGTACGGGCAAAACCACCGAGCTGGTGCGGCGCATCCTGTCGCTCTTGCGCAGCGGCGCCAGTCTGTCGCGCATCGTGGCGGTGACGTTCACCGAAAAAGCAGCCGGCGAAATGAAGCTTCGCCTGCGCGCCGAGATCGAGAAAGCACGCGCCGCGCCGAGCGCGAGCGAAGAAGAGAAACACCGTCTCGACCTCGCGCTCTCGGAGCTGGAAGAAGCACGGATCGGGACCATTCACGGCTTCTGCGCGGATCTCCTGCGCGAGCGCGCGGTCGAAGCGAGGGTCGACCCGCAATTCGAGGTCGCCGCCGAGGAGGAGAAAGAGCGGCTCTACGGCGAATGTTTCGAGCGTTGGTTTCAGGCGGCCCTTGCCGATCCGCCGGAGGGCGTGCGCCGGGTTTTGCGCCGACGCGCGCGCGACCGTGACGCGCTCGGGCCGCGCCTGGTGCTCAAGCGTGCCGGCGGGGACCTCATCGAGCAGCGCGACTTCGCCACCGCCTGGCGGCGTGATCCGTTCCAGCGCGAGCAAGCCCTCGACGCCATCATCGCCCGCCTCGATACGCTGGCCAGCTTCGTCGCCAAGGCCGACGCCAAGGACGACTACCTGGTGCAGAACCTGATTCACGTCCGCCGCTTCATGTCCGAGCTCTACGCCAAGGAAGCGGTCCGCGGCGCGCGCGACTACGACGGGATCGAAGCGGAGCTGCGCGATCTCGTCAAGGGCAAGCCCGGCAAGAGCTGGAACTGGAAAGGGAGCTCCCGTGGCTTTCGCACTTCGGCCGTCCGCAAAGAGGCGCTCGAGCTGCGCGACCGACTGCGCGCCGAGATCGCGCTCCTGATCGACGTCATGGATGCCGATTTGGCTGCTTGCCTGCATCGCGAGCTCTTGCCCCTGGTCACGGCCTACGAGGAGCTCAAGACGCGCAAGGGAAAGCTCGATTTTCTGGATCTGCTTCTTCTCACGCGCGATCTCCTTTCGCACGACCTCGCCGTGCGCAGCGAGCTGCAGGCGCGGTTTTCGCATCTCTTGGTGGACGAATTCCAAGACACCGATCCCCTGCAAGCCGACATCCTGATGCTGCTCTCCGCCGACGATCCGGCCGAGCGAGATCCCTATGCCGCGCGCCCCATCGCGGGAAAACTCTTCGTCGTGGGGGACCCCAAGCAGTCCATCTATCGCTTTCGTCGCGCCGACGTGGCGCTCTACGAAGCTGCCAAACGCCGCCTCTTGGCCCGCGGCGCGGAGCTCGTGCATCTCACCACCAGCTTTCGCAGCGTCCCGTCGATTCAGGCGATGGTCAATGCCGCCTTCGCTCCGCTCATGCAAGGAGGGGAGGACGGCAGCCAAGCGGCGTATGTGCCGCTGACGCCGTTTCGCGACGAGCCCGAGGGTCGCCCCACCATCGTCGCGCTGCCCGTGCCGCGCCCCTATTCTCCCTGGGGCAAAATCGTCAACTTCAGAATCGAAGAGTCGCTCCCCGACGCGGTCGGCGCCTTCGTCGATTTCCTGATTCGCGAAAGCGGATTCACCATCACCGAGCGAGAGGACCCCACCAAGCGCGTGCCGGTGCAAGCACGGCATGTGTGCTTGCTCTTCAAGCGGTTTCAGCATTTCGGTGAAGATGCCACCCGACCTTACGTGCGGGCGCTGGAGGCGCGTCATGTCCCCCACGTGCTGGTGGGAGGCCGTTCGTTCCACGCGCGGGAAGAAGTGCTCGCGGTCCGCAATGCGCTATCGGCCATCGAATGGCCGGAGGACGAATTCAGCGTCTACGCGACGCTGCGCGGTCCCTTTTTTGCGGTGAGCGACGACGCGCTGCTCGCCTTCCGATATCCGGAAGGCAAGCTCGTGCCGGGGCGCCGTTTGAACCCTCTCTACGCGCCCGACAAGAGCGAGCTCAACGAACTGACGCAGGAGGTCGCCGATTCGTTGGCCGTGCTCGGGCGCCTGCACCGCGGGCGCAACCGGCGCCCCATCGCCGACACGCTCACTCAGCTGCTCGAGGCGACGCGCGCCCATGCCGGAGTTGCCATCTGGCCGACCGGCGAGCAAGCCCTCGGCAATTTGCTGCGCGTGCTCGACCTGGCGCGCCGGTTCGAGGCTTCGGGCGCCACCTCGTTTCGGTCGTTCGTGACGCGGCTCGACGAGGAAGCCGAGCGCGGCGGTGCCGCCGAAGCTCCGGTCGTGGAAGAGGGGACCGATGGCGTGCGCATCATGACGGTTCACAAAGCCAAGGGGCTCGAGTTTCCGGTCGTCATTCTGGTCGATCCCACCGCGCCCGCGACGCAGCGGCAGCCGTCGCGTTACGTCGATGTCGAGCGAAAGCTGTGGGTGATGCCGCTGGCCGGCTGTGCGCCGGTGGAGCTGCTCGAAAAGCGCGAGGACGTGCTGCGCCACGACGCGGCGGAGGCAGTGCGTCTCGCCTATGTGGCGGCGACGCGCGCCCGCGAGCTCCTGGTGGTCCCCGTCGTCGGCGACGCGACGGCGGTGGAAGAGGGAAAATCGGATTGGCTCGACGTCTTGCAGCCGGTGCTCTTTCCCCGGGGCATCGACCGCCGTAGCTCGGAGCCGGCGCCCGGTTGTCCCGCTTTCGGCGAAGACAGCGTTCACGAGCGGCCCGAAAGCGTCCACCACGGCGCGGAGGCGTCAGTACGGCCGGGCCGGCATGCCCCCGCCGTGGGAACGCACAAGGTCGTCTTCTGGGATCCCTCGGCCCTTGCGCTCGACAAGCAGGACGAGGTCGGTCTTCGCCAGCAGCGCATTTTGGCCGCGGACGAGGGAGAGTCCGTCGCCAACGAGGGGGAACGGCTGCACGCGGAATGGCAGACGCGGCGTGCGGCACTCCTCGAGCGAGGCGCGCTTCCGTCGTTTCGAATCGCGACGCCGACCGAGGCCAAGGAGGGCGTCGTCGCCACCACGGCCGGCCAAGGCGCGATCGACGTGCGCCTCGACGCCACCGAGGCTCCTCGCATCGGTCGCCCGCACGGCAAGCGTTTCGGCATTCTCGTGCACGCCGTGCTCTCGACCATCGATCTGGGAGCCGGAGCCAAACGAATCGAAAACCAGGCGCGCGCTCAGGGACGGCTTCTGGGGGCGACCCACGACGAAATCGCCGCAGCCGCGGCATCGGTCGTCGCCGCGCTTCGTCATCCGCTCCTCGTGCGCGCCAAGAGCGCGGCGGCCTGTCGCCGCGAGTCGCCGCTTTCGGTGAAGGCGACCGACGGCACGCTCATCGAAGGCGTGCTCGATCTCGCTTTTCGCGAAATCGAAGCAGGCACGCCGATCTGGACGGTGGTCGATTTCAAGACCGACGTCGAGATCGCCGGCCGGCGTGAGGACTATCAGCGGCAGGTACGCGTCTACGCCGATGCCGTCGCGGCCGCCACGGGCGAAAGGGCGCGCGGCGTTCTCCTTTCGGTCTAGCGGGTTGCTGAGAAAGCCCCTGTCTCGCCATCGGATGAGTTCCGGTCGCTAATTCTCCCCCCGCCGCCGGCTCCCCCCGTCGGCTCCCCCCCAGCCCCTCACGTCCCCTCACGAGGTGAGGGGGGAGAAACAGCAGCAACAAACCCTTCGGAGGCCTTTTTCAGCAATCGGTCTCGGCGACCCTTCTGCTATCGATCGTCGCGTGCCCGAGCTGCCCGAGGTCGAGTTTGCCCGAAGTTGCCTCTCCCGCTGGCTCCGCGGCCGGACCCTCCGCCAAGTCGAAGCCGATCCGACACGCGTCATTCGGGGCGCGCCGCCGCGCGAGTTCGCGGCCCTCGCGCAGGATCGCGTCACGAAAGTCGAGCGACGCGGCAAATGGCTCCTGTGGCGTTTCGAGTCGGAGGTCGGCCTTCTCGCGCATCTCGGCATGACGGGAAAGTTCGAGATCGCGCGGCCGGGCGCCCCGTCGGTTCGCTGGTCACGCGTGCGCTTCACGCGTTCGGATGGCGCGGTGGTGCACTACCGCGATCCGCGTCAATTCGGTCACATCCGTCTGGCACCCCTTTCGGTCTTGCTGGCCAGCGAGCCGCTCAAGAGCCTCGGACCCGACGCCAAGGACCACCCGCCTTCCACCCGCGAGCTCAGCGCGCGCCTCGGCAAGAGCCGGCGCAAGGTCAAAGAGGTGCTCATGGATCAAACCGTGCTCGCCGGGCTCGGCAACATCCAAGTGACAGAAGCCCTTTTCATGGCTCGCGTTCATCCCGCGCGCCGCGCCGATTCCCTCACGCCCGCAGAGGTCAACCGCACTCGGCTGGCGATCGCCAAGTCGCTCGCACGCACCTTGGCCATGAACCGCGGCGACAAGATCACGTACGTCGAGGAATCGAAGCGCGTCGAAAACCCCTTCCTCGTCTATGGCAAGGCAAATTCCCCCTGTCCGAGATGCCGCGTCGCGCTGAAGAAGATGGTCATCGGAGGCCGAACCAGCGCTTTTTGCCCTAGCTGCCAACTGCGAACGGTGGGGGCCCGCCAGGGTCGCGGTCGCCGCAGCGCGTAGGCTTCGGTTCGTCCGCGCGTTGTCGCGCTCGATGCCCTATCTTGAGGTCCCGCTACGGGGAGGGGACCAGGTAGGTGTGCCAGGTGTGCCACGGTGGTCGGGGCTGCCCCCGGAAATGGCGGGTCGAACGCCGGCGCGCCGTTTGCACTCCAAGATCCGTGGAACGCTAGCGGCGAGGACTTGTCCTACGAGCATCTGTCGTCGGAGTGCTCAGCTCTTCAGGGGCCGGGCACCAACATGAAGTGGCGGTATCGCGGTGTCCTCGGCAAGGCGGAATGAAAACGGAGGATGGAGGGAGCGCATGGGTGAGCCTGCACTTTTGCAAACAATCGAAGACGCAGACGACGGCAATCGATCGTTTGCCAGCTGTCTGAAACAGGTCCGGCAACGACTGGCGGGAAAGCAGGCATGGCTCTCACAGGAGGTGGGGTGCTCGGATGCCGCCATTTCCTTCTGGGAATCAGGTGGCCGGCTTCCCAATCAGCAGAATCTTTGCCGGATTTTGGCCGCCGTAGCGCGCGGAGGCGCGACCACGCCGGAGCTCTTGGCGCTGCGCAGTTCCTGGCATCAGGAAATGATCAGGCGGTCGCTGAGCCGGGTCGAATCTCCGCGGGTGACCGCGCCTACCGGCTGAGGGGTATCTCGCGACACGCCGGTCACACTTCGTCTTCGCATAGTGCGGCGATTTGACCCAAGTCACAGTAGCTTAAGAAAGAAACACCTCCCCGATTTCATTGTTGAATGTAAAGCGATTTGGCAGAGTGGGGTATCCAGGAGAGCGGGGTGCACCATCGCGTGGGGTGCACACCGGATGTTCGCGTCGCGCCTTCCGGATTGGCACATTGTGCATGTGTGCCACGGAGGGATCTCGGGACAGGGCGGCCCCGGGCGAGGGCCGCCTCGCTCCACCCAGCCGATCGTGATTCGGGTAGAGGCAAGACCTGACGGAGTCGTGCTCGCCGTGCCGGCTGGCTTCATCGGGTGCCTGCGGTCATCCTCCTCGTCCATGCCCATGGGCTCGATAGCGGCGAGTGGCGAGGAGGGGGCCCTGGACCGCCTTTCCGCGCTGCTCGGCGAAGGTGGATGTGTGGTGCTGACGGGCGCCGGTTGCAGCACGGAATCCGGTATTCCCGACTACCGCGGTGCGGGTCGACCTGCACGACCGAGCTCACCCATTCAGCACGGCGCCTTCCTGGGCGATCCGATGGTGCGCCGACGCTACTGGGCGCGCGCGACGCTCGGGTGGGAGCGTTTTTCCCAAGCTCGACCCAACCGCGCTCACCGTGCTCTCGCGGCGCTCGAGCGGACCGGCGCGGTTGTCGGCGTGATCACGCAAAATGTCGACCGCCTCCACCAAGCGGCCGGCAGCGCACGCGTCGTCGAGCTGCACGGCGCACTCGCCGACGTGATCTGTCTCGATTGTGGTGTGCGCGAAGATCGCGCCGAGCTTCAGACGCGCCTCGTGGGAGCCAACCCCGGCTGGCTCGACTTGGCCGCCGGTTCGAACCCGGACGGCGATGCCGATCTGCCTGCGGCGCACGTGGCGGATTTTCGGATGGTCGAATGTCGCGCATGCGGTGGAACGCTCAAACCGGAGGTCGTCTTCTTCGGCGGGTCGGTCGCTCAGCCGGTGCTGGCGTCGGCGTGGGAGCTCTTCGGTGAAGCGACGGCGCTCCTCGTGGTGGGGTCGTCGCTGGCGGTGTTCTCCGGATTTCGCTTTGCGCGCCGCGCTGCGGAGGTCGGACTGCGCTTGGCCGTCGTCAACCTCGGCCCCACGCGCGCCGATCCGCTGGGGCCATGCGCGCGGGTGCACGCGCCCGCCGGTGAGGTGCTCTCCCTCGTCGCCGAGCGTCTGGGCATCGCCTTCGACTGAGCCGCCTACTCCTCTGGGCCGCCTTCATCCACGGACGCCTCGCCTTCATCCGCGGACGTATCCGTCATGGAAGCATCACGCACAGACGCACCACGCGGGTCATGAGTTGGCCCGAAGCCGTCGGTGCACGTGACGTCCTCGCGCACGCGTACCATGGTGGCGAGGAGCTCGCGGTTGATATAGTCCTCGAGCGTCACCGAACCGGGGATGCCGGGCCCGACAGGCACGCCGGGGACGGTCGCCGCGTTGTACGGTCCGTGTTGTCGCGCGACGTTCAAGGTGACCTTGCCGACCTCATCGAGGGTGATCTCGCCGTCGCCATTGCCGTAGACGGTGTCGGCCGAGGCAATGGAGTCGAATCGCAGCGACGCGTTCGGGCTCGCGTCGTCAGCGAACAGGGCGGCGCCGCGGATCCCGATATGAAAGGCGAGGCTCGCCTCGCTTGCTAGCTCGATCGGCTCCGCCGTCATTCCCGCAACGGTTCGCGCGCACGACATGCCGGCGCCTTGGCGGAGCCTCCAACGGACCTGCTTGGTCTCCGGCCCGCGGGTCGCGGTCGCGGCGAAGTCGATGGCAACGCCCTGCGTGCGCTGGCGGGGATCGCCGAATTGAGACCCCGACCCCGCCATCAGATCCTTGTCGGCTTGGGTCACATTCTCGCCGAGCAGAGTGTCGTTGAAAGGCGACATGATGACAAAGCTGAAAGTACATTGCCCCAAGCCAAATAAGATACCAAGCTTCTGATCGATAGGGAGCCTGGCGTCGAGCAACCGCCCATAGCGCGCCTCGGAATAGGTGTTGCAGCTGAGGTAGTTGAACGGGGGAGGCGGGTCGAGGAGCCCCGCACCCCCGATGCCGAGAATCAGACGGTCGACGACGATTGACCAGCCGTCGGCGGTCGTCACCAACGGGTCGTCGGCCGACGTGACCATGAGGAAAATCGACGCTGGCGGCGTGCGTGTATCGGCCGGTAGACACGCCGTGCCGCCGAAGGACGCAAGCGCGAGGCAGGCGAGCCCGCAGCGAAGACTCACGGCTAAAATCCCATCTCCACCCCGATGCTGGGGATGGTAATCGGGCCGATGGCGGTGCCGAAGAGCACCTCTTTATGCAGGGTTGCGTTCATGATCTCGGCGATGAACGAGAGGTAGAACGTCGGTGAGTATACCCATCGTTTCTCGAGGCGCAGATCGAGGCGATAAAAAGTCGGATCGCGAGGTGGGCTCGTCGTGCGCGGCGGTGGATCGACGGGGGGAGACGACGCTTGCGCGGGTATGCCCGTGTACAGCATGAAGCGCGTCCCGGCGCGCCAGTTTCGCCCGAGATCGAAGCTCAAGGCCAGGTTGGCGACGTGGGTGCGGTCGAACGCGCTCGGAAAGCGCTCTCTTCGTACGCTTCGCATCGATCGCGACAGGGTGTAGGAAAGAAAGCCTCCCAGGCGACGGGTGAGCTTGCGACGGATGTACACCTCGGCCCCCACCGCCGAGCCGAGGCTCCGATTGGAGATGAAGTCGAGGTCATCGTCACCACGCTCATTTTGCTGCACGCCGATCGTGTCGCTCATGTTGAAAAAGACGTTGTCGAACAGGGTGAACGTGGCCGTCGTTTGATCGGGGAGATCGAACTCGACGCCCGCGCTCGTCTGAAAGCTGGTCTGGAGTCCGCCTCGCAGCGAGCCAATGCCAAGCCCGGGGACGGGAATGATGAACGACGGAGGCTGGTGCGCGATACCGATGGTGTGGAGCACGCGGATCGTATCGGTCACTTCCAACCGCGACGCGATGCGCGGGTCGATGCCCACGGCGGATGCGCTGCCCGATCGGTAGAGATCAGCGCGAATTCCCGGCGTGAACGTCACGCCGGGATACTTCAGTACCGCGTCCGTCCACGCCCCGAGGGTGACGTCGTTGCGTGTCGGAAAGAGCAAATTGAAGTCCTGGGTCTGGGGTTGGTCGGGGTCATGATAAGGGCCCATTTCCATGCGATACGCTTCGACCAGGATGTCCGCGCCGCCGCGCAGCTCGGTGTTGGAAGCAGCGCGGTGCGTCGCTTCGACGCGCGCCTGCACCTGCGTGTTACGAGCGACGCGCGGTTGGTCGGGGATCTTGGTGCGATCGAATCCGAGGGTGACCGCGGCGCGCAGCTTGGACGAAGGGCCGAGACGACGGTCGTAGCGAGTATCCAGACGATAGAACTCCGAACCGAATAAGACCAAGAGACCACCGCTGCGCTTCTCGCCGATGAGGTCGTACGATCCGAAGCCGAAGACGGTGAGGCGGTCGTTCGGCGTGAGATCGTAGGAGACGCGCCCCTCGAAATCGCGATAGTCGAGCTGCGCTTCGGGGACGGTGAGCGAGAGCACCGCCGCGGTGTACGAGTAGCGACCGGCGAGCAGCGCCGTCCCTTTGCCGCCGGCAAAACCCGTCTCGGCCATGGCCCCGAGGTCGAAGAGGCGGATATTGCCTTCGCCGTGCAGCGCGGCGCGCGGCACGGTCGCTTCGGCCGCCACGATGCCCCCCGCGAACCTCCCGAATTGGGCCGGATACCCACCGGGATAGAGATCGACGCGTTCGACGATGCCGGGGTGGATGATCGAGGGACCGAGGCCGACGTGGTAGAGGTACGGCACCCGTACCCCGTCGAGGAAGTAGCCGATGTTGCCCGGCGGCGCGCCGCGCAAGTAGAAAAAGGGGACACCGGAGATGATGGGGGTGACGCCGGGCAGCGCTTCGATGGCACGGAACGGATCGCCGAAGGCGCCGGGAAGCTGACGCACTTCGGCGCGCGTCAGCGTCGAGACGCCGGGTGGGCTGCGCTCCCCGACGATCGTGATCTCGGCGGCACGCTGCGCGGAGCTGCCCTCCGCTGCCCCCGGGACGGCGGAGCTTCCCGCGGTGGCGTCCCCGGACGTCGATGGCACGGTCCCCGTTCGCTCGCCCGTCCCTGCGGTATCGGTCGCATCAGGCGCCGCAGCGGGCGGCTCGTGGAATCGCACTTCGAATCGAATGCGTGCCGCCACCGCTTGCCCCTGTCGGCGCGCCGGCTCGAAATTCCATTTCATGGCCGCTGCGACGGCCGTCGCCGCGAAGGGCTCGTCCCCTTCGATGGCGCGCGCGGCTTCGACCGCGCCGTCGCGCCCCACCGTGATCATGAGCACCACCACGGCGTCTCCTCGTGCCCCTTCCGGATAGGGGACATCCGCCTTGGAGCTGAGCGACGGCGGCGTCAGATCGGCGGTCGGGTCAGCGGCGGGGGGCGCGGTCTCGGGAGCCGACGGCGGTGGCTCGGCAGCGGCGGTGGTACCGATCGAACCCGCCGTGAGCGCGACGCCGACCGCGGCTCGAAGGGCGCGGCGGTCGATCATGATGCGATGCCCGTCGCTAGAGCGGCCCGAGAGCCCAAGAGGCCTCCCTAGCACGCGCGAACCGAAGGAAAAAGTTTCACCGGTTCACAGGGCTCGAGACCGTCAAACCTGACACCCCGCGGGAGGTGACCCGCGGCCTCGTTTCGCTTCGTGGCGAAAAGCTCATTTTCTCCCGCCGTTCAATGGCATACGGTGCCGCTCCGATGAACCCTGTTGCCGCATTCGATGACGCGAGCCTGCGAAAACAAGAAAACGAGCTCGATCAACGGCTGACGCGACTCAAGTCCGAAGGCCTGCGCCTGGACATGAGCCGGGGCAAGCCTGCGCCGGAGCAGCTCGATCTCGGCCTCGGACTCCTCACGGTGCTCGACGCTGCAGATTATCGCAGCGCAGCCGGTGTCGATTGCCGGAACTACGGACTGCTCGAGGGACTACCGGAGGCGCGCAAGTTGTTGGCCGGGCTCCTCGACCTGCCGCCTGACAACGTGATTGTCAGCGGCAACTCGAGCCTCGAGCTCATGCATGACAGCGTTGCAAGAGCGCTGTCGCACGGCGTGCCTGGCGGCGACGGGCCCTGGGGCAAGGGGGCAACGACCTTTCTCTGTCCGGTCCCGGGTTACGACCGCCACTTTACGATTTGCCAACACTTCGGCATCGGAATGATTCCGGTTCCCATGGGCGCTCGCGGGCCCGATATGGACGCGGTGGAGCGCCTGGCGGCGTCCGATCCAGCGGTGAAGGGCATTTGGCTCGTCCCGAAGTACAGCAATCCGAGCGGGATCACCCTGGACGACGACGTCGTCGACCGTCTCGCCCGCATGCCGACGGCGGCTCCGGATTTCAGGATCCTTTGGGACAATGCCTACGCCGTCCACGAACTGGGCAATGGATCCGACGAGCTGAAGAGCATCTTTGCGGCGTGCCAGGCGGCGGGCACTCCTGATCGAGCTCTGCTGTTCAGTTCAACATCCAAGATCAGCCTTGCTGGCGCCGGGTTGGGCGTCATGGGTGGAAGTGATCGCAACCTCACCTGGATGGTCCAACACATGTCCAAGCGGACGATTGGACCCGATAAACTGACTCAGTTGCGCCATGTGCGGTTTTTCAAAGACTTCGACGGCATCAAGGCGCAGATGCGTGCTCACGCGAAGGTCTTGGCGCCCAAATTCGATGCCGTCCAACGCGTCCTGGAGAGCGAGCTGGGCGGCCTTGGTGTCGCGACATGGACGAAGCCTCGTGGGGGCTACTTCGTCAGCGTTGATACCCTGGACGGGTGCGCCAAGGAGGTCATCCGCATCGCTGCAAGCGCGGGAGTGAAACTAACCGATGCCGGGGCGACGTTCCCGCTGGGGAAAGACCCGAGAGATCGGAACATACGAATCGCACCATCGTTTCCGACGCTGCCGGAGATCACCAAGGCGATGGAGGTGTTCTCCGTTTGTGTAAAGCTGGCGAGCATTCGGTGTTCGCCGGCTCCTAGCTCGTAGGAGCGTTGAGCCGCCTCGCGGAGGCCGGGCTCATGGCTTGGGGGGGGGCGCCCCGCTTTTTCGAGCAACTGACAGAACGACGCGTCCGAAGTGACGTCAGCTGCAGCTTGTACGCGTCAAAGAGGCGCCCAAGCAGGGGACAGATCGACCGATGAAAAATCACGAGAACTCCAGGCCCATCTCCACGACGTCGTCCCTTCGGGGGACCGCGGCGCTCCTGGCCGACCGGCGCCTCTGTCCGTTTCGCTACGCGGTCGGGCTGGTCGCGCTGTTCATTCCCCTGGCTCAAGGCTGCGGCGATAGCTCGACGTGCGCAATGACGGCAACATGCCGGCCCTCGGACAAGGGCGATGCGCGATCGGCGGCCGACGTGACGCCCGACAGCATGGGGGATGCAGGCGCCGACGACTCGGACAGCGAGGCGGACCCTGACCTCATCGACGGCGGATCCTCCGCACGCGATGGCGCACGGGACGAGCCTTCGACCTCCGACGGCACGGGCGGCGGCCTCAATGACGGCGCGACGCGCATCGATGGCGGTGCCGAGACCGATGCCAGCGGCAACAACGATGGGACACTCCGCGATGACGCTGGCACCGGCGATCGCAGCGACCCGGTCCCCGTCACCGACGCGGCCGACGTCGCCGACGCGCCCTTTTTCGACGCATTTGGCGACGCGCCCGTCGACACACCGCCGGACGTTCCCGTCTGCGACGCGAGTCCCGATCGATCGCCGCTCGATGAACCTTGTCTCGTGGACGAGGCCTACGGCGCGTTCGTCTCTCCGCGCGGCAGCGACATCACCGGCAACGGCACGCGCGCCGCCCCGTACCAGACCATCGGTCGCGCGATGGGCTCGGCCAAGCGCGGCCGGCGCGTTTTCGTTTGCGACGACGGCACCGGTTACAGCGATCCCATCGTCGTCGATAGGTCGACCGATGGCCATACCGTTTACGGCGCCTTCGACTGTGCGACGTGGGTGCCGTCCGCGACCGCGCGCGCACGAGTTCGGCCGAAAGCCGGCCCAGCGATCATCGTGAGCGGACTCGCTGTCGGGATCACCATCGAAAACTTCGACCTTCGCGCGGCAGACGCCGCAATTGGTGCGAGCAGCATCGCGGCGAAGATCGACGCGTCGGTGGGCGTCGTTTTTCGACGAACTCGAATCGCGTCCGGCAAGGCGGGCGCCGGAACCGACGGTTCCGACGGCACCGCCGGGGGAGATGGTCCGCCTGCCGGCGCCGATCAACTCGGTCGTGCACCCTTCTGTGCCAACGCCTCGCAGCTAGGTGGGATTGCCGTCGTCAGTACGTGCGGCGCGACGGGTGGCCGTGGCGGCTTGGGCACCCTCAGTACCTTCGGACCTCGCAGCAATCCTGGCATGAACGGGGAGCCCATGAGCGGCGTTTCTCCCGCCAATCGTGCCAACGCGGGAACCACCTGCCGGAGCGATACCTTCACGCCAGGTGTGGCCGATGGGAGTCGAGGTGCAGACGGCATTCCCGGGGTGCCCGGAGCATCCGCTCCGAGCGGGGGAACTTTCTCGGCGACAGGATACGCACCTTCCCTGCCGGGCGCCGACGGTACCGACGGTCGCCCTGCGCAAGGCGGCGGCGGCGGCGTCGGTTGCCCTTCAAGCGCCACTTGCGTCGGCCCCTCGGGTGGCGCTGGCGGGGCCGGCGGTTGCGGCGGCCAGCACGGGACAGGTGGTGGTCCCGCAGGCGCCTCGATCGGACTTCTCAGCTGGAGGAGCACCGTCCTGCTCGACAAGTGTGAGGTGATTTCAGCCGAGGGAGGCGCCGGCGGCAGGGGTGGCCATGGCGGCGCGGGCGGCAAAGGGTCGGCAGGTGGCAAAGGTAACGATGGCTTTGACGGTTCCGACCCTTCCGGCGCGGGCGGTCTCGGAGGCGAGGGCGGATCAGGAGCGGCGGGAGCCGGCGGCAATGGTGGTCCCACGTATGGAATCGTGTTTGCCGGCCAACGCCCCACCCAGATGGGTGGAACAACCGTAGCGCGAGGATCGGGCGGTCCCGGTGGCGCCGGCGGTACGACCCCAGCTAGCGCGGTCTCGGGAAGTAGTCGCGCGGCAGACGGCTTTCTGGGAGACGCCAATTACGAGCTTTCCCTTCCGTGAACGCGCAGGCGCCTGCGCTTGGGCGCCGCTCGCCCCCCCCGCGACGGCACCGATTCATCTCCCCCATTTCGAGACCACACCATCGAAGTGCTACGCTCATCGTGAATGCCCGCTGCGCCCGCGAGGGCCCAACGAGCTGCGCCCTCGCGGGCCCAACGAACGGAGCGCCAGATGATGTTCGCGGAGTCGATTCCGACCATCCCCCATGTGCGCGGATTTGCATTGGGGCAGCTTCTCGAGTTCCGGCGGA
>Ga0193706_1000818_pt1 | contig 15556 bp, 10 predicted proteins | sample U3c1metaG_FD_160130 | JGI IMG/M metagenome (GOLD analysis project Ga0193706, IMG submission 160130) | Soil microbial communities from a riparian zone of the East river system, Colorado, United States - U3c1 | ecosystem: Environmental > Terrestrial > Soil > Riparian zone | place: USA: East River... | reverse complement strand
GTCTTCACGGCGACGCTGCCCACGGGTGCACTCGATCGCTGCGACTCCGTTAGCCTTAGCGTTCATCGCACGGTTTCGGGCGTCCTCAGGAGCGTGACCGCGTGCTCGTCAAGAACCTCCGCTCGTACCAACCCGCAGCGTACGACGATTATTGGAACTGGACCTACACGTTGCTGGGTCAGTAACCTGTTCGTCATCACTGAAGGTCGGATTCACCCCGCCCACGACCTTTTCACGGCTTTCCGAAGATTCCACTGCGCAGCGCCTGTAGCCGCTCGGGGGATCCGACGAAGAGATCCTCCGGGTAGCGGCGGTAGGCGATGATCCCTTGGTAGATTTGGGCGCGCTCGTCGATGTTCATCCCCAGACCGGCCAAGAATTGCAAGCGCAGGTTGCTGTCGCGGTTGATCTGGGCGTCCACCAGCCAGGGGCGAAGCTCGTGGCCGCGGCCCGCATACGTGGAGAGCAGCGCAGTGGCTGAATTGAACCCAATCTCGCGCAGCGATTTGGCGACCACGCCGAAATCGGGCGTGCCGAGGAGTCGCTCCATCTGGTCGAGATCGATGGGCCGAGGGTCGACCTGGCCGCTCAGAACGACGTCGTAGCCGACGCCGCGCGCCGTGTTGCCCCACACGATGCCGTCCGGAAAGACTTCGAAGAAGGTCGCCACTTCGCTCTTTACCGCCTCCATGCCGCTGTCGTAGAGCTGGACGAACACCGTCACCACGCCACCCGGACGGAGATGGCGCTTGGCGAGCTCCCAAAACTCCTTGGTGTAGAGCGAAGCGGCGCCCTTCACCCACGGGTCGAACGGATCGGAGGTGATGGCGTCGAACTTCTCCTGGGTCGTGTTGAGAAAGTGACGGGCATCATCCACCTCTACCCGCACCTTGGGATTTTGCACGACCTCGTAGTTGTGCTTGCCGAAGTACTTGGCGACGATTTCGGGCACCAACGGCTCGATCTCGGCGATGACGAGGTGTTCGACTCGGGGGTCGATGCTGGCAGCGCCGGCCGTGACTCCCGCGCCGCAAGCGACCACCAAGACGGAGCGAGGATGCTCGGGCACGAGCGTCGTCAAATGGCCGAGCATGCGCTGCAGGCGCATGTCCTGAGGCAGACTGGATGCCTGGACCTTGCCCGCGTTGTGGTACTTCAACATGCCGCCTGGGTTGCGCGAGACGGCCAGCGAAGCGTTCATCCCTTCGCCCACGTAGATGAATTTTTCATCGGAGCGCAGGTTGACCGCCGAGAGCCGACCATGTCCGATCAACACGGCCGGTAGGGGGGCGATATTTCGTCCCACGATGCTGGCGATCTCGACGATGATCAGCACGGGGAGCAGGGCGCGAATACCGACGCGATCAGCCACCGAATCACCAGCGTCGACAGGCAAGAAGCAGGCAATCGCCGCCATGGCCGAAAGCCCGACGAGGAGGCGTTCGCTCTGCTGCGTGCCGATCCAGGCGATGAGCGCCAGGCTCGTCACGAGGGCGCCGATGATGGCGCCCACCGTGTTGGCCGCATAGACCCGGCCGACCATGAGGCCGCCGTCCTCGCCTTCCGAAGCGACTGCGGCGAGCGCGAGTGGGAAGCTTGCGCCCCACAGACACGCCGCCGGGAGAATGGCCCAAAGGCTCCGTAGAAAATCGATCTGGAACTGAAACCAGGGGCTCGAGGTGATGGTGGGGTTCACCGGCCAGAAAGGCATGGACGCGGTGACGTTCCAAGAGGTCCACCCAATGGCAAGAATCAAGAGCAGCTGGGCGACGCCGAGCGCGCGCCGGGGGCTCGAGGTGTACTGCGCCAAGTACGACCCGAGGCCGCTGCCGAGCCCGATGCCGACAAGGAAGACCGCGAGGATGATGGAGAAGGTGTAGGTGCTGCCGCTGAGAAGCAGCGTGAACTGACGCGTCCAGATCACCTCGGCGCCGAGAGCGCTCATTCCCGATAGCGCGATCGTCAAATAGACGGTGCTCCGGGCGGCCGGTCCGCTGCCGGGTGACGGCGCGTGGGCCACGCTCGAGTTCGGTCCAGCAATGGTGCGAGGTTCGTGACGTGCCAATAGGAGGGCGACCGCCATGACGAGCAGGTTGAGGCCGACAGCCACCAGCGTGGCGATGGGCATGTCATGGACGCGCAAGAGATAGAAACCGGCGAACACGCAACCGAAGACGGCGCCCATCGTGTTGGCGGCGTAGAAGGAGCCCAGCCAAGAAACGCCGCGCGGCGTGGTTTCGACCCAGCGCGCCACCGCCGGCAGCGTCGCGCCCATCATCACGGTGGGGGGCAAGAGACAGATCCCGGCGAAGAGGGCCCGCAGGACGAGACCGGGAACGCCGTGACCGACCACCGATGTGTAGACGCTCTGCACGAGCGGCATGGCCAAGAGCATCGAGAGCCCGCAGACCGCAATGGCAGCCTCGAGGAGGGCATAGACACGGAGCGGATGGCGGCTCCGCGGAACGTAACGGGCCAGGGCCAGGCTTCCGATGCACATCCCGCCCATGAAGGTCCCCAAGAGGACGCCGATCGAAAAGGCGGACGAGCCGAGAACCAGCTGCAGCATCTGGAACCAGACGATTTCATAGATGAGGGCGGCGCAGCCGCTGCCCACGAAGAGGAGCAGAACGAGCGGGAATAGCCGCTCCGGGCGGGAGCGCGATTCTTCCGGCTTGGCAGGACCGCCGCCCTTGTGACGACGGCGAGCAAAGGCCGCGGCCGCGAGAACGAGGATCAACAATCCCAGCGCGACCTGCAACCGGCCGACGCTACTCTTCTTCGGCTGCTGAACATGCTCCTTCGGCACGGGCTTCGGGGGGCGGGTTTCTTCGGCGATGCGCAACGCCGGCGGCGAGGACGGGCCCCGGCAGTAGGCTGCAAACTCGGAGATGGAATAGGCGCCGTCGCCGTTCGCTTCGCCGACCCGCAGAAAGCGCACCGTCGCCGGAGCCTCCACGATCAAACGCGTGCGCAGGCCGTGCCCGCGATCGACGACGTTGACCGCTTCGGCAAGGGGCCGGTAGCTGCCCGCAGTCCCGTCCAACGACCCACTGATCGTGTACGAATCGTTGGCATCGCCCTGCAAGAGAAAGGCGGAGACGGAACGGGCTTGCCCGAGATCGTAGGTGAGGAATGCCCCTCGGGTGTCGAGCTGCACCGCAACGGACGCATCCCACGGCGCACCCTCCGGTCCCGCCGCGCCATCCGTCACGACGGCGCCGTTCCCCCGCAGCTCGTGCTGCTGCCAGGGCAGCTTTCCGGCAAGGAGGTTCTCCGTTCCACATGCGGAGACAGTGGCTTCGTCGGGCTGGGCGTCGCTCGCGTCAGCGAGGGCCGGCGCGCCGGCTGCCGCGATCGAGAGGACCGCGCTTAGGTAGATGGACCAGCAAATCTTGCGACGAATTTCCATGATCTCCGGCTGAACGCGCGCCGCCCGGGGCGCCGAACTGCGCGTCGGGGTTCGGGCGGGCCAGTGTACCCGCGCAGGGCGCAACGAGAAGAGGCGGAAGTCCTTTTGATGGCTCGGCCCTCGCACGGTCGGAAGATTGGCACTGGCATGGGCCAATCGCGACTTCGAAGGCATTCGACGGAGAGCACCTGCTCCCGGAGACTGTCGACGGCGAGGCGCGTCTGCGCGGTACGGTTGCCGACGAGCCGTGCGAGGCGAGATGGTGCTCGTCGTGGTAGTCCGTTGCGGGTGAAGAAACGCAGCAAGCGAATTTTGGCGACGGGGATGATTCTCGCTACGTGCTCGTCATGCGAAGCACGTCTGGTGGAGGTGCAAGCGCCAGCACCACGCTTCCCGCCACGGTGTATTGGATTGTCGATCCCGACCGCGATTTCCTGTCGACAATCCGCAAGGAGCTGCGACCCACTCTCTTTCACGAGATGCATCACCTCGTTCGCGACGCGCGCGTGCCGAGGGCCACCATCATGGACAGTGTCATCAGCGAGGGCCTGGCCACCGCCTTCGAGCGCGATCTCGGTAACGTCAATCCGCCATGGGGAATCGCGCCGCCTGAAAACGTGGCCATGGAGTGGACACGTGAGCTCTTGCGCCAGCCCGACCATGCTTCACGAAAGGAATGGTTATTCCAGCATCCCGACGGGCGAAGATGGATCGGAATGAGAGTGGGCACTTTTCTGGTCGATCGCGCCATGCGCGCGTCGGGGCGCCATGCCGCGGAGCTGGCTTCGGTGCCGACCGATGAAATTTTGGGCTTGGCCGGGATACGGCGAGAGTGAGAGGATGCCCCATCGTCAATGGTCGAGCGCCAGGGTTTGAATACGCCGCTATGGACAGCCTGTATTTGCGCATTTCTCACCTGGGTCACCGCCCAGGCCGCGCGCGCCGACGATTACCAGGCGCTCGGCGAAGAGATCGTCGCCCATGTGCGCGAGCAATTCCTCGACGTCAAGCGCGCCCGGGCCTGGGCTGAAAAGCATGCACGCTACGGCGCCACCGTGAAAGACGCCGTCCAGTTCGAGCGCCGGACCAACGCCGCCCTGGGAGAGCTCGCCGCTTCGCACACCGCTTACTATCCGAAAGAGAGCAGTGAAAACCTGCAACTGCGCTCGCTGTATGCATCCATCATCAAAGACCCGGCGCCCGAGGCAGAAAGCGTCGGCGCCGATTTCGTCAAAACGCCCAACGGCTTTTTCGTGCGCCAAGTCTTTGCCAAAAGCCCGGCTGCGGCCGCGGGACTCTTGCGCGGCGATCGCATCATCTCCGTCGATGCAAGACCCTTCGATCCGGTGCGCTCGCTGCGCGGCAAAGACGGAGTGGCCGTCTTGTTCGAAGTGGCGCGGGCGAAGAACGCGCCGCCCGTGCGACTCAGCATCGCTCCCCGCAAGACGAAGCCGGCCGAAGAGTGGCTCGCGGCGCAAGACAGCGCGAGCCAAATCGTCGAGCGCCTCGGCCGACGGGTCGCCTACGCCTCCCTGTATTCTTGCGCGGGCCCGAAGCCCCTCGAGCTTCTTCAGCGAATCATGGACGAGCGCTTCGCCGGCGCCGAGGCGTTGGTTCTCGATCTGCGCGACGGCTGGGGTGGGTGCCCGCCGGAGTTCCTGAAGCTCTTCAACCCGGTCGCGCCGACACTGCGCATGGTCGGGCGCGACGGCAAAGCGCGCGTCTGGCCGGCGAGCTGGCGTAAGCCCGTGGTCTTGGTGACCAACAAGAACACCCGCAGCGGCAAAGAGATCGTCGCCTTCGAATTTCGCAAGCACGCCATCGGGCCGATTGTCGGCGAGCGCACGGCCGGGGCCTTTCTCATGGGAAGGCCCCTTCCGCTTTCGGATGGATCGCTGCTCTACCTCGCGGTGGAGAAGGTCGAAATCGATGGCGTCGCGCTCGAAGGAAGCGGCGTCGCTCCCACCGTCGAAGTCGCCGACACTCTTTTCTACGCCGCCGGAGCGGACCCTCAGCGGGAGCGCGCCCTCACCCTGGCCGCCGAGCTCGCGGTCAATCTTTGATTATCGCCTGACCCATCGCGTCGCCGGCTACTGAACGTCGAGACCGCTCCGCGCCTGCTCGAGCGCCGTGCCCTTTCGTCGCCGTGAGCGGCTCAGCGCAAAGGCAGACCGCCCTTGTTGATCCAAGCGCGGAAGCTGACGCCCGCAGAATTGTCCCGGAGATTCTGGAGGGTGGCATCCAAGGAACCGGTCAGGTAGAGATGGTCGCCGCTGTCGGCCGTGCTGGCTTGGTCGATGACGAGCGCTAGCGCTCCTTCCTTTCGGACATCGCCTACCGAAAAGGTGCGACCGTCCTCGAGCGTGGCTTCGACGGCGCCCGCGCGAGCGTTTTCGTGGACGCCGGCCGAAAGCGGCACAGTCCCGAGAACCAACGATACGTACATGCGCCGAGCGCCTTGGGGGAGGCGCCGGAAATCGAGGAAGACGTGTGAAACATGTTCCATATTGGCAGCCGATGCGGTGCAGTCTTCGAAGGCTACCTTCGTGGCGGAGGCTTCTTCGACGAGCTCCGCATAGCACTTGGGTCCGAATTCGGACGGCGGCTTGCCGGGATCGACGTCGGCGCCGGCGTTCGCGCCATCGGAGGAGGAGCTCGAACACGCGAGAAGGCCGATAGCCATCGGCAGGCACCCCAAGCAATCGCTGATCCGCATCCTATCCTCCTTCTGCGGCCCGAGCTCAGGCTAGCACGCCCTCGCCCCGCGCTGCCCGCTGCGCCGCGGCCCACTGGCACAGCCCGTGGCACAACTATGCCACGGGGCGCGTCGGCAGGCGCAGGTGAGGCCGCGTAGATCCGCGAAAGAGCGCTTTTCCGAGGCCAGGCACGGCGGCTGCAAAGACGCACGTCAATCGAGGTGACGTACATGTCAGAGCTCGGAAAATGGCTTCGCTTCGTCCTGCCGTTCATGGCCGTTCTTGCGTTCACTGCGTGCAGCGGCGGAGGCGGCCAACCCGCCGGCGCGGGGGGCTCGAGCTCGGCCGGCGCTGCCGGCGCTGGAGGTGCTGGCGCCGCCGGCACCAGCGGCGCAGCGGGCGCCGGGTTCGAATCGGATGATCCGAGCCGCAATGCCGCGACAAGAACGTCGGCCGACGCGGGCTCGGGAACGGGAACGGGCGGAGCGGGCGGCGGGCCGGTGCCACCGTCGGGTGATACGAGCGCTCCGACCAGGGCCATCGTCGAGGCCGACATCATTCAGGTGCAGGGCGACACGCTGTACGCCCTCGCCGAATACGGCGGACTCTCGGCCATCGACATTGCGGACGCCGACGATCTGCGCATGTTGGGACGGTACGGTGTGCGCGGTCGACCCTTCGAAATGTATGTCCGCTCCGGCGTCGCCTATGCGATGTACTCGTCCTTTCCGCACTACGAGCGCGATGCGAGCACCGGCAGCTACCGCTACATCCTGAGCTCGCGCATCGTCGCCATCGACGTCGCGAATCCAGCCGCGATGAAGGAGATCGGCGTCTTCGATCTGCCGGGTGAGATCAGCGACTCGCGAATGGTCGGGGACGTCATCTACGTCGTTTCGTATGAGAATGGAAATTGCTGGGGGTGTTTGAGCAACCAGCCACGTTCCACCGTGACGTCCATTTCTGCCGGCGATCCTGCGAACATTCAGAGAGTCGAACAGGTCACTTTCGACGACCAACGCAGTTCGCTCGGCTGGTACCGCCGCAGCATCCACGTGACGACGGATCGCCTCTACGTGAGCGGCATGGTTTACGACGGCTTTTGGGGCGCCAACACGGGACACTCGACCATCCAGACCGTCGACATCTCCGATCCCGCCGGTCACTTGGTTCTCGGTGCGCTGGTGCCGGTGAACGGCCAGATCGAAAATCGCTGGCAGATGGACGAGTTGGACGGCGTGCTGCGCGTCATCAGCCAATCGGGCAGCACGTGGGCCAATGGCCCTCCCCCCGTCGTCGAGACGTTCAAAATCGAAAGCGCACAGCGCATCGTCCCGCTCGGCAAGCTCACCCTCACCCTTCCGAAGCAGGAGAACCTGAAGAGCGTTCGCTTCGACGGCGCGCGTGGCTATGCGGTGACGTTCGAGCAAATCGACCCGCTGTTCACCATCGACCTCAGCGATCCCGCGGCACCCAAGCAGGCCGGGGAGGTCGAAATGCCCGGCTTTTTGCATCACATGGAGCCGCGCGGCGATCGGCTCGTCGCGCTCGGCGTCGACAGGAACAACCCGAGCGGCGGGCTCACCGTCAGTATCTTCGACGTGGCCGACCTCGCGCATCCGACGCTGCTCTCGCGGGCGAGCTTCGGCTCGCAGTGGGGAAACTTGCCCGAAGACCAGGACCGCATTCACAAGGCGTTCCGACTCTTCGACCAAGAAAATCTCATCGTCATGCCATTCTCCGGTTATGCCAGCGCAAATTCGGGATCGCCCGGCTGCGGGACCTACGTGAGCGGCGTGCAGCTTCTCGATTTCACGCGCGACCAGGTGACGGCACGAGGCGTCGCGCCCTTACGAGGCAACGCGCGACGCGCCTTTCTCCATCGCGACACGCTCTTCGCCGTTTCCGACGACCAACTGGCAACCTTCAGGATCGACGACCGCGACGCGCCCGCACGCCGCGACACGCTCGCACTCGCCAACGTCGCGGACAAGACGGTTCGCGTCGGCGACTACTTGGTCGAGCTCGGCAGCGACTGGTGGACGAGCGAGCCGCAGATCGCGGTGGTCCCCATCGCCGGCGGGGCCCAGGGCATCCCGGTGGCGACGCTCGACCTCGCCAAAGCCGTGAACACCGGCAACGACCCCTGCTACAGCAGGTACTGGAGCTCGTTCGCGGGCAATTCGCAGCTCTTCGTGGAAGGAAGCACCGTGTACGTCGCTTACGACGCGGGCTTCGCGGGCGCGAGCGGCAAGGGGCGGATGGGATTTGCCGTGCTCGACATGGCCGATCCGTTACACCCAGCACTGCGCGGCTCGGCCGTGCTCGAGATCGTCAAAGGTCCGTCTCCGCAAAGTTACCCCTATGGCTATGGCTACGGCTGCGGCGTTGGCTATTACAGCAATCCGAGAGGCGTATGGTCGAGCGGCGACCGTATCGTCCAAGTGGGAACGTCGCTCGTTCTGCAGGAGCTCGAGCCGATCGAGACGCCCGACGCGGGGGTCAACTCGTTCACCATCCGGCCGACCCGGGCGATTTTGCACGCCGTCGATCTGTCCGATCCGGCCAACATCCGCCTCACGTCTTCCACGAAGATCGGTGATGGGCTGTCGGCGAGCGGGCTTTTCGGCGACGCATCGCATGTGTTCACCTCCCATCAGGAAGACGTGGTCGACCGCCCGGGCCGCACGCGATTCTTCGTCGATCGGATCGATTTCGCGAATCCCGCCGAGCCGGTGCGAAGCAAAATCAACGTCCCTGGCTCGCTTCTCACCGTCGACCGAGGTGGCGAACGCGCCGTCACCATCGACTACCGGCGAACATTGACGCCGGCCGACAGCGACGCGTCCACGCCACCGCAGCCGTGCCAAGTCGACGGCGGTTTCGCCTACGCCGAGCCCATCTACACCATGAACGGCACCTGGCGCGTGGAGGGTTGCCTCCGCGTGTACCGAACGCTGAAGCTCGTATCGCTCGCCGGCAACACGGCCACGCAGCTCGACGCTTTGGAGCCGACGGGCGACTCCGTTTCGAAGGTTCACGCCGGCAGCGATCGGCTCTGGATCGAGCGCGTGAAATACGTGTCGAACCCGCCGGTCCCCGGAAACCCTTACGCCGGGGGGTACACACAACTGAGCGTCGAAACGTTGAGCGGCCTTCGGGCCGGCCATTTCACGTCGGCATCCAACCTCACGCTGCGCGCCACCACCTTGATCCCGGAACGAGACGGTACCCGCTTCGTCGCCAGCGCTCTCGGCGATTCGCCTTCGAGTCTCGCTGTCTTCGATACCTCGGATGCGGCCCACCCGCGCCGGGTGATCGAACACGTCGAGAGCCGCGCACAGTACTACGGCTCGACAGCCAACATCACGCTCGATCCCCGCTACCTCATCTGGTCCATGGGCAAGGACGGCGCCCTGGCCATCCCGCTCGACTGAGGCAGCCATGGCCATCATCTTTTCCGGTATGCCCCAACGCTTCTTGCCTTCTTCCTCGCCCGCCCGTGGCCGCCGACGATTGCTTCGAAGGCTGGCCGTGCTTTCAGCAGCGGCGAGCGCTTATTTTGCCGCGCCCGCCGCCGCGCATGCCCAGAGCTCGAGCAGTAGCTGGATCCCCGGCGTTGGGCTTTTTTTTGGCTATGCGTTCGGAGCCAACGCGGGGTTCGAGGCGGGGGTGGAGACGTTCGCGACCTATCGCTTCACCGGTTTGGGATGCTCCAGCACCAAACGCTCGGGCATCGGTCCGTTGCTTCAGTTCACTTCCGTCGACTTTGGACCACCGCGGATCACGCTGGCCGCGCAGGGCGGAGGCGAGATCGACATGTATTCCTCGACGGCGCTTACCGCCGAGCTTGGTGGGACCTATTTTTTCGGCGAAACGCAGGGGTTTGCCATCCACACGGGGTTGACGCCCGAGTTTGCCATCTTCAATGTGTCGGCGCGAGCACAGTGGTTCAAGGAAGAGGTCTCCTTGACGGCGGGCGCTCGCTACCTCGCGACCTACGGTGGGCCGGGGTACTGCGTCGAGGGCCGGCCCCTTCGCACTTCGTCGGGATGCGTCCGACACGATGGACCGACGGAGCCGCGCCGTCCCTCCCCGCGCATCCGCGAGGAAGCGCTTCTCGCCGGCTGGGCGTGGGAGCGAGCGGCGCAAGACGAATGCGCGTCCGTGCCGGCGTTCCTGCATCTCGCGGCCGAGCTTTTGGCGCACGATGCGCCCGATGCGTTGATCGAGCGATGCCTCGTTGCGGCCGAGGACGAGATGGTTCACGCGCGTCTCGCTGCCGAATTGGCGTCGCGGTACCTCGCCAGCCGCGTCGACCCAACGTATCCCGCTGTTGCGCCGCGCCCTCCGCTCGCGGGCCAAGCGGGGCTCGTGCGGCTCGCGACAGAGAGCTGGCTCGATGGTTGTCTCGGAGAAGGCATGGCCGCCGCGCGGGCGGCGCGCGCGGCGCGGCTTGACGGCGATTCCTACGCGCAGAGCGCGCAACGCACCATCGCGCGTGACGAAGCGCGCCATGCGGAGCTCGGTTGGAGCATCCTGCAGTGGGCGACGGAGGTCGGAGGGGACGATGTCCGCGACGCCGTGCGCGGGCTTCGCGATGCAGAGATGGGTGGGACGAGTACCGAGGGCAGCGCAGTCACCGAGCGGTACGGCCGCCTCGGACCAGCGCACGTTCGTGAAGTGACCGAGCGGCACTGCACGCGCAGTCGCGCGCGGCTCGACGCATTGCTGTGAGTCGGCACCGCCAAACCCATCGGGGATCATCGACGGCGGGCCGCAGATATGCCAAAGGTCGACGATGCATTTCGTCGAGCTCGAAACAGCGAGGTCGCTGGATGTCCCGGTGATGAGCGTCGCCGCCGTCTTGCCTAGTCCTTGGTCGGAAGCTGCCAAAGCCATCTTTCACGTAAAGAAGATCGATCTTCCTCTCGTGCGATTTCGCAGGACGGACCCCGAGGTCGTCAAGTGGAGCGGAATGGACAACGTGCCCGTGCTTCTTTGCAAGGGCGAGCCGCGGCGCACGGGGTGGGCGGAGATCTTGATGTTCGCAGAGCGCGCCGGCGGCGCCGTGTCGCTCGTTCCGGATGACGCCGACGATCGCATTCGCCTCTTCGGCGTCGCTCACGAGATCGCCGGCGAAGGGGGGCTAGGTTACAACGAGCGCCTGGTGATGATTCACGGCTCGATCGTGTCCAATGGCGCCGAAGGGTTCCCCGTGGCGGCAGCCCAATACCTCGCCCCCAAGTACGGATACGACGAAGGGGGATTTTCGGCAGCCAAGCAACGCGTCATCGACATTCTCGATTTGCTTCATCGGATGGTCGAACAAAGCCGCCGCCAAGGGCGCACGTATTTGCTCGGCAATCGCCTGGGCGCGCTCGACATCTATTTGGCGACATTTCTCACGCCCATCGTCGGCGTCAGCGAAAAAGAGTGCCCCGCCATGATGCCCCAGGTTCGCCCAGCTTTCGCCTACCTCAAGAAGGAAGTCGGCCACGCCGTCACGGAGGCGCTGGCGGCGCACCGTGCGCTGATCTTCGAACGACATTTGAAGTGGCCGATCGAGCTGTGACTCCGCCCCCGCAGCTCCCGGCAGGGCGCCGTGAGCCGCCCTCACCCCTTGACCGCACCGACGATGAGACCTTTCGTGAAGTGCCGCTGCACGAACGGATACACCAGGAGAGCGGGAACGACGGTGACCACCACGACTGCCATTTTGATGGCCAGCGTTGGAGGGTAAGCCGTGATCCCGGGCAGGTTCACAGGGGCGCCCGCTACGTGCGGAGACTGTCCGGCAAGGATGTAGCTCTGCAGCACGCGTTGAATCGGCCACTTGTCGTTGTCGTCGATGTAGAGGACCGCATTGAAGTAGGCGTTCCAATAGCTCACCGCGTAAAAGAGCCCCACCACGGCGACCGCTGCTTTGGAAAGCGGCAGCAGGATGCCCATGAGGATGCGCCACTCGCTGGCGCCGTCGATGCGGGCGCTGTCGACGAGCTCGCTGGGAATGCTCATGAAAAATGCCCGGACGACGACCAAGTTGAAGACACTGATCGCGCTCGGGAGAATCAGCGACCAGAGGCTGTTCTTCAGTCCCAAGCCGGTCACGACGAGGTAGCTCGGGACCAATCCCGGCGAGATGAGGAACGTGAGCAGAAAGTAGAAGAGCAAAGGGCGGTGCGCCAGCGAACCTGGCCGGGACAGGCCGTACGCGGCCAGCACGGTGAGGAGCAAACTGACTGCCGTCCCCATCACCGTGACGAGGGTGCTGATCCAGATGGCGCGCGTGACTTGACCGCCCGAGAAAATCGTTACGTACGCCGAGAGGTCGAGCTCTGCCGGGATGACGACCATCCCGCCGGCCTCGTTGATCGTCTGGCGTGAGGCGAGGCTGGTGACGACAATCGACCACATCGGAAAAAGAACGGCCACGACCACCGAGGTGAGAATCGTCCCTTTGCCGAGCTGGGTGACGGGCGACGGTTTCTCCTCCCAGGCCGCGCGTGTCGCGCTCGTCCGGGGGATCGGGGCCGGGGCAATGGTGCTCACGTTTTCTGATAGACCCCTTGCTCGCCGATGAAGTGGGCGATCTTGTTGGCTGCGAGTATCAAAGAGAGTCCCACCACGCCTTTGAAGAGACCCGCCGCCGCACCAAGCCCCCACTGCTGGGGAACGATGGCCTGATAGAAAACGAAAGTGTCCAGCACTTCCGCCGCTTGGCGCCCCACCGCCTCGCGCTGCAGGATGTACTGCTCGAAACCGACATTGAGCGCATCACCCAGGCGCAAGATCAAAAGGAGCACGACCACCGGCCTCAGGGCGGGCAATGTGATGTGCCACAGCCGCCGCCACCGTCCCGCCCCATCGGCGGCTGCTGCCTCGTAGAGCGTCAGGTCGATCGCAGAAAGCGTTGCCAGAAAAACGATCGTCCCCCACCCCACGTCCTTCCACACCGCTTCACTGGTGACGAGGAAAATGAAGGTGTCGGGGTTGGTCATGATGTTCCACGGCTCGATGCCGTGCTGACGCAGCTGTCCCGCCAAGAGTCCCGCGCCGCCGAACATCTGCACGAAGAAAGTAATCACCAGTACCCAACTGAAGAAATGGGGCAGGTAAATCACCCCTTGGACGAACGCGCGCAGCCTCGATGACCCGATGCTGTGCAGAAGGATGGCCAGGCCGATGGGGAGTGGAAAGAAGAAGACCAGCTGAAAGAGCGTGATTGAAAGCGTATTTTGGACCGCATCCCAGAAGGCGGGGTCGTAAAACAGCGTTTCGAAATTGCCAAAGCCGATCCACTCGCTCAAAAGGAATGCTTCGAACGGGTTGTCTCCTTCGAACGGGTTGTAGTCTTGGAAGGCGATGACGTTGCCGAGCGTTGGCACGTAGTGAAAGACGAGCAAGAGCAGGGCGGCGGGAGCCGTCATGAGGAGCAGCGGCCAGTCTCGGCGCAACCGCATACCGAGGCGAGCACGGGACGACTCGGTTACCTCGTGCTTATTCATCGCCCATTGTCAGCCAGGATTTTTTCCAAAAAGGCGCGACCCTCGTCGCCCCCCGTGTTCCGCCACTCCCGGATGATCGCGTCGAAGTCGCGGAGGGGGCGTCGGCCTCGCAAAACGTCGTTGATCTTGTCTTCCGTCGTGACGATGGTCTTGGAGTAGTTGGCCGGCAGCTCGACCTTGATGGCGTGGAAGAGGTCGGGCTCGAGGTAGGGGATCGTGGCACGCGTATAGGCAAGGAGATCCTCTACGTAATGCGGCACATCCGCGCTCGCCACTTCGACGGCGGCGCGCCCCCCGAGGACATAGTATTGGGGCGGGGTCGCCAGCTCTTGATTGAACAAGTCAGTCGGCACCGGACTGCCGTCGGCGGCGCGGGTGAAATGCTTGCCCTCTACCCCAGAAAGACAGAGCTCGTATTCCTTGCTGCCGAACGGGGCTGCGCACCAATTGAGCACGCGCAGGAGCTCCTCGGTGCGCTCCTTGCCGAGCCCTTTCTTGAGGAACGTGTAGTACACCGGCTCGGCGCTGCCCCACACCAAAGGCTCGCCACCTACCGCGGAAAAAACGGGTACCGGATGCATGTCAAAGCCACGAGTGACTTTCGATTGTTCGCTCTGCATGCCCCGCCAGGCGCCCAGCCCATCCTCCCAGGCGATCATCTTGCCGGCGCTGAAAAGCTGCTTGGCGTCGGCCCCCTTGCTGGCAACGAGGTCTGGATGAACCATCCCCTCTTGGAAGAGACGCGTGGCAAACTCCAGGGCTTGCCGGAACTCGGCGGTTTCGAATTTGAATTCCAGGCCGCCACCCGCTTTTTTGCGCCACCCGCCTTTGGAGCCGGGGCATTTGAAGAACATCTGCACCATGTTGAAGAGGTTGCCGAAAGCCCACACGCCTTTGCTCGGGTTGGTCATCCTTCTGCCGAAGTCGTAGAGCTCGTCGATTGTCTTCGGGGCTGCGATGCCGGCACGGTCGGTCAAGTCCTTTCGATAAAAGAGCGCCCACGGCAAGGGACCGCTGTTCGGAAACGGGACCGCTGCGAGACGGCCCGACCAGACGGAGTACTGCCAGGCCACGGTCGGTAGCGCGGCGAGCATCGGGTACGCGGAGGCGGCGTCGCCTCGGAGATGATCGGTGAGGTCCGCAAAGAGCGCCTTTACGGCTTGAGAGAAGCGCGGGATCCTGTCGATCTCCCAACTCGGCACGCAGAGGAGATGAGGCACGTCGCGGGCGCCGAGAACGGCGCTGAGCTTGTCGGCGTAGGTATTGCCGTCCTGCACGCTGGGGTTGATGGGCGCGCCAAGCTCACCATTGACCGCGGCCAGGTAGGCGTTGCGGCCGAGACCGGGTGGATTGGGCCCCCAGGCCGGCGACATCGTCGTAATCGCCTGTCCGCTACGCGCAGGCCTGTCGGTAATGGCGTCGACGAGGTGCGTTGGGTAGTGCAGATAGCCGCTCGGTATCAATCCCTCGCCCGGGATGTCCGGCTTGAGGAGCTCGATGGGGGTGTACTTGGGAATCACCGCCGCGACCTCGAGGGCACTGGTTGCCCTTCCTCTGTTGCGTGGCCCCCTCGCGCAGCCAACCGCGCCGGGAAATGCTGCAGCGGCCGTCCCCGCGCCCATGAGGGCCAGAAACCTGCGGCGCTGGAGTGCCGGCCGTGTCACGGCGCGCCCGCTTGCATCATGGTCGGCTTACCTCGTCGTGTACCGTCGGGCCGTCTCCCCGTGTCGCTTCCAAAAATCTTTCCGTGATGGTGCCTTTTCGCGCGCCTTCGTTTCGCTTGCGCGGCACTACACCTTAGCCGACGGGAGCGCTGCTCGCGCCGACCGAAACAAATCTGCATCACGCTTCGTCCCTGCATTGGAGGCCAGCCCGTCACGACGCCCACCATGCTTGGTGCTCACCCTGACCAAACGCGGCTCATGAAAATGAACCCTCTT
>Ga0193706_1000817_pt1 | contig 15589 bp, 10 predicted proteins | sample U3c1metaG_FD_160130 | JGI IMG/M metagenome (GOLD analysis project Ga0193706, IMG submission 160130) | Soil microbial communities from a riparian zone of the East river system, Colorado, United States - U3c1 | ecosystem: Environmental > Terrestrial > Soil > Riparian zone | place: USA: East River... | reverse complement strand
ACGAGTTCCTTGATCGTGCTGTCCTCGAGCGCAGCGCCCAGCGCGCGCGAAGCGTGCACCACGCACCACGCCTGACCTTCGGCCGTCGGCGCGGCGTTCTCGATCGCGGTGTCGCGCAGGAAAAAACCCGAGTGGGTCTGCAGATACTGCAGGATCCTCGCGCGCTCGTGCGGTGCGACGTCGCAGGGCGTTCCGCCGTCGCCGTCGAGGTCCGAGGCGTCGAGCTCGGGGAACTCACTGCGCGGCGGCGGCCGCGCGTGCACGGGATCGACGCGGCTCGATTTCGGCGCCAGGCCGGCGCGTTGCAGCACGGCCAGCTCGTGGTTGCCGAGCACGAAGGGCGCGCGCAGAGCAGACAGCTGCTCCATGACACCGACCGGATCCGGCCCGCGGTGGAAGAGATCGCCTACGCTGACGAAGCGATCCGCGGGACCGAGCTCGAGTCGCGCGAGAAGACGCGAAAGCTCTTCCGCGCAGCCATGGATGTCGCCGACGACCCAGGTAGTCATGCCCGACCATCGACCGGGCGGAGGAGGTCCAGTGAGGGGCGCCGACCCAACGCCCGGCACGCGTTCCAGGCGCGGGACGCGGGCTCAGCGCAGTCCCTTCCAGGCGAAGTATCCCGCGGCGCCGAGGACGGCGATCCCGAGCAGGTAGATCCAGATCCGCGACGGATCGATCATCCCGCCGCGCGAGGAGGCCTGGGGGTTGGAGCTGATGGTCTCGAGCTCGGTGACCAGCTCGCGCGCCGATTGGATGCGCTGGTCGAGCGGCTTCTCCAGGCAGCGGCGCAGCAACTTGGCCAGCGGCGTCGGCGCCTTGACCCCGAGCTTGGCCAGGGTCGGCGGCTCCTCCTCGATGATCGCGGAGAAGGTGTCGGTGATGGTCTCGCGGCTGAAGGCCGGGAAGCCCGTCATCATCTCGTGCAGCACGGAGCCGAAGGAAAAAAGATCGGAACGATGGTCCGCCTGCTTCCCGCGGCTCTGCTCCGGCGACATGTAGGCGACCGTGCCGAGCACCACGCCGATCTCCGTGACGATGGCGGAGCCGCCCCCGAACTCGTTCGCCGATCCGCCCTCCACCAGCTTGGCGAGGCCGAAGTCGAGGATCTTGATTCGGCCGTCGGGGAGCATGAACACGTTCTCCGGCTTCAGGTCGCGGTGCACGATGCCCTTCTCGTGCGCGGCGGCGAGGCCCTTCGCGAGCTGCAGGCCGACGTCGAGCGCGGATTCGATCGGCAGGGCTCCGCGATTCAACCGGTCGCGCAGCGTCTCGCCCTCGAGCAGCTCGGTGACGAGGTAAGGAGACTCCTCGTGCTCGCCGATGTCGAACAGCGAGACGATGTTCGGATGATTCAGCGCCGAAGCGGCGCGGGCCTCGCGCTCGAAGCGCTTCAATCGACCTTGATCGCTGTGGAATTCCGACAGCAAAACCTTGATCGCCACGTCGCGTCCCAGGCGCATGTCCGTGGCGCGATAGACCTCGCCCATGCTGCCCTTGCCGAGCAGCGCGAGGATCTCGTAGCGACCAACTTTTTCCCCGCGAGAGAGCGACATTCTCCGCAGCGTACGAAATTTCGTCGGTACGGAGCCAGGCTCGATTCCGACACCCCCCGCGCGCGCGCTTTGCGCGCGCGCGGGGGGTGTCGGAATCGAGCCTGGCCCCGTACCGACACTAAGACGTGGTCTTCACGACCGCGCCCGTCCAATGGTCCGCGGGCAGCCAGCGGCGGATCATCGAGCCGAGGTCCTGCAGCCGGATCGGCTTGGTGACGTAGTCGTCCATCCCGGCGGAGATGCACAGCTCGCGATCGCCCATCATCGCATTGGCCGTCATGGCGACGATCGGCGTCGGTTTTCCGCCGAGCTGGCGGCGGCGGATTTCGCGCGTCGCGGCGTAGCCGTCCATGTCTGGCATCTGGCAATCCATCAGGATCAGGTCGTAGGTCGTGCGTTCCATCGAGGTCAGCACCTGCTCGCCCGTCCCGGCGACGTCGGCCGAGTAGCCCAGTCGCTCCAGCATGCGCAGAGCGACCTTCTGGTTGACCTCGTTGTCCTCGGCGAGCAGGATCCGCGCCGTCGAGCGCGCCACGGGCTCGAGCGGGGCGCGCGCGGGAAGAGCGCTCTCGGGCGCGTGCGCGGATGAGGAGTGCGGGTTCGGGATGTCCTGGCCGAGGGCAGCGAGCAGGGCGTCGCGCAGATACGACGACTTGACCGGCTTCGTCAAGTAACCGTCGAAGCCGATCGCCTTGCTCTTGCCCGCGCTGCCGAGGTAGCCGACGGAGGTGAGCAGGATCAGGTGCACCGAGTGCAGGATGGGATCCTCCTTGATCAGGCGGCCGAGCTCGAGGCCGTCCATCTCCGGCATCTGGAAGTCGAGCAGGGCCGCGACGAATCCCTGACGCTTCTCCACCGCTTCGCGCATCATCGTCAACGCGATCAGCGGCGAGCTGGCCTCGTCGCAGCGGAAACCCCAGGCGCGCAGATTCGCGATGGCGACGCGGCGGTTGGTGGCGTTGTCGTCGACCACGAGCACGCGCTGGCCGCGCACATGGGTCGCGAGCAGCTCGCGGCGCTCCTCCGAGCCCGCGGGCTGCAGATCCAGCGTCGCCGTGAACCAGAACTTCGAGCCGCGGCCGTCCTCGCTCTCGACGTGGATCTCTCCGCCCATCGCGTCGACGATCTTGCGCGCGATCACCAGGCCGAGGCCGCTGCCGCCGTACTTGCGCGTGGTCGAAGCGTCGACCTGGCTGAAGGACTGGAACAGACGGTTGATGCGCTCCTCGGGAATGCCGATGCCGGTGTCCTGAACTTCGAAGCGCAGGGTGACGCAGGTTTCCTCCAGCTTCTCGCGCGTGACACGCAGCACGACTTCGCCGCGCTCGGTGAACTTGATCGCGTTGTTGACCAGGTTGAGCAGCACCTGGCGCAGGCGGCCGGGATCGCCACAAACCAGACGCGGGATCTCGGGCTCGACGAACGTGATCAGCTCGAGGCCCTTGTCGTCCGCGCGCGACACGACGATGTCGACCGTCTCGTCGACGATCGTGTCGAGGTTGAAGCCGATGGTCTCGAGCTCCAGCTTGTCCGCCTCCATCTTGGAGAAGTCGAGGATGTCGTTGATCAAGGACAGCAGCGATTCCGAGCAGGTGCGCGCCGTCGCCGCGTAGTCGCGCTGCTCCTCGTCCAGGTCGGACTCGATCAGGAGACAGGTCATTCCGATCACGCCGTTGAGCGGCGTGCGGATCTCGTGGCTCATGTTGGCCAGGAATTCCGACTTGACGCGCGCGGCCTCGAAGGCCTGGTCGCGGGCGATGACCAGCTCGGCGGTGCGCTCGATCACCTTGCGTTCGACGCTGGCCGTGGTCGCCTCGAGCTCGGCCTGGCGCTGCGAGATCTGGCGCATTTCGCCGACGCTGCTCCAGCAGGAATAGAGCAGGAAGCAGTCCTCGAAGATCACCCAGCCCGCATGCTCCAGCCAGCGCCAGGAAGTCGAGCTCAGGACGCCGAACACGGACTGCGGGAAGTAGATGCCGCGCAGCATGTGGTCGAGCGCGACGACGACCGTGGCGCTGAGCAAGACACGCCAGTCGCGGTAGAAGGCTAGGAAGGCCAGGGATCCGAAAACGTGGAAATGGGTCTCGATCCGGCCGCCGCTCAAGTGGATCAGCAGAGCGGAGAACAGCGCCTGGCAGACGCCGATCGTGTGCCGCGTCACCGTCTCGCCCGGGTGCCTCCAGGCGAGCCAGATCGGTCCGAGCGCGATCGCCGCGCCGACGTAGATCGCCAGGTAGACGTTGGTGTGGATCGAGCTCTCCGCTCCATCCCAGGTGCGCGGCGAGACCCACAGGGCGGCCGCGATTCCGGCCAGCCACTGCAAGGCCATCAACATGCCGAACAGCCGGTCGGTCTTGCGGAAAAGGGCGTGGTGCTGCTCGAGGTAGAGTTCCTGCGCGCGATCGTTCGTGAGAGCGGGGGAGTCGGACGTGGTCATGGGTTCCGTGATTCGTCGTCGAGGTCGGTTTTGCTGGTCAGGCCGCACCCATAGACGGGCGTCGAGTTGCACGATGGAGTCCGTCCCTGGAGCAGCGCGACGATCGAGTCAGCGCCCTGGTTGTCGCCGGAGTGGCCGCGGCTCGCGGTGATGCCGCCCTGAAATTCCAGCTGGCCGTCAGCGCCGTAAAGCAGCACTTCTCCGGACGTCCTTACGCCGAATTGGCGCGCATAGGCTCCGCCCGTGTCCGCCCTGACTTGGATGCCGGGGATCTTCGCGGCGGAATCCCACAGCTCGCTGTGCGTCCACTCGCGGCCGAGCTCGGGCAGCGAGAGCATCACGACGGTGCCGCGCAGCTTTCCATTGGCGCGAGCGGCGATGCGATCGAGCTCGCCGATCGTCGCGCGCGTGCACGGACACTGCGGGTGCGCGAAGAGCAGGAGTTTCGGCTGACCATCGGCTCGCGCGAGCGAGCATGCGCGAGGCCATTGCGTCGGAGGTTTTGCGGGGGCGCCGCTTTCGCTCTGGTAGCGGATCATTCCCGCGAGGCCGAGGGCGAGAAACACCATCCACAAGACGCCCACGGCGGCGAGCAGCCGCCGCGGCCTGCCTGGCCGCTTCGTAAGTGACGAGATCTCCGCCATGAATGAGGTTTGCCTCACCCTGCTTCGGAGTAATGCGCCGGCATCTTGAGGCGTCATGGCGTCGTCACGCAGCCAGGCACGATTTCGACCCCCCCCGCCATGTACGGAGCCAGGTGAATTCGTCCGCAATGGTGCGGGCATCCCGCGCGCCGCGAGAGCGGCGCGCGGGATGCCCGCACCATTGCGGACGAATTCACCTGGCTCCGTATCGATTCGTCGAGCCCGGTTCCGTGTCGAGACCCGTCCTCTTCCTGGGACTCCCAGCGGGGCTGGCCCAAGGGATCGGCGCCCCGTGCCGAAGAGGCCCGCCCCGCTCCAGGGCTCGAAACGCCCTGCGGGACACCCGTCGCATGCATTCGAACCGGTTTTCCTCCTTGTTGATGCTCCTTTGGCTGGGCGCCGCTGCCTGCAGCACGCCGCCTTTGCCCGAGGAGCACGCGAAGGCTTCGACCCTTTCACCCGACCTGCGCTGGGACGAGCTGACGCTGGGCCCGAACGACATCGTGCGCGTCGGAGTCTTCGGACACCCCGAGCTCTCCACGCCCCTGTCGGGAACCCTGTCCGGCGCCGTGGGATCGCGCGTCGACGGAGCGGGAGGCTTGAGCCTGCCCTTGGTCGGCACGGTCGCGATCGGCGGCATGTCGCTCGAAGAAGCGCGCGAAAAAATCCGCGCGGCCTACGCGGCCTTCGTACAGGAGCCCAAGGTCGACGTGTCGGTCGTCGAGTACGCCGCGCGGCGTTTCTACCTCTACGGCGAAGTCAACCAGCCCGGCGCCTACACTATCGATCGCCCGCTGAATCTCTACCAGGCGCTGACTTACGGCAAAGGCCTCTCGCCTCGCGCCGATCGCAGCGAAGTCGTGCTCTTGCGCGGCAAGCCCGAAGCCCTGGAAGTCCACGTGTTCAACGCGAACTCGCCGACGGCCAAGGGCCTCAACGCCCTGCGGCCCGACGACATGATCTTCGTGCGCCGCTCGGGCGCGGGGAGATTCTCCGACGAATTCCTGCCGATCCTCGTCGGCATTTCCAACGCCCTGGGATCGGTCGCGACCATTTTGTTGATCGACGACCAGCTGGGAAACTAGTCCGTGAAGCACAGCAAGAATTCTTCCGAGGAGCAGGCAGGCGGCCGCGGGCTCTCGCTCGAGACCGCGCTCGAGCTGTGCATCCGCCACACGCGACTTGTGATCGTCGTCTGCGTGGCGACCCTGGGCGCGAGCATGTTCTGGCTGGCCTCGAAGCCGCCGGTCTACCGCGCCAATGCAACGCTGATCCTCGAATCCGGCAGGTCCAAGGGCGGCGTGCTCGGCGAGCTCGCGGCGCTGACCAGCGCACCCGAGGCTTCCAGTGAAATGGAGCTCCTGCGCGCGCGGACCACGGCGGCCGAGACGGTACGGGCCGCGGCCAATGATTCGGCGAACGAAGTCGCGCGGCACCTGGACTTGACCACGGTCGTCGAGGATCTCGGCTATCGACCGTTGCGAGAAATCGCGGCCGGTTGGACTGGCGGAATCCGCTCGATCGACCGCAACGCACGCCTGCACGCGCGCATCGAGCCTGGCGTTCCGATCCGCTCCGAGCGCTGCCTGTCGGTCGAGTTCGACGGCGCGCAGCAGGTCACGATCCAGGAAGTCGGCAGCCTCGGGCGCAGCCTGTCGTTCGGCGCACCCAAGGTCGAAGCGACGCTGGTCGCAGGCAAGGCGATCGCCTACCGCGATCTCCTGCTGCACCTCGAGCCCGAGGGCGATCTCTCGGGCACGTCCTTCCTGATCCACGGACTCTCCGACGCACGCGCCATCGAGCGCGTGCTCGGCGCGACGCGGGTCAGCGAGACCGAGCGCAATTCCGGCGTGATCGAGCTGCTCTTCGACGATTGCGATCCCGAGCGCGCGGCCCAGACGGCCAACGCCCTGTGCCAGAACTACCTCGACCGCAACAAGTCGCGCGGCGAAAAACGCGCGCGTCAGACGGTCGACTTCATCGACGTGCAGCTCGCGGAGCAGACCACGGCCCTCGACGAATCGGAAAGGCAGGTCGCGACCCTGCAGCGCGCCAATCCGCGCGCGATCGACGTCGGCCAGGTCGGCACGCAGTTGATCGAGCAGATGTCCAAGCTCGAGGTCGAGCGCGTGGCGTCGGGCTTGAGCGATCGCTCGCTTGGCGAGGCTCTTGCCGCCCTCGAGAGCGGCGATACCCAGGCTCTTTCGCGCCTCGGACCCGAGGTCGCCGACCCGATCACCGCGGCCTACGTCGAGCAGATCGCCCGCCTCGAAGCTGAATCGTTGCTCCAAGAGCGCAGCGACAGTGGCGCGTATAAAACGCTGCTGCAGCAGAAGAGCCTCGAGCTCGAAAGTCGGCGCGACGCGTTGGCGGTAGAGCTTTCGGCCGCGCGTTCCGCGGCCGACGCCGTTCGCGGCGGATCCTCCGAGGCCGTGTCGCGTCTCGGAGCCGGCGCGCCGCAGATCGGCGATCCGCTCTTGACCGGCTATCTCGCCGAGCTCTCGACCCTCCAGGCCCGGCGCGACTCGCTTGCCGCGGAATTCAAGCCCGAGCACCCCGACCTCGCTTTGTGCGAGCGCCAGTTGACCGCGATGCGCTCGCGCGTCAGCGCGCTGCTCGACAACCGCGTCAGCGGTCTGGAGATCCAGGCTCACGAATTCGACTCGCTGCTCGCGAGCTACGCCGAGCGCGCCGGGTCCCTTCCCGCCGGCGAACGCGCCCGCATCGAAACGGCGCGCCGCGGCCTGGTCGCGCGCACCGCGACGCACCTCGAGAGTCAACGTGCTGGCTTGAAAGCGCGCAGCCAGTCGATCGCGACCGAGCTCGAGCGCATGCAGGCCGACATGGGCTCGCTGCCCGAGGAAGCTCGCGTGCTAGCCGATCCTCTGCGGCGGCTCGCTGCCCACACCGAGATCGTGAAGTTCCTGCTCTCGCGCAAGCAGGAGGCCGAGATCTCCAAGGCGGCCACGGTCGCCAGCGCCGAATTCATCGACCCCGCGGTCGCTCCGCTGCGCCGCCACGGACCGTCGATCGTCGTCCACCTCTGCCTGGGCCTGGTCCTCGGACTCGTCTTCGCCCTCGCTGCCGCGCTCTTGCGCGAATCCCTCTCGCGCCGCGTGTTCACCGCCAGCGAGCTCGAAGAGATCTCCGGTCTGAGCGTGCTCGGCACGATCCCCGACTTCAAGCACGGCCGCTTCCGGATCAAGGGCGCCCACGAGCACTACGTGCCCCTGCTCGACGATCCCGAGAGCGTTCCCGCCGAGGCCTTCCGCTCGCTGCGCGCCAACCTGAAATTCGCGCTCGGCGCGATCGAGGGCGCGAAGACCATCGCTTTCACCTCGTGCACGCAAGGCGAGGGCAAGTCGCTGACCAACGTCAGCGTCGCCCTGGCCTACGCGATCAACGGCAAGCGCGTGCTGCTGGTCGACGCCGACATGCGCCGGCCCAGCGTGCACCACTACCTCGGCATGGAACTGATGCCGGGACTGTCGGAAATCCTTCAAGAGCGCGTCGCCTGGCGTGAGTGCATCCGCCGCGACGTGGCGCGCGGCCTCGACGTGATCACCGCGGGCAAGCAGCCGGCTGCTCCCGGTGATCTCCTGGAAAGCGAAGCCTGCGACAAGCTGCTCGCCGACCTGCGCAACGAATACGACCTGATCGTTTTCGATGTTCCGCCGGCACTCGCCGTCGCGGACATCGACAGCATCGCTTCGCGTCTCGACGCGATGTTCCTGGTGTGCAAGAGCAATCGTGTCCCCGCGCCGGTGATCGCCGCCGCGACATCCCGTCTCCGTCAAGTTGGCGCAAAGCTCGCAGGTGCCGCGCTCAACGCAGTCGGATCTTCCCGAGGTGGTTCCCATGCATACGGATATGGATACGGCTATGGCTCCGAGTACGGACAGCGCTCGGGCGCGACTGTCAGCGAGCGCTCTGCTCGCTGAGGTCGGCGCCCCGCCGCTCGCGCACACCGGAATCCGCAAGCGCGCCCAGGCGGCTGTGCGCCGGCGCGATTTCTCGGTCAACGCCGATCTGAAGATCTGCGTCGTCGGTCTGGGCTACATCGGCTTGCCGACGGCATCGCTGCTCGGAACGAAGGGCGCGCAGGTTTTCGGCGTCGACATTTCCGCGGACGTCGTCGCGACGATCAACCAGGGCCGGATCCACATCGAGGAGCCCGACCTCGATCTGATGGTGAAATCCGCGGTGCAGGCCGGTCGCTTGAGGGCGGGCCTCGCGCCGGTGGAAGCCGACGTGTTCGTGCTCGCCGTGCCGACGCCGATCCTGGCCGACAAGACACCCGACCTCGAAGCCGTGCGCCAGGCTGCGCGCAGCATCGCTCCGGTCGTCAAACCCGGCAATCTCGTGATCCTCGAATCGACCAGCCCCGTTGGCACGACCGATGAAATCGTCGCGGCGATCCTGCGCGAAGCGGGTCACGCGGTCGGCGACAACGTTTTCGTCGCCTACTGCCCCGAGCGCGTGCTGCCGGGCCGCATCCTGACCGAGCTGGTCGAGAACGATCGCGTGGTCGGCGGCATCAATGAAGCTTCCACGGAAGCAGCGGTCGAGTTCTACGCGAGCTTCGTGCGCGGCGAAGTGCTCGCCACCGATTCGCGCACGGCCGAGATGGTCAAGCTGACCGAGAATTCCTTCCGCGACGTCAACATCGCCTTCGCCAACGAGCTCTCGATGATCTGCGACAGCGAGGGCATCAGCGTCTGGGAAGTGATCCGCATGGCGAACCGCCACCCGCGGGTCAAGATCCTGCAGCCCGGACCTGGTGTCGGCGGCCATTGCATCGCCGTCGATCCCTGGTTCATCGTCGCGCGCTCGCCCGAGCACTCGGCGCTGATCCGCTCGGCGCGCGAAGTCAACGACCGCAAGCCGCACTGGGTCGTCGAGCGCGTGATCGCCTGCGCGAGCCAGGTGCGCAAGCCGGTGATCGCCTGTCTGGGCCTGACCTTCAAGGCCGACGTCGACGATCTGCGCGAGTCGCCCGCGGTCGACATCGTGCGCGCTCTGCAGGCGCAGAACGTCGGCGAGCTCCTGGTGGTCGAGCCGCACCTGGAATCCCACCCGGACTTCCAGCTCGTTGCGCTCGAAGAGGCCGTTCGACGCGCGAACATCGTGCTGGTCCTGGTCGACCACAAGCGCTTCAAGCGCCTGCGCCGCGAGCTGCTCAACGAGAAACTCCTGATCGACACGCGCGGAGTGTTCCTGTGACCCGGACGCGCCAACTGCGCGTCGTCAGCGTGATCGGCACGCGCCCCGAAGCGATCAAGATGGCGCCGCTGGTGCGCGCCCTCTCCGCGGACGAGCGTTTCGAGTCGCTCTTGTGCGTCACCGGTCAGCACCGCCATCTGCTCGATCAGGTCCTGCATCTGTTCGAGCTCGAGCCCGACGACGACCTCGAGGTCATGTCGCCCGGACAGGATCTGTTCGACGTGACCTCGCGCGTGCTCACCGGCATGCGCGGTGTGCTCGACGCGCGCCGGCCGGACCTGATCCTGGTCCACGGCGACACGACCACCTGCTTCGCCGCCGCGCTCGCGGCCAACTACCGCGGCATCGGCGTTGCGCACGTCGAAGCCGGCCTGCGCTCGGGCGATCTGACGCGACCCTTCCCCGAGGAATTGAATCGCGTGCTCGTCGATCGGATGAGCAATCTGCTCTTCGCGCCGACGGAGCGCGCGCGCGACGAGCTGCTCTCCGAAGGCTGTGAAGCCTCGCGCATCCACGTCGTCGGCAACACCGTCGTCGACGCCCTGCTCGGCGTGAAAGAAAAAGTGCAAGCCATGCCCGCGTGGACCTGGCGCCACGAGCTCGGCGATGCCCTGTGCACGCGCCTCGCCGCCGGCCGCGATCGCGTCGTGCTCGTCACGGGCCATCGCCGCGAAAACTTCGGCGCGGGTTTTCAGGACCTGTGCAAGGCGATCCGCAGCTGTGCGCAGCGCCACCCCGACTGGCTCTTCGTCTATCCCGTGCACCTCAATCCCAACGTGCAGCAGCCCGTGCGCGAGATCCTCTCCGGCCTCGACAACGTCGCGCTGATCGAGCCCCTGGCCTACGAAGCCTGTGTCTGGCTGATGCTCGCGAGCGACGTGATCCTGACCGACTCGGGCGGCATGCAGGAGGAGGGTCTCGTGCTTGGAAAACCCGTGCTCGTGATGCGCGAAGTCACCGAGCGCCAAGAGGCTGTCGCCGCCGGCATCGTGCGCCTGGTCGGAACCGATCCGCAGCGCATCCAACACGGCCTGGAATCCGTGCTCGGCCAGGTAAAGCTCGACGCCGGCTCGCCGAGCTCCCACAGCCCTTACGGCGACGGTCACGCCTCCGAGTTGATCGTCGAGATCCTGGCCCGTGAAGCGCGCGTCCGCGCGGCGGTCGCCGCGGCCTGAGGCTCGTTGAAGCACGCCTTCCGATTCCTGCGCAGCCTGGGGCACCACACTCCGGCACAGCTCGGCCGCCGCGCCTGGTCGCTGAGCACGCGCCATGCGCTGGTCCTGGTGCAACGCCGCCTGCCGATCGAGCGCTTGATCCACGGCCGCGACGCTCCACCCTTCGCGAAAAGCCTGCCTCTGTCGCTGTTCGAGCCGCGCGTTCCAAGTCCCGTCGACAGCGAGCCGCGACTCGAGCTGCCGATGAACTGGCATCCCGGCTCGCAACAGACTTCGCTGCTCGCGACGATGCAGCTGCACTACATGGAGTGGCTCAAGGACCAGAGCGACGAGCGCGCCCAGGCTTTCATCCGCGACTGGATCCTGAACGTGCGGCCCTACCGGCCGGGCTACTGGCGCGACAGCTGGAATCCCTACTCGATCTCGCTGCGCTGTGTCGTGTGGATGCAGCTCTTCGCACGCCGCGGCGACGCGTGGCCCGATGATTTCAAGCATCTATTGCGCGAATCTCTTTTCGCGCAACTGCGATTCCTCTCCGCCAATGTCGAGCTCGACATCGGCGGCAACCACCTGATCAAGAACATCGTCGCCCTTCTGTGGGCCGGCAGATTGTTCGACGGCCCCAAGGCGCGCCGTTTCACCATCCGCGGCGAGAGGCTGCTCGAGCGCGAGCTCTCGCGCCAGATCCTCGACGACGGCATGCACTTCGAGCGCAGCCCCGCCTACCACGCGCAAGTCTTCGCGGACCTGTGCGAATGCCTGCAGCTGATCGCTCCCGGAACCCTCCACACGCGCCTCGAAGCCGAGCTCGGCGCGATGGCCAAGGCTCTTGCCGATCTGACTCATCCTGACGGCCAGGTCAGCCTGTTCAACGACGGCGGACTGCACATGGCCCATTCACCAGCCGAATGCCTCGACGCCTTCGAGCGCGCCAGCGGCCATCGTCCGACGCAAGCCAGGGTCTTCCGTTTCGATCAAGCCGGCTTCTTCGGTGTGCGCGACGCGACCTCGCTGGTGCTCGTCGATTGCGGAGCGATCGCCGCCGACCACCTGCCCGCCCACGGCCACGGCGACGCCTTGGCCTTCGAGTGGTCGCTCGACGGCAAGCGTTTCATCGTCGACGCCGGAGTCTCCGAGTACGCGCCCGGTCCTCGCCGCGACTGGTCGCGCTCGACGCGCGCGCACAACACCTTGACGCTCGACAATCAGGACCAGTGCGAGTTCTACAGCTCCTTCCGCATCGGCCGCCGCGCCCGCGTCGCCCTCGAGCGCTTCGAAGTCATCGGCAAGGGTTTCCTCTTGATCGGTTCGCACGACGGATTCGCTCACCTGCCCGGCAAGCCGATCCACCGCCGTGAGATCGCCGCGACTCCCAGGCGGATCCAGGTCGTCGACCGCGTCGAAGGCGGCAGCGGCCAGAGCATGTGCGCCAGACTCCTGCTGCACCCCGACGTGCACTTCGAGCGCCGCGGCCGGACGCTCATCCTCACACGCGATCAGACGATCGTTCAGCTCGACTGCGATCATCCGGTGACCGTCGAGGACTCCTGGTGGTCCCCGGACTTCGGCGTGCGTCTCGCGACGCAGCAACTCGCGATCTGGTACGGCGCGGCGCCTGGCTGCGGCAGCTTCGCTTTGCAATGCGCACCGGCCCTCGCGCAAGCGCCGCAAGAGCTCGTCGCAAATCCCGAGCTGCTCGACACGGCCGCCTAGAGCGCGGTACCCGGTATTCCACCGCCATTTTTTACATTCGCGCGAATGTAAAAAATGGCGGTGGAATACCGGGTACCGCGCTCTGGCTCGGTTACGACGCGATGACTCATCTGGGATTCCTCGATTCCAACGGCATTCTCGTAACGGCGCCTCGATCCCCAGGATCCAAGGCATGGGCTGTTCCGAGCCCGGCGTCGAGTTGGCTCGACGAGCGTGACCCGATTCCTCATCCACGCGAGCTCGCTCGAGCACCGATCCCATGTCCCAGCTCCTCCGCCCTTCACGTTCCCTCTTCACGATCGCCCTGGCCTCGATCCTCGCCGCGGAAGCCTCCGCTCAATCCTTTCAAGGCATCGGCGACCTGACCGGAGGAGCCTTCTCCAGCATCGCCAACAGCGTCAGCGCCGACGGCCGGACCGTGGTCGGCTCGAGCGTCACCGCGGCGGGCACCGAAGCCGTCTACTGGCGCAACGGCGTCCTCACTTCGCTCGGCGATCTCGCGGGCGGCGCGGTCGATGGACTTGCGAGCGGCGCGAACTTCGACGGCTCGGTCATCGTCGGCACGGGCAAGAACGCCTCGGCGCATCGGCCGCTGAAGTGGAGCGGCGCGGGTTTCTCGACCTTGACCCAGCTTCCCCAGGTCGCGGGCTTCTCTGGCGGATCGACCGCAACGGGAATCTCGGCCAATGGACAGACCATCGTCGGCTGGGACACGGACAATCAGACCACTGCGTACAACGCCGTCACCGGATATCGACTCGACAACGGCGTGCTCACCGGCCTCCTGGTTCCCTGCCCCGGCAGTGCTTCGGACAGCGGGGTCTACGCGACGAACGGCGACGGCAGCGTCCTCGTCGGTCGCATCCGGTTAGGCGGGTTCGACTACCGCGGCTGCTATTGGGTCGGCACCACTCTGCACTCTCCTCCTGGCCTGACGGGAGGGTACGCCTACAGTCAGACGCTCTCGGTCTCCTACGACGGCACGGTTCAGGTCGGTACCAGCAGCTCGGCCGCGGCACCGAATAATCTGGTGGGCGAGCCCTGCCGATGGCAGAACGACGTTGCGATGAGCCTTGGCACGGTGCCCGGCGGCAGCGCGGTAGGCGCGGCAACCGGCTGCAACCACGACGGTTCGATCGTCATCGGCGTCACCACCGTCGCGCCCGCGACGAACGGAGCCTTCATCTGGGATGCGGCCCATGGGATGCGCGCGCTCGCGAACGTCTTGACGGCTGACTACGGGCTCAACCTGACGGGCTGGACACTGCAGGCCGCCTACGCGATCACTCCCGACGGATCGGTGATCGTCGGCGTCGGAATCAATCCGGCTGGATTCACCGAGGGTTGGGTCGCCCGGCTTTCGTGCGTGACGATGGCCACGCATTGCACGGCGAAGACCAACGCGCTCGGCTGCGTGCCATCGATCTCGGGAGCGGGCACGCCGAGCGCCACGGCGAACAACGGCTTCGTCGTGAAGTCGGTCAACATGCGCAACAACAAGGCGGGCTTGTTGCTCTACAGCGCGAATGGAGCGGCGAGCACACCGTTCCAGGGCGGGACGTTGTGCGTCGCGTCGCCGGTCCGGCGTTCGACGGGACTCAATTCGGGTGGCTCGCCGACGGGATCGGATTGCACGGGTGTGTATACGATCGATTTCAATGCCTTCGCGCGAGGGCTGCTCGGCGGAACGCCGCTGCCGGCGCTGTCGATTCCCGGAACGGTGGTCGACTGTCAGTTCTGGGGCCGCGATCCGGGCTTCGCGGTGCCGAACAACACGCAGCTTTCGAATGGACTGCGATTCATGATCTGTAATTGACCGCAGTGGATGCGCCGATGTCGCGCAGGAGTTCGGACCCCGGCATCGAATGGGGCCGCTCTGGAGATGCGAGCCGACGCACAGAGGCAGAGTGAGTCGTAGGCTGTGCTTCCGCACTTCGGGCGGCGAGTGCATGGTGCTCGAGTCGACGCCCCTCAGCCGCAGCCGAATTCAAATGCAATGCGGAAGCGGGAACTCATGAAGGAAATCGTGAAGTACCTGGTAGTGATCGAGAAGGGGTCGCGTAGTTGGGGCGCGCATGTTCCGGATCTTCCGGGCTGCATTGCCGCCGCCAAGACGAAGCAGGCCGTAGTGAAGCTGATCAAGGAGGCCATCGAGTTCCATATCGAAGGGCTCAAGGAAGCGAGAGGGAAGGTGCCTCCGACGCACTCGATGGGAATGATCGTGCGCGTCACGGCCGCATGAGCCACCTGTGCAAGCTGATCTGCTCCGGACGATCGCCTCGAAAGCTCCGCTGATTCGTCTCCAAGGCCGCCTTGTTCCGGGCCACATCTCGTCTCCCCGCTAAGATTTCCGGCCAGCAGGGAGCCCGGTTGCAAGTCCTCCATCCAGATCCGTCGCCGGCTGCCTCGTCTTCGCGCCGCCGCTGGTTGCTCTTCGCCCTGTTGGCGCTGCCGCCGCTCGTGGCCCTGCTGTTCATCCGGCAGTACACGACGCGCTTTCCGCTGACCGACGAGTGGGCCTTCGTGCGCTCGGTCGCCGAATTGCAGGACATCGACTGGAGCCAGGACGGAGCCTTCGCCAAGGCGACCAAGGTCGCGACGCTGGTGTTCAGCGGTCACATCGTCGCCGTGCCGTTTTTCCTGTATTGGCTGCTCGCACCCCTGACGAATTTCGACAACCGATTCTTCGCCTGCTTCACCCTCGCGACATTCTTTCTCCAGGTCCTCTTGTACCGGCGCTGGTTCGGGCGCTGGACGATCGCGTTGTTCCCGATCGTGCTGCTGATGTTCTGCCCATCGCACTACATGGAGTTCGAGTGGGGCTTCGAATTCACGCTGGCA
>Ga0193706_1000816_pt1 | contig 15605 bp, 6 predicted proteins | sample U3c1metaG_FD_160130 | JGI IMG/M metagenome (GOLD analysis project Ga0193706, IMG submission 160130) | Soil microbial communities from a riparian zone of the East river system, Colorado, United States - U3c1 | ecosystem: Environmental > Terrestrial > Soil > Riparian zone | place: USA: East River... | reverse complement strand
GCTCGCCGTCCGGCCGCAGCACGACTCCCGACACCCGAGCGCGCCTTCTGGCGACGAAGCTGAGCGTCCTCGAATCGGCGGGGAGGGTGATCTCCACCTCTTCCGGAGCGTCATGACCGATCGCAGTGACCCGGATCTGGTACGAGGCGTCGAGCAGGCCGCCGAGCTCGAAGCGTCCATCCGCGGGCGTGTAGATCGAGCTCGCCGTGTGCGCCAGCGGATCGTATCCCTCGGACTGCTGCTCGGCCGACACGGCGAAGCGCGTCACAGGCGCGCCGAGATCATCGACCACGACACCCTGGATCGTCGAGCCGCCATGCAGCTTCAATTCGAGGTCGAGCTTGTCCACGGGGACGTCGTCGAAGCTCGCTCGCCAGGCCTGCGACCTGCCCTTCGATCCGCCTCGCGACGAAGCCTCGGCTTCCGGCCTGGCCTGGGCGAGCACGTTGAACCTCTTCGCGGCCAGTCCGCTGATCAGGAAGGCGCCCTGCGCGTCGGCGCGAGCGCTCGCGACGTCGAACAAGAAGTTCGGCATGCCGCTTCCGCTCTCGTTGTCCTCAGCCAGAGCCTGCAGATGCACGCGCGCTTCGGCGGCAGGGGATCCGTCAGGCCAGAGCACACGGCCTCCGACGCGACCGCCCAACTCCAGCACCAGCTCGACTCCTTCGCGAACCTCGCCGTCGGCGACCATGCCCAGCTCGAGGACCGCGGGCAGGCGCTGCGGCGCATTGGCCGTGATCTGGATCTTGCCGGGCAGGATCCCGCGCGCGTCGAAGCTTCCGTCCGGCTCGATCTTCACGCTGACCGAGCGATCCACGCCGATCGCAAAGGCTTCCGCAGAAGAGCTACTTTCTCCAGGTTGCTCATCCTGCTGCGTCTGGAATTCGAGATTGGTCGAGGTGAGCTTTTCTCCCCCGGCGTCGCTGACACGTCCGCGCACGCGAGCGCCGAGCGTGAGCGGAAGCTGAAAAGCCAGGTCCTCACCCGCCGCTACACGGATGTCCGAGCGATTCACCACGGCGAACAGCTCCGAATGGAAACCGAGCTGGAAGGCGCATTCCGGCGAGAGCCCGCGCAGCTCGAAGCGCATGGCCTTGTCGACTGCACCGACTCTCGACATGTGGTCGTCATAGCCCTCCGACCAGCCCTCCGCGTGCACGGACTTGCCCGCGAGCTGCGACGCCAGGCTCAGTCCGTTCGCAGGAACGATCAGCTGTCCCTGGATGCGTCCGCCGAGCAGCGGCTCGAGCACCAGCTCCTCGGTTCGCTTGGGATCGGCAGGCTTGACCTTGGCCGCTTCGCGCAAAAAGAGGTGCGGCGCGTCGACGTCGACCGACCCGGTCTTGGTCTCCTTCGCGAAAGCGACGCGGAACGATCCGTTGGGCGCGACACGCGCTCGATAGGGGGGACGTGTCTTGAACTTGCGGCCGCTGGCGACGACCTCGACTTCCTCGCCGATCGGCGTGCCCTCGGGATACACGAGGCGGCCGCTGACCCACAGCGCGTCGGCGAGCTCGAGCTCGGCAGGCGTCGCAACGTTTTTGCGATCCTCGACTTTCTGCTGCGAGGGAGTGGACGCAGCGTTTGTCGGGAGCTCGGGCGTTTGCAAGGAAGCTGCGTTGCGCTCCTCCGTGGACGTAGTCGCCGTGGCCCGTTCGTCGCCACCGCCGACCCCCGACTCCGCGGTCGGCGCCGAGCGAAGGAAGAACCAGGCGGCCGACGCGACCCCGATCGCGAGCAGCACACAGAAGAGCGGCAGCAGTTTCGAAGATTGGCGTTTCACGGGGGGGGAAGCTCGCAAGTGCCGCGCTGGAACTTTGCAGATTCTACTTCTGCCGCTCGAACGCGACAGAGATCAGTTTTTCAGCGCTTGGGAATCCAGGGATCGCGCCTTAGACGGGCCCCGGAGGCAAGGACATGATCAGGAAACTCTCCGACGGCAAGTACCGGCTCTATTCGCGCAAGCTGAACCCGAAGACCAAGAGGCGGCGGAACCTCGGCACCTTCTCGACGCGCGCCCAGGCCGAGAAGCACGAGCGCGCGGTCCAATACTTCAAGCGGCATTGATTCGGGGCGACGCCTTCGCCGCGTGAATCAATCGAAGGTCAGCGTGACCTCGGCGGTCTCGTTCGCGCGAACGGTCGTGCTCGCTTCGACACTCTGACCTGACGAGTTCCGTCCGATGACCTTGCAGGTGCCTGGCGGCAGCGCCGAGCTCGTGTGACCGCTGCGCAGAGAGCTGTTGGCGAGCAACGGCCTGCCCTCGCTGTCGAGCAACGACGCGACGGCTTCGACAGCCTCGCCCTGACCGTTGACCGCGGTCAGCTTGATGTATCCGCCGATGCGCAGGCGAACCGTGATCTCGGTCGTCTGCGACGCGCTGATGTGCACGCTCTCGGGCTCGGGTGAAATCTGCCCCTGGACTTCGACGCTGACGTCATAGGTCCCAGGCTCCAGATCCTCGCGCGTGACTTCGCCGGTCCCGAACCAGGAGCTGTCGCTCGCGCCGTTGCCGCCGTCGGTGCGGCGCACCACCAGGCGGCCGTTGCTCGCGGCCGAGCCGTCGGCGAGCACCACGCTCACCTTCAAGATTCCCGCCGCTTCGAGGCGGATGTCGACGTCGCTGACTGATTGACCGTCGGACAGCGTGACCAGCTTCCGGACCTTGCCGTACTGGCGCTGCTCGAAATTGCGGCGGTTCCAGCTCTGACCTGAGACTTCCAGCGAGAATTCGCCCGCGGGCAGGTCCGTGAACACGAACTTGCCTTCCGCATCCGTCTGCGTGTTGCCGCTGGTCCACTGCGAGTTCTTGTCCGCGGGCGAGACGCGCGAGATCTGGATCTGGACCCAGCCCAGCTCTTCGCCGTCGGGGCCGCTGACCGTGCCGGAGATCTTGCCGCTGGCGAGGGAGAAGTCGACGTCGCCGAGTCCGGCCTCGGGGACTTCGACGTGCTTGCCGAGCAGCGTGCCGCCGCGGCCCGCGGGCGTGGCCTGGATCTGGTACTTGCCGGCTTCGTCGACCGTGACTTCGTAGCGGCCGCTGTCGTCGGTGCGCGCGACCTTGCGCCGCTCCCAGCCGCGCTCGCCGTCGAATTGCGCGACCACGCGCACGCCGGCGACTCCCTGGCTGCCGCGGTTGACGCGGCCCGAGATCACGACCGGCGCGCGCGGGGGAGCGCCAAGCACGATGTGGGCCGAGCCGCCGTCCTCGACGCTGACCTGGCCGCGCTTCTTGGTCATCTCGCGCAGGTCCCAGTCGCCTCCGCGCTTGCTCTTGGGATCGCGCAGCAGATCGATCTCGGTCGCGGCCGCCTCGGCGGCGACGGAATAGTCGCCCGGCGCCACATGCAGGAATTCGAACTTGCCGGCGCGGTCGGTCACCGTGTCGTAGTTCGCGCCGCCGATGTTGTTTTTCTCCGGCTGCGAGGCGGAGACTTTGCGGCCGTCGACCCGCTCGCCGCTCTTCGAAGGCAGCACCTCGCCGCTGATGCGGGCTCCGGAGCGCAACACCAGGCGCAAATTGGGCAGCGATTGACCGCCCGAAAGCTCGGTCTCGATCGTCTCACTCGGCGCGAAGCCCTCGAGCGTCGCCGCGATCCGGATCTTGCCTGTCTGCGCCGCGCCGATCTCGAACACTCCCTGATTGTTCGCCTTGTCCTGTCCGCCCTGGGACCAGCGGCCTTGATCGCCCTCGACCGTCACTTCGGCGCGCGGGGCCGGGCTGCCGTCGGGCTTCACCACCGTGCCGGAGATCGAGCCGCGGCGCGGCGCGACGAAGGTGTAGGAGGCGCTTTCGTTGGGGACGGTGACGTCGAGGGGCTCGGGGTCGTCGTGGCCGGGCACGTTCAAGTGCAGGGTGTAGCCGCCCTCGAGCAGACCGCCGAGCTCGAAACGGCCGTCCTCGGGCTTGAACATCCCAGAGACCATGCGCGAGATGTTGAACGAGCGCTTGCCGACGTCCTTGGCCGTCGCGACCACGCCGAAGGCGGTCACCGGCGCGCCGATGTCGTCGACCACCTTGCCCTCGACCGAGTAACCGGCGACCAGGCTGATCTCCAGGTCGTGCGTGTCCGCCGCGACACCTTCGAGGCGAGCTTTCCAGGTCGGTCCCTTGCGGTGGGTCTTGCCTTCTTCCGGCGGCGGTTTCGCCTGGGCGAGCAATCCGTAGGGGCCCGCGTTCAGGCCGGTGATCAGGAATTCGCCGCGTGCGTTGGTGCGCACGGCGAAGCGCGTGTCTCCGAAGGGATTGAAGGGATCGTCGTCGCCGCCGGCGCCGGTCGGGACCACGTTCGCGTCGACGGCGGGCGTCTTGTCGGGCCAGAACACGCGGCCGGAGACGGAGTGGCCCAGGCCGAGCACCAGCTCGACGCCCTCCTTGTTCGCTCCGTTCTCGAGCACGCCGAGTTCCTGCTTCACGGTCACGCGCTGCGGCGCCGACGCGGTCACGGTGATCGTGCCCGGCTGCAAGCCGCGCAGGTCGAAGCTGCCGTCCTCGGCGATCTTGCCGCTGTCGCGGCCATTGTCCATGCCCTCCTCCGAGACGCCGCTCACGCTCTTGACGCTGACTTTGAGCGAGGCGTTCTTCGGCAGCGAGCCATCGGCGGAGCGCACGTGGCCGCGCACGCGCGCGCCGGTGCGCAGCTCGAATTCGCGCTCGATCGTTTCGCCTGCGGGAGCGCGCAGCTCCTCGACGGTCAGCTTCGTGGCGACGTTGGAGTCGAATTCCAGGCGCAGGCCGAGCTCGGGCGGCAGGCCGCGCAATTCGAAGCGCAGGTTCTTGTCGATCTTCGCGGTGCGCGAAACCATGTTGCTCCAGCGCATCGACCAGGCGTTGGCGAACAGGCTCTTGCCCACCAGTTCCGCCGCCAGATTCTCCGCGCCCTGCGACAAGCGCAGCTGGCCGCGCAGCGCTCCGCCGAGGAAGGGCTCGAGCAGCACGTCCTTGGGCAGCTTGCTGTCGGAGAGCCGCACCGTCAGCGGCTTGTCGAGGAACAGGTGCATCGCGTCGACGTCGAGGCGACCCGATTTGGTCCCGGGCGCGAAGGCCACGCGGAACTTGCCGTCGGCCTCGACCTTGACCCGGTGCATTTCGCGGTTCTTGAACTTGCGGCCGAGGGCGACGACCTCGACGGTCTCGCCGTAGGGCGTGCCTTCGGGGAAGACCATGTGACCGTCGATCCAGATCGCGTCGTTCAATTCCGCTTCGGCGGCGCTGGCCTGGAGGCGTCGCTCGCTCTCGCTGACCGGCGCGCGGCTCTCGGAATCCTGTCCGCGCGCGGCGCTGTCGGGCAGGCTCGCGACCGAGCCCGACTGCCCCGCATCCGCGATCGTGATCGACGAGCCGCCGTCCAGGTCGGCCGCCTTCGAGTCCTCATCGCGCAGGAAGGACCAGGCCGCGGCGCCGATACCCAAGGCGACCAGGACGAGCAGGACGGGCAGGAACTTCGAAGAGCGGCGTGACACGGGATTCTCCCTCGGGGACTGTGGCCACAGCGAGCGCGGCCGCGGAGCGCATGTAATGTAGCGGAGCCCGCGGCGAGCAGCCCGTGCGAAGCTCGGGGGCCGTGGAAAGGGGGGCCTACCCGCGATCCCGCGCCTGATTCGCACGGGAGGAACTTCCGCATACGCTCTCACACCCGGCCGAGCGGCGAGTAGGCAGTGAAACCCGACACAAGTTGTACATGTCGGGGCTGTTCAGGCTGGAAGGCTTCTACTACCGTGGTCGTACTACCTCGGTAGTTGACGTTCCCAGCGCTGTTTTCGACGGAGAATCCAGATGGACCGATCCCAGCACCTCGGCGAATTGCAGTACGCGATCATGCGCGTCCTTTGGGATGAAGGCGAAGCGACCGTTGCGCAGGTCGTCGAGCTCCTGCCGCGGCAGCAGCGCCGCGCCTTGACCACCATCGCGACCATGCTGACGAAGATGGAGAAGAAGGGCGTCGTCGACCACCGCGCGGAGGGCCGGCAGTTCATCTACGTGCCCAAGGTCAGCGAGAGCGACGTGCACCGCTCGATGGTCGCCGACCTGACCGAGCGACTGTTCCGCGGCGACGTCGGCGCCCTGGTCAACCACCTGATCTCCGAGCAGGAAATCGATCCGAGCGAGCTCGCGCGTTTGAAGACCCTGATCGCCGACCGCCAGCGCAAGGAGAAGCCCAATGCTCGCTAGCCACGCATCGATGGCGCTCCCGGCCCTCGTCGATCCTTCGAGCCCGCTCGACTTGACCGACGGCTTGCCGCTCTTCGCCCTGGCCGCCCTGGCCTGGCTGTTCACCTACGCGCTGCACTCCACGTTGATGCTGGGCAGCGCCTGGCTCGCGACGCGGCGCATGTCGGACGCGCGCGCCGGATTGCGCGAGCGCGTCTGGAAATTCGCGATCCTCGCCGCTTTCGTCACGGCCAGCGTGCAGGTCGGCATGGGCTTCGAGCCGCTCGGCGGTCGCCTTGCGCTGCGCCGCGCACCGCTCGCAGAGGAGCAGGATGCGCCGATGCTGCGGATTCCTGCACCGAAAATGAGCAGCGACCAGGCCGTCGCCGCGCGCGATCTGGCCATGGGGCCCGCGAATCCGGTGCTGTGGTCCGCGCTCTTCGCCAGGGAGGCCCTCGGCAAGCTCGATTCGAGCGCGGGCGCCGCGCTGACCACGCTGCTCGCGGATGCAAGTCGTTCCACGCCGCAAAGTCCGCCCGTCAGCGAGCCTGATCTCGGCGTTCCGAGCGATGTAGCGAGCCTCGCGCCGCTTGCGTCGGGCGGGCCGGACCTTCCGCTCGCGCCGCAGGTTTCGGACACCCCGCAGGCTTCGGGGATCGCAAGCGCCAGCCCCTGGTTCGCCAAGCTCGGCGAATGGACGCAATGGGCCTTCGCGACCTGCGCCCTGGGCGCCCTCGCGGGCCTGTGCCTTTTCGCGCTTCTCTGGTTGCGCTTGAACGGTTGCCTGCGCGATCGAGTCGAGCTCGAGCACGGCGCCCTGGCCGACAAGCTTCGCGAGCTTTGCCAGCGCACGGGTCTGCGCCGCCGCGTCCGCCTGTCGGTCGCGCCCTCGCTGGGCGCGCCGATCTCGATGGGCATGTTCCGGCCGGAGATCTGCGTGCCGCCGCGCGTGCTGCTCGAATTGAGCGACGAGGAGCAGGAAGCGCTGCTCGCGCACGAGCTCGCCCACGTCGTGCGCCGCGATCCCTTGTGGCTCGCCGCCTGCAGGCTCTTCGAAGGCGTGTTCTTCTTCCAGCCGCTCAATCGCGTGGCGCGCCACGAGATCGAGGACTGCGCGGAATTCTTGAGCGACGCCTGGGCCGTGCGCCACACGGGCCTGCGATTCTCGCTCGCCTCCTGCTTGACGCGCATCGCCGAGTGGATCGTCGGCGAGCGCCGCATGCTGCCCGCGCCCGCGATGGCGCACGGTCGCTCGCGCCTGCGCCATCGCGTCGAGCTCCTGCTCGACGAATCGGCCGCCGAGGGCGTCGATCGCCATCCGCGCTGGCTCCCCGTGGCCTGCACGGGTTTCTGCGCGACGCTGGTCCTGGTCGTGCCCTGCGTCAGCGCCAGCGAAGACGCGCTGCGCCGCGGAGATCGCGGCGAGCTGCCTTTCCTGCCCGAGCGCGATGCGCTCCTCGCGCTTCCGCCCAGCGAGAAAAACTGCGATTCCGGGCAGGACGCGGAGTGCAAATCGAGCTGCGACAAGGAGAGCAAGGACGAGGAGTGCAAATCGAGCTGCGACAAGGAGAGCAAGGACGAGGAGTGCAAGTCGAGCTGCGACAACGAGAGCAACGAGAGCGATGCAGCCGAGAGCGCGGAGAGTCCGCCGGGCGACGAGCTCGACGAGATGGCGAGCGAGCTCGACGCACTCGTCGATGAAATCTCCGAGCTGCGCAGCGAGCTCTCGACGATCGACGTGTCAGCCCTCGATCGCAAGCCGAAACTTGCACGCGATCTGCGCGAAGTGAGCCTCAAACTCGCGCAGGCGGAAATGAACATCGCGCGAGTGCGTGAATTGCGAACTCGGATCGAGATCCTGCGCGCATCCGCGCACTCGGCCTCGAACGGGGCCGCGCGAGAGCCCGGCGCTCGCATCGAACGCTCGAACATTCCTGCCCTGGAAACACCCGTGAACCATGCAACATCAACTTCTTCTGTGAACCGCGAGGAGATCTCGAAATGAACCGCACTCCGTTCCTTGTCCTGGCCGCGCTCGGCGTCGGCGTTCCGATCGCCCTCGCGTTCACGCCCGGCGGCGATCACAAATCAGCGAAGGCGAAGCCGGCTCAATGCTCCGTCAGCGTCTGCGCGCCGATCCCCTGCGAGACGGCCTGCTCGGCCTTGACGCCGGCGGTGTGCGACACGCCCTGCGCGGTTTCGACTCAGGTTTCGACCTCGGTGACCTGCGAGAACGTCGGCCTGGTCGCAACGCCCGTGGTCAGCGATAAGGTCCGCGTCGTCGCATCGCCCTCGGTCGGTGGAAGAGTTCGCGTGGCCGGGACGCCTTCGGTTGCCGTGAGCTGCAAGCCCTGCGCTCCCTGCAAGCCGTGCGAGCCCGCCGCCGCCTGCTCGACCACCAGGTCGACGGGAAGCGCGAGCGCGCCGAGGGCGAAGCAGAGTCAGCTGCGCGCCGTGCGTCTGGGAACGGGCGGAGTCTCCGTGGTCGCGGGCCCGGACCAGCTCCCGTTGACACTGCTCGCGCAGGATGCGCCCGCTTTGCAATCGATCGACGGCCTGAACCTGGCCCGCGTCGTCGACCTGCCCGCGCTCGAGTCGAGCCTGCGCGTCCTGGATGCACAGAATCCCGTCGACGCCGAGCAGATCGCCGAGATCCAGACCGAATACGCGAATGCGCAGCGCGAGTACGCCGAGGTCATCGCCCAGGCTCAGCGCCAGGTCCAGGAGTCGATGCGCGAAGCGCAGCAGCAGATGCAGGAGGCTCAGCAGGAAGCGCGCCAGGCTCAGGAAGAAGCTCGCCGCGAAGTCGAGGAACGGGTTCGCGAAGCGATGCAGGAGGCTCAATCCTCGATGCGCGAAGCCCAGCAGTCGCTTCGAGAATCGCTCGAGGAGCGCCGGCAAGCCGAGCGCGAATCGCTCGAGGAACGCCGCCAGGCCGAGCGCGAGGCTCAGCAGGAAGCGCGCGAAGCAGCTCAAGAGGCGCGTGAAGCGGACCAAGAGAAGCGTCAAGCCGAACTGGAATCGGTGCGCGAGGCCTACAAGGTCAAGGCTGGCAAGGGCGAACGCGAGATCGTGGCGAACGTTCGGGAGCACGCGAAACGCCAGGCCGAATTGGATGCGCTGCGCGGCGCCTACAAGATCAAGGAAGCCAAGGGCGAACGCGAACTGGCGACGACTGTGCAAGAGCGGGTCAAGCGCGACGTCGCTCGTGCGATGGAGAACGCGAACCGGGCGCTGGAGGCCCATGGCTATGCGGCCCAGGCCCCTCGTTCGAAGCAAGGCCAGGACAACGATTACACCCGCGATCTCGAACAGCGTATCGCCGAGCTCGAGCGCGAGCTCAGCGAGCTGCGCAACGCCCAGGGCCACACGCTGATGCCCGGCACGCGCATGTTCAAGTTCGGCGGAGTGGGCGGAGTGGGCGGAGCCAGCGGCGGAATGCTCGGCGGAGCGCACGGTGGCGGGCACGGCGAGGCACATGGAGAAGGACACGGCGAAGCACACGGCGAAGCACACGGCGGCCATGGTGAAGCCATGGACTGCAGCGAGGACTGCGAAGGCTGCGACGACTGCGATGAGTGCGACGAGGAATGCTCCGACTGCGACGAGAATTGCCACGAGCCGAGGTCCAAGACCTCGGTGTGGGGCTCGTTCGGCGGAGACGAAGATCACCCCGGGCAGTTCAAGTACAGCGCGCCCCAGGGTCAGCCCGGCTTCGACTGGTTCAGCGCGCCCTCGGCCCCGAAGGCAGGGCAAGCTCCCCAGGCGCCGAAGGCTCCGAAGGCCCCGAAAGCGCCCAAGGCGCCGAAGGCACCTAAAGCTCCCAAGGCACCCAAGGCGCCGAAGGCTCCTGCGCCTGCGGCCGATTGCGAGGCTGGCCGCGCGCCGGAAGTTTCGGCACTGCCCTTCGGCGAGCCGCCGCCGGATGCTCCCTCGACTCCTGCACCGCCGACGACAGCTTGGAGCGGCGGCGGGTTCGACACATGGAGCACGCCTCCGACTCCGACTCCGCCCTCGGCGACTCCGGCCTTCCCGAACGCGAGCACGCCGGAGTCCCTGCCGCCCGCCTGGGCGACCACGCCCGAGCCTGGCGTCGTCTGGAACCCGAGCCCGGCCGGCATGCCCGACAACGCCGATCTCGAAGGTGCGATGCACGAGCTGCGCGACGAGATCCGCGCCCTGCGCGAGTCCATGCAAGGCCTGCGCGAGCGGATCCACTCGATGGCCGAAGACAGCCTGCGCTAAAGCGCGAACTCAGGCTTGGCCAAGTGAATCGAGGTCCGTGCCCAGGCACGGACCTCGTCGTTTCAGTACCCGGTACAACACCACCGTTTATTCCATTCGATTGTAATAAACGGTGGTGTTGTACCGGGTACCGCTATGCCCAGAGCACCAGGTCCTGGCCGCGGGCTCCGGCGGAGGCGCCGACGCGGGCGCGCACGCGGATGCCGTAGCCGAAGGTGCCCGAGCGCTGCATGCGCTGGCTGCCTTCGAAGATCCACGGCGCTTTCTTGCGCGAGCGGCTCTGGCTCAGGGGCATCAGGCGCACCAGGAGCATGTTGTGCAGGTCCTTGCCTGACTTGGAGTGGCCGAGGACCAGCTCGACCAGGACGTCGTCGGGCGAGAGGGCGCCGAGGTCGACTTCCACGCGGGCTTCGATCGCGTCGCCGACCTTGAGGTTGGAGAGCTCGGAGACGCGCAGGGCGCTGATCGAGATCGTGGCGAAATCGCGCTCCATGCGCGCCGCGTCGCTCGCGCGCTTCTTGGCGAGGGCCGCTCCGTCCGCGGTCAAGGCGAAGTACCCGCGCGCCAGCGGCTCGTAGGCCTGCTGGCGGTATTCGCCGACCATGCGATCGGTGTCGAAGACCGGCGGGATGGTGGTCAAGCAGTGGCGCACGCGCTCGAGCCAGCCGCGCGGCAGACCGGAAGCGTCGCGCTGGAAGAACAGCGGCACGATCTGCTCCTCGAGCAGGCTGTAGAGCATCGAGCTGTCGAGCTCGTCCTGCAATTCCTGGCTCTCGTAGGTGCGGCCCTCGCCGATCGTCCAGCCGTTATGGCCGTCGAAGCCCTCGCACCACCAGCCGTCGAGCACCGAGAGGTTCAAGCCTCCGTTGGCCGCGACTTTCATTCCCGAAGTTCCGCTGGCTTCCAGCGGCCGCACGGGGGTGTTGAGCCACACGTCGACACCCTGCACCAGGTAGCGCGCGACCGCGATGTCGTAATCGTCGACGAACATGACCTTGCCCAGGAATTCCTCGGAGCGGGTCAGCATCGCGACGCTCTTCAGGATGTCCTTGCCGAAGCCGTCGCGCGGGTGGGCTTTGCCGGCGATCAGGATGCGCACCGGGCGTTCCTTGTTCGAAAGCAAAGCGGCCAGGCGCGCGGGATCCTGGAACAGGAGCTGGGCGCGCTTGTACGGCGCGAAACGGCGCGCGAAGCCGATCACCAGCGCGCGCTCGTCGAGCCCGGCGATCATGCGCGAGAGCATCACCGGCCGGTCGTGGCGCTCGGTGAAGCTGCGCTCCAGGTTGGCGCGCACGCGCTTGAACAAGCGCCGCTTCAGCGATTTCTTGACCTCGAACAGGGCCTCGAGCGGGATGGCGCTGGCGCGCTCCGCGAAATCCACGCCGCGCACCGTCGGGCCCTTGGGCGCGAGCAGGGCGGCGATCTCCGGATGGGTCCAGCTCGGCAGGTGGACGCCGTTGGTCACCGAGGCGATCGGCAGCTCGCCGCGCAGGAGCTTGGGCCAGAAGGGACTGAGCAGCTCCTTCGAGACCTCGCCGTGCAGCTTCGACACGCCGTTCGCGAAGTGGCAGAAGGCCAGCGCGAGGTAGGTCATGTTGAACGTGCCGCGGTCCTCGTCGCTTTGCCCCAGGGCGATGAAGCGATCCCAGGGCAGGCCGACCCAGTTGGCCGCGTCCGAGAAATACCGCCGCATCAGGTCCTCGCCGAAGCGGTCGTGGCCCGCGGGCACCGGCGTGTGGGTCGTGAACGCCGTCGTCGCGCTGACGATCTCGCGCGCCTGCTCGAAGGTCAGCCCGCCCTCGCGCACCAATCGGCCGATGCGCTCCAAGGACAGGAAAGCGGCGTGTCCTTCGTTGATGTGGTAGACGCAGGGCTCGATCTTCAAGCGCTCGAGCAGCCTCGCGCCGCCACGGCCGAGCACGATTTCCTGGCGGATCCGCGCCTCCTGGTCGCCGCCGTACAGTCGCGCGGTGATCTCGCGATCCTCGGGCCGGTTCTTGTCGACGTTGGAATCGAGCAGGTACAGGGTCACGCGTCCGACCGCCACCGACCAGGCGCGCAGCACCAGGGCCGAGCTCGGCAGATTCAAGGTGATCTCGAGCGGCCCGCCCTGCTCGTCGCGCACCAGCTCCATCGCCAGCCGCCGCGGATCGTTGTCGACGTCGAGCGCGATCTGCTCGCCCGAGGAGGACAGGCGCTGCTGCATGTAGCCGCTCCTGTAGAACAGGCCGATCGCGACCAGCGGCAGGTTCAAGTCGCTCGCCGACTTCAGGTGATCGCCGGAGAGGATCCCCAAGCCGCCCGAGTAGATGCGCAGCGATTCGTGGACGCCGAACTCGGCGCAGAAGTAGGCGATCGGATGGCGCGGCGAGATCGACAGTCCGCCGCCGAGATCCAGCTCGCGGCCGGCGGCTCGCATGTATTCGTCGAAGCGCGAGAGCACGCGGCGCAGCTTCTGCGCGAAGCTCGGGTCCGCGGCCTTCTCGTCGAGGTCCTCGGGGAAGACCAGGGCCAGGGTCGACACCGGATTGTGGCCGGTCGAGCTCCAGGCCAGGGGCGAGAGCTCGGCGAACAGGGTCATGCCCTCGGGATCCCAGGACCACCAGTAGTTGCGCGACAGGCGCTCCAGGCCAGCGAGGGAATCGGGCAGCGTCGCCGCCACGTCGAACGTCGACAGGTGGGGGCGGCGGCCTTCCGGAACCGGCGCGACCGGCATCGCGACCCGCGGCCGGAAGCTCTGCATCGGCGCGATGCGCGAGCGCGTCAGCGAAGCGTCGAGGGCGCGCTGGAACGAAGTCTCGTAGTGCGCGATCAGATCCGACCAGGCGGTGCGCTGGGCCGTGCGCCGGCAGATCGCCACGGTCTGGGCGCGGTCGCGGTCTGTGGCGACGAATTCGTCGATCACGCCGGCGAGATCGGCCGCGGTCTGCTCGCGGCTCGTGCCGACGCGACGCAGGACCACGAGGCCATCCTGGACTCCCAGCCCCTGGTCGCGCGCCCAGCGTCCGAAGCCGGCGTGGTCGCTGGTGATCGTCGGCACGCCGACGGCGAGCGATTCTTCGGGCGTGTAGCCCCATGGCTCGTAAAAGGAGGGGAAGGCCGACAGGTCGGTCGCGCGCAGCACGGCCTCGTAGGGCATGTTGAGCAGACCGTCGCGCGCGTGCAGGTAGATCGGGATCTGCAGCACCTTGATGCGCGAGCCAGGCCGGTTGTCGAGGCCGAGCGCGGCGCAGGCCACCTGGATCGGATCGTGCTCGGGATCGAACAGGTTGTGCGTCGAGAGGCCGAGGCCACCCTGGATCGATTCCAGCGGCGCGCGCATGCGCTGCTGCAGCTGCTGGCGCAGGCCGGAGTGACCGGCGGGCACCATCAGCAGGGCCACGATCGGCCGGCCGGGGCGCGCCGCGAGCCGCGCCAGGGCCTCGAGCAGCACGTCGATGCCCTTGTTGTGGAACTCGTAACGGCCCGAGAGGATCAGATAGCAGGCCTGCTCGAGATCCTCGGCGAAGAAGCGCCGCGTCAAGTCGACGAGCGCGCTGCGCGCCTGCGCGAACTCGATGCCCTCGCACATCTCGTCGATCACGCCCAGGTCGATGCCGTTGGGCAGCAGCGGCTCGGCTTCGCGCCGGTGCACCAGCGCCGCTTCCGTGGCCGTGATCGAGCTGACGGTGGTGAACACGTCGGCCGTGCGCGCGCACACGCCTTCCAAAGAATGCTTGGATCGCACGCCGAGCGTTTCCGCGAACTCCTCGGGCGTCTTCGTGCCCAGGCCTTCCTCGGGCGAATGACCGGTGGCCGAGAGGGCGCGGCCGAGCATGGTCGCGTGGGTCGTGAACACGGTGCCGATCGAAGGCACGCGCGACTCGAGCAGCAGGAGACCCGAGCCCGTCATCCATTCGTGGAACTGCGCCACCGCCCGTCCGTGCGCCGGAGCGATGAATTCCTGCCACCACAATTCGATCACCATGCCCGCGGCCCAGCCGAAGAGCACGGGCTCGACGTAATCCCATCCGCCGGTGATCGAATCGACCTGATGGCGGTCCCAGAGGCCGGCGAGGATCGGGTCCTTCTGCGCAAAAAGGCCCGAGAATTCGACCAGGATCGTGCGCGGGCGGCCGGGGATCTTCCAGCGGCCGACGCGCACCGGAACGCCCAGGGCGCGACAGCTCTCCGCGAAGCCCTCGAAGCCCGCTTCGGGCTCGAAGGCTTCTTCCTGGCGCTCGTTCGCCAGGAGCCAGGGCCCGATGGCGATGTAGTGGTCGCCATAGCGCTCGACCAGGGTGCGCGCCTTGGTCGAGACCACGGTGTGGATGCCACCGACCTTGTTGACGACTTCCCAGGAGACTTCGAACAGGCTCGAATTCAAAGCGATTCTTTCTCCAGAGCGACGGGTTGGACGCGAGCGGGAATGGCGAGCCCTTCAGGCGCCGGCGAGCTGGCCGCGAGGGGCGCGCTCGCGATCGCCAGTCGCGCGCGGCGCGCGAGATCGTCGAGCACGTTCATGAACGTGATGAACGCGTCGTGGGGACTGGCGTAGGGCGAGAAGTACTTGTGCACGTCGCCGTCCGCGAACCACTTCGTGCACATGTAGTAGACGTGGTCGGAAGTCGAGAGCTTGCGCCAGCGCTCCAGCAGATCGGGTCGACCTGCGGCGGCGGCCGACTTGACGTCTTCCAGGATTGCGTACAGCGCATCGTGCGCCGCGCGCTGCATCTGGTTGCCGAGCCAGGCGGTCAAGTCGCGCTCGGCGTCGGCCCAGGAAACCGGATAGGGCACGTCGAGGCGCGCGACCGCGTCCTGGGCCTTGGCAACCTGCCTGGGAGTCTCGAAGCGCACGCGTCCGTTCTTCAGGAGCGCGCCTGGCAGGTACTCCATGAAATCGAAGATGCCCGTCTCGCGCCACTGGTGCTCGCCGAAGGTCTCGTAGTCCATGAACAAGCCGACGATCGAGTCGGCGCTGGGCAGGGCGTGGACCCATTCGGCGAAGCGCTCGCTCTTCAGCGGCCATTCCGACCAGCCACGGTTCGAGAAGCGGAAAGCGATGTCGTCGGAGAGCTTGTACGAGCGCAGCAGGATCTTCAGCCGCTCGCAGCTCTCGGGCCGGTACACGCGGTGCGGGCTGCGCCAGCCGAGCAGGTGATCCGCGCCCTCGCCCAGGATCGCGGAGAATCCCAGGCGCTCGGCGTGCTGCGCGACCTCGTTGGAGACC
>Ga0193706_1000815_pt1 | contig 15622 bp, 11 predicted proteins | sample U3c1metaG_FD_160130 | JGI IMG/M metagenome (GOLD analysis project Ga0193706, IMG submission 160130) | Soil microbial communities from a riparian zone of the East river system, Colorado, United States - U3c1 | ecosystem: Environmental > Terrestrial > Soil > Riparian zone | place: USA: East River... | reverse complement strand
GCCGTACCTCGTCGTTCCGGGAACCGTGGTCGACGCGCAGTTCTGGGGCCGCGACAACGGCTTCCCGCCGCCGAACAACGCGACCTTGTCGGACGGCGTGGAATTCACAGTGTGCCCGTGAGCGCCCCGAGACTGTCAGCTTCACGCTGACGGTCCCGTTTTGATTCTTCGAGGCCGGCCGCCGCAGAGGTTGTCGGCCTCGATTCTTTTCTCAGGGAAGTCTCAGGATCGCGCCGTCGCCTTCGTGGAGCTCGACGCGCTGGACAGGCTGGCCCGCGAGTGTCACTCGAGCGCTGCACGCGGTGTCCACGCCGAGCAGCGCTTCGAAGCGTCCACCGTCGCCGACTTTCACCGACCACAAGCGCTCCACTTCGGGTGGCCAGGTCGGGTGGTCCACCTCGATGTGCGCACCGAGAGTCGGCGAGCCGTTGGCGGTGAGCACCTGTCCGCGCGCGAATTGCGCTGGATGAGAGCTCAATTCGACCCACGCGGGAGAATCGGAACGGTTGTCGCCGGCAGCGACGTGCACGCTGCCTTCGGCATAGGCATTCCAGCCGGCGACATAGACGAACAGGTTGTAGTCGCCCGCCGGGATCTCAGAGAGCGTGAAGGGAACTTCGAACTCGTGGCCGTGGTCGACGAGATCGAAGCGGCGGTCGACGAGCACGTATTCGACGTGACCCTGGGCGAAGCCGCTGAATCCCGGCGGCAAAGCGATCCTCACCTCGAGCGAGCCCTGGGCGCGGATCACGAGCTCGAGCTCGCGCCCGTCGGGTGTGAAGCGCACTTCGTCGGAATACCCGACATCGCGGCGGAAAGCGACGACTTCCAGCTCGCGATCGGTCGCCATCGCGAGATCGAATCGACCGTTCGCGTCGGTGCGCATCTGCGCGTGGGCGGCAACGGCTCCCTCAGAGGAATTCGCCACAGGGATGGCGGTGACGATCGCGCCTTCGACCGGAATGCGGTCCTCGAGAACGACACGGCCGCGCAGATGGTCGCTTTCGCGCAGGGAGCGCAGGCGCAACTCGACGATGCGAGGGCAGTCCGTCGCGGTGAGCACGACGCGCTCGATCGCGCTGGCGCGGCCGGCAGAGCCGACGATGATCTCGCAATCCGCCGGCTCCAGACTGGTGCGGAACTCACCGCGTTCGTTGCTCACGCCGCAAGCGGGGAAAGGCGCGTCCTCCACGAGACGCGAAACGCGCACGTCGGCTTTGGCGAGCGGCGCACCCGCTTCGTCCAGGACGCGCACGGTCAGCTCGCAAACCTGGATCTCGATGCGCGCACCTGCTTCGCTGGAGAGCTCGGCCCAGGCAATGCTGCGCGTCACGTTGACGGTCCCGACGCCGATGTTCATGTCCACCCAGGGGATTTCGCGCGAGGGGCAGGCTTGCATTTCGAACGAGCCGTCGACCTGGGCCCGCGTGCGAGCAAACATCGTGTGCGTCGACATCATCCCGCTCGCGGGCTCGAAGGCCGACACCCAGGCAGGTTCCGTCATCTCGGCGCCGGAGACCACGACCAGGCCGTGCAAGCGCGTGCACGAGTCAATCAGGAGGACCAGCTCGCTCTGCAAGGGCAAGGCAGTGAACCGCCGAAGGTTTTCGCCTGCGCCGACGTTGACGTTGCACAGGTGTTCGCGAGCGACTCCGCCGGTCTCGAGTCGGAGTGCGACCGAGCCCGTTGCGTCCGTCGTGGCTTCCGCGCTCGGACCATCCTTCTCGGCTTGCCACCAGGTGATCTTGACCGCGAGATCCGCGATCGGCTGGCGCTCCTTGCGCGAGAGCACGATGACGCGTACGTCGAATGCGGCGGAATCCGTGGGTGTCGCGCTCGTCGCCGGCGCAGCCGATGGATCCGGATTCGTCTGCTGCGATCGGAGCGAGCCGCTCGCAAGTTCCGGGAGGGGCTCGAGCTCGGTATCGCGCTCCTTGAGCGAGCTCCGTGGCCTTGACTCGACGTCGACCTCGGAACGTCGAGTCGAGATCGCGAGGTAAACGCCGATCGCGCAGAGCAGGATCGCCAGGACGCCGAGCGCACGTTTCACCCGCTCAGCCTACCGCCGGCTCGGGCTTCAGTCGTCGACCGCGCCAACCGGTCCGGTTCTAGACCGAGAAATACTTCGCGCCCGGGTGGTGGCAGACCAGCGCGCTGGTCGACTGCTCGGGGACGAGCTGGAATTCATCGGAGAGCGTGATTCCGATTTTCCGCGCGCCGAGCAGGTCGAGCAGGATCTCCTGATCCTCGAGGTTCGGGCAGGCCGGATAGCCAAAGGAATAGCGCGAGCCGCGGTAGCCCTGCTTGAACATCTCGCGCATGTCGCGAGCGTCTTCGTTCGCGATGCCGAGCTCGCCGCGGATCTGCTTGTGGATCAGCTCGGCAAGGCCCTCGGCGGCTTCGACGGACAGGCCGTGCAGGTGCAGATAATCCTGATAGCGGTCGGCCGCGAACCATTCGCGCGCGATGTCGCTGGCCTGCTGGCCGACCGTGACGACCTGCAGCGCGACGACGTCGGGCTCGCCGTCCTTGCGGAAGAAATCCGTGATGCACAGATCGCGCTTGCCCTTCTGACGCGGGAACGTGAAGCGCGCGGCGGTCTTGCCTTCGTTCTTGGGATCGAGCAGCACCAGCGTGTTGCCCTCGGGCACGCAGCGCCAATATCCGTAAGCGGCTTTCGGCGTCAGGATCTTTTCCTTCGCGCACTGGCGGCCGAGCGCGTGGAGGATCGGGCGCACGTGCTCGTCGATGAACTTCTTGTATTCCTGGACGCTTTTGTTCTTGCGACGGTAACCCCACTGGAACTGGAAGAGCGTGACTTCATTGATATAGGGGAACACGCTCTGCAGGTTCACGGCTTCGACCAGGCGCGGGCCGAGGAAGGGCGCGACGGGCTGGCTGAATTCGCGCGGAGCGAGCCCGAGGTCGGGACCGTCCTCGTCGACTTCGGGCGCGGGACGCGAGGTCCCCATGGCGCCGGGAGCGGAGCGTCCGATCGCGGCAGCGGTGCCCGAAGCCATGGCGCCGACGGCGACCGGCACTTCGCTCTCCACTGCGACATAGTCCTTCGACGACGCGAAGATGCGCCGCTCTGGGCGCGCTTCTTTCGTCATCACTTTTTCCATGACGGCCAGGCCCTCGAAGGCGTCCTTCGCGTAGTAGAGGGAGCCCTTGTAGATCGTGCGCAGGTCGTCCTCGACGTACTTGCGCGTCAGCGCGGCTCCGCCGAGCACGACCGGCGTGGTAACGCTGCGGCGATTCATCTCCTCGAGGTTCTCGCGCATGATCACCGTGCTCTTCACGAGCAGGCCGCTCATGCCGATCACGTCCGGACGGTGCTCGTAGGCGACGTCGAGGATGTGCTGGATCGGCTGCTTGATGCCGAGGTTGTAGACGGTGTAGCCGTTGTTCGTGAGGATGATGTCGACCAGGTTCTTGCCGATGTCGTGCACGTCGCCGCGCACGGTCGCGAGCACGAGCTTGCCGCGCGACTGGCCTTCGACGCGCTCCATCAAGGGCTCGAGGTGGCGCACAGCGGCTTTCATGGTCTCGGCGGATTGCAGCACGAAGGGCAGCTGCATCTCGCCGCGGCCGAAGAGGTCGCCGACGGTCGCCATGCCCGCGAGCAGATCGACGTTGATGATCGCGAGCGGCTTCTTGTGAGCGAGAGCCGCGTCGAGGTCGGCCTCGAGTCCCTTGCGCTCGCCCTCGACGATGCGCCAGCGCAAGCGCTCCCAGATGTCCGTGGGAACTGCGCGCTCTTTTTTCGCGGCGACGCTGACACCCTCGAAGAGTTTCAGGTAGGCCTGCAGCGGATCGTAGCCCTCGCGGCGGCGATCGAAGATCAGGTCCTCGGCGATGCGCCGCGCGTCGGGCTCGATGTGGTGCAGGGGAGTGATGCGCGCGGAGTGCAGGATCGCGGCGGTCAAGCCGGCTTCCTGGGCGTGGTGCAGGTAGACCGAGTTGAGCACGTGGCGCGCGGCAGGATTGAGCCCGAAGGAGATGTTCGAGAGGCCGAGTAGCAGACCGACGCCAGGCAACTCCGCTTTGACGCGCCGGATGCCTTCGAGGGTTTCCAGTCCCAGGCGCCGATCGTCGTCGTTGCCGGTGCAGATCGTGAAGGTCAGGACGTCGAACAAGAGATCCTCGGAGCGCAGGCCGTAATCGTGCACGCAGATGTCGTGCAGCCTGCGCGCGACGGCAAGTTTTTCATCGGCGGTCTTCGCCATGCCGCGCTCGTCGATCGTCAAGCACACCACGGCCGCGCCGAATTCCTTGACCAGCGGCAGGACGTGCTCGCAGCGCTCCAGGCCGTCCTCGAGGTTGACGGAATTCACGATGCAGCGGCCGCCGCACTGGCGCAGGGCGTCGGCCAGCACGGGATGCTCGGTGGAATCGATCATCAAGGGGACGGGGACTTCGGTGCGGTAGCGGCGCACGACCTTCTGCATGTCCTCCTTCTCGTCGCGGCCGACGTAGGCGCAGCACACGTCGAGCACGTGGCTGCCGTCGCGCACCTGCTCGCGGCCCATCTCGACCATCGCGTCGACGTTGCCGGCGAGCAGATGCTCCTTGAAAGCCTTCGAGCCGTTGGCGTTCGAGCGCTCGCCGATGAACAGCACGGAATTGTCTTGGAGCAGCGGAACCGCGGAATAGATGCTCGTCACCGAAGGCGCGAGGCTCGGTCGGCGCGGCTTGGGCTTGCGCGTGCCGATGCGCTTGGCCACCGCGGCGATGTGCTCTGGCGTCGTGCCGCAGCAGCCGCCGACCATGCCGACGCCGTCCTCGTCGACGAAGCGCTCCAGCCAGTCGGCGAGCTCGTGCGGCGTCAAGGGATAGTGCGTGCGTCCGTCGACGAGCTGCGGCAGCCCGGCGTTGGGGAAGACCGCGACCGGGCGCCGCGAGGATTGTCCGAGCAGGCGCACGTGCTCACCCATCTCGCGCGGCCCCGTGGCGCAGTTGATGCCGAGCATGTCGATCGGGTAGGGATCGATCAGCGCGATCGCGGCGGCCATTTCCGTGCCGACGAGCATCGTGCCGGTGACTTCCATGGTGACGCTGACCAGGATCGAGACGTCGGCCTTGGCCTCCGTGCGCGCCTGGATCACCGCGTTGAGCGCGGCCTTGATCTGCAGCGGATCCTGGCAGGTCTCGATCAGCACGCCGTCGACGCCGCCCTCGATCAGGCCGCGCGCCTGGACCAGATAGGAATTCTTGAGCGTGTCGTAGCTCGCGTGACCGAGGGTCGCGAGCTTCGTGCCAGGACCCATCGAGCCGAGGACCCAGCGCGGTTTCTCGCTCGTCGAGAAGGCCGCCGCCGATTCGCGGGCGATGCGCGCGGCCTTGGAATTGAGCTCGTGAGCGCGGTCCGCGATTCCGAACTCGGAGAGCACCAGAGGATTGGCGCCGAAGGTGTTGGTCTCGACCACGTCCGCGCCGGCGGCGAAGTAGGCGTCGTGGATTCCGCGCAGGACGTCCGGCCGCGTGGCGCAGATCAGCTCCATGCAGTTTTCGAGACCCAGGTAGTCCTTCTCGAGATCGAGGTTGGCCGCATGGAGCTGCGTGCCCATCGCCCCGTCGAGGATCAGGACGCGCTCCTTCAGCGCTTCGCGAAAGCTTTGACTCATGGTGTGGGGCGCGAGGTCACTTCTGCGCGGACGCGGTCAGCGACATGAAATTCGGCGGCTGGGGATCGCGGGCGGAGCGCGAAACCACCGCATTGCGGAAGCCGGCTTCCGCGAGCAGCTTGGAAAGGGCCTCCTCCGTGAATCCCAGGTGCACGTGCTCGAGCTTCTCGCGCACCCATTCCTCCTGGTGAGCGAGCAGGTCGATCACGAGCAGGCGACCGCCCGGGACCAGGATGCGCGCGGCCTCGCGCAGCGCCGCTTCGGGCTCGATCGCGTGGTGCAGGGCCTGGCTCATCACCACGATGTCGTGCGAGGTGTCCGGCAGCGGCAGGGATTCGATGTTGCCTTCGACCGTCGTGATGTTGCGGATGCCCTTGGCCTTCGCGCGCACGTCGAGCTGGGCCAGCATCTGGGGCGAGATGTCGACCGCGGTCACCGAGCTCGCGATCTGGGCGAGCATCAAGGTCAAGAGGCCGTCGCCGATGCCGAGGTCGGCGTAGCGCGCGCGCGGAGCGAGCAGCAGGAGCGAGCGCGCCAGTCCTTCCCAGGTGCGGCCGGGCAGGAGCTGCTCGCCGAAGCTCGCCGCGACGCGGTCGAAGTAGGCGCGTTGCTCTCCGCGGCGGCGCTCGCGCAATGTGGCAAGCCCGGCGAGGTCAGCCTCAAACTCGGGCGTCTCCTCGTTCGCGGTCAGGACCTCGCGCCACAGTCCGGCCGCGGGACTCGAGCCCAGGCTGTAGTAGGTGCGCCGGCCCTCCTTGCGGTCGTTCACCAGCCCGACTTCCTTGAGCAGGTTCAAGTGCGTCGAGACCCGCGACTGCCCGAGGTTCAGGATCTCCATCAGGTCCGAGCCCGTCAGCTCCTCCTGCGACAGAAGGTGCAGCACCCGCAGCCGCGTGTCGTCCGCGAGCGCCTTGAGGAGACGCGATGTAGTGACAAGACCGATCATGCGATCCAGATTGATTGATGTATCGACTCCCAGCAAGGGTACCCGGTATTCCACCACCATTCCTTACACGGCCATTACCCGGCGCTGGCGCCGGGTAATGGCCGTGTAAGGAATGGTGGTGGAATACCGGGTACCGATAGGATCCGCGGAGATGCCCCGGTCCAGCGTCTCGAAAGTGGTTGGGTATGCCCTGTTGTTGGGCGCGGCGGCGGCCTCGATCTGGTGGATCCGCTCGGTGGGCAATGGGCTGCAGGCTCCGCCGCCGGTCGAAGGCACGCCGGTGTTCGGGCATCCGACCAAGCCCGTGGGGGAGGAGTTCTTCCATGTCCTCCTCGCGTTGATCGCGATCCTGCTCGCTTCGCGCGGGCTGGGAGCCATCTTCGCGAAGCTCCAGCAACCGCCGGTGATCGGCGAGATGTTCGCCGGAATCATGATCGGGCCTTCGTTGCTCGGCCGGTTCGCCCCGGACGTCTCTCAGTTCCTGCTGCCGCCGACGATCGCGCCCTACCTCGGCGTGATCGCGCAGATCGGCGTGGTCCTGTTCATGTTCCTGGTCGGGCTCGAGCTCGACACCAGCGGGCTCAAGAAGCGACCCCAGGCCGCGATCGGGATCTCGCAAGCGAGCATGGTCCTGCCCTTCGTGCTCGGCTGCCTGCTCGCGCTCTACGTGTACCCGCGGTTCGCGACCAGCGACGTGCCCTTCTTCGTCTTCGCCCTGTTCATGGGCATCTCGATGTCGGTCACGGCCTTCCCTGTGCTCGCGCGCATCCTGACCGATCGCAAGCTCAGCAAGACGCGCCTGGGCGTGATCGCCCTCTCCTGCGCGGCCATCGACGACGTGACGGCCTGGTGCCTGCTCGCGCTGGTGGTCAGCATCGCGAAGTCGGTCCCGAGCGAGGCCGCGAAGACAGCGGGGCTGACGATCCTGTTCGTCGCCGTGATGGTTTTCGTCGCGAGGCCCCTGATCCGCCGCTGGATCCACAGCCTGCCCAAGGACCAGCAATTCTCCCAGGCCCGCTTGGGGCTGGTGTTCATCGGTTTCCTGCTTTCGGCGCTGACGACAGAGGCGATCGGCATCCACGCGCTGTTCGGAGCCTTCATCTTCGGCACGCTGATTCCTCACGATTCACCGCTCGCCCGCGACCTGACGGCGCGCCTCAACGACGCGGTGCTCGTGCTCTTCCTGCCGGCCTTCTTCGCCTTCACCGGCATGCGCATGCAGATCAATCTGGTCGAAGGCCAGGAAGCCTGGTTCGTGTGCGGCTTGATCCTGCTGGTCGCGACCCTGGGCAAGTTCGGAGGCAGCTACGTCGCCGCGCGCTTTGCCGGCCTCGCCCCGCGCGACAGCGCGACGATCGGGGTCCTGATGAACACGCGCGGCTTGATGGAGCTGGTTGTGCTCAACATCGGCCTCGACCTCGGCGTGATCTCGCCGGCCTTGTTCGCGATGCTCGTGCTGATGGCCTTGATCACGACCTTCGCGACCTCGCCGGTGCTGACGCTGCTGTACCGAGGCCGCAGCGTGCAGGAATCCTTCGAAGGGAGCGAGAGGATCGTCCCCTGACGCGAAGCGGATCGAGGCTCAGCGCGCGCTGACCGGCGCCGCTGCATCGACCGCGGGAACCGGCTTCACGTACCTGTCGAACCAGGCGATCATCTCCGCCTGGGTGTCGAGCACCGATTCGCGCGCGGAGTAGCCGTGGCTCTCGCCCGGCAGGACCACGAGGCGCACCGTGCCGCCCAGGCCCGCGATCGCCTGGTAGAGGCGCTCGGATTGGATCGGGAATGTCCCGGGATTCGCGTCCTTCTCGCCGTGGATCATGAGCAGCGGCTCGTTGATCTTGTCGGCCTGATAGAACGGCGAGACCTTGCCGTAGACCTCGGGAGCTTCCCAGAACGTGCGGCGTTCCGATTGGAATCCGAAAGGCGTCAGTGAGCGGTTGTACGCGCCGCTGCGCGCGCAGCCCGCGCGGAAGAGATCGGTGTTCGCCAGCAGATTCGCGGTCATGAACGCGCCGTAGCTGTGACCACCGACGCCGACGCGCGCGGGATCGCCGACGCCCATCTCCGCGGCCTTGTCGATCGCTGCCTTGGCGGCCGTGGTGATTTGCTCGATGAAAGTGTCGTTCATCGTCTCGGGGTCGCCGACGATCGGCATGGTCGCGTTGTCCATGACGGCGTAGCCCTGGGTCAGGAAAGTCAGGTGCGAGAGGCCGCGGATCTGCGTGAAGCGATGCGGCGAGCCCGAAACCTGACCCGCCGTGCTCGCGTCGTTGAACTCGAGCGGATAAGCCCAGATCACTAGTGGCAGGCGCGTCCCGCTGACGTAGTTCGCGGGCGTGTACAAAGTGGCCGAGAGCTCGACGCCGTCGGGTCGCTTGTAGGTGACCAGCTGCTTCTTGATCCCGCGGATCGCGGGCTGCGGATCGGGATAACTGGTGATGGCGAGCGTGGTTTTCGCTTCGAGGTCCTGCAGGCGCAGGTTCGGCGGCTCGCTCGCGGTCTCGCGGCGCGTGATCAAGCGCGGCGTGGCCGAGGCCGAGACGCTCTCGATCGCCACGACCGATTCGTAGGTGTTGTCCGACGCGCTCCACAGCCGCTCGACGGCGAGCGTGGAAAGATTCTGGCGCGCGAAGAAGGGCCTGGCTCCGCCGGGACCGTCGCCCTCGCCAGCGCGAAAAATGAAGTCGCCGACCATGCGCGCGACGCGAGTACCGTTGGCGCGGACCTCGCTCTGGATCTGGCCAGGATTGCCGTAGCGATCGTTGACGCTGCGGTCCTCGACGACCGCATCCGGCCGCGCGCGCGCGGTCAAGTCGTGCAGCGTGACGCGCTGCCAGCGACGATCGCGATCGTACTCGCTGACCAGCACCGAGCTCGGATCGGCGAGCCACTGCAAGCCGCGCGCGCGGTACTGAGTCCGCAGCAGCTCGGTCGGCTCGCCCTTGAAAGGCAGGGAGCGCGTCATCCAGCGATCGCGCTGCTCGACCTTCGCCTTCGGATCTCCGCCGTCGAGGGCTTCGACCCACAGGAGCGACGCCGGCGCGTTCGGATTCCAGCTGACGTTGCGCGGGCCGGTGGCGACACCGTCGATGGGAATCGAATCCTGGAGCGGGAAGCGCGCGAACATCTGCTCCAAAGTTCCGGACGCGTCCCAGATCTCCAGCCGCCTCGGGAAAAGATCGAGCGGCAGCACGTACGAGAAGGGCCGCTCGAGGAATCGCACGAGCAGGTGCTGTCCATCGGGCGACCAGTCCGCGTCCAGGATCTCTCCGGGCTTGCCGATCGGCGTGGTCACATTTTTTCGCGGGTCGACGATCGCGAGCTGGGTTTGCGCGAAGTGCTCGAGCAGCTGCGCATCGTGCTCGTCGTTCAAGAGATCCTGGTAGGTGCGGATCGGCGACTTCTTGCCCCTCGATTCCATGGTCGCGGGACCGGCGGGCACGCCAGGCTCCGGCGGAGTCTCGCGCGCGGAATCTGGCACCAGTCGCACGAGGATGCGCTCGCCATCCGGCAGCCAGGTCGGCGCGCCGAACACGGTGTTGACGTGGGTCGCGATGCGCAGGGGCTTCGCGCTCTCGACGTTGCAGTACCACAGCTCGACGCCGTCATCGGCGCGCAATTCGATCCACAGAGCCCGGCTCGAGTGCGACCAGTCGACGCCCGCGATGCGCGCATTGGCCGGCAGCTCGAGCTTGCGCGTCGACTTACCGTCGAGCGAGCGCAGGGTCAGTCCGGAATCGAAACCGATTTCCTGCAGCGCGTGAGCCTTGGGATCGATGCGCAAACCCGCGAGCCCGATCCAGGGCCGCGCGACGTCGGCGATCGAAGGCATCGGCGGCCGCTCGACCGCGAGCAACCATTTCGCGTCGGGGCTCGGCCGCACGCTGGGGATCGTCGGCGCATCCAGCAGGTCGACGACTTCCTTCGGCGGGAGCTTGTAGGTCTCCTGGGCAGCCGCGGAACTTGCGAAGCACGACGCGGTGGCGAACAGCGCGCAGCAGAGTCGGGACATGGGACCTCGTTCGATTCGGGACCTGGGGGGACGCGCCGATTCTAGAGACCGCCCGCCGGAGCGCCGGCGAATCACTCCTCCCATTCGCGATCGACGCGATCGCGGTCCTTCGGCGCGACGAGCCGGATCTCCAGCGCGCCGCCGCGGTGGACGCGCTGGAAACCGAGCACGCCGAGCTGGCGCGCTTCGTGGCTCGCGAGCCAGCGCTCGACATGGCTGCGGAGCACGGGTTCCTGCAGGGCGTTGCCGAATCCGAGTCCCGTGATCGCCACCAGGCCGGCCTCGCCGCGCACGCGCGCCGCATGCAGCTCACGGCGCAGCACGCGGGCGGCATCGCTCCCCGAAAGGCGATGCAAGTCCACTTCAGGCAAAGGTTTACGGCCGCGACCATCGCGCGTCACGCGTCCAGCTTACGGAGATTTGACCTCGGTTCTCCAGTGACTTGCATAATCTATCTCCGTCCGCGAACCGATTCGTGGAACGTTCGCAGAGTTGTCGTCACCAACGGCGGTCCCTCGCGAAAGCACCGAACAACCCTGGGTCGTCCGCGACCTCGACGAAAAAAAGGAAGGTACACCTATGAAGAATCTGCTCCTCGGCCTCGCGATGGTCGCCGGCGTTTGCGCTTGCTCTTCGCAAAAGAACTCCGTGTCAGGTCCGGCGCCGGAAGCGGCTCCCAAGGCCGATTGCTCGGGTTCCTGCGAAGGCAGCAAGGCTCCGTGCTGCAGCGAAAAAGCAGCTGGCTGCGCAGACAAGGCCAGCACGGACGGGAAAGTCTGCCCGATGTCAGGAAAAGTCCAGGGCTGATCGCCGACCATGTTCGAGCCGCGGCAAGGCCGCGCTCGACGTCGAGCTCGAAAAAGCATTCCGCAGGCGTGTGCTGTATCGCAGCACGCCCCTGCGGTTTTTCATTTCCAGCGCACGGTGACGTAGGGAGGCTAGCCGCGGCGCACGTCGAAATCCTCACGTCTTTCAGGGTCCGGAAATCCTAGGATGGGCCCTCGCGTTCCAGTGGCCGAAGCGTGCCGATGGCACTGCGGGGCCAAAGTCCTTGAAGGAGATCTCATGAAGACCCGTCTCATTGTGTTCCTCACTCCGCTTCTGCTGCTCGCCGGATTCGCCATGGCTCAGAAGCCCGTGGCCACGCCCGCCGTGCCGCAAAAACCTGCTGACACGGCCCCGGCCGCCAGCACGGACACGCGAGTCATCGCCTTCCAGAAGCCATCCTATCCGCTCGACACCTGCCCGATCAGCCACGAGAAGCTCGGTGGGATGGGGGAACCGGTCGACGTGATCGTCGACGGTCACCTCGTGCGCCTGTGCTGCGGCAGCTGCAAGAAGGGCGTCGAGAAGGACAAGGTCGCGATCATCAAGTCGATCGAGGACGCAGTCGTCGCCCAGCAATCCGTCGGCTACCCGATGGAAGCCTGCGCCATCTGCGATGCGAAGATGGAGAAGCCGATCAACCACGTGGTCGGCACGCGCCTGGTCCGGGTCTGCTGCCCCGAGTGCGCCAAGACCTACGACAGCGATCCGGCCAAGTCGAGCGAGGCGATGAAGAAGCTCGACGCCGCCTGGATGTCCTCGCAGAAGGCGAAGTACACCGTGACCACCTGCCCGGTCAGCGGGCATACGCTCGACGCCAAGGCGGTCGATCAACTGTACGGGACGAAGCTCGTGCGCCTGTGCTGCAAGGACTGCATCGCGGAGCTCAATGCCAAGCCCGAAGTCGTGATGGCCAAGCTCGCCGAGCTGCAGAAGGCCGTGCCGGCCTCCGCGCCCGTGGGTGGCGAAAAGAAGAAGAGCTGAGACTGCTCATCAGTCCGTGAACTGCAGCGCGCCGCGCGTTCCGATAGATCGGGACGCGCGGCGCGCTCGCTTGCGGAGCAGAGTTGGGGGCCTACTGGACGTCGAGCACCTGCACCTCGAAGACCACGTCCGCGTTCGCGGGCACGCCGACGGCGGGGTTGCCCTTTTCGCCCCAGGCGAGGTTCGCCGGGATCTGCAAGCGCACTTCGCTGCCCGGCATCAGGCCTTCGAGGCCCAGGCGCAGGCCCTCGATCACCTTGAGCTTCGCTCCCGAGCCCAGCTCGACATCGAGCGGGCGGTTCGACGCGAAGGTCGAATCGAAAGGCTTCTCCGCGTCCGCGACGCTCGCCTTGTAGTGGATCATCACGCGCCGGCCCGAAGTGGCGGCGACGCCCGTGCCCGTCTTGGTCACGGTGATCCCGAGCTCGGTGAACTTCGGTTTCGCGGGCACCTCGGCGGCCTTCTCGACTGCGGCCTTGTCGCCCGACTTCTTCTTGGACTTCTTGGCATCCGCGGCAGGCTCCTCGGTCGTCGCGGGCTTGTCCTCGGACTTCGCGGCCGCGACTTCGCCCGTCGATTCGCCAGCGGGCGGCTTGACCTCGGGTTCACCGGCGGCGGGAGCCGCGGCGACCTCCGTCGGAGTCTTCGAGGCGTCGGCCGGTGCCGCGGCGCCTTCGACCGGTGCGCCTTCGGCAGGCGCGACTTCGCTCGAGGCTGGAGCCTCCGGCTTCGCGGGCGTCGGCGAGATCGCGACCCCGCCGTCCAAAGGCGCGCTGATCTCCTCGGTCGTCTTCGCAGGGGCGGCGGGCGGGGCAGCAGGCTTGTCCTTGTGGCATGCGCCGAGGGGGCCGAGCAGCGTTAGGGACAGGAGCGACAAGAGGCGATGGCGATGCATGAGCTTCCTCAAGGTTTGGCGAGCACGGCCGCGATCACGGCCACATTGACGATGTCGTCGGCGGTGCAGCCGCGCGACAGATCCATGAACGGTTGGTTGAGACCCTGCACGAGCGGGCCGAGCGCCTTCGCTCCGCCCAAGCGTTGAGCCAATTTGTAGCCGATGTTGCCCGAGTCGAGGTCGGGGAAGATCAGGACGTTGGCGCGACCCGCGAGCGGCGAGCCTGGGGCCTTCTTGTCGGCCACCGCGGGCACGATCGCGGCGTCGAGCTGCAGCTCGCCGTCGCTGGTCAGGCCCGGGGCCTTTTTCTTCAAGAGCGCCGCCGCAGCCTGCACCTTCGCCACGCGCGGGTGCTCGGCGGAACCCTTGGTCGAGAAGGAAAGCAGGGCGACTTTCGGGCTCTCGCCGACCAGGCGGCGATGGCTCTCGGCCGAGGCGATCGCGATGTCGACCAGCTGCTCGCTGGTCGGATCGGGAACCACGCCGCAATCGGCGAAGGTCATCGCCTGATCCTTGAACAGCATGAGGAAGCAGGACGAAAGGGTCTTGCAGCCCGGCGCGAGGCCGACGATCCACAGTCCCGCGCGCAGCACGTCCGCAGTCGCCGATTCGCTGCCGCCGACCCCGGCCTGGGCCTCGCCCATGCGCACGAGCATGGCGCCGAAGTTGAGCGGCTCGAGGATCTTCTTCTGCGCTTCCTCGGCCGTCATGCCCTTCGCCTGGCGCAGCTGGAAGAGCTGCTCGCCGTATTTCTTCGTGCGCGGATCGCGCGAGGGGCGGACGACTTCGACGCCAGGCGGCGCCGCGCCCATGTCGCCGCGATCGATCAGCACCGGGATGCACAGGCCGGCCTGGGCCAGCGAAGTGGCCGCCTGGCGCACGCGCGGATCGTGGGCCTCGGGCAGGACGACGCGCAGCTTCGCGCGCCGGGCTTTTTCCTGGAGCTCGAGCAGCAGATTCATCGCGCACTCCCCATCTCGCGCGTCGCGTCGAGCACCGGCTGGGGCACGTCGAGCTCCATGCGCAAGAGCGCCAGGCCGTGGGTCTTGCCCTGCGCATCGGTGCGCAGCGAAGCCGAGCCTCCGCCGCCGAGGCTGTCGCTCAGGATGAAATTCAAGACGCGCAGGCCGTCCGCTTCGTAGCGCTTCACCTCGCCGCGATTGATGCCCGTCATCGCCGCGCGCACGACGGCAGGCGTCAGCGCCGTTTTCAAAAAGGCATAGGCGATTTCCGAGCGCGCCATCACGCCGACGTTCGAGCCCTCGCCCTTGTCGCCGGAGCGCGCGTCCGCGATGCGTGCCAGTTGGACCTTGACCATCGCTCGTACTCTAGGAGTTGAAGACCTGCACGCGTGTACGGACCTTGTCCTTGCGCAGCAGGGCAGGCCAGAACGCGACGATTTCCTGCACCTGAGGACGGCCGCCCGCGAAGCCGGTGACGCCCGGCGGACCGCTGGTGACCAGCGGCACGAGCTCGTAGGTGAAGCGCTCGATCTTCTGCTTGTCGCGGCCCTTGACGCCAAGGCGCAGCACGACTTCGCTGGGCTCGCTCGCGTGGGGCACGGCGAATCCGGCGTGGCAGACGTTGGCGCCGACGAACTCGACCAGCTTCTCGTCCTCGCTGAACGTGCAGCCGTCGAACTCGAGGCGCTTCCAGACGATCTCGGCGCACAGACGCGCTTTTTCCAGGGCATCCGGACCGCAGATCGTCAGTTGGCCGGTCGCTTTCCAGCCATCCTGGTAGCTGATCGAGACCTTGTACGTGTCCGTCGGCGGCGAGCCCTTGGCTCCGCGCACTTCGACGCGGTCGCCGCCCCGCTCGTCGAGGGCGATCGAATCGAAATCGGCGCAGTTGTCGGGCCCGATGTACTTGTGCGGGTCGCCCATCTCGTAGACGAGCTGGTGCAGCAGGGTGTTCTTGTTGACCAGGCCGCCGGTGCCCGCGTGCTTCGTGATCGCGAACTCGCCGTTGGCGCGCATCTCGATGATCGGATACCCGGCGAGGGCGAGGTTCGGGACGCTGCGCCAGTCGGTCAGGTTCCCGCCGGTGCACTGCACGCCGCACTCGACGATGTGGCCGGCAATCGTGCCCGCGGCCAGCAGGTCGTAGTCGGTCGGCTTCCAGCCGAATTCGTGGATCATCGGCCCGAGGACCAGACCGGGATCGGTGCCGCGGCCCGTGATCACGATCTGCGCGCCCAGTCCCAGGGCTTCGGCGATCGGGAAGGCGCCGAGGTAGACGTTGGCGCTGGAGACGCGCTCGCGCACGCTCGAAAGCGGCGCTCCCGTGTCCATGTTGGCGAGCTTCTCGCCCGCTCCCGCGAGCTCGTC
>Ga0193706_1000814_pt1 | contig 15636 bp, 8 predicted proteins | sample U3c1metaG_FD_160130 | JGI IMG/M metagenome (GOLD analysis project Ga0193706, IMG submission 160130) | Soil microbial communities from a riparian zone of the East river system, Colorado, United States - U3c1 | ecosystem: Environmental > Terrestrial > Soil > Riparian zone | place: USA: East River... | reverse complement strand
TTGCTCTCGCCGGAATAGTTGACGAAAAACTTGTATTGGCTGCCGTCGCCGCACACCGTGCCCGGGATCTCGATCTTGACCCAGGTGCCGCACGCGGGTCGCGTGGGATCGCTTTGGTCGGTCGTGCACCGATCGACGGGAACCGGCGCGCTCTCGTCGGGCGAGCACGGCACGATGGGCGTGGGACCGGTAATCCCCGCGTCGTTCGAGGAGCTGCATCCGAGCGCGAACACGATCGCCGCGCATGACCCGAGAGAGAATGAGCGTCGCTTCATGGACGTCAACACTGGTCCAGGAAGTGACGCTCGCCTAGCAAATTCGTCTCGTTTCGGGTGTCCGGCACGCTCCAAGCGTGCCCCCTCTACCTCGGAAGCGCGTCAGAAGCGTCGCGCTGGCGTTATTTCAGTCCGTCGGAAACCGCCGTGATCAACGTCCCGTTCGCGTCATCGCCGCTGAGCTCCCAGATCATCGCCCCACCGAGTCCCTTGGAGCGGATGTACCCGGTTTTCTCTGCGAGCGCGGTCGGATCGTCGTAGCTCCAGAAAATCCCGTCGGTCGGATTGAAGACCCAGAACGAGCGCGTCTCGGGATGGCGGTAGGATTTGTAGCCAGCTCCCAGTGATTTCAACACGTGATAGTCCTCGATGCCCGCTTCGTACGTGCCCTGCGCACCGCCACCCGTCGCCGTTTGATAGAGCCCGTCAGCGGCGGGGCCGGCCGCAACTCCTTTCCAACCCCGTCCGTAGAACGGCAGACCCATGACCAGTTTGCTCGGTGGCGTCCCTCCGGCGAGCCACCCTTGCATGGCGTGATCGGTGTCGTATTCGAGCGCGCGCGTGGGGTCCGCGGCCGACGCGGCAAGGGGCGCGTGGAAGTTGGTGACGGTCTCCCAGGCTCCGTGCATGTCGTAGGTCATGATGTTCACGAAGTCGAGCGACGCGTGGATCTTGTCAATCTCGATCTTGGTGTATTTGTCCTTACCGGCGGGGGCCGCGATCGTCAGCAGGTAGCTCTTGCCGTCGGCAGCTCCTTGCGCGTCGAGCTGAGTGCGGAACTCGGCGAGGAGGGCGGTGAAGTTCGCGGTGTCCTCCGGGCGGTAGTTGCTGCTATTGCCCATCACCGCCGGATACTCCCAATCGATGTCGATCCCGTCGAAAATGCCGGGATGGGCGAGCCCTGCGGCGAACGCCCCCTTGATGTACATGTCCACGCAGGACTTCACCAGCGTGCGACGGGAATCGGCCGTGAGCGCAGCATCGGAGAACTTGTCCGACCAGGTCCATCCGCCAACCGAAATCAGAACTTTCAGCGCGGGATGCTTGGCCTTGAGTTTTTTCAATTGATTGAAGCTGCCGCGCAGCACGCCGGCGTCCCAGGTGTCGGCCACGCCGTCCACGCTCTTGCCGACGTCGTAGGCCTGGTCGTAGTCGGCGTAGCTGTCGCCAATGGCGCACTTGAGATCGCTGGAGATGTTGGCAAACGCATAATTGATGTGCGTGAGGCGCGCGGCCGAGCCGCTCGAATCGATGTTCTTGATGAAGTACGACCGGGCATACACGCCCCACGCCGCGAAATAACCGATGACACGCCGTGCGCCGCCGCCGCCGCCAGTGCCCGCGCTTCCGCCGCTACCGGCGCTTCCCGCCGCGCCACCTGTGCCCGCCGCGCCACCTGCGCCAGCAGCGCCGCCGCCCCCGCTCCCTCCAGCACCCGCGCTGTTTCCTCCGCTCCCCGCTGCGCCTCCGGCACCGCCTGCGCCGGCGCTACCGCCGAGACCGCCCGCGCCACCGCGCCCATCGGCGGCTGCGTCCATCGGAGGCTGTCCACCGCTGCCATCTGCGCGCGAGGCGTCGTCGCGCGATCCTCCGGCGTCCACGCTCACGCCGTCGGGCGAACCATCGCTCGTTGCTCCGGCACCTCCGCTGCCACCGGCCTCCGCTGCGGCACCGGCGCGACCGGCATTTCCACCGCCGCCGACGTCGACGGCGGCGTCGCCAGAACCTCCACCGGCGCCCGCGTGCCCGGAACCTCCGATGGGTTCGTCGCTGGACGCGGAGCAGGCCAACATCGGAAGCATCGTCAAAAGCCAGAGCGGACGCAGGAGCATGGGGGGTCTCGGGCGGACGAGTTCAAGATGCGCGCCAACGTAGAAGAAGTACCGCCATGCCGGTCTCCCACCGGCAAACGACCGCCGCCACGCGTCGGTGCGGTGAGCGGCTGGATCTGCGGGATCCACGGGAAGGCGAAGACACGTCCCCCCCTGGATCGGCGAGATCCAGGACAGCCCCCGCGTCGCCCACGCTGTGGGCTATGGTATCATCAACGAGAAATGGCCCCCCTCGAAGGCTCGTTGCCGATGCGGATCGATCGGTACGAGCTCTACGACGTCATCGCATCCGGGGGGATGGCCACGGTGCACCTCGGACGCCTCCTCGGGCCCGCCGGCTTCGGAAGGACGGTGGCCATCAAGCGGCTGCACCCGCACCTGGCCAAGGAAGCCGAGTTCGTGACGATGCTGACCGACGAGGCACGGGTCGCGGCGCGTATCGGCCACCCCAACATCGTCCCGACACTCGACATCGTGGCCTCGCAGGGCGAGCTCTTTCTGGTGATGGAGTACGTACCGGGGCTCACGCTCGCGGCGCTCATGAAAAATGCCGCTCGTGAAGGGGAGCGCGTTCCAGTGCCGATCGCCTGTGCGATCATGGCCGGGGTTCTGCGTGGCCTCGACGCGGCACACGAGGCGCGCGACGAAAGCTCCCGCCCCCTCGAGGTCGTGCATCGCGACGTGTCACCGCAGAACATTCTCGTGGGCACCGACGGTGTCGCCCGTCTGCTCGATTTCGGAATCGCCAAAGCGGTCGGGCGTCTGCACACCACGCGTGACGGTCAATTGAAAGGCAAGGTCGGCTACATGGCGCCCGAGCAGCTCAGCGCCCGCGCGGTGGATCGACGCACCGATATCTACGCCGCCTCCGTGGTTCTCTGGGAGGTCCTCACCGGCGAACGCCTCTTCGACGGCGACGATGCCGGCGCCATTTTCGGCAGCGTGCTGCAGAAAATGGTACCAGCGCCGAGCACCAAGGTCGCCGAGGTCCCCGCGGCCGTCGACATGGCCGTGCTCTCCGGGCTCGAGCGCGAGCCGAGCCGGCGTTTTGCGCGAGCACGGGAAATGGCAACCGCGATCGAGAACGGAGCGCCGCTGGCGCGCGCGTCCGAGATCGCGGAGTGGGTCGCCCAGATGGGCGAAAAGGAGCTCGCGGAACGGGCCAACGTCGTGGCCGGCATCGGGCGACCGGGCGCCGTCGCGACGGCGCGCGCGCAGGTGCAGGATTCATCGGCGGGAATTCTCATGGCCGTCGGCGAGGCGACGGCTGCGCCGCGATCGAGGCGCCGTGCGCTGTGGATCGTCGCGGCCGCCGTACTCTCGATCAGCGCGGGTGGCGTCGTCGCCCTGCAACGACGAGCGGCAAGAAGCGTGGACGTCGCTGCGCCGCTCACCCAGGTTCCCACGACCGTCACGGCAGGCACGTCCGCACCGGCAGCGTTGCCGGGCGCGGATCCAGCCGCCATCGCGACGCCGCGTCCCGCCGAAGCCGCCGACCCTTTGCCCACCAGTCCGTCGCCGGGGAAAACATCGGCAGCGGGGCGCACGAATCCGGCCGCACGGGCGCCCGCGTCCAAATCGCGCGCCGCCAAGGCGGCGGCATGTGATCCACCGTTCACCATCGATGACCAAGGCCACAAGCACTACAAGGTCGACTGCCTCTGAGCCTGCCGGCGCGATCTCGCGACCGAGCGATCGCAACGTCGGCACGACCGGGCTCGCGGGCGAGGGAGCATTTCGACGATCGTGGTAGCCATGCACGAGCGCGCACCTCTACGATAGGCGAGGCATGCACGCGAGAATCGTTGGGTACCTGGTGCTGGCGGTCGGCTTGGCGGCCGGACGCCGCGCCTTTGCCGACGACAAGCTGGCTTGCGTGCGGGCCGCCGATGCCGCGCAGGACCAGCGCACCGCTGGCAAGCTGCGGGAAGCGCGCGCGTCGCTCCACGTCTGCGCGCGCGAGGTGTGTCCGCCGCTCGTGCGTGCCGATTGCACCCAGTGGCTCTCCGAGGTGGAAATCAGCATGCCGACCATCGTCATCCGCGGGCAAAGCGCCCGCGGAGAGGATCTTTCCGACGTGCAGGTCGACCTCGATGGCCGGCGCATCGCCGACAAGTTGGAAGGGCTACCGATCGAAGTCGACCCGGGTCCCCACGTGCTCACCTGGCGCAGCGCCGGCAAGGTCGCGCGTCAGGAAATCGTGGTCCACACCGCCGAGAAAAACAGGACCGTGACGCTGCGGGTCGAACCTGTCGACGCGCTCGATGTCGTCCCGGCGTCGGGCGCATCGACGTCCGAAAATCGCTTTCGACCCGGCGCCGCGGCGTGGATCTTCGCCGGCGTCGCCGTCGCGGGAGCGGCGAGCTTCGGATATTTCGGCACGCTCGGCAGCTCCGAGGTCCGCGACATGCGCAGCGAGTGCGCGGGACACTGCCCCGCGAGCCGCGTGGACGCCGCCTACGAGAAGCTTCTCGTCGGCGATCTGTCGCTCGGCGTGGCCGTCGTGTCAGCAGGCATCGCGACCTACTTTTTCTGGAGCGCCGCCCGGTCAGCGAAAGCGGGGCCGGTGCGCGAGGTAAGTGTCTCGCCGGTTGCCGGCGGTTGGGCCGCCCTCTGGGTCGAGCGTTTTTGAGCCCTCGTAGGATGGGCAAACTCTCCATGACGAGAGCAGCTCGTGCCGCCTCGGCGTCTTTCGCTCGATGGTGGCCCGGTCTCGCCGCCGCCTTGACCGCCGGCTGCTTGCTGACGACGTCGCTGGATGGTCTCGAGGGCCCTCCCCTCTTGCCCGAGGGCGGCGCACCCGAGGGCGGCGGCAGCGAGGCTGGGTCGGAGGGGGGGCCTGATGCGAGCGCGGAGGGCGGCGCCGACACGGAGGCGGGAGGCGGCTCCAACGACGATGGCAGCGCTGTCGATGATCGGACCCTCCTCGACGGCACTGCCGATACCGGCGACGGCGCGAAGGGCCCCTTCCCGGTGGTCACCAAAATCGGCGGCGTGTTACGCGGAATTGCCACGCACGACACCGACATCTATTGGGTCCAGAGCGATCTCAGTGCGGGCATCGTTCACGCGCCCAAGACCGGCGGGACGCCCATGTTCTTCCACGTCACCCCCTATGCCTTCGACGTCGCCGTCGACGCCGACTACGTCTACTGGTCGACGGGCAAAGGAGCCTTCGGCAACGAGGTCTTTCGCAAGCCTCTCCGGTCGACCGTGCCGAGCAGCGAGGTCGTCCTTTTTCCCGGAGCCCGTGAGACTCTCTATCTGGCCCTCGGCACTGCCGGTCGCATCTTCGTGACGGGCGGCGACGCCGTCACCGTTGGGTCCTCGGTCGACGCTGGCACCAGCTACGTCATGTACATGGAGCAACCAGGTGCGGCGGGGATCGCCGTGGGCAGCACGAACCTTTTCTGGAGCGTCACCGCCGGCATCGTTCGCGGCGTCGAGACGGGTCCGCCGCCGCTCGAGCCGATCTACACAGCCGGCATGCCCGGCGAGGTCGGGGGGATCGCCACCGACGACCAGGAGATTTACTGGATCGCGTCCGACGGTGCCGTTCGTGCGTTGGCGCTCAACAATCCCGTCGCTGTGCCGCCTCGGGAAGTGTGTCGTGCGACCGGGGCCATCAGCGACGCCAGCGTCGATGCGCGTCCGGACGACGCGGGAAATGCCGCCGTGACCGACATCGCCATCGACGATCAGTGGGTCTACTTCACCGAGCCTTTCATCGGTCAGATCAGCAAGTGCCTCAAGCGATGAGCGGCTATCCGCCGGTGCGCCCCGCTTGGCGCGCGCGGAGCAACTGGAAATAACGGCGCGCAATGCCCGATGCCTGCGCGGCTCGTGTGGCATCTCCCTGGTGCCGGTCGAGCACGGCCTGCACGTAGCGACGCTCGAAGTCGTCGACCACGAGCTCCCGCGAGCGCGACAGCGGAAGGCCGAGCTTGATCACGCGGGCGATGACGTCGTCGCCGGGTAGCAGCGCGTTCGGCGGCGGAGGGTGCGAACCCGCGGTGGCGCTTCCCTGCCGCACTTCCAATGGTGCGTGAGCCAGATCGCCGAGCGCCAGCCGGCGAGCGACGGCGTTATGCAGCTCGCGGATGTTGCCCGGCCAGTCGTGGTTTTCGAGCCGAACCAGCAAGTCGTAGGGCAGAGGACCGTCGCCACCGAGCCGCTCCCAGAAGTGTCGCGCCAAGAGCGCGATGTCGCCCCGACGCTGCCGCAGCGGAGGGAGCTCGATCCGCGCCACTGCGAGACGGTAAAAGAGGTCGTCACGGAAGCGCCCCGCCTGAATCTCCTTGTCGAGATCGCGGCGCGTCGCCGCCATGACCCGCACGTCGACGCTGATCCAGCGACTGCCTCCCAGCGGCCTCACCTCGGCCCGCTCGATGGCCCGCAGCAACTTGGGCTGCAGCGCGACGTCGAGGTCCCCCACCTCGTCGATGAGGAGCGTGCCGCCGTTGGCTTCCTGGAAAAGCCCCTTGTTGGCGGCGATGGCACCGGTGAACGCGCCGCGCTCGTGCCCGAAGAGGGTCGCTTCGATCAGGTTGGCGGGAACCGCCGTGCAATCGAAGACGACGAAGGGGCCGCTCGCGCGCGCGCTCCGTTCGTGGAGTGATTCCGCCAGGAGCTCCTTGCCGGTCCCCGTCTCCCCCTCGATGACGAGGGGCACGTCGGAAGCCGCGAGGCGCTCGCAGAGCGGATAGAGGCGCCGCATCTCGGGACTGGCCCCGATGACCCGACCGAACGAATCGACCGCCGGCACCGCCACGAGGGAGGGCGCCAACCGCGTGACCCGCAGAACGCTGTCGCCGAGACGAATCAGCTCGGCCTGCCCGTCCACCAGGACCTCGACGAAACGCACCCCGCTCACGAGCGTGCCATTGGTGGAGCCGAGATCGGTCAACCGGAGCGCGTCGCCTGCGATGTCGAGCGCGAGATGCCGGCGCGAAACCTTGGGGTCCTTGAGACAGAGCTGGCAGATGGCACTCTTGCCGACCAGAGCCCGTGAAGGCTGCGAGCCATCGATGGTCAGCGACGCTCCGGTGTCCGGCCCCTCCACGACCTGCACGACGAACGAAGCGAGCTTCTCCGGCGGAAGCTGCCGCATCGGAGACATGATGGTCGAAAGATCGTCGGCTTTTTTTCCTTTCTGGTCGGTCACGGCGTTCGGCCGCTAGCATAGCTCGGCCGAGCCGCCGGAGGCCCCCCAATGAGCTCCGCGGAGCTTTCGAGCCGAATGGTACGATGCGCGTCGACGAACATGGCTACCAGGCGATCCATTTCAACGTGCACCTTCGCTGTCCCTCTCCTCGTCGTGCTGGGCGGGGGATGCCGCGACGCGGGAAGGTCCACCGGCGCCGGTCCGGTGAGCGTTCCCACGTCCGTCGACGCAGAGACGCCGGCGAGCTCCGCGAAGATGGCGTTCATCGACGACGATTACCCGCGCGCGCTCCAGCAAGCGAAGGCCAGCGGTAAGCCGCTCTTCGCCGACACCTGGGCCATCTGGTGTCACAGCTGCATGAGCATGAAGGAGTTCGTTCTGCCGGCACCGGAGATGCAAGCGCTGGCCAATACTTTTGTCTGGCTCTCGATCGACTCGGAGAAAGCCGAGAACGCCGACTTCCTCGAGCGGTTCCCCACCACATCGATCCCGACGCTGTGGGTCATCGACCCGGTGAGCGAGCGCCCTCTCCTCAAATGGGTCGGGGCGGCCACGGCCCCGGAGTTGGTTACTTTGCTGGACGACGCGTCCCGCGCGCGAACCGAGACCACGCTCGGCGACGCGGCGACCGCTGCGCTGCGCGGTGATCGGGCAGCGGCCGCCGGCAAGTCCGACGAAGCGGTGACCGCGTACCGCGAGGCCCTCGCCAAGGGTCCCCTCGTCTGGGCGCGCCGCCCGCGCGTCATCGAGGCACTCTCGCTGAAACTGCTCGACGTCGAACGCTACGCCGAATGCGTCGAGCTCGCGGCCACGGAAATGCCGCGCCTTCCCATGGGGACGCCCGTCGCCAACCTCGCCATGAACGGTCTGAGCGCGGCGGCGAGCCTTCCCGCCGGGTCACCGGCACTGCAACATGTTCCATTGCTGCTCGGCGAAGCGACACGGATCGTCGAAGACAAGTCGGAAGCGATGCTGATCGACGATCGATCGGGCATTTTCAAAGCCCTGGTCGCCGCGCTCGCGGATCGTCCGGCCGAAGCGAAAAGGCTGGCTCGATCCTGGGCCAAGCTGCTGGAAGGCGCGGCCGCCATGGCCAGGAGCCCCGAGAGCCGCGCGGTATGGGACCCGCACCGGCTGGAGGCGTACATCGCCCTCGGCGAAGTGGAGAGTGCCGTCACCATGCTCGAGCAAAGCGAGCGCGATTTTCCCGATGACTACAATCCTCCGTTTCGCTTGGGGCGCGCCTACTTCGAGCTGCACCGGTACGAACCGGCGCTCCTGGAAGTGACGCGCGCGCTCCAGCGCGCCAACGGGCCGCGCAAGCTACGCATCCTCATGCTCGAGGCGGACATCCTCGAGGCGATGCAAGATCGTCCCGGCGCTCGGCGCGCGATCGGGGAGGCAGTGGCGTTTGCGAACCAGCTGCGTCTTCCCCCCAGCTACCGAAAACTCAAAGACGTGCTCGCCAAGCGCTACGCGGCGTTGGAGTAAGCTGCCTTCAATCGATACGTCATCCCGCCCTCGGCGGCGAAAGGCGTTCCACGAAAGCGCCGAGCACGCTGCCGAAGACAAGGTGCGCCAGGACCATCGACGTCGGGCGCAGCGGTCGATCGCGGTGCGGCGCTCGCATGATTCCGAGCGCTGGAATCCAGCCGGAATAGTTGACCGCCCAGACGGCCGCACCGTAGCTGGCCCCGAGCAGCGACGATCGCGCCGTTCCGCGCCGGCCCCCGTGCAGCAAGCCGAAGAGGGCGCCGGAGGCGATTCCGAATCCCCAATGAGCCAAGAGCGTCGCCGCGTTCTCCGCCTCGCGCGACGTCCCGAGGATGCCGCCCCTCCGCCGAAGTGCGCGCACGATTTTCTTGGGGGGAGGTTCGCCCAGAAGGCCGAGTTTCTTCTCGACCAGCATCGCCGCGCTCATCGCCAAGGTCGCCACCGCGCCGCCCACGGCACCGAGCGCGGTGGAACGAAGCCGCCCTCCCCGTCCGCTCTCTACGGCGTCCAGCCGCTGCAGCGCACTTCGCGCGGGTCCATTGAGGACCTCGCCGGTCGGTGCGAACCGTGAGCCGTGGCAGCGGCAATCCCAACTCTTGGCGTCGCTGTTCCAGTGCACGACGCATCCGAGATGGGTGCAAACGGCGGAGCGTTCGTGCAGCGCACCCTCGTCATCGCGATAGAGCGCGATCTTGCGCACGCCCCGCTGGATGACGGCGCCCTCGCCGGCCGCCAGCGCTTTCTCGGATCGAGCGGGGTGGGGTGCCAGCCATTGCGCGTACTCCTCCACGACTTCCAGGTTGTCGCGCACGTATTCACGTGCGGCGCGGATCCGTTTGCGCGCTGGGTCGTAGATGGACTCCCATGGATTTTCGCGGCCGGCGACGAGATCGGCGATCAACACGCCGGCCAGGGCTCCGTGCGTCATTCCGTGGCCCGAGTCTCCCGTGCACAGGTAAACGTTGCGTTCACCGGTCGGATCGCGGCCAATCAAGGCCAGATGATCGAACGGTTCGAGGACCTGGCCCGACCATCGGAAGAGAACTTCTCCCGCCGTGGGAAACCGCTCGCGCGCCCAGGCTTCCAGCCGCTGGTAACGCAGGACCGCGTCGTCGGCCGTTCCGGTGCGCTGGTCCTCGCCCCCCACGATGAGCGACGCGAGGCCATGAGCGTCGGGCTCGACCCTCACGTAGTGATAAGGGTCCAACGTGTCCCAGTAGAGCGCATCGGGAACGGCGCCGCTCCGGATCCGGAGCGCGATGGCGTACGTGCGATAGGGGGCCTGTTTCGAATGGATGGCCACGCGCAGATGAAAAGGGCTGTTGGTGGCGACGACCACCGCGCTCGCACGCACCACCATCCCTTCGCTCGTGCGAACCATCGGAGAGCTGCCCCCTGTCACCTCGGTCACACGGGTCTGCGTATAGATCGCTGCGCCCGAACGCTCCATGGCCGCAGCCAGCCCCGTCAGGTAGCGAAGCGGATGAATCCGGCCCTGGTTCGGAAAGACGAGACACGAACCGGTATCGAAGCCGTCGAGCGGCGCGCGCGCGACGCGGGCGACGCCGCGAAAACCGACCCTCTTGGCTGCGTCGAGCTCCTCCTCGAGGAGCGTGTCCTTCTGGCCAGGTCCAAGGAAGAGGTAGCCGTCGAGCCGCGCGAAGCCACAGTCGATCGACTCTCTTCGCACATTCGCTTCGATCTCGTCGATAGCGCGCGCGTGGCTCTCGTAAGCGAGACGTGCTCCCTCTTGGCCGAACACGCGTTCGAGCTCCGAAAAACGATCGTCCAGCGCGCTCGCCAAGTGCGCCGTGGTTTGTGCGGTTTCGCCGGCGGCGAGGTCGTGTGCGTCGAGGACGATGACCTGCCGCCCTTCAAGGGCCAGGTTGTAAGCCACGCTGAGACCGGCCATGCCGGCTCCGATCACGCACACATCGCAGCGGGCGTCTCGAACGAGACTGGTGCGGGTCGAAAGAGGGTGTGCTTTCCAGAGCGACTCGGTCGATTCGACGGCGTCCACGGCACGCGACGGTGCAAGAACGATTCCCCTTCGCGCCGTGCAACTCCTTTCCTCTCCTTGGGATCTGCTCGGACCTAGGACCGGTCTGCCTTGCACCGCTTCACCCCCTTCCGATGCTACTCAACGGAGAGGCGACGGCGGGGGCGTGGCCGGACCCTCGGCCCCGGCTACCTCACTGCATGCGCATTCCGACCGCCACCTATCGCCTTCAATTCACCGCCGCGTTCGGCTTCGATGCCGGGCAGCGGGCCGTGGATTATCTCGCGACGCTCGGCATCAGCGACGTCTATAGCTCCCCCATTTGCACTGCGCGCGCAGGGAGCAACCATGGGTACGACGTGGTGTCCCACGAAGACGTGAGCCCCGAGCTCGGCGGCGAAGACGCGTTTCGAGCCTTGGGGCTCGAGCTGCGCCGGCGAAACATGGGCATCCTCCTCGACGTCGTGCCCAACCATATGTGCGTCGCCGACGACGCCAACTGGCGCTGGGGCGACGTACTCGAGAATGGACCGAGCGCGCCGTCGGCGCGGTTCTTCGATATCGATTGGCGGCCACCCAAGCCCGAGCTCGCGGGGCGCGTCCTTTTGCCGATCTTGCCCGACCAGTTCGGCAGCGTGGTCGTCGACGGACAGTTCACGCCCGTCTACGGCGCGAGCGGCTTCGCCCTGCGGTATGCCGATCGTCGCCTTCCGCTGGCGCCCAAGTCATGGCTGCGCCTTCTCGAGCCGGCCCTCGGAAGGTTGCGCGAGACGCTCGGCGACGTGCACGCCGACGTGCTCGAGCTGGAGAGCGTGGTCCGCGCGCTCCAGCGTCTCCCCGCGCGCACCGAAACGAGCCCCGATCGATTGCAAGAGCGGCAGCACGAGCTTCCCATCATCAAAAATCGCCTCTTCGCCCTCTACCAACGCAACGCCGACTTTCGTGGCACGATCGAGGAGGTCCTCCTGCGCGTGCGCGGACGCAAGGGGGAGCCGGCGAGCTTCGAGGACCTCGCTGGCTTGCTCTCCGATCAGGCCTACCGCCTCAGCTTCTGGCGCGTCGCGCTGCACGAGATCAACTATCGCCGCTTCTTCGACGTCAACGATCTGGCCGCCATTCGCGTGGAGGACCCCGAAGTCTTCGCCGCCGTGCACATCCTTCCGCTTCGTTTGGCCAAAGAGGGCCTCATCACCGGGCTGCGCATCGATCACGTCGATGGTCTCTACGATCCGCTCCGCTACCTGCGTGAGCTGCAGCAAAGCTGGCAAGCTGCGACGACGGACGCCACCGAAGCGTACGTCGTCGTCGAGAAGATCCTGGCCCGCGACGAACGAATTCCTGCCGAGTGGCCGGTGGCAGGGACCACGGGGTACGAGTTCATGAACCTGGTCACGGGTGTGCTGGTGGACGTGCCGCGCGTTTGGCGCTTGCATCGCTTGTCGGAGCGACTCGGCGGCGAGGACCAGACGTTTGCCGACGTGATCTACGAATGCAAAAAGCTGATCCTCCAGACCACGCTGGTGGCCGAGCTCGGCGTCTTGGCCCGCCAGCTCGATCGCATCTCCGAGCAGCACATGTTCACGCGCGACTTCACGCGCCTCAGCTTGCAGGACGCCCTGGCCGAAGTCATCGCTTGTTTTCCGGTCTATCGCACCTACGTGCGCCCCGACCAAGCGAGCGTCGATAGCACCGACCGCGATGTCATCGAGCGCGCCCTGCGCGACGCGCGACGGCGCAATCCCGTGACCCACGAAAGCGTATTCGACTTCATCGGCCAGGTCCTCTTGCTCGACGCGCCCGACGGTCTCCAAGAGAATCAGCGCCGCGATCGCCGTCACTTCGTGATGAAGTTCCAGCAGGTGACGGGGCCGGTCATGGCCAAGGGCGTGGAAGACACCGCCTTTTATCGCTATTTCCCGCTGGCTGCTCTCGAGGAAGTGGGCGGGCACCCGGAGTCGATGGGAACGTCGCTCGCGCAGTTCCACCGCAAGATGGTGGAACGCGCCGAACACGCTCGCCGCGCGCTCTCGGCCACCGACACCCACGATGCCAAGCGCAGCGAAGACGCCCGCGCGCGCCTGTCGGTTCTCTCCGAGATCTCCGAGGAGTGGGAAAAGGCCGTCGACCGTTTTCGCGAGCTGAACCGCGGGATGCGCGTCGAAATGCCCGGCTTCCTCGCCCCTGACGACCACGACGAATATCTCTTTTATCAGTCCGTGCTCAGCATCTGGCCACCAGGCATCGACTCCCCTCCCGCTGATCTCGTGGAGCGCGTATCGTCCTACATGATGAAGGCCATTCACGAGGCCAAGCGACATTCGAGCTGGATCAACCCGAGCCGCCCCTACGACGACGGTGTGGCGGCCTTCGTGACCGGAGCCCTCGACCGCCAGCGGTCCGGCCCGTTCCTGGACGCGCTGGGCGCGCTGCGACGCCGCATCGAGCTTCCCGGTCTTTGGAACTCGCTCAGCCAGACGGTGCTGAAAATTGCCGCGCCCGGCGTGCCCGATTTTTACCAGGGATCCGAGTCGTGGGCTTTTCATCTCGTCGATCCCGACAACCGGGGGCTCATCGATTTCGACGAAAGGCAGCGTATTTTGACCGAAGTCGTGCGAAGTTTCGAGCACGCGCCGACGGGCACCATCGACACCCTCCTCGCCCATCCCCACGACGGGCGCATCAAGATGCTCGTCACGACGTTGGCGCTTCGTCACCGCCGCCGGTGCGCCGACTTGATGAACGCCGGATCGTACCTACCTCTCGAAGCCACAGGGCAGCGCGCAGCGCAGATCGTTGCTTTCCTGCGGAAGAGAGACCATCAAGCCGCCATCATTTTGACCGGTCGTTTCTTCACGCGCCTCGGCGAGGCGGCCTCTCTTCCCACCGGCAAAACATGGGGCGATACCGTCGTGACCGTGCCCGCCGATTGGCGCGGACGATCGGTCCGGGACGCCTTCACCCAGGAGACCTTTCGCTTGACCGGCAGCGACGGCACTTCCATCGACGTCGCCCACGCCTTTGCCCATCTACCCGTAGCCATGCTCGAGGTTCTTCCGTGACCGATCGTGAGATTCACCCCGGCAAACCTTTTCCTCGCGGCGCGTCGTATGACGGCATGGGGGTAAACTTCGCCATTTACTCGCGTGTAGCGACGCGGGTCGAGGTTTGTCTCTTCGACGCGAACGAACCAAGTCGCGAGACACAACGTTTCGACCTTCCGGAAACGACCGACTTCGTATGGCACGGCTATGTCCCCGGGCTCGAGCCCGGCGCGCTCTACGGCTTTCGCGTGCACGGCCCCTATGCGCCCACCCAGGGCCATCGCTGCAACCCCAACAAGCTTCTCGTCGACCCTTACGCCAAGGCACTCCACGGCGACGTCGATTGGCGCGGGCCCGTCCTCGGGTACAAGGTTTCCGATCCCGAGAAGGATCTCTCTTTCGACGATCAGGACAGCGCGGCCAGCGTTCCCAAAGGTGTCGTCGTCAGCGATTTTTTCGACTGGACGGGGGATCTTCCGCCCGACACGCCCTGGCGCCGCACGGTGATCTACGAGCTTCACGTCCGGGGCTTCACCAAGCTCCATCCCGACATCCCCGAGGAGTTGCGCGGGACCTACGCCGGGCTCGCTCACCCTGCCGCCATCCGTCACCTCCAGGAGCTGGGCGTTACCGCCGTCGAGCTCATGCCGGTCCACGAATTTCCGGATGATGGCTTTCTCGAGGATCGTCTCCTTCGTAACTACTGGGGGTACAACACCCTCGGCTTCTTCGCGCCGAAGCAACGCTACGCGAGCCGACCGAGCCCGGGCGCGCAGGTCAACGAATTCAAGGCCATGGTGAAGGCGCTCCATGCCGCCGGCATCGAGGTGATCCTCGACGTGGTCTACAACCACACCTGCGAGGGCAATCACCTCGGTCCCACCCTCAGCCTGCGCGGTATCGACAATGCCAGTTACTACTGGCTCATGCCCGACGCGCGGCACAATCTCGACTTTACCGGCACGGGCAATAGCATCAACGCCTCCAACATCGAGGCCGCTCGGCTCATCGTGGATTCCGTGCGCTACTGGGTGACGCAGATGCACGTCGACGGCTTTCGCTTCGACTTGGCGACTACCCTGGGCCGGACCGGCCAAGGCGAGTTCGATCGTCACTCGGCCCTCTTTCAGATCATCGGGCAGGACCCGGTGCTGTCGCGCACCAAGCTCATCGCCGAACCGTGGGATCTCGGGCTCGGCGGGTACCAGGTGGGCAATTTTCCGCCCCCGTGGCGGGAGTGGAACGGTCCCTATCGCGATGCCCTGCGGCGCTATTGGAAAGGCGATCACAACCAGGCTTCCGAGCTCGGCTATCGTCTTTCGGGCTCGGCCGATCTCTACCAGGGCGAACGCTCGCAAACGCAAGCCGTCAACTTCATCACCGTTCACGACGGCTTCACGCTCCACGATCTCGTCAGCTACAACGGCAAACACAATGAAGCGAACGGCGAGAACAACCGCGACGGCGCCGACGACAACCATTCCTGGAACCACGGCGTGGAGGGGGAAACCGACGACCAGGGCATCATCGCCTTGCGCGAGCGCCAGAAGCGAAATCTGCTTACTTCGCTCTTCTTTTCGCAAGGGGTCCCCATGCTCCTCGCCGGCGACGAGATGGGACGCACGCAAGGAGGCAACAACAACGCCTACTGTCAGGACAACGAGATTTCATGGCTCGATTGGCAGCTCGACGACCGCAAGAAAAGTCTTCTCGATTTCACTCACCGCCTGATCGCGCTCCGCCAAAAACTGGCTGTTTTGCAGCGGCATCGCTTCTGCGCCGGCGACTTCGTGTGGGACTCCTGCTCCAAGGATCTGCTCTGGCTTCGCCC
>Ga0193706_1000813_pt1 | contig 15659 bp, 19 predicted proteins | sample U3c1metaG_FD_160130 | JGI IMG/M metagenome (GOLD analysis project Ga0193706, IMG submission 160130) | Soil microbial communities from a riparian zone of the East river system, Colorado, United States - U3c1 | ecosystem: Environmental > Terrestrial > Soil > Riparian zone | place: USA: East River... | reverse complement strand
CGGCTCCACAGCGCCTTGGGCTACAAGTCTCCTGTGGAATTTGAAAAACATTTCCGCTAAAACTAAACCAACAAATCACCCGAAGCCCCGTCCACGTTTTTGAAGAAAGATCAATCACCGCGTTGAGCGCCACCCGCTCTGTGCCGCGATGCTTGGTCTTGCGCAGTCCGCCAATCTCCTTGGTCCAGCCAAATATCTCCTCGATACGTTTGCGAATCTTCTGGCTGGTTTGATAGCCCAAGGTCCTGGTCGTGCGACCATCCAGACCAGACACCTTCCGCCCTTTGATCGGTGCGACATGCGGCGCAATTTCCTGCTCGCGGCAGAACTCCACGAACGCCCGATGATGGTAACCCTTGTCTGCACCGACGCTGGCTGGCGCTTGCCCAGCCAAATCGATCTGCTGGGCCAAAAGCTCCTGGGCCGTGCTGCTCTCCGTGGCGGTGGAAGCAGTCACTCCCCCTGCACGCACAAGCCGTTTCGGTTCTCCATCAGCGCGTGCAGGCCAAATGACAGTTTGGCCTCTTTGCCCCGGCCCTTGCGCATCTGTTTGGCGTCCGCGCCCGTCGTGCTCTGGTGCGTCTGGTTGCGGCGCTTCTGTCCCTTGTAATCCACATCAGGATTACCACGATCATCATCGCTTGGATTAGCCGGCCCGCTCTTGGGCTGGAAGCTCTTCAAACTGGCCCACGCCTCGATCAATGTCCCGTGCTTGCGCGCGAGGCCCACCACACAGCTGAAAAACAAGTCCGCGGTTCGGTGTTCCAGCAAGCGCTGCTGGTTCTTGGAAAAGGTGCTGTTGTCCCAGATGGCGTCCGTCATGTTGAGGTCCAGGAACCAGCGGAAAAGAAGATTATACTGGAGCGACTCCACCAGCAGGTTCTCCGAGCGAATGGGCCTGCAGCAGCTTGGCTTTAAGCAGGCGTTCGGGCGGAATGGACAGCCGGCCCAACTCGGCATACATCTCATCGAACAGACCCGAAAGATCCCTCCACGCATGTATGTCTGACGTACCAACAAAACACGTCTTCAAACGAACTGTAACTTTTTCAAAAGCCTGCTAGAGTTTCAAATGAGTTGAACTCCAACCAATACCATTTGAATGACTTTGCGAGGTCAAGCAACTGCGCGGCAGTTGGTGGTTTAACAACGTAGGAATTGGCTCCGAGCGAATACGCCTGTTTGAGATCCGAAGGTTCATTCGAGGAAGTGAGAACCACCACAACGAGGTTTGCGAGTTGCGGGTGATTCTTGATCCAGGCGAGGACTTCAATTCCCATGCGAACCGGAAGCTTCAAGTCGAGAAAAACCACAACGGGAAGCGGATGAGCAATACGATCTTCAAACTTCCCGATGCCGGACAAGTAATCAATCGCTTCCTGACCATCTTCAACGACCTGTAACGGATTGACAACGCCTGCCCCGCTCAGAGCTCGTTTCATGAAGAAGACGTCGTCTTCATTGTCTTCGACCAAGAGAATCGTTCCTGTTGTCATTTAATGCGCCCGTTTCAGAATCACGAAGAACTTGCTGCCCGATCCGCCCTGCGACTCAACGCCCGATCGGCCTCCCATTCGCTCAGTCGCTTTTTTGACAATCGCCAGACCGATCCCCGTTCCTTCGAACTTCTTCTCAGAATACACCCTTCCAAAAATCTGAAAGATTTGTTGCTGATGCTCAAGTGAAATACCGATGCCGTTGTCTTCAAATGAAATCCGAACCATCTCACCTTCCGCAATGCTCTGAATGATGACAGACGGCCTTTTCCCAGGCTCCACGAACTTGACCGCGTTACTAAGGAGATTCGAAACGATTTGCGTTAAATAAGATTCGTGGCCGAGAATTCTTGGAATCGGCGAAATCACGGAAATGTCAGTGCGATCCGGTTGAAGGAGAGGATAATTCTGTATCACGTCGCGAATGACGTTTTCGACGTTAACCTCGTTGAGGTGAATATCTCCTTTGGCCACACGGCTGTAAGCGAGAACGTCTTGGATTAGAACATCCATCTTGGAAGCGGAGCGACGAATGCGCTTCAAATAGTCCACGCCCTTTTCGTCGATTCTATCTTTATACTCTTCAAGAAGAGCGTCCGAATACCCCTGCATTGCCCGCAGCGGCGAGCGCATGTCATGAGAAACGCTGTATGAAAATGCTTCGAGTTCCTGAATCGTTTCCCGAAGTTGCGAAGTCCGTTCGGTGACTTGTTGTTCGAGCGTTTCAGCATGACGACGAAGTTCCGCCTGCGCTTCTCGTAGAGCCTCTTGAGCTCCCTTTTCTTCAGTCACATCCCGTGTCGTTCCAATAAACCGAAGGGGCTCTCTGCCGTTTCGTTCGTTGAAGTAAACTTGACCCTTTGAGGAAACCCAGCGAACGGAGTCATCTGGCCGCACGACGCGGAATTCAACCTGGTACATGCCATCGTCGACACCTCGCAACGCCGCCTCAACCGCATCCTTTGTTCGATCTCGATCTTCTCGATGAAGCCGATCGATGACAGATTCGAAGTCCAATTTCGAACCTTCGGAGAGGCCCCACATGTTCCGGCAACGCTCATCCCAAAAGATCGTCCCGAGATCGAAACGGTAATCCCATGATCCCAGGGCCGCCGCCTCGAGTGCGAGCCGACGATGTTCGGAGGCTTCGCTCAGAGCTTGCTCTGCCCTTTTTCTCTCGCTGATATCTCGCGTAAAACAGCGAGTGTGAATGAATTCACCTTTTTCGAATAAGACATTTGAATCAATCAGAACCAGGAGTACCGACCCATCCTTGCACCGCAATCGCGCCTCATAGTCATGCAAACTTTCCCCGCCGCCCAAGCGCGAGAGAATGTCTTGGATGACACAGCCGTCCGCGTGGAACTCTGTGATACTGTGGCCGATGTATTCCTCGCGGGAATAACCGAGCATGGTGAGTTCGGTTTGATTCGCCCAAATGATCGTTCCGCTCGCGTCAACCCAATGCAGACCGATTGTGGCATTTTCGAAAAAGTCGCGGAGGTTGCTTTCACTGCGCTTAAGGCTGGTAAGTTGTTTTGCGGAGCGGAACGCAATGATCGCCTGATTAACAGAAACATTTAAGAGAAGGCGCTCCACGGCGTTTGGAAAGTCCGTGCGCTGCGAGCCAACGGCGAGAACCCCGAACTCGTGGGAGACCCCTAACGGGATCACCGCCAGCCTCATCGAGACGCCTTGAAAGGAACACTCGACTAGATCTGAACCGCCATCACCGAGATTCCGCTCGACGATGTCTCTCAAGTTTTCGACGGCTCCATTTCCCAAGCGGATTTCTTTTGAACGGAACGCCGCGTTCATCGTTTCGCTTACCTTTCCGTCTTTCCCCCGAACATACACAAGATCAGGTCGAAGCGAATTTTGAAGTGCATCAGCTAAGCTATCTCGAATTTGTTCTGGCTGGCCCTCACCCCATATTGCAGGCAACAGAGAGAGAGCCGCTAACTCGCGAATGCACCGGTTCGCCTCGCCGATGTCCTCGATGACTACCATTTAATGTCAGGATTGTGGCCGGCCATGAAATTCTCGAAGAAACTGTTCCGGCGGGACGTAAAGCGGGTTTTCCTGAAGCACGCCGCCAACAATGATCATCGGATGCGTGCGCATGATGTCCATGACGATCCCCGCACTAAAGCGCGACAGGTCATATGTGCAAATCACCGGATCGGGGTAATGAGGAAGGAAGTTGTTCAAACGACATTCATATTCCACGATGTCTTTCACTCCGGCTTTCTCTTCGAGCGCCCATTCCATGTTGGCGACGAGGCGGGTTAGCGGGTAGCCATCAGCTTTCGCTTCTTTGAGAATGTTTTCAAGAAGAGCGAGTTGCCGATCCTGGTCAAAGTATCCATCTTTGAGGTAGGCGTCTTCCCAGCACGTGACTTTGAGTTGCCCCTTACTCTCTGCCGAATCGACGTCAATCCCGTCGGATTTTAAACGCGAGCGGTGTGTCGCACAATGATTGGCGTCCACGATGTGAACGCCTTTTTCCCCTGCATCCAGCCCCTCCTTAATGAAGTCCCGCAAGGTAGCGTATTCCTCCGCCTTGGAATGAAAGAACGCACAAATGTGCCGCACAGGCCCAAGGTTTCGGCCAGCGACTCTGATTGGAGTTTCTTTTTTCATGATACTTTATTCTTACAATCGCACACCCCTTTGAGTTTGTGGCTGTGGGACACACGGTAGTCGCACCATGAGATCATGAGAACCTGAGTAAAGCCCCGGGGAACAGGATTTCACGAGGGAAGTAAATCTACGCAACGCCGAGTCTAAGCAACGGGCCATGGCGTTTTCCCGACTCCTCGGCGTCCTTCGAGTTCCCCACTAAGCGGTATCAGAATACGTGCGGTTCCTCCTCAAAAGGAGCAACCATTCGCGGTCTTCGGTCTTTCTTCTCTCTGCCCCTCTTGGACAAACCGCACAGCCTCGGTGGCGTTTTGAAATTTGCGCGCGCCTGAAGTCAAGGCTACCCATTCGGAGGGCTCGCGATAAAATGCCCGCTCTCCGCGTTTTCCAAAACGATTTGCATATCGCTCCTTTTTCTTGCCGGCTTCACTTTGCAGCTTCCGTACCGGCAGTTGATGGCAAATGGTCCTTTACGTCGTCAGCCTCAGGGCATCTCAATTCGAGGCCTTCAGAGAACGAACGAAACGGCCCCGAGTCAATTCAACGCGCAGAATGCGGGAAGATGAACCGTCCCCATTGCAGATCGCGAAAAGTGCGGCCGAGGCCAACTGAGCAACGGGTCACTTCACAGACAATTGCTGAAGCGGGCCCCGATACGGGAGTGAACTGGTGACGCTGGCAGAGCCAAGCGAGAAGTATGAGATTCCGGCCTCTCCCGAAAGGCCGGAAGAGTTTTCACCGGGACTCGATCCGGAGTTGCAGGCCCTCGCCGACGCGTTGACCGAGGCAAAGGCAAAGATAAAGAAAACAACGAAGCGGACCAGTGGCGGCGCTGAGTGAGTGGGCGTAAGAATCTGAGAAGTGGCGCGGCATCCAGTCGCGCCTTTTCCATTTCACATCCAAGACCTTGAGCCAATGAACTTCAGCGGGTGAAGGTCATGATGGCGGTTGAAGAAAAACTTAACGTCGAGATTTCTGATTCGGACGCCGAAGGCATACAGACTATCCAGCACTTGGTGGAATGTGTGGATGCAAAGGCAAATATTGCAGCCGCCAACGCCGTTACTCGGCAGAAAACACCGGACGGTTGCCCGTCCGTCGTCAGTGGTCATCGAAGATTCAGTCGGGACTAGTTCTGCTTCGGTGAAGATCGGGATGCACCCGGCTTGAGAACGAATTTTACCGCATCGTCTTCCTTGTCGCAGAACACGCGGTACGCGTCCGGTGCGTCCTCGAGTGAAACCCGGTGCGTGATGATCTCCGAGGGATCGATCTTCCCTGCCTCGACCAGGTCGAAGAGCGGGCGCATGTATTTCTGCATGTGCGTCTGGCCCATGGACAAGGTGAGCCCTTTGGAAAACGCCGTGCCGATGGGAAACTTGTCAACGAGCCCGACATAGACACCTGGAATCGAAACCCGGCCTCCCTTGCGGCAACATTGGATGACTTGCCTCAGGACGTATGGACGATCCGTTTCCATCATCAATGCCTGCTTGGCGCGATCGATCTTCGCCACCGTTGTGATGCCGTGCGCTTCCATGCCGACGGCATCGATGCAGACATCCGGACCGCGGCCGCCGGTGCGTGCCCGCAGTTCGCCTTCCAGATCGTCGCATTCCTCGTAGTTGATCGTTTCGGCCCCGCCCTTTTCCGCCAGAGCCAGTCGTGGCGCAAACCGGTCGATACCGATCACCTTCGCCGCGCCAAGTATGCCTGCGCTGCGAATCGCCATCTGCCCAACAGGCCCGCAACCCCACACCGCCACAACATCGCCATGAGTGATGTTGCACCTCTCTACTGCCGCATAGCCGGTCGGAAAGATGTCCGAGAGAAACAAAAGTTTCTCATCTGGAATGCCACTGGGGACTTTCAGCGGACCCACGTCCGCGAAGGGCACGCGAACGTATTCGGCCTGTCCGCCGGCGTAGCCGCCGAGCATGTGTGAAAAACCGAACAGACCTGCGGTGGTGTCCCCGTAAGTTTTCTCCGGAATCCAGGCGTTGGGATTGGAGTTGTCACACAATGAGAACTGCTGTTTCTGGCAGGAAGGACATTGCCCGCAGGAAATTGTAAAGGGGACCACCACGCGGTCGCCCATCCCGAGATTTTTGACCTCACTTCCCTTTTCAACGACTTCTCCCATGAACTCGTGACCGAGGATGTCTCCCTCCTCCATGGATTTGACGAATCCGTTGTAGAGATGCAAGTCAGAGCCGCAAACGGCGGTGGAGGTGATCCGAATGATGACATCACGTGGATTTAGAATCTTTGGATCAGGGACCGTATCGACCTGAACTTTTCTTTTGCCGTGCCAACAAAGTGCTCTCATTTTGCCTCCTCGTATTTCAGTGAAACTTCTTTTTCCCGGGCAGCCGACTGTCCGACCGTGGTGGGAATTTCCCCGCACTCCATGAGCTGTTTGAAACGACGCAGGTCTTCGCGAATCTGCTGATCAGGAGAATGTCGAAACAACTTGGCCAATCCTTCCGTGAACCCACCGCCCGCCACCTCATACTCGACGGACAGTTTGACCTCAGTGCCGAACCCGCCGGGCGCAGGGGTGAAACGAACCGTGCCCGCATGACGAACGTCTGATCCTTCGATAGTGCGCCACGCGATGAGTTCGTTGGGATGATCGTTAATCACTTCGGCATCCCATTCCATGAACTTGTCGCCGGAACGCTTGACGCGCCAATGCGAACGCCCGTTATCCATGCATTGCACAGATTCAACGTGCTCCATCACGCGCGGCAGGTTTTCGAAGTTACGCCAGAAGGCATATAGCTCCTCCGCCGGGCGATTGATGGTGAAAGACGTGGAAGTTTTTATTCCCTTGTTGCCGCGAACACTCGGGCGGCTGCGCCGCGCCGGGACGGGTTCTCGTACAAGCGGGGCAGAATTATTTGTGCTCATTCTTGGTTTCATAATTGCCACTCCTACGCGTGAGCCTGGTGCCGGGGCGCGCCTGCGGCGAGGGAACGCGGCGCCTTTTCCGTCATCGCTGTAACTACCACAATCGCAATTCCTGCCGCCAGGTGTGGCAACCATAGACGCTGATTGGCCGAGTCGTAGAACCGCAACAACCACGGTGACGCCGCGAGAAAGATTCCGGCGGCATAATCGTTAAAAAGATGAACGCGCATCGGCATTAACTTGATCAGGCCAAGTTCAAAGCGGGTCGTAATCGCCTGTAAGAGCGTAAGAGCACCGATCAGCCGGGGGACCCATACGGCCGGGCCTTCAACATCTGCGAATCCGAAGAGGTTCGGTGCGAGGAACAGGACGAGGCCGAGGACATAGTCAAGAATCCCGTGCGTGCGCGTGGTCACCGGTTTTCGATCGGGAGTGATTACTCTATTGGTTGTATTGTTCATAACGGGGTCGTAGCAGCACGATTGCCAGTCGGGTGTCGAGCACGCGTGAGGGGGTTATGCAGAGTCTCCGTGTTGATGATTGCACGGAGAGGACGTCCACTAGCCGCCGGTTGCAATGCGACACAACGATGCGCGCACCACGTTCACCGCCCCGCGCGGTGGCGAACGAGTTGCTACGCGCTCGCCATGAAAGTGACGTTACGCGATCAGAAAACCGGGAACTTCTTCGCTGCCGGTTCCTGGGTACCTTCCGAAGAGGAAAGCTCAGAACTTCAACTACAGCGATATTGCCGAAGAAACTCATGATGCTCTCGCGACCCAAAACGTGAAGGTCTTTTACATACTCCGTGAGCGGGATGCACACAATCTGGCTTGATGGTGAGCCACCCCATTGCACTGACACCGTTGTCGCCGCTCCCTCTCGGAGCTGCGCTTCAGACCTCAGGATGCACTTTTTCCGTTTGGGCTCCATTCGCGCGCTCTGTCGACGTGAATTGGAAAAACAGCGGTGGAAACCGGTTAATTCCACTGAGGAGGACGGAGGAGGGATATTTCTTGGGCAATTTGGAAAGCGTGGCTGCAGGCCAGCTATATACTTTACTCCTTAATGGAACGACAGAGCGTCCCGATCCCGCTTCTCGCTGCCAGCCAGAAGGTGTTCACGGAGCATCGGCCATCGTGTCCAGCACATTTCCGTGGACCGACCAGTGCTGGGCCGGCGTGCCGTTGCGTGACTACATTATTTACGAGCTTCACGTCGGAACCTTCACCAAGGACGGCACTTTGGACGCTATTATTCCTCGATTGCGAGAGCTCAAGGATCTGGGCGTCACGGCGGTGGAACTGATGCCGATCGCACAATTCCCCGGACGGCGGTGGGGCTACGATGGCGTCTTTCCGTGTGCGGTCCAGAACAGTTACGGAGGTCCGGAAGGCTTGAAACGTTTGGTCAACGCTGCGCATGCGGAGGGTCTCTCTGTCGTTCTTGACATCGTTTACAATCATTTGGGTCCAGAAGGCAACAATCTGCGCGACTTCGGGCCGTATTTCACGGACCGGTACAAAACCCCTTGGGGGGATGCACTTAACTTCGACGGAGAGCACAGCGACCATGTTCGCCGGTTCTTCATCGAGAACGCGCTGTATTGGCAAACCGAGTTCCACATCGACGCACTGCGTCTTGAGGCCGTTCATGCGATTCACGACAAATCGGCGTTTCCTTTCCTGATCGAGCTGGCGCGAGCCACGCGCGCTCGAAGCGAAGAACTGAACCGACGGTTCTGCTTGATCGGCGAAAGCGATCTGAACGATGCGCGGCTCATTGCGCCGGAATCACTTGGTGGCAAAGGTCTTGATGCGCAGTGGAGCGACGATCTTCACCATTGCCTGCATGTATTGCTCACACACGAGCGCAGCGGTTATTACGCTGATTACGGTGGAGGTGTGCGGCAACTCGCTAAAGCGCTGGATCACGGCTTCGCTTACACAGGCGAGTATTCGACCTACCGAAAACGCAAGCACGGCAATTCCGCCCACGGAACACGGCCGGAGCAACACGTCGTCTGTTCGCAGAACCACGATCAGATCGGCAACCGACTGGTTGGAGAAAGGCTTGGGCAACTCACGTCGTACGAAGGTCTTAAACTCGCAGCCGCCACCGTGTTGTTGTCGCCTTTCACACCGTTGCTCTTTATGGGAGAGGAATGGGGCGAGCAACCGCCCTTTCGTTACTTCATTAGTCACTCGGAACCATCGCTCGTTGAAGCTGTGCGCCAAGGGCGCAAAGCAGAGTTCGCGGCCTTTGGATGGCAAGGCGAGGTTCCAGACCCGCAAGCAGAGACGGCTTTTACGGAATGCATAATTGATCCTTCACGCTGCGGTGAACGTCATCTCCGGTTGCGCGAGTTTTACCGTGAACTCATCTCGTTGCGAAAAGAGACGCGTCACTCCGCAACGCCACTCGACTACAAACACGAGGTATTCTGCTACGAGTCTCAACAGACTATCGCTCTCCTTTTCCGCGCGCCGGAAACAAGTTTTCTCGTTCTGCTCTGTTTCAGTGAGGATACGGTCGAGCTTTCCGCCTTAACGAACCTGCGAGGTTCTTGGCGAAAAAGACTCGACTCGGCAGGTGAGGAATGGTTTGGGCCTGGGGATTCCGCGGATACTGTTTGGGACGGGAGCAGCGAAATCCAGATGAAACCCTTTTCAGCGGTGCTGTACGAGTGGAACACCGAGTGATATGAACTTCCACAGGGACACACTTTCCGGCCAAGTTGCATTCATTACCGGCGCTGGTTCGGGGATCGGCGCCGCCACTGCCGAGGTGCTCGCTGAAGCTGGAATGCACGTGGCTCTCGTCGATAGCGATGCTGATAGGCTCGCCACAGTTCGACAGAAACTGCGCGGTGCGGGACGCCGCGCCGTCGTTTCAGACGCGCATGGAATAGCAGCCGCTTACGAGGATACCACAGCGGAATTTGGACGCTTGGACGTGGTCGTCGCGAATGCAGGTATCAACGGCTATTGGGGTCCTATCGATGCGTTCCCGCTCGAAGAATGGGATCGCGTCATCAAGATCAACCTGCGCGGAACATTCCTCACCGTCAAACACGCGGTTCCACACCTCAAAGCGCGCGGCGGCTCCATTATCGTCACTGCTTCAGTGAACGGCACCCGAATGTTCAGCAACACTGGGGCAACTGCCTACGCGTGTTCGAAGGCAGCTCAGGTCACGTTTACGAAGATGGTCGCGCTCGAACTTGCGAAATACCGCATTCGCGTAAACGTCGTGTGTCCAGGTTCGGTTGAGACGCACATTGACGAAACGACTCACGCCGAGCGGTTGCGCGAGATTCGCGAACCAGTCGAGTTCCCGGCCGGGGTTGTGCCATTAAAGCGCGGTGAGCCCGGACGTGCTGAAGACGTAGCCCGGCTCGTCTGGTTTCTCGCTTCTCCGGCGTCTTCCCACATCTCTGGAACGGAATTGTTCATCGACGGCGCGCAATCGCTGCTGCAGGGATAGTCTGCTTGAACATTCGCGAACGATGGCTGTAATTTCTTAACGATATGGCACTCGTAGATCGATTTCGGTGTCCACCAACTGAACTGCGCGGTTGAATCTGAAATCAACAGACGGCTTCGCGAATCACTGTGGTCCCGAAGCAACACATAGCTCGAACAGTCACTCAGACCTCCGGCACAAGTATCACAGAGTTGCTCTCGCCGAATCCATTGGGTTTCTCGCGTTTGCAACCCGGATCGTTAATCCATCTTCCGTCCGCAACGAAACGATATTCATATTCGCCCGGGTTGAGCGTGAGATCCTTCATCCATTTGCCGTTTCCAATGGCAATCATTTCAGATGCGTTGGGATGCCATTCGTTGAATGTGCCGGCAATAAACACCTTCTGAGCGTCGCCGTCCTGAAACTCAAAATGAATGATGCGGCTCTTGCCACTTCCATTGCTACTCGCCCCGTTCCGAAGTTCGGGGAACGGGTTTACTGGTTCCGACGCCCCGTTACTCTCGACCGCAGCCGCAAGTGCCGCCGCCTCGTCCTCGGATCTGCTTGCTGGAGTGGTATTTCGTTGTGTCCACTCGGGTCCGACGCCGGCCTGGCCGCGCCGGGGCCGCAACGTGGATCTCGCTCCTGCATCTCGTTTCGTATCTGCGATGAATCCGCTGGGTTTGCCTTTATTCATAAAGTCGAATCGCTGCTGAAGTTTCTCAAACGGGAACCGTGATTTCAGTGCGCACCGGTTCGAAAGCTTCCACAATTAACTCCGCATTACCGATTTGCCGTTGGATAATGAACGCAATCGCTTGCAAGGCCGTAGCGAAAGTCTTCGCGCGCGTGGCATTAAGGGTCCACCCGAATTCTCCTTTGATGATCTCCGCAGTGACGTTTCCGAATATTCTCATGCGTTCAAGCGTGGCACGGTTCTTTTCTCTCCTTGTGACAAAGCACCATTCCACCGGAAGAACTCGCGCGCAATCTGTATATTTACGGATTTGCTCTTTCCTGGATCGGTGTGCCGCGCGGCCGAAGCTTACATGCATAAGTTGACTGCCCTCGATAACGGCTTCCATCGGTGTCGGGCGTGGCAGCATTCGGATGCAAGCGGATGATTCCGCTCCCGCAGAGAACCGCAGCGACCAGGAGGCAGTATCCTTAATCTCCAAACAACGATCGTGTAGAGGCCGACAAATTCCAGGGCTCATTGGCTTGCGCGATGATGAACCCGGGTAATATTCCAACACACTCAACTGGGTGTTGCTTTGAAGAGAGCGATGGCTCTTCAGAACCGTTCACCATCGCACATGAGGGGGGAAACATGAGTAGCTTAAGGGAAACATTGATTGATGAACTTCGTGACGTGTTCGACGCAGAAAAACAGTTGCTGAAGGCTTTGCCCAAGCTTGCAAAAGCAGCGGAGAACGAAGACCTGAAGGCAGCGTTCGAACAACATACCGAGGAGACCGAAGCGCAAATCGAGCAGCTCAAGGAAGTGTTCGAGTTTTTTGGTGAAACGCCTCGTGGCAAGAAGTGCAAGGGCATGGAAGGTCTCATCGAAGAAGGCTCTGAAATGATCGAGGAAGAGGCCGGCGATGCAGCGCTCATCTGCGCCGCTCAGAAAGCAGAACACTACGAAATCGCCACCTACGGTTCTCTTTCGGCTTGGGCCAAGCTCCTTGGCGAAGAGCAAGCCGTCGAAGTCTTCGAACGCATCCTCGAAGAAGAAAAGGCGACGGACCAGAAGCTCACCGACCTTGCCGAATCCGTGGTGAACGCGGAGGAGGGTGAGGAAGAGGAGAGTTCGGCCGCGAAACGTGGTAAAACAGCGAAGAAGTAATTTCCTGTTGGTAGTTGATGGTTCAGAGGCGCGTGGGATGGTTCAGTCTCACGCGCTTTTTCTTCTGTTTTCGTGAAGGTTCGCCTTTGTTTGGTGCGATGATCGCCACAACCTTGGTGATGGGTCGCGAGCTTCTGAGCAAAGCCGCCAGTGCTTTCGAGCGCTGTCAGTTTTCAACTGTCGTGACACGCTCGACGATCAGGAGATTTTCTATTTTGCCGTCACCTGCCAGGCGACATTTCGTTGGAATCTTTGCCGCGTCAGACCGCTATCGCAAAAACAAATTAAAGCTATGGCTGCCTTCCGTTAATCAGCGTAACCAATAACGGGCCGGGACGAGCGTCGAATCTTTGGCCGTCCGAAAAGTTATGGATACACGCCGGGTGCGCTTCCGCCGTTCTCCCGCGATCACGTCATTCAACCGGGGTGCTATTCCATGCAACCATTGGGAGCGCGCTTCTCCCGTAATTATCCAAAGGCTTCGCGCTGGTACATGCACGGGCACGCGCACTTGTTGATCAGTTTTTGTGAAATCGAGGATGATGTCGGAGCCAAGACTGACACAGGCAATGGTGGGACCGAATGCCGCATAATCGCGGTGCAGGCCAATGCCGAGTGGAGGTAAGTATTCGTTGATCACGCAGTTCTCCGGGAAGCGTTCGAAGTCAGCGTCGGACGCTACACGGCGCGAGAGAGCGACCAGCCAATCAGGGAAATCACGCAACCAAGCGGGCTTGCCGCCGCTTTCCGAATAGCCCAAGCCGTACTGCTGTATGCGCCGACGCCACTCTGTTTCCCAAGAGCCGGCTTCGACACACGCTAGTAGTGCATGTTCCTCATCCGCCTCGATGTAGTCCGGCCGTAACGAAAACCCCGGAACTGGAATTTCCGGCGCAGTCGACGTCGTTGTTTGAAACAATTCTGTCTGGTTCAGCCGCGACCCCCACCTTTTCCACCGACCTCGTTGCTTTGGTTCTTCTTTTTTTGGCCGCCTGCTGTGCCCGCTTTTCCGCGCAGTTTATTGCCGCCCGCTTGTTGTCCCCCGCCGCCCTGGCGTCCTTGAATGGATTTCGCCTCGCCGGGTTTTCGCATTTTGTTCGTCGCCATGAGTACTCCTTGTGCTGGTAAATTGTACCGGGATCGCAAGCGGTGCAACGGACCTGCCATCCGGCCAGCTTTCGACGCGTGGGAAGCTCAGTGCTAAGATCCCGCATGAGGGAAACAGTTCGCTTTTCGGAACTGATGAAGACAGCGGGCACACCCGAAGTATATCTGACGCTATCCGATCCGAAACATGATCGAAACTTCATGCGGGCTGTTCGCGAACAGCGCGTGTTCTCGTTGAATCAAGCCCCAACTGGAAAGAACCAGGACTTGGGCACTGTCGGTTATGTGCCCGAGCGCTTCGTATCGTATCTGATTTTACCGAAGTCCTTGCCGTCCTTTGCGGACCCGCACGTCATCGGAACAGAAAGCGAAGTCCGCAGCAAAGCCATTCAGACCGCGCGCCAGCAGGGCGACCTGACCAACGCGGAGACCGAAGCAAAACTTTTGCGTCTGAACACAGAGCCTGACTGAGCATGCCGGCTAAAAACCATGACCTGCACGGTAACGTTCCCGACGCCTGTCCCGTCGCTCTTCTTTTGATCGATGTGATCAACGATCTGGAATTTGAAAACAACCAGGCATTGGTGAAGCAGTCCGGCCGTCTCGCGACTCGGATTGCCGCGCTCAAGAAGCGCGCCCGCGCCGCGGGCATCCCGGCAATTTACGTGAACGACAATTTCGGAAGATGGCAATCCGACTTCCGAAAGCAAGTGGATCACTGTTTGAACGATGGCGTCTGTGGACGGATCCTCGTTGAACGTTTGAAGCCGGCGCCGGACGACTACTTTGTTTTGAAACCCAAGCATTCGGGTTTCTTTTCCACGACGCTTGACACCGTCCTCCGCTACCTCGGAGCACATACCTTGATCCTGAACGGAATTGCGGGGGACCGTTGCGTCTTGTTCACGGCCAACGACGCTTTTCTCCGCGAGTTCAGAGTCTGCGTTCCATCTGACTGCGTGCTTTCCAATGACCGCAAGGAGAACCAGCAGGCACTGAAATTAATGAAGCGTGTTTTGAAAGCTGACATCCGTCCGTCGCACAAACTTAATCTCGCTGCGCTCAAGAAACGTCCGAAGGAAAAGCGATAGCATGCTCAAGAATTCCAGCATCGCGGAATTGCTGGCCCTCGAAGTCGAGAGCGCGACGGGCCATTTGCAGAAGGCATTCCGTCGCGCGTCACGTCTCGCCTTCATGTGGCCGGAGGAAGGGGCGGATGTGGTCCAAAAAGGCCGTTCTTTGACGGAATTGCCGGGGGTCGGCCCGCACTTGGAGCGGATCATCCACGCATGGATTGAGCATCCGCCGAAACCATCGCCACCCGATCCGCTTCGCACCAATTTTATCACGCTCGTGGATGCCCGTGCCGTGCTTTCCCGTCATCCCGAATGGGCTAAACGACTGCGTGGCGATTTGCAGATGCACACGCATTACAGTGACGGCAGCGGCAGCGTGCAAGACATGGCGGACGAGGCCGAGACGCGGGGTTACGAATTCATCGCCATCACGGATCACTCCAAAGGTTTGAGCATCGCCAACGGAATGAACGAGCAGCACCTTCGCGCCCAGGGCGTGGAAATTTCAAAGGTGAACGCGGTGCTTGCTAAACGTGATGCAAAAGTGCGCGTCCTTAAATCCATTGAGATGAACTTGAACCCCCACGGCGAAGGTGACATGGAAAGCGACGCGCTTGCGGAATTGGATTTGGTTCTTGGTTCATTTCATTCCGCGTTGCGCAAAAAGGAAGACCAGACCGCGCGTTACCTTGCTGGACTTCGCAATCCCGACATTCAAGTGCTTGGGCATCCGCGCGGGCGCGTTTACAACTATCGTGCGGGCCTTAGTGCCGACTGGCCTCGCGTCTTTGCCGAGGCCGCGGCGCTCGATAAAGCGGTCGAAATTGACAGCTATGTGGATCGCCAGGATTTGAGCATTGAGTTGCTGCCCATGGCGCGCGAAGCAGGTGTACGCATTTCCATTGGCACCGATGCGCACTCGCCCGACCAACTGGCTTTCATCGAACTGGGACTGGCGACCGCGCTCCTCGCAAGAATTCCTGCCGAACGGATTATTAACTTCATGCCGCGCGAGGAACTGCTGGCTTGGACAGCTAGGCTTAATCGCGACGGTATCCGTTCGACGAACCCGAGAAAATTGCAGTTGCAACAGAGTGCGCTAGTTAT
>Ga0193706_1000812_pt1 | contig 15662 bp, 19 predicted proteins | sample U3c1metaG_FD_160130 | JGI IMG/M metagenome (GOLD analysis project Ga0193706, IMG submission 160130) | Soil microbial communities from a riparian zone of the East river system, Colorado, United States - U3c1 | ecosystem: Environmental > Terrestrial > Soil > Riparian zone | place: USA: East River... | reverse complement strand
GGGAAATCGCACGTTCTCATGACCTTTACCGATGGGCGTTTCGACCTCAATCGCGTGCTCGGCCGCGGGCAAGAGGCGGGCGGCGATGATCCTCCCGGGGCGCCTCGGCCGCCGGGAGGGCGTCGGGTGCTCAGCGTTTCTGCCGACGGCGCGCCCTACGGCGTGCAGAGCTTCCAGACGGACGCGACGGCGGAGTCGGTGGCGGCGTTCTACCGAGAAACCATGCCCACGCTCGGATGGGAAAAGGGGATAGCCGAGGAGGGCATCTACAATGCCGCGATCTATCAGCGCAATGGCGTAGCGATGACGATCACGGCGCTCGAGCTCGCCGAAGGTCAACCGACCATGGTGACTTTCGTGGAAGGAAGCCCAGTCAATCCTAGCGCCGGCGAGCTGGGCACCTGCGGCGATTGTCGCGTCGAATTCGGAAAATGCTTGTTCGAGTCGAAAGACCAGGACGAGCCAACCAAGAAAAAGACGCTCGAGCGATGCAACGAGCAAGCAGGGAAATGTTATGCGACCTGCGCGCGCTAGGCTCATCGACGACACGCGAGGGTCTCATGCCGTCGAGTACTTGATCCTCGTCGGCGTGGTCGCGCTGCTCTCGATTCCCGCGTTCACCCATTTCGGAAAGAACGTGGGAAAAACGGTGAAAGAGCAGGGCACCCTCGTGGACGGTGTGCTGCCGAAGATGGGTTTCTGAAGCGCGTGCCGTACCATCTCTGCCTCGTCCTCGCTCTCGTCGTCACCTTGGTCGCGGCGGTATCCGATTGGAAAACGGGCAAGATCCCAGATCGATTGACGCTCGGTGCGCTGGCGGCCGCGCCCCTTCTGCACGCCCTGTTCTCTTACGCCGACGATGCCACCGCGATGGGCGCGATTCGCGGAGTCGCGGGTTCGGTGCTCGGAGCCGCTGCTGCCGGCGTGCTCCCATTTCTGTTGCTCCGGGCGGGCGGCATGGGCGGTGGAGACGTCAAGCTATTCGCGGCCGTCGGGGCGATCACCGGACCCAGCTTCGCCGTTCACGTCGTGACCTACGCGATGCTGGTGGCATTGGCGCACGGACTTTTGATCGTCGCACGGCGCAAGGCGCTTCGCTCGACGGGGCGCAACGTGCTGGCTCTCGTCAATCGACCGCTCAGGCGCCCGCGCAGCACGGAAGGCGCAGAAAAACCGGGTTTTGTCGCGATGACGACGATACGACTCGCTTCTTCGATCTTCCTTGGCACGTGCATGGCCAGCGCCGTGCTGTGGAATCCCGCCGGCTGACCGGCGCGCGAGATCAGAGGCGAATCGGGCCGGGCGGTCGCGGCGCCGAACGGGGAGGTGCCGCGCGTTTTTCGACCTCGACCGTGAAGGGAACATGAAAGGTCAGGATCTCGTCTTCGTTTTTGACGGAGAATTTGCCGGTCGGCTTTTGCGGGCGCAATCGCTCGCCCGCGGCGTTGGCCGTATCGAGCATGAGCTCGAACTCCTCGCCGGGCGCGAGCGTCAAAAGGACATGCGCGGCGCCTGCTGAATCCGTACGCGCCACCTCTTGCCCGAGATAGACGACGGGCAGGTTGGGGCCTTGGTCGGCGCGAACCGCGACCACGACGGAGCGGGTCAAGGGCATGCAGCTCACCGAGAATTCCGGAGGCGCTCCGGGGTCGGCAAGACGCCGCAGGGTGACGTCGATAGGTCGGGCGGGAGAGCGGTACCCTTCGGGACAGGCGACGGTGAATGGGAACACCTCCCCTTCCGTGCCCTCGACGGACAACTTCACCGCGCCGCTCTCCTTGCTCGTCCCCACCGACTTGCCTTGAAATAGGACGCGCGCGCCGGCGAGAGGCCGTCCCGGCCCAGCGCTGACGCGAATGAGGAGATCGTACCTGGCCGCGGGGCTCGCTCGATTGCAGCTCGCCGCGCCTGCCAATGCGATCGAGAGAAGAGCGACGCGGCCGTGCTGCATACGGGGGCTCAAGATAACACGCGACACGCTTTTCGTACGGGCAATTCGCAATGAGAAATCGCGTCGTCGCATCTTTCCCGATGGTGCGAGCACCGCCGCAACCGGGGGGTGCTAACCGCCCGTTGGCACTGGCCGGCGCGCTCGCCCTCGAGCGAACGTTACCCCCGCTTTCTCCGCATTCCCGGCACCCCCCGCCCCTGCTTAGTGCTGGCCCAATAGCTGCACTGATGCGGCCGGCGGCAACGCCGCAGGGCACCGCCCCTTACCCGTTCAGGCCAAGCCAATGGAGGAAGTGATGAATCAGCTGAAGCGTATTCTCAAAGACACAAGAGGCACCGAGTTCGTCGAGTACATGATCATTTGCGGCGTCGTTGCCCTCCTCGCGATCACCGCGTTCACGACGTTCGGAAAGGACGTGCAGAACAAGATCCAGGAGGAGGGGGGAAAAGTAACGGGCATTCAGGATTGATCGTCAACCACGGACCGGGCGGGCTCGGATGGGAAATGGGCAAAACCGGGCCCGTCTGGGCCGAACCGGAACAAGGTCATGAGCTCCGTTCTCTACTTTCTATCAGCGGCCGTCGTGGTCACCGCGCTGGGCGCGTGGATCGATGTTCGCACCGGTCATATTCCCAATTGGCTGACGCTCGGCAGCATCGCGCTGGCGCCGATTGTTCACGGCGGAGCGGTGCTTGCGAGCGGAGGCAGCACGCGTTCGGCATGGGTCTCCCTTGTCCTTTCGGTGGGGGGCGCCGCAGCGTGCGCGTTCTTGCCGGCAGCCTTGTATACGCGCAATGCGATTGGCGGCGGTGACGTGAAACTGTTCGCCGCGGTGGGCGCGCTTTGTCACCCGCTACTCGGACTACGCGCCCAGCTGTACAGCTTTGCGTTTGGCGGGCTCTACGCTGTCGCTATCGCCGTTTCACGCAAGCGTTTGCGCGGTGTTCTCGTCAACGTAACCTCGTTGGCGACTTTTCGTGCCGGCGCTTCGAGCGGCGGAGCGGCTTGCGCGACGAACGGCATGATGGCGGTGCGCTTCGGCCCGGCGATTTTCGCGGGAACAGCCGCTTCCTTCTGGCTGGCGGAGAGTGGGCGATGGATTTTTCCCTGAAGCCGTTGGGCGAAGGCGCACCGACCCTCGAGCGTCGACCACTCCTCGTCGCGCTGGTCGTCACTTGCCTCGGAGCCTCACTTTTCCTTCTGGCCGTGCATCGCTTCGAAGTGGATCGCTCCGGCGGACCGACGGTGCGGCTGCTGGTCGCCAAACGTTCGCTCGAGCTTGGTCATGCCATCACCAGCGACGACGTCGCGGTGCGTGAGGTGCCGCGCGCCTACGCCGAAGGCCGTGCGATCCGCGCCGCCGACCTCTCCAAAATCCTCCACCTTCGCCTGGGGGGATCGATCGAGACCCAGGAAGCGCTCCTGTGGACGGACCTCGAAATCGCTTCGCCGGCGCGGCGCGATCTGAGCTCGCTCGTGATGCCCGGTCATCGCGCAGTCTACGTACGCGCAATGCGGGAAGACCAGGGGAGCGCGCTGATACGGCCGGGAGACTACGTCGACGTCATCGCCACGTTCTCGGAAGAAAACGGGCCGAGCGCCGGCAAAACCGCGATCGTCCTTTTGCAGAAGGCCCTCGTGCTCGCCAATGGCACTTACACCTCGGCCGCCGCGATGACCGCCGACCGAGACGACAAGACGCGATCTCCGAGCCGCGAACAGGGTCTGACCCTCAGTCTCAGCCTGCAAGAAGCTCAGCTCATTGCCCTCGCCGCCGACAAGGGGCAATTCTCGGTGGCGCTCCGCAGCCCCGACGACCCGCGTACGATCGAGCTTCTGCCCGATCTCACCGCCGCCGCAATGCTCGACAAGGATGCCCACGTCTCGGCTTCGGCAACCGCCAAACGTCCGGCGAACGCGCCGGTGAGGCTCACCCAAGCGCCTCCTCGAACGAACCCCTATCGCAGATCGAACAGGTGATCTCGTGCTTCGTCGGTTTTCCTTCTTCGCGTTGGCCGTAGCTCTCGCCGCGGTCTCGCCCGCGCCCCTCGCGGCTCAGCCCAAACCCCTCTCCGAGGCCAAGGAGAACGCGCTCGAGCTCGACCTCGCCGTAGGCGAGAACCGGACCATTCGCGCCAATGACGTGCGCAACTATTCCGAGGGGTCGCCGGGCGTCGTCGACGTCAAGCTGACCACCGATGGGACGCAGTTCGTCGTGGTGGCGCTGAAGCCCGGTCAGACGACGCTCTTGCTCATTCACAAAGACGGCACGCATACGAACTACACCATCAACGTGTTCGTGCGCTCGCCGGCAGCGGTCGAGAAGGAGCTGCACGAGTTGCTCGAGGGGACGGTCGGGCTGCGCCTTCGCCGCGTCGGTGCCCGTTTTTTCATCGAAGGGGGCGTTTCGAGCGAAGCCGATCAGCGCCGCCTCGTGCACATCGCCGCGCTGTATCCCGGTCAGGTGGAGTCGCTCGTCGAGGTGGGCTCGATCGCCGACGACCGGCAATTCAACATTCGCATCGACTTCTATTTCGTTCAATTCAGCAAAGAGAGCGGATACCAGGTCGGTCTTGCTTGGCCGGCGCGTATCGGCGGCGACAACATCGTTACGAGTACGCTCACCTTCGACTTCGTTGCCAGCACGACGTCGACCGCCTCGGCCTCGATCATCAATCAGCCTCTTCCTGCGCTCGACATCGCGTCGCGACGGGGTTGGGCCAAGGTCCTGAAACAGGCCACCATCATCACGGGCAACGGCGCCGAGGCCAAATTCGACAGCGGCGGCGAGCAGAATTTCACCGTGGCCACGAACTTCACGGCCAACATCCACGCCATTGCCTTCGGCGTGAATCTGATAGTGCTACCGAGGTTCGATCGCCTCACGCGTGAAATGGAAGTGAAAATAGCGGCAGAGAACAGCGATCTCGTGCCGGCCGCGGGCGGCACCAATCTGCCGGGAAGGGACACCTCCAAGCTCAGCACGATCGTCCACCTCAAGCTGGGTCAGTCCATCGTGTTGTCGGGCATCAGCTCGCGGACGCAGCGTCACCGGGTAGGGGGGTTGCCTTTCCTCAGCGAAATCCCCGTCCTCGGGCTCTTGTTCGGCAGCCATCAGCACGCCGAGGCCGACGTCGAAGGCGCCGTTCTCATCATCCCCAGCATCATCGAGTCGCTGCCCAAGGCGTCGCTCGATGGTGTCCGCAAAGCGATGGCGCAATACGAAGAGTTCACGGGCAAGCTGAGGCCAATCGACTTCATCAACAAAACACCGCCCGTCATCGAACCGCAGCGATGACCGGGGCATGTGAGAGGCAGTCATGATGGCAGCTCCTAACCTTCTCGGGATTCCTGGTCTCAGAGAGGTCGATCTGGTGTGGTTTTCGACGGCCGGCGCTCCCGAAAAACGCCGTTTGGCCATCGAAGAATCGTTCATCATCGGCCGCGGCGAGGCTTGCCAAGTTCGTCTCAAGAGCGAGTTCGTCTCGCGCCAGCACGCTGTCGTGACGTTGAACCATCACAGCATGCAGGTGCGCGACCTTTCGTCCAACGGCACCATGGCGGGCACGACCATGCTGCGCGGGCAAGCCCTCGACGTGCCCTATCGAACACCGATCGTCGTCGGCGAGTACACCATCATCGTCAAGCCAACACTGCCGGACGACCCCTCCGCCGCGGAGGCGCCTCCCTCCGCGGCGCCCAGCTCGGCGCCGTCCTCGGTCGACCGAGACATCCGACGCGAGATCCACCGGCAGCTTCTCGACTACCTCGATCTCGCCAAGCTCGACTCCGGCAAGCTCGACGATCCATCCCTGCGCCCCAAGGTGCTCCTCGCGCTGCGCCGGATCATCGCCAGCTTGGATGGGCGCATCCCCGAACAGGTGAATCGCGACGTGCTGCTCGGCGAGCTTGCCGACGAAGCTCTCGGTTTGGGCCCTCTGGAAAGGTTCTTGGCCGACCCCAGCGTGGACGAGATCATGGTGGTCGATGCCAACACGATCTACGTCGAGATTGCCGGCAAAGTCGTCAAATCCGACGTCTGCTTCACCGACGACGAGCGCGTTCGCGCCGTCATCGAGCGCATCGTCACGCCGCTCGGGCGTCGCATCGACGAATCGTCCCCCCTCGTCGACGCCCGCCTCAAAGACGGATCGCGCGTGAATGCGATCATCAAGCCGCTCGCCATCAAAGGATCGTGCATCACCATTCGCAAGTTTGCCCGGAGCCCGCTGCAGTTGAGCGACCTCATCTCGTTCGGCGCATTGACCTCGCGGATGGCGCTCTTTCTCACCCGCTCCGTGATTGCCCGAAAAAACATCGTCGTTTCGGGGGGCACGGGAAGCGGAAAGACCACCTTGCTCAACGTGCTATCCGCCGCCGTGCCGGAACGCGAGCGGATTGTCACCATCGAAGACGCCGCCGAGCTCAAGCTCGAGCAGCCTCATGTCGTCTCGCTCGAAACGCGCCCCGCCAATATGGAAGGTCAAGGGCAGTTCTCGATCCGCGATCTCGTCAAGAATGCGCTGCGCATGCGCCCCGATCGCATCGTGGTCGGTGAATGTCGCGGTGGTGAAGCGCTCGACATGCTGCAGGCCATGAACACCGGCCACGACGGGTCGCTCACCACCACCCACGCCAACTCCACGCTCGAAGCGTTGGGACGGCTGGAGACGCTCTGTCTCATGTCGGGCGTCGAGCTGCCGGCCCGCGCCATCCGCGAGCAAATCGCGACCAGCATCGATCTCGTCGTACAGCAAACGCGATTTTCGGATGGCGGGCGCAAGATCACGGAGATCGCCGAGGTGAGCGGGCTCGGGGACGACGGCGAATTCGTGGTGCATCCGCTCTTTCGATTCATCCGCGAAGGGCAAGACGCGCGCGGAACGGTGTGCGGCACGCACCGCGCAACCGGTTATTTGCCGTCTTTTCTCGATCAATTCATCGTCATGGGACTGATCAAGCCCGGAGAGGCTTACCTGTGATGCTGCCTTTCGCCGGCTACGCATTTTTGCGCCTGGCAACGCTGCTCGCCTGGATGGGTGCGCTCTTTCTCTTGATGTGGGGCATCGCCGCCGATCGCGAGAACTGGGTGCAACGCAGGTGGCGGAGCTACTGCTCGGACATCGAGCAACGGCTGGCGCGAATGTTCATTTTTTTCGCGGGCCAACGCGTCGCTGCGGGGCAGCTCGCCGTCATCGTCCTCGCCTGCGCCGCCAAGCTTCTCGTGCCCGTTCCTCTGCCGATGTTTCTGGCCACCGTCTTGTTGGCCGTGTTGGGCCCTGATCTCTGGCTGCGGTGGGCGCATCGCAAACGCATGGTCCGCATCGACGAGCAGGTGGACGGCTTTTTGATGGCGCTAGCCAACGCCTTGAAATCCCGCCCCAGCATCGCCGACGCGGTGGTCTCGGTGCAGGTCGTCACTACCCTGCCGATTCGCCAAGAGGTCGAGCTATCGGTCAAGCAGATGCGGGTTGGTAGCACGCCCGAGCAGGCGCTTTTGGCGATGTCGCGCCGCGTCGGGAGTCGCAAGCTCGACGCCGCCATTTCGGCCATTTTGGTGGGGCGGCAAGTGGGCGGCAACGTATCGCAGATCCTGGAGACGACCGCCGCCGCCATGCGCGAAATGGCGCGCCTCGAGGGGGTCGTGCGGGCCAAGACCGCCGGCGGCAAAGCGCAGCTGTGGACGTTGGCTGTATTTCCGTTCGGCCTCATTCTGGCCTTCAGCTTGATAAGCCCCGGGTATTTCGATCCCCTCTCCGAAACGGTGGTGGGAGGGGTGTGCACGACGCTTGGATTCGGCCTGTGGGGCGCGTCCATCGTTTCCGCGCGACGGATTCTGCGGGTGGACATATGACACTCTCCGTCGACCTCCTTCGGTGGTCATCGCTCGCGCTGCTCGCCGCGGCGTCGCTGCTGACATTTTATGTCGTTGGCGCGGCGCCCTCGCGACCGTCGACCCGGCTCGGGCTACGCGGTTTGAAGCGGCAGCGCGCCCTCGCCGAAGGCGGAGCTTGGTCTCTTGTCGAGCCTTTCGTGCGCTGGCTCAGCGCGCGCGCCAGCGCCGTCATGAGCGACCGATTCCACGCCAAGCTCGATCGCCAGCTGACCATGGCGGGCGACTACCTCGGTCTCACGCCCGCCGAGTACGTTGCGCTCAGCATTGTCGGCGCCGGGGTGGGGCTAGCCGCGGGCCTCATGCTCGATCGCGTGACCATGGGAGGAGGCATCGTCGTCGTGTCGTCTCTTTTTCTCGGCGCCGGCTGTGTGTACCTGACGATATCGTCCGAAGCCGAATCGCGCCTCAAACGCATCAACCGCGGACTGCCGCACGCCATCGATCTGATGGCGCTCGGCATGAGCGCCGGCCTCGATTTCCACGGCGCCGTGCGGCAGCTGGTCGAAAAATCGGGTGACGCCAACGACCCGCTCGTCGAAGAGCTGAGCTTCATGCTGCAGAAGATGTCGCTCGGCAACACGCGGCGGCAAGTGCTTACGGAATTTGCCGAGCGCGCGCCGGTCGAGGTCGTGCGGGAATTCGTCGGTGCCGTCGTGCAGGCCGAAGAGCGGGGACACCCCGTCTCGCGCGTGCTTCAGATTCAGGCGACGACCTCGCGCGAGAGGCGCTCGACCGTGGCCGAAGAAAAGGCCGCCCGCGCCGGCGTTGCCTTGATGATACCGCTCGTCCTCTTGTTCGGATCGATCATGCTTTTGCTCTTAGCGCCGACCGTCATTCGGCTGAGCCGCTCCGGCTTTTTTTCGGGCTGAAAGCCTATTTCAAGGTCCTGCCATGGAAGCTCTACGATTCAAAGTTCATCACCTCGGAGGCCGCAGCGAGGAGCTGATCATCGAGACGGAGACGATCCGCATCGGCAGCGGCGCGCATTGCGATGTGCGCCTGCCACTCGATCAAGCGCGGTTCGAGCACGTCGTCGTGCGTTCTACGCCGGAAGGCATCCTCCTGTCGGCCCGCGCCTTCGATCCGCCCCCTACCCTCGACGGCATCGATTTTACCGAGACGGTTCTCCCCCCCGGCGCGATTCTCCATATCCACGACACGACGATCGAAATATCGCCCGTCGCCCGCGCGCCGGAAGTGCCGGCCGCTGACCAACGAAAGCGCGTCAAAAATCTTCGACCGCTCGTCATTCTGGCGCTCGGTATCGCGGCCGCGGTCATGATGATCGCCGCCAAGCCGCGCGCCAAAGATACCGTCGACGACGCACCCGCCGCCCCCGACCTCTTCGCAGCGGAACCGGCGACGTGCCCGCGAAGCTCGGCCGAAGCCGCGGAATCCATCGCCGAAGCCAAGCTCGATCTTGCCACGATCAAACGCGAACGTAGTCCCTTTCACGCCGAAGACGGCGTTCTAGCGGTCCCCCTCTACGAGCTCGCCGCGGCCTGCTTTCGCATTGCCGGAAAGGAGGAAGACGAACGCGGCGCGAGCGCCGCCGCCGCTCAACTGAAGGTGAGAGTGGCGGACGAGTTTCGCATGCACCAAGTCCGGCTCCAGTACGCACTCAAGGTCAAGGACTGGAAAATGGCGCAAGACGAGGTGCGCACGCTCCGCGACTACGCGCTCACCGCGGAGGCATCTGACGGTTCATCTCAGCACGGCGGCGCGCGAGCCACCTACGCGGTCTGGCTTTCCAATCTCGACCGCAAAATCGAGCTTACCCACGGAGGCAAAAAGAAATGAAAGGCTCTCGGCTGGCGGTCTTCTTCATGGCGGCGACAGGCATGGCCGCGGGCGCCGGATGCGCAGCGCGCCCCGGACAAGACGTGCGTGCCAACCTCGAGGTGATGCAGCGCGAGAATACCTGGGAGAAATTGTTCGAGCGCGGTCGCGCTTTCGCCGCCTTCGGCGACCATACCCGCGGCCAGCAGTACCTCTCACTGGCCCTCGACGCGGGGGGCGATCCCACCGTCATTTTGCCGCTTCTCATTCGGGTGTGCGTGGAAGGCGAACGCTTTCTCGCCGCGCTCGACTACGGACGGGCCTACCTGAAGAAAAATCCCGACGATGCACGGCTTCGTTTCGTGGTGGGCTCGCTCGAAGCTGCGGTGGGCGATGCTGCGGCCGCGCTCGCCGAGCTACGGGTCGTCGCCGAAGAAAGCCCGCAAGACGCCGAGGCGCACTACGCGCTCGCCTCGCTGGTGCGCGATCGCCGCGGCGATCCCATCGAGGCCGATCGCCATTTCCGCGAATACCTCCGGATCTTGCCGGCCGGCGCACACGCGGGCGAGGCTCGCGCCGCCCTCCTCAAGGCCGTCCCGTGATCCCCGAAAACGTTTTCGCCGAGACGCTGTTGCAGTTCTTCGCGCCCATCCGAAGCTACCTCGACGATCAGTCGGTGAGCGACATCGTCATCAATGGACCGTTTCAGATTTTCGTGGAGCGAAAAGGCAAGCTCGAGCTGACGCCGGCGCGTTTCGAAACCGGCGACGATTTGACGGCGGCGCTGCGCAACGTCGCGCAGTTCGTGGGCAAACAGGTGGACGAGCAACGCCCTATCCTCGAAGCGCGGTTACCCAACGGCGCGCGCCTTCAGGCGGTATTCCCTCCCGCCGCGCCCGATGGTCCGCACGTGGCCATACGCAAGTTCCCGAAAGCCGCGCTGACCGTAGCGCGTCTCGTCGATCTCGGCGCGCTCACGCCGCTGGCGGCACAGACGCTGCACGCCTTCGTCACCGCCAAGCTGAACATCGTAGTCGGCGGGGGTACGGGGAGCGGCAAAACATCCCTTTTGAATGCGCTCTCGGCGTTCATTCCCGAGAGCGAGCGCGTCGTGGTCATCGAAGATTCTAAAGAGGTGCAGCTGCAACGGCCCCACGTCATTCAGCTGGAAGCGCGCCCGGCCGACAACAAAGGGCGCGGGCAAGTCACGATTCGCGATCTGTTTCGCGCCTCGCTGCGCATGCGACCGGACCGCATCGTGATCGGCGAAATCCGTGGGGGCGAAGCGCTCGACATCGTTCAGGCGATGACGAGCGGACACGGCGGATGTTTGGGAACGCTGCATGCGACGCATCCGCGCGACACCCTCTCGCGGCTGGAGACCATGTCGATGATGAGCAACGTCGAGATGCCCCTCGCCGCCATGCGCATCCAGATCGCCTCGGCCGTCAATCTCATCGTCCAGATCGCGCGCACCCGCGACGGCTCGCGCAAAGTCATGCACATCACGGAAGTCCTCGGCTTCGACGTGGCGAGCGGCACTTATCAGATGCAGGACATCTTCGTGCGTGAATTCGGCGGCACGGGCCCAGAGGGTGCGGTGTCCTCCGAGCTCGTACCGACCGGCGTGCTGCCCGCTTGTTTGCCCCATCTGCGCGAGCACGGTGTCGATCTGCCCGCCGCCCTCTACGAATATGCGCGACAAACCGCCGCGTCAGGGAGGCTTTAGCCATGAACCGACGAATCCTTCTCATTGCGCTCCTGCTGGCCTCCGCGGGGCTCGCCACGTTCGTGGCTTACGTTCGACGCTTCGAGCTCGAACGCTCGGGCGGAGAGCCGGTTCAAATCCTGATTGCCAAAGACGGCATCCTGCGCGGCAAGGTCGTCACGGAGGAGATGCTTGCGGTTCGTTCGGTCCCCGTCGCCTACGTCGAAGACCGCAGTGTCAAGGCGGCAGAACGCGACAAGGTGCTCGGTCTTCGCATCGTGAACCAGGTGGCGGCGAATCAAGCCGTCATGTGGTCGGATTTCAACGATCTGTCCGACGAGCCGAGCGATCTCAGTTCCAAAGTGGAGCCCGGTTTCCGCGCAGTCTACGTGAGCGGGATCCGCGAGGCGCAGGGCTCCGCTCTCATTCGCCCCGGCGATCTGGTCGACGTCATCAGCACCATGGCCGAAAATAGCGAGACACGCGCCTCCAAGGTGTCCGTCGTCGTTCTGCAAAAAGTCGTGGTGCTGGCCAATGGCGTGCGCACGAGCGCCGAGCCGCTTTTACCCGATGTCGACGACAAGCATGCCAAGAGCGCCGTGCGCGACCAGGGATTGACGCTGGCTCTCAGCTTACAACAAGCGCAATCGCTCGCCGTGGCAGGAACCCGCGGTTTTCTCTCGATTGCGCTGCGATCGCGCGACGACGAGCGCACCTTTGCGAACATCGCGCCCGTCGATCGAACCGCGCTCCTCGATCCCAAGGCTCGCGCCGCGGTGAAGCTCGGCGGGGAGGTGCCGCCCCAGCCTTAGCGCTTAAGACTATCGGCGTTCAGTCGCGACGCTCGGGCACCGCGTCGCGAACGGCGTTGTCCGCCGCCACGTCCCGCGGATCGATCGCATCGGGCCAGGTGGGCGGCCCGTCGGCGCTGACATCGATCGGCGTGGCGTCCACCGCCGCGTCGAGCGGGGCCGCTTCGGTTTCGCTCCGTCCGGCATCTTCGACGCTGGGCGGCGACTCGCTGCGCGCGTCGAACGCGCCGTCGACGAGCCATCCATCTTCGGCCCCCGGCGCATCGACGTCTTCTGGTAGCGCATCGTCGGTGGTCGACCCGTCGGCAAGCGCATCCTCTGCGGCGTCGATCATCCCCGGCCCTTCGACGTGTCGGCCGCCACCTCCGTACTCGCCTCCGTCGAAGCATGCGCTCGTCGCGAACACGACGGAAGCGATAAGCATGGGGCCCGAAGCGCGTGCCATCATTCGCATTGCCACGCTCCACTCGCTTCTTCGCATAGGCACGACTGTTCCGCTGCGCCTTGGCAGCGTGATCCCGCTCGTATCCATCCACGGCAGAGTTGACCGGTCACCGGAGGCAGCACAGGGCAAGCAGGAAACGCGATGTCGAAATCGACGCTGTCTTCGCGCTCGCCATCGATGGCAAGCTCGCAAGTGAAGGTTCCCACCGGATACGGGCCGGGCTCCGCGGACGAGCTCCCCTCGCCCGCGCCTTTGGCGAGCAAGAAAGAGACGTACGTGCCCTCGGTTTTCCCCGGCGCGTACTCGCCTAGCCAGCCAATGCCAGGCGCCGGCACCATCGCGTCCGACGACGGATCGTAGAGCGTCTTCGCCGTGATCCTTGATTCTACGGTGACGTCACTCCTGCCGCTGACCAGCTCGCCCACGCAATAGATGGCAGCCGTATCGGTGAAGAACGTGGAGCGCTTGCGATCGCCCCGCTCGTCGAGGGACATGTACACCCGTTTGAGACCCGCCGTCCTGCAGGACGCGAGCGCCGACGCGAGGCAAAGCGCGCCGACGAGGACCGAACCTCCGCCCACCTTGCGATGCCTCGTGTGCTTCATCCTGGCCGGCAGTTAGCAAGCGGTGCGCCATGTCGTGTGGCCCATCTCCGCACTCGAACAGCGTCTTTTTGTGGCGCAGGGCCTGCATTCCTCGAACGCGAGGGCACCCAAGCCGTCACGGGGCAAGGAGTGCCAACCAGGAGCGCCAACCATCACTTGGCACTCGGCAGGACGGTGTGCGCCCGCGTTTGCCATTCCGGTCGAGGCGAGATAGACCGCGCCCATGTCGGGTGTCGGGCGTTGGGTCATGGTGCTCATTTTTGCGGCCCTTGCGTCATGTGGATCCGAGCCCGGGCCGAGCGGCGCGGCGGGAGCAGGGGGAACCGGGGGGGCGCCCCCGGGCGACGGCGGCGATTGTCAGACTGTCGTGGCGACGCATCTCATCGAAGGCGCGCAGCATGTAGCCGTTTGTTCTCCTCTCAGCTACGCGACGAATCCGCCCTCGTCGGGCAACCACTACGCGATCTGGGCAGACTACCGAACCTACCAACGGCCCATCCAGCGGGGCTTCTGGGTGCACAGCTTGGAACACGGCGCCGTGGTCATCACCTACAACTGTCCCGAGGGATGCGCGGAGGAAGTGACCGCGGCACAGACGTTCGTCGACGGTTTGCCGGCCGATTGCGGGCCGATGGCGCGCCGGGTGATCCTCACGCCGGACCCGGAGCTCGATGTCCGTTTCGCGGCGAGCGCATGGGGGGCCACGCTCCGCGCGTCCTGCTTCGATCGCGCTACTTTTTCGGCGTTTTTCAGCGACCATTACGACCACGCGCCGGAGTCGATCTGCGGCGGGGGGACCGACCCTACCGCGCTCTGCGGGCCGTCGATCGGATTGTGACGGGACCTCGACCGTCTTCACGGTGTGCCGCCTGCGCCGTGTTCCTGCGCTATATGTCGAGGCATGGATAATGCGACGAACGGCGGGGCCTCCTCGACCGCGGAAGCCCTGAAGGTGGCCATTACGCAAGCAGTGCCCGACGCAAAAGTAGAGGTCCTCTCCTCGGGTGGCGGTCACTACAGCCTCGAGGTTCGTTCGACGGCATTTCGCGATCGGTCGACCTTGGAGCGGCATCGCATGGTCTACACGGCTATCGCGGCGCTCATGGCGGGGGACACCGCGCCGGTGCACGCCATCGACACGCTCAAGACCGCGACGGATTGAGATGCCGGGCGAGCGACAGATCCTCCACATCGACATGGACGCGTTTTACGCGTCGGTCGAGCAGCTGGATGATCCGTCGCTGCGGGGCAAGCCGGTTTTGGTGGGCGGCCATGAGCGACGCGGCGTCGTCATGGCCGCGTCGTACGAAGCACGCCCCTTCGGTGTGCACTCCGCGATGCCGATGGCGGCCGCGCTGCGACACTGTCCACGCGCGATGGTCGTCATGCCGCGCATGGCGCGCTACGCCGAGGTGAGTCATCTCGTCTTCGAGGTCCTGCGAACGTTTACGCCACTCGTCGAAGGTTTGTCGCTCGACGAGGCATTCCTCGACGTCACGGCGAGCCAATCGCTTTTTGGCGACGGCGTGACCATCGCCCGCAAGATCAAGGAAGGCATCTTCGCGCGAACGGGGCTCCGCGCTTCGGCCGGCGTCGCGCCGTGCAAGTTCGTCGCGAAGATCGCGAGCGACATCGACAAGCCCGACGGCCTTTTCGTGGTACGCGCACCCGAGGTGGTCGATTTCTTGGCGGCGCTTCCCATCGAGCGGATGTGGGGCATCGGCGCGAAGACCGCGCCCAAGATCCACGCCGCGGGTTTGCACACGCTCGGCGATCTGGCCCGCGCCGATGCGCGACGCCTCGAGGAGGTGCTCGGCGCGTGGGGGCTCGAGGCGCAGGCGCTGGCGCGCGGCATCGATCCGCGCAACGTCGTGCCCGACCGACCGGCGAAGTCAATCGGCGCCGAAGACACGTTCGACCGCGACATCTCGGGCCGAGAAGGGCTCGAGCGGCACTTGCTCGGGCAAGCGTCGCGTGTGGCGCGCCGGCTTTGTCGTGAACAGCTGCTCGGGCGCGTCGTCGTGGTCAAGGTGAAATACAGCGATTTCTCGATTCAGTCGCGGCGGACGACGGTCGTCGAGCCAGTGGGCGATACGGACAGCATCTTCGCGACGGTACGCGGTCTCCTCGATCGATTCGACCTCTCGCGCCCCATTCGCCTGACCGGAGTCTCCGTTGCCGATTTGCGCGCCGAGACGACCACAGCGACGCTGTTCGGCGAGCCCGAGGGGGCGCGGCGGCGCCGGCTCGAACACGTCTCTCTCGAGATCGCCGACCGCTTCGGTGCGAGAGGCATTCGCCGCGCGGCCCTGGTCGAAAAGGAATAGAGTTGCTCATGGCCGGCCGCCCCGCTCCTCGACGTCGCGCCCGCGGGCCCGAACCGCTGGGGTCACTGCTTTCACGGGCGTCGCCGGACGATGCCTCGCCGCTTGGCACTCCCCTGCCCCCCCGCGCTTGGTACGATGC
>Ga0193706_1000811_pt1 | contig 15679 bp, 14 predicted proteins | sample U3c1metaG_FD_160130 | JGI IMG/M metagenome (GOLD analysis project Ga0193706, IMG submission 160130) | Soil microbial communities from a riparian zone of the East river system, Colorado, United States - U3c1 | ecosystem: Environmental > Terrestrial > Soil > Riparian zone | place: USA: East River... | reverse complement strand
TCCACCGCCTTTGCAGCGGCCTTGCCGGATTCACCACCGGGGTCGCTGCCAGCGGCACGCATCCAATAGCCGCGCGCGGCGGCATCGTCGCCGGCGAAGTGCGCCACGTGGCCCGCCTCGAACAATATTGTCGGATCGGACGGGGCAAGCGCGAGGGCCTTGGCGATCGCCGCTTGAGCCGTCGTTGCGTCGTTCTCGCGGACCGCCAGCGCGGCGGAGAAATACCAATAGAACGGGTCGCCGGCGATGCTCCGCCCGGCCTCGTCGAGCTTGGCGCGAGCAGTCTTCAAATCGCCCTGCGATTCGGCGACTCGGGCGCGATCGAGCAGTGCTTCGCCGCGCTGCTCCGCTTCGAGCCCGGGAAGCGCCAGCGCCTTGTCGAGATCGACCGCGGCCTTGCCGTCTTCGCTCGCGGCGATCCACATGTTCCCGGCCGCGGCCCACAGCCTTGCGGTTTTGGGATCATTTTCCGCGGAAGCGAGCGCCGCCTGCTCGAAAGCTTGCGCGGCGCCCTGGGCATCGCCTTTCGCGCGCTCTTCGAGTGCATGGCAGACCAGGGCGTCGGGCGTGACGACGTCCGGGCAGGCGGCGCTGGCGGTGGCTGCCGGGGTTCCGGCGGCGAGCAAGGCGGCAAACAATAGAATCATCGGATCTCGCGCGGCTCCGACAGCCGGTGGCCGCCGCCCTTGAGCAGGTTGAGCTGGACATCGGCTGAACGCAGGCGGCGCATCAGCCGGAACGCGACGTCGTGCGGCACTTCGCTGTCGGCGTCTCCGTGGACCAGCCGCACGGGGCAATCGATCGCAATCTCGCCGTCGAGAAGGAGCATGGCCTGGCCGGATTGCCAGAAAGCGCGGGTGAGCGGTCCCTCGGTGCCGAGCGCCGCGACCTGCTCCGCGGTAAACCCCCAGTCGGTGAAATCGGGCGCGGCGGCGATCCCGACCAGCCCCGCGACTCGGGCGGGCCTCAGCAGCGCCATGTGAAGCGCGATCCACCCGCCCATCGACGATCCGACGAGGATGACCGGACCGGCGGTCAGGCGGTCGACGGCGGCAAGCGCCTCCTCCAGCCACAGGGCGAACGTCCCGTCCTCGAACCGGCCACCGCTTGACCCGGTCCCGGAATAGTCGAGCCGCAGCATGGAGATTCCGCGCTGCTCGGCGAAGCCATCGAGCGCGAGCGCCTTGGCCCCCTCCATGTCCGAGGCATAGCCCGGCAGGAACACGAGAGACGGCGCTTCTCCGGCGCGCAACCGGTAGGCGATCGCGCGCGATTCGACCTCGAGAATGGATATTTCAGCATGGTCCATGAGTCGTGCGTGTAGCCGCTAAGCCCTGTTGCGCTAAAGGGCGTAGGGCTAGGGCGCGCCCAAGGTTCGAGGAGACGATCGATGAAATATCGCAAGCTTGGCGACAGCCACCTCGAAGTCTCCGAAATTTCGCTCGGATCGTGGCTGACCTACGGCGTTGGCGTCGAGGCCGACAAGGCCCGCGCCTGCCTCGAGGAAGCGTTCGCGCAGGGGATCAACTTCATCGACACCGCCAACGTCTATGGCCGCGGCGCCGCCGAGACATTCCTCGGCGAAGCGCTGAACGGCCGGCCGCGCGACAGCTACATCCTCGCGACCAAGCTGTTCTTCCCGATGAGCGATCACGACCGCGGCCTGTCGCGCGCCCAGGTTGAAAAGCAGCTCGACGCGTCGCTCGACCGGCTCAAGACCGACTATGTCGACCTCTACCAATGCCACCGTTACGACGACCGCACACCGCTGGCGGAGACGATGGAAGCGCTCAGCCGCGCCGTCGAAAGCGGCAAGGTGCGCTATATCGGCTTTTCGGAATGGCCCGCTGACAAGATCCAGGCTGCGATCGACCTCGCCGGCTCCGGCAACTTCACCAAATTCGTGTCGAGCCAGCCGCAATATTCGCTTCTGTGGCGCGAGCCCGAGGACAAAGTGATTCCGCTGTGCGCGGCGAACGGCATTTCGCAAATCGTCTGGTCGCCGCTCGGCCAGGGCGTGCTTAGCGGCAAATATGATCCCGACCAGCCGCCGCCGAGGGATTCGCGCGCGGCGAGCGCGGAGATGAGCGGGTTCATGGACCGGCTGCTCGACCCAGCCGTGTTGCGCGCGGTGCAGCAGCTGGGGCCGATCGCCGAGGAGGCCGGCCTGACGCTTCCCCAATTCGCGCTCGCCTGGGTGCTTCGCGAACCCAATGTCGCCTCGGCGATCATCGGCGCCTCGCGGCCCAGCCAGGTGCGCGAGAATGCGGCGGCGTCCGGAGTCGTCATCGACACCCAGCTGTTCCTCAAGGCGGAAGCGATCATCGACCAGGCGTTCGCGGCCCAGTCGGCCTGAGTTTCAGACTCGCCGCAGCGCCCAAAATGGCGCATGTTCGCCCGCTGTATTGGCGAGGGGGCAGCCGGCCATGGCGACACTCATCGAACCAGTCGACGTTGAGATCGGCGACCTCGTGGAGCGGGGCCGCGCGGTGCCCGTTCGCCGCACGCGGTTTTACTGGTGGGCGGCGATTGCCTGCGCGTCGGTGGCGATCGGCGGGTTCATGGGAACCTATTGGCTGCAGCTGCCCGCGCGCACCTTCCGCGGACCGGCGCTGCTTCACGTCCATGGCGCGCTGTGCACCGCCTGGGTCGTGTTCCTGATCAGCCAGAGCTCGCTCGTCACTCGTGGCAAGGTTCGCAGTCATCGCGATTGGGGACTCTTCGGGATCGCGCTCGCAAGCGTGCTGACGGTGGTCGCGCTAAGTGTCGCAATCACCGCGATGAACGTTAGAATCGCGGCGGGCTACGGCGATCCGGCGCGCTCGTTCCTGATCGTGCCATTGTCGGCGATCGGCCTGTTCGCGGGCTTCACCGCCGCGGCAATCGCCAACGTCAAGCGGCCCGAATGGCACCGCCGGTTCATGATCGTCGGAACCGTATGCCTGATCCAGGCTGCTCTGGCGCGCGTGTTCTTCCTCATCGCCACCGGCGGCGGCCCGGGCATGAGGCCCGGGGTGCTTCCGCCGCCACCGGTCGGCGTCGCAGCCGTGCCCGCGCTGCTTCTCGAGCTGATCATCGTCGCGGGCATGATCCGCGACTGGAGGGTGCTCGGCCGGGTCCATCCGGCCTGGATCATCGGCGCAGTGGTCATCACTTCGCTCGAGCTGGTTCGAGGGCCGATCAGCGCCAGCCATGCCTGGCTTGGCTTCGCCGGTTTCCTCGGCGGAATCGCCGGCTGACCGGCACATATCAGCGCATGAATTGCGCCACCGCATCGGCGAAGGCGCCTGCCTGGTCGAGCATGACGAAGTGGCCCGAATTGGCGACCGGCACGAAGGTGACGTTGGGCGCCTTGGCATATTCCGTTTGATAGAAGGCGTCGGCGCGCTCCTTCGGCATCGCATCCGAATAGGGAAAGACGAGTGTAATCGGAGTAGCGATCGCCGCCATGTCGGGGCGCAGGTCGGTAGTCAGGTCTTCGTACATCGCTTCGCCCGCGACCCGTGCATCGGCCTTGTCGATCCACGCGGCGATCTTTTCCTGCGCGGTGGAGGTCAGGGCTTACCGAAGCTGGCGGCCATCTGGTCGCGCATCGCCTTGGCTTGCGGCTCGAGCTTGGCGACGGTCGCGCCCGGTACGAAGATGTCGCCGACATAGGGCAACGAATCGACGGTCATCACCGCCGCCGTATCGCCCGGGTGCGCCTTGGCCAGCATCAGCGCGATCAGGCCGCCCATCGAATGGCCGATCACCCGCGCCGGCGCCGCCTTGTGCTCGGCGAGGTAGAAATGAAGGTCGCTGACCGCGCCATCGAGCACGCCGGGCTTCAGGTTGGCGCCGGGATCGTCGCCGCCGAAGCCGTTGACCTGGACGAGGTAGACCTTGTGATTGGCCGCGAGCTTCGGCGCGATCCCGTCCCATACGGCGCGCGGGCTCGACAGGCCGGGGATCAGCACGACGGGGCTACCGGAGCCCATTTCGACGACCGAGATGTGCGCCAGCCGTTGTTCCGCTGCGGCAGCCTGTGCTGCCGGCTCGGAATGTCCCGGAGTGGACCAGTTCAAGGTGGACGCGGCGCAGCCGGCGAGGATCAGTGCAATGAGGCGCATGACATTCTCCTGTTGTTCGAAAAATGGAAGGGTCAGATCGCTTTCGAGCTGCGGTGCGACGGAGAGACGAAAATCTCCTCGATCGGCCGCTCGAACAATTCGGCGATGCGGAAGGCAAGGGGCAGCGAGGGATCGTATTTGCCGGTCTCGATCGCGTTCACGCTTTGGCGCGAGACTTCGAGCCGATCGGCCAAATCCTGCTGGCTCCAGCTGCGGGCCGCGCGCAGGACCTTGAGGTCGTTCAGCACGACGGATCCTTTCGGAACAGCCGGCCGAGGCCGAGGCCGATGGCCCACAAGGGGACCGCGGCCCAGGCGTCCACGCGCGGCGCAAGGTCGAAAGCGTTGAGGAAGCCATAAAGCGTCGCGACGGTGAGCAGGAACCCGGTCGCGATCAGCGACTGCTCGACCAGCCGCGCGCGGAGATATTCGTCGGTCTCGTCGCGCAGCAGCAGAGCCATCGCCCGGATCATGAACATCACCGGCAGCGCGACGGCAATCGCAATGACGATCCTGACCAGCGCGGGTGGATCGTAGTAGCGGACGATCCCCATGCCTGCGAACAAGGCGGCGACGTAGGTCATAGACGCGATCAGGACGCGGCGGTTGTATGCACGCATAGCCTTTGACGCAAAGCCGCAGGCGGCCTGCGCGCGCTCCGTGTAGCGCACCAATGGAATGAGTAGCAGAAACGAGGAGAGGAACAGCACCATGCCGGGCCAACCCGGCAGAATCCCACTTTTCAGCAACAAGGCGCTGCCCAGTGATGCGATAAAATAACCGGCCACCCACAGCCACGCCGTGGTTCGAGGTGAAATCTGTCCAATAGCCATTTCAAGCGTCCTTCACATTTAGTAAAGGTAGCTTTACTTAAATGACGACGTATTGTCAAGCATCCTTTACGATGGTCGCTTCCAGCAAATGTCCGACAAGGAATCCCACTGGGTCTGGTCGAGCGCGGGCCGGTAGTGTGCGCGTGCGTCAAAACTCGCCGCGAATTTCTCGGCGCGCTTGTCGCTTAGCGGATGGCTTTGCAGGAACTCGGCGCTGAATTCGGGCGTCTCTTTCGACAGCCGCTGGAACAACTCGGCCGTGGGTTTGGGCGAAATGCCGGCGCGCTTCAGCATCGCAATCGCGTCGGCATCCGCCTGGGCCTCATTGGCGCGGGTGTAGCTGAGCGACACGATCTGCTCGGCATTCGCCCCGACATTGCCGGCGAACAGCCGGATCAGCGCACCGATCCCGAGCTCGCGCAGCAGCGCCTCGGTGACGTGGCGACGGTGGACATGGGCGATTTCATGGGCAAGCACACCGGCGAGCGCGTCCGGGTCGGTCTCGGTGATCGCCGGCTTGAACACGACGATAAATCCGCCGGGAAGCGCCGCTGCGTTGAACATCGGCACGTTGAGCGCTGCGACCTTGATCGCGTCAGTGCCCTTGGTCGCGCCCGGCGACACCCGCTCGACCAGCGCTTCCAGCGCTCGCTGGCCGCCCGCGTCGCGGCAGCGCAGATCGCCGAAATCGCCGACGATCGCGCTTCCGATATTGCGCTCCCAGCTCATCGGTACGTGGGGAGCGATCCAGTGCGGGGCGATATAGCCGGCGGCAACGACCGTGGCGGTGACCGCGGCGCCGATCGCCAGCGCGGGTACAAGGCCGATCCGGTCGATCCAGCGTCCGTAGCGCTCGCGTTTTCCCAGCAGGGGCGCAAGCGCGTCTTCCGTCTCAGCCGGAAGCTGCAGACGCCAGCCGGGAATATCCGACCGGGCCAAGCGCAGCCCGTCGCCGTCGGCGCGCTTGAGCACGCACCAGTCGATGCTCTCGCTCCAGCCGTCGTCGTGCTGCAGCTCGAGCCGATTCTGGTCGAGCGTCACCCGCACTTGATGCGGATGCGCGGTTACCCCGTCGTAGAGCTTGCCGTCGATCAACTGTCAGATCGCGCCGATGTCGAATGCATCGGCGAACCCTTCCGCTTCGCGCGGCGCATGGGTGGTCGATTGCGTCAGGGAGGACACATCGATGGTGCCGTAAAGCCGGGAATGGCGGACCATGAACGACCAGTTGCGATAGCCCCAGTAAGTCAGCCCGAAGCCGAGCGTCACCACGGCGAGCGCGAGGTTGCCGAGGAACAGCCCGAGCCACTGAAGCGTGGTCCCCTCGAACCCGAACTCGAGATCGCCGAGCGAGGTGGCGGCGGCGGCCTTGCGATAATAAGCCGCATACCAGTTCAACGTCATCAGCGGGATGGCGAGGTAGACAAGTACGACGAGTCCGACGATGACGATCATCGCCGTCGCGCGCCCGCCCACGGACGGGCCGAGTCCGGACAGAGCAGCCAAGCTTGCTCCCACGATCATCGCACCGATCGGGATGAGATAAACCAGCGCCCACCGCCATTTGAGTTGCTCTGCGTCGAGATTGGCCCGAAATTGCAGCGGGCCGAAGCTCATCGCGTTCCAGCGCGAATTCCACAGCCGCGTCGCCGCCCACGGAAAAGCGATGAACATGGTCATGAAGGCGAGCGCAATGCGGCCGAGATATTCGCCGCCGTAATTCCACCCCGGCTCGTTGCTGCCGCCGCGGATGCCGTGCCAGTAGGTTCGCGACAGCCGGTAACGGAGCGCCCGGAAGCGCGCGAAACCGCCGAGGTAGACCAGGCCGATCTCGAACAGGAAAATGACACCGAACGCCGCGTCCGCCTTGCCTCGCGCGATCAGCGCCGGGAACAGGAACTGGATGAACAGGAAAAAGGGCGCGAGCACCGCGATCACGATCAGGAAGCCGAGGAACATTTCCCTCCCCGTGCCAGTCCATTCGAGCGTGTCGTCTATGACCTTGGTGTGCGACCACAAATAGCGTCGCTGCCGCGCCGACGCCCAGAATCGGTAGATTCCAAGGGTCACGATGGTCAGCAAGGCATTGGTCACTGCAATCGGGAGATAGTCGCGCCAGTTCCCGGTAAAGCTGATCGCGCGGTCGTCGGCCGGCGCCGACGCCCCGGTTACTGCATCCATGAATTCCCCCGTTCCCCCAAGCGATACGAAAAGTGCAACGCTGACAGGCATTTGGCAAGTGCAGGCATCGAGGGCGGTTGAGGGCATGGCTGGCCCTCGCTACATGCCGCTCCACATGACCAAGATGTTCAAGATCGCGCTTCCCGACGGATCGGTGAAGGAAATGCCCGAAGGCTCGACGCCCGCCGACGTTGCGGCGGCGATCGGCCCGGGGCTGGCCAAGGCCGCGCTTGCGGCCCGGGTCGACGGCGAAGTGCGCGACATCACGCGTCCGTTCGAACGCGATTCGAGCCTCGCTTTGATTACTTCGCGCGACGAGGCCGACGCGCTCGAGCTGGTCCGCCACGACTTCGCCCACATCCTCGCCGAAGCGGTGCAGAACCTTTATCCCGGCACGCAGATCACGTTCGGCCCGGCGACCGACGACGGCTTCTATTATGATTTCGCGCCGACCGCCGAGCATGGGCCCTTCACCGAAGAAGAGCTTCCGGCGATCGAGGAGGAAATGCGGCGGATCATCGGCCGCGACGAGCCGCTGGTCCGCGAGGAATGGACCCGCGAAGACGTCCGCGCCTTCTTCGAAAAGAGCGGCGAGCAGTTCAAGGCCGAATGGGTGATGGAACTTCCCGACGGCGAGCCGATCACCATGTACCGCTCGGGCTCGCGCGATAATAGCTGGATGGACCTGTGCCGCGGCCCGCACCTCGCCTCGACCGGCAAGCTCGACCCGCAGGCGTTCAAGCTGACCCGGGTGTCGGGCGCTTACTGGCGCGGCGACCCCAGGAACCCGATGCTCAGCCGGATCTATGGCACCGCCTGGCTCAACAAGAAGCAGCTGGATGCTTATCTCGTCCGGCTCGAGGAAGCGGGCAAGCGCGACCATCGCAAGATCGGGCAGGAGATGGACCTGTTCCACCTCCAGGCGGAAGCGCCGGGCTCGGTCTTCTGGCACCCGAACGGCTATCTGATCTGGCGCCAGCTCGAAGCCTATATGCGTCGGCGGCTCGACGCGGCGGGCTACCTGGAGATCAAGACTCCGCAACTGATCGATTCGAAGCTGTGGGTGCTCTCCGGCCACTGGGGCAAGTTCCGCGAGAACATGTTCGTCGTTCCCGACGAGGTGCCGTCGATCGAGGAGGGCAAGCCGGTGATCACCGGCGATGCCGAGCTGCTGGCGCTCAAGCCGATGAATTGCCCGGCGCACGTCCAGGTCTTCAAGCAGGGCATCACCAGCTACAAGGAGCTGCCTCTGCGGCTGGCCGAATTCGGCTGCTGCCATCGCAATGAACCCCACGGTGCGTTGCATGGCATCATGCGCGTGCGCCAGTTCACGCAGGACGACGCGCACATTTTCTGCACGCACGAGCAGCTTGTCGACGAGACCAAGGCCTTCTGCGGCCTGCTAGACGCGATCTACCGCGACCTGGGCTTTGCCGATTACCAGGTGAAGCTGGCGACGCGGCCGGACCAGCGCATTGGCTCGGACGAGGAATGGACGAGGGCGGAAAGCGACCTCGAGCGGGCGCTCAAGGAAACCGGGCTACCGTATGAGGTGCTGCCCGGAGAGGGCGCATTCTACGGCCCCAAGCTCGAATTCCACCTGCAAGATGCGATCGGGCGCACGTGGCAGTGCGGCACGCTCCAGCTCGACCCGCAGATGCCGCAGCGGCTCGGCGCGGTCTATGTCGGCGAGGATGGCGAGAAGCACCATCCGCTGATGCTCCATCGGGCGATCCTCGGCACGTTCGAGCGGTTCATCGGCATCCTCATCGAACATTATGCGGGCAAGTTCCCGCTGTGGCTTGCGCCGGTCCAGGCGGTGGTCGCGACCATCGTGTCCGATGCCGACGATTACGCGCTCAAGGTCGCCGAGAAGCTTTCAAGCGCCGGAATCCGAGTCGAGACCGATCTCAGGAACGAGACGATCAACTACAAGGTGCGCGAGCACAGCCTCGCCAAGGTCCCGCTGCTGCTGGTCGTCGGCAAGCGCGAGGCCGAGGAGGCCACGGTCGCGCTGCGCAGGCTCGGAAGCGACGAGCACCAGAAGATGATGAGCCTCGACGAAGCCGCCGCAATGATTGCCGCGGAGGCCGTGCCACCGGATTTGGCGCGCCGCTAACGTCGGTGCGCTGGCGCCGCGCCGCCACAACCAGACTCAAAAACGGAACGTTGCGCGCGCCCAACCTTTTCAAGCTGGCTGCGAGCGCTTACTTCGCCCATTACCAACGACTCCAAGGAGACCACGCTATACCACCGCCCTATCCGCGCCGTGCACAGGCGCCGCCGCAATTCACCGGCCCTCGCTACAATGAGTTCATCCAGTCCCAGAAGGTTCGGGTGATCGACGAAAACGGCGAGAATCTGGGCGTCATGTTTACGCGCGAAGCCTTTGAGCAGGCGCAGTCCGTCGGCCTCGACCTGGTCGAGATTTCTCCCAACGCCGACCCGCCGGTTGCCAAGTTCCTCGATATCGGCCGCCACAAATACGAGGCGCAGAAGAAAGCTGCGGAGCAGCGCAAGAAGCAGAAGACGCAGGAGATCAAGGAGATCAAGATGCGTCCGAACATCGACGACCACGACTATGACACCAAGATGAAGAAGGTGTTCGAGTTCCTCGGCGACGGCGACAAGGTGAAGGTCACGATGCGCTTTCGCGGCCGCGAGATGGCGCATGGCGAGCTCGGCATGGCGGTTCTTCGCCGGGTCCAGGAGCAGACGATCGAAATGGCCAAGGTCGAAGCGCACCCGCGCATGGAAGGCCGCCAGATGCTGATGGTGCTCGCGCCCAAATAATCGATGGAAAATCGCTCGCTTTCCTGCCCGCGGTGCGGCTCGAGGCTCGAGCCGGGGTTCACGATCGATGTCGGATACGGAACCAGGGCGGTCCCGAAATGGGGTGCGGGGGAGCCGGTGCGGAGCATGTGGACGGGCCTCAAGCTTCGCGGCCGCGAACAGCGCGATGTCTCGACCTACCGCTGCGGCAATTGCGGCTATCTCGAAAGCTACGCCTGACCGCCCCGGCTACTGACACTCATGTTGCCAAATTGCTGCAGCGATCAGCGATTGTTGAGGCTACCGCGCTGCAATCGCTTCCCTTGGTTTCGCATCAGGATTAGCCTCGCTCCCCAACCGGCGGTCTCGGCCGGAGGGGAGAGAGACATGATCCGCAAGTCCATGTGGCTGCTTTCGGCCGGCCTGTTCGTCGCGACTACTCCGGCACTCGCCCAGACGGCGACATCCAACACCGATACCGACAAGGCCGCGGCCGTCCCGACCCAGGGCGCCACCGCCGAAGCGGCGGCTATCGACGATCAGGCCCAGGCGCAGCAGCCGGTCGACACCAGCGATATCGTCGTCACCGCAACCCGCCGCAACGAAGCGTTGTCGGACGTTCCGATGGCCGTCAGCGCGGTCACCGCTCAGTCGCTGCGCTACACCGGGGCAACCGATATTCGGCAACTCGAGCAAGTCGCGCCGTCGTTGCTGGTGTCGTCGACGACGTCGGAAGGCGGCGCCGCGGTCGCGCGCATCCGCGGCGTCGGCACGGTTGGCGACAATCCCGGCCTCGAAGGCTCGGTCGGCGTGTTTATCGATGGAGTTTATCGCAGCCGCGCCGGAATGGCCCTGACCGAACTTGGGCCGCTCGACCGGATCGAAGTGCTGCGCGGGCCGCAAGGCACCTTGTTCGGGCGCAACACGTCGGCCGGGTTGATCTCGATCATCACCGCCAAGCCGCGCTTCACGCCCGAAGTCAGCGGCCAGTTCGACGTCGGCAATTACAACTTCCGCCGCGTCGAGGCGAGCGTCACCGGCCCGATCAGCGACACGATCGCGGCGCGGCTCGACGGCGTCTACGTCACGCGCGACGGCTTTTTGAAGGACGTCGTTTCCGGCCGCCGGGTCTGGACGGCGATTATGCGCAGCGCCGCGAGGAATGCTGCGCGGCATCGTATCTTCCATCGCACAACACGGTTGCAACGGGCGGTGGCGGGACAACCGAAACGGCTTCCAGCTTCGCCCAGCTTATGCGCGCTTTGGGCGCCACGATCGAGGACGACACGTTCCAGCGCAAGGTGTCGATCACGCCGGGCCGGAGCTACAAAAGCGACGTCAACGACGGTGGTCTTTCGGGCGAGGGCGTGTTCGACTTCGGCTGGGCCGAGCTGACCTCGATCACCGCCTATCGCTACAACAAATATACTCGGGGTATGGACGCGGATTTCAACAATCTCGACATCCTCTACCGCGATGACAACGGCGGATCGTACAACCGTTTCAAGACCTTCAGCCAGGAATTGAGGCTGCAGGGCAATGCGTGGAACAACCGCCTCGACTGGCTGGTCGGCGGCTATTACGCGAACGAGAAATTGAAGGTCGTCGATAACCTTTCCTACGGCGCGGACTATCAGCGCTTCACCGATTGCGTGCTGTTCGCGAGCGTTCTTCCTGTCGGCCTCAATCCCGCCGCTCCGGGCTGCGTCTCGCAGCCGGTCATCACCGGCGCCCTCGCGCAGCTTCAGGGCGGTATCGCCCAAGTCCAGGCAGGCATCGGCCAGATCCAGGCGGCGATTGCCAACCCGGCAACTCCGCCGGCGCAAATCCCCGCGCTTCAAGCCCAGCTCCAGGCGCTGCAGGCGCAGCTTGCCGGGCTTGCCGCGCAAGCCGGCGCGCTCGGCGCGCTCAACGCCAACCCGGCCAACCCGGGCTTCGGTTCGCTCGCCGCGGTGCTCGGCATCCCGACCTTCAACCAGGGCGCGATGGTCACCAACGACCTGTTCAACCAGACCAGCGACAATTGGGCGCTGTTCACCCACAACATCATTTCGTTGACCGACCAGCTCAAGCTGACGCTCGGCGCGCGCTACACGCATGAGCGCAAGCGGCTGGCGGCCGATCTCAACGACAACAACACGCTCTGCGTCGCGCTGTCCTCGAGCCCGCTTGCGGCGTTCCAGCAGCTACCCTGCGTGATTCCGGGGATCCCCGGCGGCAATCTGGGCATCGACGACAAGCTGACCGAAAACCGCTTGTCGGGCACTGCCGTGCTGAGCTTCAAGCCGATCGACCGGCTGCTGACCTATGCGAGCTATTCGCGCGGCTACAAGGCCGGCGGCTTCAACCTCGACCGTTCGGCGCTGTTCCGCGCCAACACGGTCGCCAACGGACTATCCGGAAGCGGCGCGGTGTGTGTCAGCGCAACCCAGCCCAATTGCCAGGGCAGGGTGACATCGGGCGAGGACTTGAAGTTCAAGCCGGAGACCAACGACACGATCGAGATCGGCGCCAAGTACAATGGCCGCTTCATCGATGTGAACATCGCTTTGTTCCACGAACTGTTCAGCAACTTCCAGCTGAACACGTTCAACGGCCTCAACTTCGTGGTCGAGAACGTCAACAGCTGCAGCGACGATCTCGGCGGAGCGGACAGTGATAATGACGCCGTGAGTGGCGCGTGCGCGGGCAAGTCGCGGGCAGGAGTCAAGAGCCAGGGCTTCGAGCTCGAGGCGTTCACCAGGCCGCTGCCCGACGTCCAGTTGAACGCCGGCCTGGTCATGGCCGACGTCAAATATCGCCACGATCTGGTCGGGGCCGACGGCCGGCCGCTGACCAACGCCTTGTTCCAGCTTCCCGGCCGAATGGACCGCGACCGGATCGCTCGCATTTACCCCGATGATCTCGAGCGGGCTGCGCGGCCTGTTCTATGTCGATGCCCGCTACATGAGCAAATTCAACACCGGTTCGGACCTCGACATCGAGAAGACGCAAAAGGCGTTCACGGTCGTCAATGCGCGTGTCGGCATCCACAGCGCCGACGAAAGCTGGGCGATCGAGCTTTGGGCGCAGAACCTGCTCAACAAGAAGTTCATCCAGGTTGGGTTCGACGCGCCGATCCAGGGTAGCGGCACGACTCGCGGCGTCGAGGCGGGCTTCTATCCCGCCGCGACCCAGCTCTACGGCGCGTTCCTCGGCGAGCCGCGGACCTTTGGCCTGACTTTGCGCGGCAAGCTCGGCTTCGTCCGTCCGGCCCCGCTGCCTTATGTCGCGCCGCCCGCGCCGCCGCCACCGCCGGTGGTCGAGCAGCCGGCACCGCCGCCGCCTCCGCCTCCGCCTCCGCCACCTCCGGCGCCGGTGGAACGCGGCGAGCGCGGCTGACGCCCGGGTTTCGGAAGCAACCAAGGCCCCGCCCGACCGGCGGGGCCTTTCTTATGCGGCCTTCGCCCGCGCCGGTTCGCGCGCCGCCTCGAGCAGTTCGCCGCGCAAGGCTTCGGCCTGTTGCGGACTGAGCTTCGCGCCTCCCGCGGCGGTCAGATAAAATACGTCCACCGCGCGCTCGCCGTAAGTCGCGATATGGGCGGAATGGATGTCGTACCCGCAGCGCAGGATCGCCGCGGTCAGCGCGGCGAGCAGCGCCGGACGGTCGCGGGCGTTGACTTCGACCACCGTCGTCCGGCTCGATGCCCGGTCGGCAATCGCCACCGAGGGCGCGACCTCGAACGCGCGCGCTCGGCGCGGCGGCTCGGCCGAGGGCAGCGCCGGCGGGTCGCGCTCGATCAGCGCACGCTCGACCGCACGGGTCAGCCGGCCCCGCTGGCGGCGCTCGGCATAGCCCCGGCCGCGCCCGTCGAGGACGAGCAGATTGTCGAGCGCCATGCCATCGCGCGTGGTGTGGATCCTGGCGTCGATGATGTTCGCGCCCGCCCCCGCGATGCCCGCGCAAATGCGGTAGAACAGGCCTTCGCGATCGGGCGTGAAGATGCTGACGCGGGTGGCGCCACTTTCGGGATCGTCCTCGACCGCGACGCTCGGCACCGGATCGCCGATCCGCGCTTCGGCTTCGGCCACCTGGCGCGCGTTGGCGACTTGCCACGGCAGCGGCTCGGCCAGCCAATAGCTGTCGGGAAGGCGGCGCCCGTGCGCTTTCAGAGCGCTAGATTTCCAGCCCAAAGCGGTGGCGAGCTGCTTCTGGCGGTCGCGCACGATCTCGGGACGGCCATGCTGCTTGTGACCGAGCCGCAGCCGCTCTTCGGCCGCCTCGAACAGGCTGCGCAGAAGCGTTCGTTTCCAATCGCTCCATACGCCGGGTCCGACCGCGCGGATATCGACCACGGTCAGGATCAGAAGCAACCGCAGTCGCTCGGGGCTTTGCACCTGGCGGACGAAATCCTCGATCGTCTTGGGATCGGCAAGGTCGCGCTTGAACGCGGTCGACGACAGCAACAGGTGATGGCGCACAAGCCACGACACCGTCTCGGTTTCCGCCGCGTCGAGCCCGAAGCGCGGGGCCAGCTTGAGCGCGATCTGCGCCCCGATCGCGCTATGATCGCCGCCCCTGCCCTTGGCGATGTCGTGGAGAAGCACCGCGACATAAAGCAGCCGGCGCGATGCGACCTGCTTGATGATCGCGGTGGATAAAGGATGGTCGCTTTTGAGTTCGCCGCGCTCGATCTGGGCGAGCAGCCCGATCGCCCGGATCGAATGCTCGTCGACCGTATAATGGTGATACATGTCGAACTGCATCTGGGCGACGATGCGGCCGAAGTCGGGGACGAAGCGGCCGAAAACGCCCGCCTCGTTCATCCAGCGGAGCACCAGCTCGGGCGAATCGACCGCGGTCAGAACCTCGAGGAACAGAGCATTGGCGCGGGAATCGTCGCGGATCTTGCGGTCGATCAGCGCGGCATCGCGGGTGGCGGCGCGCATCGCCGTCGGGTGGACCTCGAGCCGCTCGCGCGCGGCCAGCGCGAACAGCTCGAGCAGGCGCACCGGGTCGGAACGGAAGAAGTCGTTGGAAGGGATCGAGATGCGCCCGCGATCGAGCACGAACCCGCCGAGCCGCTTCGGGCGGCGGCGAATGGTCGGAAGCGCGAAGCGGAAGCCCTTCTTGCCCAGTTGCTCGTCGAGTTGCGCGAGGAACAGGCCGGTCAAATCGCCGACGGTCTTGGCGTTGATGAAGTAGAATTGCATGAACCGCTCGACCGCGGATTTTCCCGGCCGGTCGGCGTAGTTCATGATTTGCGCGATTCGCGGCTGATATTCGAAGCTCAGCCGTTCCTCGGGGCGCCCGGCGAGCAAGTGCAGGTGGCCGCGCACCGACCAGAAAAAACGTTCGGCGCGGTCGAAGCGGCGGAACTCGGCGGCGGTGAGCAGCCCCGCTCCGACAAGGTCGGCCGGGCGCTCGACGCCGTGAACATATTTTCCGATCCAGTAGAGCGCGTGGAGGTCGCGAAGCCCGCCCTTACCGTCCTTGACGTTGGGCTCGACGACATAGCGGCTGTCGCCCATGCGGATGTGGCGTTCGTCGCGTTCGGCAAGCTTGGCGGCGACGAATTCGGCCGCGGTGCCGGCGACTACGTCCTTGCGAAAGCGGCTTAGCGCGAGGTCGAACAATTGCTCGTCGCCCCACAGCCAGCGCGCCTCGAGCAATGCGGTGCGCACCGTCATGTCCTGCTTGGCGAGCGTGATCAGCTGGGCGGTCGAGCGCACCGAATGGCCGACCTTGAGCTTCAGGTCCCACAGCAGATGGAGCATCGCTGCGGCAGCCCGCTCCTGCTCCGTG
>Ga0193706_1000810_pt1 | contig 15688 bp, 8 predicted proteins | sample U3c1metaG_FD_160130 | JGI IMG/M metagenome (GOLD analysis project Ga0193706, IMG submission 160130) | Soil microbial communities from a riparian zone of the East river system, Colorado, United States - U3c1 | ecosystem: Environmental > Terrestrial > Soil > Riparian zone | place: USA: East River... | reverse complement strand
CGCCGGCGGCTCCCAGACCAATCGGTTGCGTCACGATTCCCATGCCCGAGTTCACAGGACCCGTCCAGCACGTCGAGCTCTCGACGACCCTCTGGCTCATCCCGTTTTTGCCGCTCCTCGGCTTCGTCATCAATCTGTTCTTCGGGCGCGCGCTGCAAGCGAGCGACTTCGGGAAAGACCTTTCGAGAAAGCTCCACACCGGTAGCTTCGGGGTCACCGCGGTCGCGGTGGGCGCCATGCTCGCCGCGTTCGGACTCTCGGTCTTTCACGTCCTCAAGCTCGTCGCCCTGCCCGAAGAGGCTCGTTACCTCTATTGCCACACCTGGCAGATGGTCCGTATCGGCTCGGTCGAATTCAATTTCGACTTCGGCTTGGACCCGCTGTCCGCCGTGATGATCCTCATCATCACCGGCGTCGGTTCGCTCATTCACATCTACGCCGCCGCGTACATGGAAACGGAAAAGGCGTATTGGCGCTTTTTCACGTACCTGAACCTGTTCGTCTTCGCGATGCTCCTTTTGGTGCTCGGCGACGGGTTCATCGTGATGTTTTTCGGTTGGGAGGGGGTCGGGCTTTGCAGCTATCTCCTCATCGGCTTCTGGTACGAAGATTACAAAAAGGCGAGCGCGGGGATGAAAGCGTTCGTCGCCAATCGCGTCGGCGATTGGGGCTTCGTGGTGGGGCTCATGCTGCTCTTCTGGGGCCTCGGCGGAAGCTGGCTGCAAGGGGGTTTTTACCAGCCGGACAATCTGGCGCGCCTGGCCATCGTCTCGGCCGAAGCTGACGAGCACGGAGGCGGTCACGGTGCGAAAGCGCACGCCAGCGCCGGCGCGCCCGGTCACGACGGCGCTGTGCACGCAGTAGAGGGCGCACCCGCCGGTCATGGCGCAACCAAAGCCGCCGACGCTGGTCACGGCGGTGAAGCGACAGGAGCGTCGGGGCGCAAGGTCACTGGGGGCAAAGCATTCCTCACGCTGACTGCGTTCCCCGGCGCCGCCGTCTACATCGACGGCGCCACCACGCCCTTCGGTATTTCCCCTTTCGTGAAGCGCGAAGTTCGTCCCGGCATCCACCAGCTCCGCATCGTTCCCGGCGGCGCAGTCGAAGACCAGGAGATCCCGTCGGCCACGATCGAGGCTGGCAACGAGTCGGTCATCGCGGTCGTCGGATCGTCGCTCGTCTTCCGGCAGCTGCACGACCAGCTGGTCCTCCGCGACCGCACCGGGCAACACGTCCTGCGCGACGCGCTCACCTCGAAAACGGTGTGGGGCGGAATCAGCCTCGTCACGCTCGCTTGCATCTGCTTTTTCATCGGAGCGACCGGCAAGAGCGCCCAGATCCCGCTCTATGTCTGGCTTCCCGACGCCATGGCCGGTCCCACGCCGGTGAGCGCGCTCATCCACGCCGCCACCATGGTCACGGCGGGCATCTACATGATCGCGCGCATGTCGTGGCTCTTTTCCTTGAGTCCCACCGCGTGCGCGGTCGTGGCGTGCACTGGCGCGGCAACCGCTCTTTTTGCAGCGACGATCGGCTTTTTCCAATACGACATCAAAAAGGTGCTCGCCTACAGCACCGTGAGCCAGCTCGGGTTCATGTTCATCGGCGTCGGGGTGGGCGCGTATTGGGCCGCCGTATTCCATCTGATGACGCACGCCTTCTTCAAGGCGTGTCTCTTCCTCGGCTCCGGCTCGGTCATTCACGGCATGCACGCCGTCGAGCACGATCCCGACGCAGCGCAGGACATGCGCAACATGGGAGGGCTCAAGCGGGTGATGCCGCTCACGGCGAGGACGTACCAGATCGCGTGCATGGCCATCACCGCGGCGCCGATTCCACTTTTGGCCGGCTTCTGGTCGAAGGACGAAATCCTCTGGAAGGCGTTCAACAGCGAGAACATGGGGCCGTTGCCCGGCAAGCTGATCTACGTCGTCGGCCTCGTCGCGGCGGTGTGCACGTCCTTCTACATGTGGCGCAGCTACTTCCTCACGTTCGAGGGCGAGCACGCCAAGCCGGAAATCGCGACCAAGGTTCATGAATCGCCGGCTGCGATCACGTACGTGCTCGCCATCTTGGCCTTCTTGTCGGCCTTCGCCGGCATTGCCTTCGGCATCTCGACGCACCTCATCGGACAGCACGGCGAACCTTTGCTCGAAAAGTGGCTGCACCCCGTGCTGCAGCACGCCGATGTGAGCTTCGCCGATCCGGGGCTGTCCTTCGAATACGCGCTCATGTTCTTGTCGGTCGGGCTGGCCATCGCCTCGTACGGCGTTGCCAAGAGCCGCTACGGCGCCGGCCGCCCGCGCGATTGGGCGGCGCGCGAAGCGACGGCACCGCTCTTCGAAGCGATTCAAAACAAATACTGGGTCGACGAGATCTACCAAGCCTCGGTCATCGCCTGGGTCCTCAAACTGCGGCTCGTCTTGGCGGACATGGATCGCTGGGTCGTCGACGGCATCGTCAACGGCGCGGCCGTGGTCGCCAAGGGCGCGGCGTGGGTGACGGGCGCCATCGATCACTACCTCGTCGACGGCGCGGTGAACTTCGTCGCCGAGGGCACGCTCGCCGCCGGCAATCGTCTGCGCCAGGTGCAGACGGGGCGCATTCAGTCTTATGTGTACGGCCTCCTCGGAGGGGTCGCGTTCTTCTCCATCCTCCAATACTTCCTCGCCAAGTAGCTCGCCTGCCTCAGATTCTCACCTGCCAGATCGATCATGATGGTAGCCATACGACCACTCAAGTATCTGACCGGACAGGCGCAAGTTGCTAACGGCGAAGCCGGAAAGGCGAAAATGTTGCGCGACATTTCCCATCTCGATGGGCTCTTTGCGGCGGCCGCGTCGCATTCTCGCGTTGCCCTAGGGCCGAACTCGCCGATCGTGATCTGGTCTGGCGAAGAACTGACACCGTAGAGATAAGAGAAGGCCCGTGAAACGACACGCTAGCTCCCGCATTATCCGCAGCATCGCCCTTCTCGCCATGGCGTTTTTGGCGCTGATGGTCGCCGGCATTGGCCATGCCGCCTGGGCGGCCCCCGAACCGGAGCACGCCAGCCAGCCTCCGCTCGCAAAACCAAGGGCCCCCGGACAGATCCAGCTCTCGGTGCGCGGCGCCTACGGCCCAGCAGAGCTCGTGCAAGAGGGCGACGCCTTCAAGGGCTCGTTCGACGTGAAGAACCTCGGCCCCGGCGAGCTCGACGTGACGCGCGTCTCGGTCCGCACCTCGCCGACCGACCCCCGCGCTCCGCTCGGCGTCGATGCCTCGTTCGATGACGGCAAGCCCAACGCCCATCTGGCGGCGGGCGCCGTGAAGCGCGTTTTCGTGCGCTGGACGCCGAACAAGGTCACGCCGTTGCGCGAGCTCTACGGGCACATCGTGGTCGAGTCGAACTCGAGCGATCACCAAGCGGCGGCGATGGGCGTCCATGCCGAGCTCCCTGGCCCCGTTCCCTGGATTTTCCAGCACATCCTGACCTGGCTCACGTTTCTGCCGATGATCGGCGTCGTGCTCATCTTTCTCGCGTACCTCGCCGGGTACAAAGACGACATTACGATTCGCTGGGTAACGCTGGGCATCATGGGGTTGAACCTCGCCCTCGCGACGTGGCTCTATCTGCATTTCGATTCGAGCATTCACAAGGCCGACGGCAACGACGGCTACCAGTTCATCGAGAAGGGGATCTGGATCCGATCGCTCAACGTCGAGTACTTCATGGGCATCGACGGCATCTCCGTCAGCATGGTGCTGCTCACCGCGCTCATCTCTTTCATCGGCGTCATCGCCAGCTGGTCGATCGACAAGCAGATGAAGGGATACTTCGCGATGTACTGCCTGCTCGTCACCGGGATGATGGGTGTGTTCGTCTCGCTCGATCTTTTCCTCTTCTATATGTTCTGGGAGATCATGCTCCTGCCGATGTACTTTCTCATCGGCATCTGGGGCGGCCCGCGCAAGGAATACGCGGCTATCAAGTTCTTCCTCTATACGTTGGCCGGCTCCGTCTTCATGCTCTTGGCGTTCATCGCCCTCTATTACAACGCCGACCCGACGTACCTCTCCGACGGCACCTCCGTTCCGCACAACTTCAGCATCCCGGACATCGGCCGCGTCGATTTCGCCGGCAAGGGCCTCAACATCCTCGGGCTAAGCCTGGTCAAGGTGTGCTGGGTGGCGCTGTTCGTCGGGTTCGCCATCAAGATTCCGATGTTCCCATTCCATACTTGGCTGCCGGATGCGCACGTGGAGGCGCCCACGGCCATCAGCGTCATTCTGGCCGGCGTTCTGCTGAAGATGGGCACTTACGGCATCCTGCGCATCAACTTCGGCATCTTGCCGGAAGCGACGACATGGGCGGCCCCGGCCATGGCCGCATTCGGGACCATCAACATCCTCTACGGCGCGTTCTGCGCGATGGCTCAGGAGGATTTGAAGAAGCTCGTCGCCTATTCGTCCGTCAGCCACATGGGGTACTGCTTGCTCGCCATGGCGGCCCTGACCCCGACGGGCATCCAAGCGTGCATCGTGCAGATGTTCAATCACGGCACGATCACGGCCATGCTCTTCACCTTGGTCGGCGTCCTTTATGACCGCGCCCACACCCGTCAGATCAGCAAGTTCGGCGGGCTCGCCAAAGAGATGCCGCTCTACACGGCCTTCGTTGGTTTCGCCTTCATGGCGTCACTCGGGCTGCCGGGATTGTCGGGGTTCATCGGCGAGGTGCTCACGTTCATGGGCGCGTTCCCCGTTTACCGCGTGATGACGATTCTCGCGGCGACCGGCGTCATCATCACCGCCGCGTACCACCTCTGGGCGATGCAGCGGATGTTTCTCGGCAAGTTCCGCGAGGAATGGCGGACGAGCCATTACCTCGAGGCCTTCGGCGGCAAATTCCCGGAGATCAACATGCGGGAGATCGCCTCGCTCGTTCCCCTCGCCGTCATCGTGCTCGTGCTCGGCTTTTATCCGAAGCCGTTGCTCACGCTCATCGACCGCGGCGTGCTCGATCTCTTCAATACCGTGAGCCCCCCCGGGCCCACGCAGATCGCGCTCGGAGCGCTCGGAGGCAAATAGAGCCGTGCCGCCCTCCGCCGTCCTTTCCAACTTCGACAGTATGCCGCTCTTTGCGCCCGAGCTCGGGCTCATCCTCGGCATTCTCCTGCTCATCGGTTGGGACCTGGCCAAGCGCGGGCCGGGCAAGGAATCGGGGCTCATCGCCATCGCTCTCGTGACCCTTTTCTACGCGGGCGCGCAGTCGGCGATGTACCTCGTCAAGGACGAGCCGAGTCGCCTGCTCTTCGGCGGTCTCATGGCCTCCGATCGCTTTGCGCATAGCTTCCGCGCCCTCTTTGCCGCCGTCACGGCGGTCATCGTGCTTTTCTCGGCACCCGGGCACGAGAAGCTCAAAGGGCCCGAGGCGCAGAAAGGGGTCGGCGAGTTCTACGTCCTACTCCTGACGATCGCCCTCGGTCTCAACATGATGGCCATGAGTCGCAACCTGCTCATGATCTATCTGTCGCTCGAGCTGGTGAGCATCATCTCGTTCATCCTGGCCGGCTACAAAATGGACGACCGCAAATCGAGCGAAGCCGGTCTCAAGTACGTCATCTTCGGGGGCGTCGCGTCGGGGATCATGCTCTACGGCATGAGCTGGCTCTTCGGTCTGACCCAGTCGCTCAACTTGGCGGAAATCAGCCGGCGCGTGGTGACGCTCTCGGCCGAGCAGCATCGGGTGCCGGAAGCGGTGTTCGTTGCGGTCATCTGCATGCTCGCCGGCTTTGGTTACAAGATCAGCGCGGCGCCTTTTCACATGTGGACCCCCGACGTCTACGAAGGTGCACCGACGCCCGTCACCGCGTTCCTCTCGGTGGGGCCCAAGGCGGCTGGCTTTGCCATCCTGCTGCGCTTCTTCGCCGATGCGCTCTCCGCCCGCGGATCGATGGGCGGCTCGGTGGGCACGCCGTGGCCCATCGTCGGCGGCTTGCTGGCGATGGCGACGATGACGGTCGGCAACCTGTCGGCTCTCGGTCAAAACAACGTCAAGCGGATGCTGGCCTACTCGAGTATCGCTCACGCTGGTTACATGCTGCTCGGCTTCTGCGTGTTCAGCGACGCCGGTACGGCCGCCATTCTCTTTTACATTGCCACGTACTGCTTCATGAACCTCGGCGCGTTTCTCATCGTCATCGCCGTCGCAGAGCGCAGCGACGGTGACGAGAGCATCGAGGCTTTCCGCGGCCTCGGCACGCGGGCGCCCCTGCTCGCCGTGTGTATGGCCGTTTTTCTATTTTCGCTGACCGGTTTGCCGCCCTTCGCTGGCTTCGTCGGGAAATTCTACATCTTCGCTGCTGTCGTGCGCGCCGGCGGGCATTGGAACTGGTTCGTCGCCATCGTCGGCGTGCTCAACAGCGTGGTGTCGCTCTTCTATTACGCGCGCGTGCTCCGCGCGATGTACCTCTCGCCCGCTGTTAAGCCGGCCGGTATCGACGTGCGTCCCATGTATGGAGCGACGACGGTCGCGCTGACGCTCCCCGTTATCGTCCTGGGAATCTACTGGGGACCCGTTTACGATTTCGTCACCCGATCGCTCGTCATGGTGCACTGACGTGAGTCACTCCCCTGCCGATGACCACGCAGCGCACTCCGATGATTCAAGCGCGCACGCTGCGTTCGCCGATGCTCACGAAGAGCCTCTACCGGACGAGCCGAAGACGCCCCTCTGGCTGACGGCGCTGGGAGGCGGTCTCTTCTTCGTTTTGGCCGTCGCATGGCTAGCGTCGATGGCCAGCGAATCGGGCGCGGTTGAAGCGCCTTCGGCGGCGAGTGCAAGCGCCGCCACCCTAGCGCCGCCTCCCCCCGCCAAGGCGGCTCCCCCCATGCCGCCCCCGGCCCCCTCTCCCATCGCCGCGCCTCCCGCACCCATCCCGGCACCTCCCCCTCCCATTCCTCCCGCGGGCGGTGCGAAGAACGTCAAAAAGCCCGCCAAGTAGGCGTGCCAAGTAGGCGCCGGGCGAACGTGGCGGACTCTCTCGTCGGCGCTCCGATGCCGATAGAGACGGCGATGGCGACAGCGACAGCGCTAAGCGCCCGCTACGGCGTGCTTAAACGTTACCGGTCCAACCAGTTGATGAGAACGCGCCGCGCTCGTAGAGGCCGTGGTGTGGCCCTTTTGTGCCTATGCGTGGCCTATTCGGGTGGTCTTTCCTGACGTAGGGGCCGCGTGGAAAAGTGATCACGAAATGATAAGATGAGGGTTTTGCTGGCCCTCTGCCTTCGGCGCGCGACCCTGATCCAAAATAAAGTCACCCGATTCGCGCCGAACCTCGCACCTAAAACTCGTGCCGCTGGATATTCGAAGTCTCTCGATCGAACCGGCGGGCTCCAGCCGAAATCAGGCGGAAACGAGGGTACGGACCGTAACCGATCGGAGTGTAAAATTATGAATTCCGATCGGCCCGCGTCCTACGCGCCACGCGCACGGCAGCGCATCCAGACAAACGCGCGATCCCTATCGGTTGAGGTTTTGCCAATGAATAATTCCAATGAACTTGCTGAATGAACATTCAGGATCGAGTTTGGCACGGCCCCCGCAGTACGATCGACGCTGTCTCGCAACGGCCGAGACGAGGTAGAACGAGTATCATCGACGTAGAACAAGTATCAGTTTCATCGATTTCCTCCCTCTAACTCTCCCCCTACGAGCGCATGGTTAGTACCTTCCCCCAAAGATCCGCCGCGCTTCGCATCCCCGAAGTCATCGCGCCGCCCAAGCGGGTGGCGCTGCGCCCAGCGGAGGTCGAATTCCCTGCCGATTGGCCCGCCCCCGGGCCCATCGACCTCGCGGTTCACGACTTGCCCCACGCGTCATCTGCGCTCGAGTGGTGGTATGTGAACACGCACTTCGAGACGGAGGACGGTCGAGAGCTCGCGCTCTTTGCCGCGTTCTTCCGCGAGCTGAAGGGTCGCCATCCCGTGACCGGCGAGCCGGAATACGCTCACTCGATCACGTGGGCGTTGAGCGATGCGGCGCGGCAGCTGTTCCTTCCCTACTGCGCGGTCGATCCCGGTGGTCCCGAATTTGGAATGCGCAAGCTCGATGCTGGAGCGGGCGTCGAAGACGAGCGTCTCAACCGCGCCATGCGCGAGGTGCTCGCGCGCGGACGCATGCCCGGCCCGACGCGGATGTTCGACAAAGACGCCGTCGTGCATGGCGACCGTCTCGAGCTCAATTACGCAGGCGATAGCTTCACCAAGCGCGCCGACGGAAGCTACGAGCTGCATCTCTACGACGCCAGCACGAAGACCGGCTGCCATCTCACCTTCAAGCCCAAGAAGCCGCCCACGCGCCACGGCAACGACGGCGTTTGCCACGGCGTGGCCGACGAGCTCATGTTTTATTACTTCATCCCGCGCTGCGAGCTGAAAGGCAGCGTGGTGGTGGAAGGGGAAGAGCACGCTCTCCGTCGCGGCACGGGGTGGTACGACCACGAGTTTGGCTTCATCCCGAAGAAGAAGGCGAGCCCCGTCGAATCGGCCAAGCCGAAGAGCGGACTCACAGCCTGGAACTGGGCCGCGCTCCAGCTCGAGAACGGGGTCGATGTCACGATCTACTCCATCACCCGCATCGCCACCGGCGAGGTTCTCGACAACTGGGTCATCATCAGCGACGCGCAGGGGCGACGCCGGCAGTTCGACCGCGTTGCGTTTCAGCCCGTCGGCACCTGGAGTAGCACGCGCTCGTTCGTGGAGTATCCCACCAGCTGGACCTTGAAAGTGCCAGAAGCCCAGCTCGATCTCCGTATCGACGCGACGTTTGCCGATCAAGAGGTGCTCACGGTCATCTCCGATCCGGGGTTCTGGGAGGGGCAAGTCGGGGCGCGCGGCTATTACGCCGGTACCGCCGTCTCCGGGCGTGGTTGGGTCGAGCGCAAGGGTTTCCGCTTCAACCAGCTCGACGAGTTCTTCAAGGCCGCCGGCAAAGAAGTGCGCAAGCAAGTCGCGCGCGTGCTGCCCGTCGAGCCTCGACCGGGCGACGACATGCGTCAGCTCGTCGCGCGCCGCGGCGAGGATCCGTACACCGAGGGCCTCGACCCCGAACAGCTCGGCCGCACCCTCGCCAAGCCCATTCGAGAGATCGTCGATCGCGGCGGCAAAGCATGGCGCTCGTACGCGGCGCTGGCATGCATCGACGTCGTGGGCGGCGATTCGCGCAAGTACGTGCATTGGCTGGCCATGCCCGAGCTCTTGCACGTAGGTTCGCTCATCGTCGACGACGTGGAAGATCGCTCTGACGTGCGTCGCGGCGGGCCGACCTCGCACAAGATCTACGGCGAGCCCCTCGCCATCAACGCCGGCACCGCCGCGTATTTTCTCTGCGAGCCCGACATGGAGGGGCTGCCCCCCGAGACCAAGGTTCGCATCTACGAGCTTTATTTCGACGGGATGCGCGCGGGACATGCCGGTCAGGCCATCGACATTGATGGTCTCGCCGAGCTCGTGCCCCAGGCGCTCGAGACGGGCGACGTGAGCGAGCTCGAACGCCGCGTTCTCGCCATTCACCGCCTGAAGACCGCCGTTCCGGCCGGTATGGCTGCGCGTATCGGCGCCATCTTGGGCCGCGGTACCGACGTGCAGATCGACGGCGTGGGCAAGTTCTTCGAAGCGGTCGGTCTCGCCTTTCAGATGATCGACGACGTGCTCAACTTGCGCGGCTTCAAGGGCGATCTGAAAGCGCGCGGCGAGGACATTCAGCAGGGCAAGCTCACTTTGCCCGTCATCAAGGGGCTCGGCCGCCTTTCCAAGAAGGATCGGCGATGGCTCTGGAAGACGGTGTCCAGCAAGCCGCAGGACATGCAGGTCGTCTCCAACGTCATCGAGAAGCTCGAGTCCGTCGGTGCCATCGAAAGCTGCGTCACCGAGGCGCGCGAGCTCGTCGAGAGCGCCTGGACCCGGCTCGATCCCCTCGTTGCCGACACGCAGTACAAGGTGATGTTCCGAGCCTTCGGCTGGTACGTGCTCGAACGTCACTACTGAGCCGTCCGCCCGGCCGGGCCAGCCGTAACACATGCGAGCCGACCCCTTCGAGGCATCCTCGTCCGCTGCTGCGCCTCCGGGCCGTGGTACGAAGTCGGTATTGATCGGGACCACGGGGAAGGTACACGCGCTAAAGGGGCTCTTGGCCCGCTCCGCCGCTCCGTGGGTCATCGTCGGGCTGGCGCTCGCCTTGGCGAGCCCGAGCCTCTTCACGGGGCTGTGCGCCGACGATTACATCCACGAGCTCACGATGCGCGAGCACGCCGGCATCGCTGGTTTCGCGTTTCGTCCGTTCGACCTCTTTTCTTTTGCCAATGGTGACCCCGCTCGAACGCATCAACTGATCGACGAGGGGGTCTTCCCATGGTGGACCGATCCCGGTGTGGTGCTGGCGTTTCTGCGCCCCATCGCTTCCGCGACGCATTACGTCGACCATCTGCTCTGGCCGGAGCGACCGCTCATGATGCACGTGCAGAGCCTCTTGTGGTTCGCCCTGCTTCTCGGCGTCGTCGGGGCCGTCTACCGCCGCTTCATGCGCGCTCCGTGGATTGCTGGTCTGGCGCTGCTCCTTTACGCAGTCGACGACGCGCGCGGGCCGACCGTGGGATGGATCGCGAACCGCAACGCGCTGGTGGCGCTCACCCTGGGCCTTCCCGCGCTTCTCGCCTACGACAAATGGCGGCGCGACGGCCTGCGCGCCGGTGCTTGGCTCGCGCCTCTCGTGCTCGGTGTCGCTCTGTTGGCGGGCGAATCCGCGTTCCTCGTGGTTCCCTATCTCGTCGCGTACGCGCTCTTCCTCGACGACGGACCGCTGCATTCGCGCCTGCTCCGGTTGGCTCCTTGTCTGGCGGTGGTCGTCGTTTGGCGCGCCGTGTACGCGCACCTCGGCTATGGGTCCACGGGATCGGGCATCTATTTCGACCCCGGTCGCGATCCGATCGGCTTTGCCTCCGCCGCGGTGACGCGCTTGCCCGTGCTCTTGCTCGGGCAATTCGCGCTGCCACCGGCCGATCTATGGGATCTCTACCCGCTCATTTTTCCCGCGGGGCGCGCAGGGGTGATGCTGGTAGCTGCCGTCGTCCTCGGGTCGCTTGCGGTCGTCGTGCTGCCACTCTGGCGTCGCGACCGCAACGTTCGCTTTTGGACGACCGGATGCTTGCTGGCGACGCTCCTCATGTGCACGACGTTCCCCCACGATCGGCTACTCACCGGGCTCGGTATCGGCGGCATGGCGCTCGTCGCAGAAATTCTGGCCCGCGTCGCGGAGGGGACTCATCCGTACAAGGGCCGCTTGGCGTCCATCGTCGCCGCGCTGCTCGTGTTTTTTCACCTCGTGTTGGCGCCGTTGCTTTCGCCCTACCGGGCGCGTGCCATGAGCGACGTGAATCGCACGCTCGGCGTCGCTTACGCCTCGATCCCGAGCGATGCCTCGGTGACGGGTAAGAGCGTCGTTCTCGTCAATCCCCCGCTCGATCCGTTCGCCGGCTATTTTCTCATGTACCGGGCCGTTGCCGGGATACGCCGCCCCAAACATCTGCGGTGGTTCGCTACGGGCGTGACCGATCTGCGCATCGAGCGGGTCGACGAGCGAACGCTGCGCATTCGTCCCAGCGCCGGCTTTCTCTCGAGCACGAGTCAGATGATGCTGCGCAGTCTCAACCTGCCGGCACGCCTTGGAGAACGCATCGTGCTCTCCGACGCCACCGTCGAGGTGTCGGACGTGGGGGTCGACGGGCGCCCCCTCGAGATCCTCGTCCAATTCGGGGTCAAGCTCGAAGACCCTTCGCTCGAATGGCTCATGTGGCAGGGCCATGGCTACGTCCCGTTCCGGCTTCCCGAGGTCGGCGAAACCATCGAGCTCCCGGCGGCCGATATGCGCGAGGTTCTTTTCGGATGACCTCCGGCCCGGTGTTACCTTGCGTCGTGCAAGAAGCGAGAGCCCGAAGAGCCTCATGAGCGCCCAGCACGTCTGCAACGTCTGCGACCCCGACGGGGTCCCCATCGCCAACGCCGAGACGGCGGTGGTGAGGCCCAACATTCGCCGACTGCAGAGCGAGCGCTTTCACGTCTGGCGCTGTCCGCGCTGTCACAGTATCCACGCCGAGGAAGAAGTCGATCTCGACGCGTATTATCGCGATTACCCGTTTCTCTCGTTGCAAATGGATTGGCGCGTGCGCGCCATGTACGCCAATCAGTTGTCGCGCTTGAAATCAGCAGGGTTACAGCGCGACGCTCATATTCTCGACTACGGCTGCGGCGCGGGAAAGTTCGTCCACTACCTGCGCTCGCGCGGTTATGCGAATGCGACGGGCTACGACGCTTATTCGTCTGAGTTCGGCGACCCCGCGGTGCTCGACCGACGTTACGGCTGCATCGTTTCACAAGACGTCATCGAGCACGTCCCTGCGCCCTGGGACCTCTTGCGTACGTTCCACAGGCTGGCGACGCATGACGCCATCATCGCCATCGGCACGCCCGACGCCGACGCCATCGACCTCACGCGCACCGACGATTTCATCCATCCTCTGCATCAGCCGTTTCACCGCCACATCCTGTCGACGCGGGCGCTCCTCGAAGCGGGCCACAAGATCGGCTGGCGGCTCTTTCGCTACCACCCGACGATGTACGCGAACACGCTGGTGCCCTTCATCAACTCGCGCTTCGTGCTCCATTTCATGAAATGTGGCGACGACACCATCGACGTCGTGTTCGGACCGATCAACCTCGCCAATGCCAAGATTTGGACATTGCCGACGCTCTACTACGGGCTCTTCGGCTATTTCCACGCGCCGCATACCGACGTCATGGCGGTGTTCCACGCGCCGTGAAGGCGCGAATGGCGATGCGCTACCGACAAGTCGCCGGCGTCGGCAGCGTGCATTTGCTCGCAACGCAGCGGGCGGGGGGCATGCAGTGCGTGCCCGTGTCGGCGGTGCTGCAGGACGCGCCGTCCGCGCCAACGGCCGAGCATTGGCCGGCGAGCGACGCGCTGCACGTCCCTGAGGCGGGACAAACACCGACGCTGGTCGGAATGATCGAATTGGCGCCGCAATTGCCACCCGCCGTGGCGAGCGTCAGCGCGATGCATCTGCTGTTGGTCGGGTTGCAGCCGACTTGATGACCAATATCGCATTGCTCGTGCCCGACGCACGAGTCGCCGACCTTGCCTGCGACGGGTTTGACGCAGCTCGTCTTGCCGGCGGGGCAAACGGTGTTGGTGCTCACGCTGCACGAGCTTTGTACGCACGGATCGCCCGCCATCGTCGCGGGTTGGCAGGTTCCGCACACGGCGGTCGGTGCGCGCGCACAGAAGGTCGATGCGCACTGCGCGTCGTCGCCGCACGGCCCCCCTTGGGCGACGGTGCCGGCGCCGATGGCGCACGCGGTTCCAAGATCGCCGGACAAGAACGTCGGGCAGGCGAGTGCGCCCATCGATTGCGCACAGGCGCTCGTGCGGGCCGGCGTGGCGCTCGTGCCCGTGACACCGAAGTTGGGAACGCAGTTCAGAATCCAGCGCTGCTTGCAAGTCGCGAGATCGCCATAAGCTACGCTCATCACGAACGTCGAGCAGGTCTGCAACTTCGCGCAGTAGGCGTCGGCGAATGCGGTGCACGCTTGCTGCCCATCGCCGCCGGCGTCGGTGCCGGTCGATGCGTCCGGCGGGGCTGTGCCGCCAGTTCCGCCGCCCCCCGCGCCGGCTCCCGAGCTGCCGCCACCGCCTTTTCCTGCGGTGCCCGTTCCGCCTTCGGGGCTGCCCGCGCTGCCGCCCGAGCCGACCGATCCGGCGCTGCCGCCGCCGCTCCCTGCGGTGCCGCCGCCGCCAACCCCTGCACCGCCGCTCCCCGCTCCGCCGCGCCCGCCGCTGCCGCCGCTGCCGCCGCCGGTTCCCGTCATCGACGCGCCGCCCGCTCCGCCCTGACCTCCCGTGGCGCCTCCCGAACCCGAGATGCCGCCGGTGCTCGAAGCTCCCGCCCCGCCCTTGCCCGTGGATCCACCTCGATTGCCGCCGGTCGTGGACGTTCCCGGGTCCGAACAAGCGATGGCCGCTCCAGCCAGAAGAACAAACCAGCCTTTCATGAGGGGAACTCCTAATTTCAATGCTTCGGTGGTTCGCTAGGAACGATTACGGTCTCGGGATTCCGGTGAAGCGCCCGTGATGTTTGCGGCGCCCCGCCGAGGGCGCATCGCGCCGGGAGATGCCGCTGCATGGCGATTCAATCCTATAGCGCATCTCCGGTTCATTCCGCGTACCTGTCTCATCGATACTTCCGTTTTCTTCTGCACGACCGCATCGAACGGATGACAGTCGTGTCACGCGCCCTTCTCACGTATCGCGGCGGAAGAAGGATCCAATGATGTTGTCGAAAAGCATCTTCACGAAATCTCTTCTCGGAAAGACGAGCGTCTCCCCGACGGCCGGAGGGGCACAGGGGACGCAAGCGTCGCCATTCCACCTGAGCCAGAGGTACCCGCGCGCCTCGAGCGGATCGAGGAATTCGAAGTCGGCCGTGGCGGGCGTTCCGTTCGGCGTAAGTGGTCCGATCGTCACTGTCATGTCGGCGAGCGCGATGCGCTCGCCACTTCGCAAAGGATTGCGCTGGCTTCGGTAAAGCCAGTCAGTCCACTGCGAGAAGAATCCCTCTGCCGGGCGAACGCGAAGTACCCGTTCGGAAAGGCGCGTGATGGTGAGCTCCGAATGGGCGGGGGCGAGCCATCGTACATGCTCTGGAACCTTCGCTCCGCGCGTCGCCAAAGTCAGTGCCAAGTAGCTCGAGAGCACGTTGGCCGGCGTATTGAGCACGACCACTGTGCGCGGCGAGGCGTCCGCCGCTTGTACGGCGTCAGCGGCAAAATCCGCGAGACGGCCCACGGCTTCCATGGAGTGCGCTCGGAATGGGAGCATCAGCGGAGCCGCCACGACGCGACGGAGGAAGAGACCGGCCAAAGCGATGCCGACGACGGCGCGCCATTTCCCCAACGTCGCAAAGGGTGGCTGCTTCTCGACGAATGCCGATATCGCTTGGGCCAAGAGCGCCATGGCGCCGACCCCGGCCAAGAGCAGCAGACGATCGCCGGGGATCGACGACGCGCTCGGAACGAGCGACCCGACCGCGCCCGCCGCCCAGAACCGCGCCCGCGCGTCACTCTTCAGCAGAGGAAAAAGCAAGACGGCGAGCACGGCACACGTCACGAACGCCGCCGCGATGAGGGTGGGCACCGCTTCACTCGGTGACCAGAACCAAAGGTCCGCGCTGAAAATCCCGAACTGTCCCTGGATGAGCATCGCCAGTTGCTCGGGGAGGCGCGCGAGAAACGCAGCCGGTTCGCGGCCCGGGTCGAGGTAGGCGTCCGATCCCTGGGCGCCGTAGCCGAGCCACTGGTACGCCGCGCGCCACACCACGATGATCGACGCGTACGGCAGGCAGGACAGCAAGCGCGATTTGCGATCCGCCCGATCGATGAACAGTGCATACGCACCGATGTAAGCGCACGCGCCGATCGCGGCTTCGCCGGCGAGAAGGCCCATCGCGAAGGCGCCGAACGCAACAACGCCGGCGCGTCCCGACCTCTGGCCCCGCCATCGATCATGGAAGAGCAGCGCCACGAGACCAAGGGCGCTCGCCAAGAAGGCGTTGCGATTGGCAATCCACGAAACCGT
>Ga0193706_1000809_pt1 | contig 15703 bp, 11 predicted proteins | sample U3c1metaG_FD_160130 | JGI IMG/M metagenome (GOLD analysis project Ga0193706, IMG submission 160130) | Soil microbial communities from a riparian zone of the East river system, Colorado, United States - U3c1 | ecosystem: Environmental > Terrestrial > Soil > Riparian zone | place: USA: East River... | reverse complement strand
CCGCGCCGGTCGCCAAGAGCGAGATGCGCGATGCGTTCATCGCGCGCACGGTATCCGATCGCGGCGCTCGCCGCTCAGGCCGCTCGGCGCACGCCCTTCGCGGAGAAGCGCTTCGCCACGCGATCGAGGCGGTGCATCGCCAGCGGGTGGGTCAGCGAGCGCTCGGCGCGGCCAGTGGCCTTGTCCTCGGCGACTCCCGCCGCCTGCTTTCGGGCCGCTTCGCGGTCGACGAAGGAAAGCAGCCGCGGTCCGGCGACGAGCAGCAGCACGCCATCCTGCGCGGCCTCGCTCGATCCGACCAGCTCGCAGGCCACGTTGTCGGCGCTGCATTCGTCCAGGCGCGAAAGCCAGTGCAGCTTGCGCAGCGTCCTACGCCACCAGCGCTGGTGCCCGAGCGCGATGTGCGCCATTTCATGCGCGATCACGAACGAGAGCGCACCGGTGCTGCGTCCTTCGAGGCAAGCCGCGACCGCTTCGTCGGTGAGGAAGATCCCGTTCTTGCGGCCGAGACGCAGCGCGAAGCCGTTCACTTCGCCGGCGTCGATCACGTACACCTCGGGAATCTCCTCCAGCGAAAGCCGCTTGGCGAAGGTCGCGGCGCATTCGTGGATCTGCGGGAACTGCGTCGGTCCCACGCGCAGCGCCGAGCCCTTCAGGATCGTCTTCGCGCGGCGGATCGTGAAGTACTCGACGGCGAGGAACACGGCCCCGATGACGATGGGGTAGATCATGACCACCAGGAACAGGGTGGCGATCACCGCGACGGCGAGCGAAATTCCGAGCGCCAGATCCGTCCGCGGCTCGATCCAATCTTTCGCGTCGATCTGTTCTCCGCTGCTGTCGAGCTGCGGTAGACGCGCGGCGGTGACGACGTGGCGGGGGAGTGAGCTGCCGGGGATTCCGCTGCGCGCCAGCAGCTCGCGCTGCCATGCGGTGGCGGTGAGGTCGGGAAGGGGAGGAGGCTTCATGGACGCGTTTTCGGCGCGCCCCGAGCCCGGAATCGAGTCAAGTTCCAGAATCTGCGGGGAGTCGACCCCCCGCGTTTCAACCCTCGAGTGCCCGGCGCAGGTTTTCGTCGATCTTGTCCAGGAATGAGTTGGTCGACAGCGCGGCCTGCTTCGGCCCGATCAGGATCGCCAGGTCCTTGGTCATGTGCCCGCTCTCGACCGTGTCGATGCAGACCTTCTCGAGCGTCAGCGCGAACCTCTCGACGTCGGGCGTCTTGTCGAAGCGCGCGCGCCAGGCGAGCCCGCGGGTCCAGGCGAAGATGGACGCGATCGGATTGGTCGAGGTCTCGCGCCCGGCCTGGTGCTCGCGGTAATGGCGCGTCACGGTTCCGTGAGCCGCCTCCGCTTCGACGGCCTTGCCGTCCGGCGACAGGAGCACGGAAGTCATCAAGCCCAGCGATCCGTAGCCCTGCGCGACCGTGTCCGACTGCACGTCGCCGTCGTAGTTCTTGCAGGCCCACACGAATCCGCCGGACCACTTCAAGGCCGCGGCGACCATGTCGTCGATCAGGCGGTGCTCGTAAGTCAGGCCCTTCTGCTTGAACTTGCCCGCGAATTCCTTGTCGAAGATCTCCTGGAACAGGTCCTTGAAGCGGCCGTCGTAGGCCTTGAGGATCGTGTTCTTCGTCGAGAGATACAGCGGATATCCGCGGGCCAGCGCGTAGTTCATCGACGAGCGCGCGAAGCCGCGGATCGACTCGTCGGTGTTGTACATGGCCATCGCGATGCCGGAGTCCTTGAAGTCGAACACTTCGCGGGTCTCGGGCTTGCCGTTCGCGGGCGTGAACGTGATCGTCAGCTTGCCCGGGCCGCTGGTCCTGAAATCCGTGGCGCGGTACTGATCGCCGAAAGCGTGGCGGCCGACGACGATCGGCTTGGTCCAGCCCGGCACCAGACGCGGCACGTTGCGGCACAGGATCGGCTCGCGGAAGATCGTGCCGTCGATGATGTTGCGCACCGTCCCGTTGGGCGACTTCCACATCTGCTTCAGGCCGAATTCCTTGACGCGCGCTTCGTCGGGAGTGATCGTCGCGCACTTCACGCCCACGCCGTACTTGCGGATGGCGTTGGCCGAGTCGGAGGTGACCTGGTCGTTGGTGATGTCGCGGTGCTCGATCCCGAGGTCGAAGTACTTCAGCTCGACGTCGAGGTAAGGAAGGATCAGGCGCTCGCGGATCTCCTTCCAGATGATGCGAGTCATCTCGTCGCCGTCGAGCTCGACGAGAGGGTTGGCCACCTTGATCTTCGACATGGTTTTCGTCATGGGATTGGGCTCGCCGGCTGGTTCGGCGGGCGAAGGTTGTAGACGAAATGCGCTGTCTCGCCAAGCAGCTCGCGCATTGCCCGCCCCGCCTCGCACGCTGGCGCGAGAGGCTGCGATCGGAGATATGACAGCCCTGAGCCTATGCCGCCTCGCGGCTCCGGTTTCGTGCGGGCCTGCCGCACCGACTCCGAGTTACGCCTCCGCTGGTCGGATCAGGGCCCGACGGTGTACTCAAGGCCGCCCGACAAGGTCGCGTTGTTCGGAGGCGAGAAGCCATTGTCGCGACCCCAGCACTGAGCATCGACCACAGTGCCGGGAACGGTCAGGAAAGGCGCCGGTATTCCGCCGAGCGAGCCGACCGCGAAGGCGTTCATGTCGAGCAGGTAGACGCCTGAGCAATCGTTCGGCGGAGAATTGCCGCCCGAACCCATCGCCACGCTGCGCCGCACCGGCGTGTTGACGCAGCGCACTCCTCCGCTGAAGGGCACCGCGGCCTGGCCCGCGTTGGTGTAGAGGTACAAGCCCGGCTTGTTGTTGATCACGTTCCTCGTGACCAAGGAGAAACCAGAGCCGGCGCTGGCGCTCGCGCTGCCCGTCGCGTCGAGCACCGGCAGACATCCGAGGCTGTTGACCTTCGACGTGCAGTACACGAGCACGGGCAGATTGTGAGCGAAGTCGAGGTCGATGATCTTTTCACCGGGAGGCGGAGTGAGGAAAGCCGCATTCAATTCGACGTAGTTGGTCGGATCGAATTCATGCACCTGGCAGGTGATCCCGTCGACGACGAGCACGTTGCCGCTGAACGGGCTGAACTCGATGCCGTGCGGCCGATTCCAGCCCGTGCCCGCGAAGCTCCCGAGCAGAGCGTGCGCGCTGTCGTAGCGGTAGACGACGTTCGTCATCATCGCCGTGACCAGGATCTCGCCGTTGGGATTGAACGCGATGTCGTTCGATTGCGACGTGGCCGGCTGGCTCCATTGGCTCACGAAGGCGCCGTTGCTCGCGTTCACTTCGAGGACGAACCCGCTCGCGTAGCCGCAGATGAAAAGGTTCCCGTTCGGCCCGATGCGCATGTCCGCCGGCGTGTTGACCGCGGTCAGCGTCTGCACGTACGCGCCCGTCGTCGAGTCGTATTCGCGCACGTCATTGGTGTTCCAGTCGCCGATGAGCACGTTCCCGTTCGGCCCGTAGAGTCCCGCCCACTGCGTGCCTCCGCCCGCGTTGTAGGTCTTGATGTACGCGCCGGTCGTGGCGTTGAACTCCTCGACTCCGCCGCTGAAGTGGCCGACGAGGACGCGGTTGTTCGTGAAGCCGAAGTGGATCCCGAGCTGGCCGACCGCGGCGTTCGAGGGGCAGAACACGTTCTGGAACGCGCCGGTATTGCCGGTGTACCTGCGCACCTGATCCACGACGTCGCTCGTGACGAAGAGGTCGCCGGGGGTCGCGAAGGCCGAGGCCGCCAAGGACAGCGAAAGCAGGCAGAGCAGCGCGCTCCGACCGAGTCGAGCGAAGGCCTCCAATTGAATTGCCATGGCGGAAATCCTCCGATTCACTGCGAACGAGTCGTTGCCAGCAGTGCTCGCGAAACGGCGCTGCGGCGCGGGACGTGACCTCGTCGAGTATAGACGGAAGGAGCGGCTCGAGGAGATTGGAGTGCCCTGACGCCGCACCCGGTGTTGCTCGCTCGCGTGGCCCGGATTCCGAGAGCCCCCAGAGTCGCCTTCCCTCGGGGGCTGCGGCAGTTGCCTCCGAAGTCAGTGCGGAGTGCTACCTTCGTCTGGAGGGGGACAGGAGGCAGGTGCCTCGAGGTCCCTCCATCCGCCGTTGCACGCAACCAACAACTTCGGGAGGTTGATCATGCTCGCACGCCTCGGACTTTGTGTTTCAACCGTGGTCGCCCTGGCCGCCGCGCTCCCTGCGCAAGTGAGTGTTGCGTGGAGCGACACCTACGACGGAGCAGCCATTCCTCAACAGAAGACCGAAGTCGACGCTGTCGCGGCCGTGCCTGGTGGCGGAGTCGTGTGTGCCTGCCACGTCAGCGAGTGGATGCCCGGCACACCGCCATTCTGGCTCGCGAGAGCAATCGACGTCGTCCGCTGGGACGCGGCTGGACAAAAGGTCTGGTCGACTCGGGTGCCCGCCGGCAACAACATGATCCCGAAGTCGATCGTGGTGGGCGCGCAAGGGATCGTGTACGTCGGCGCGAATCTCGGCAACTACACCCACAATTTGTTCGCGCTCAACCCTGCCGGCGCGCTGGTGTGGAACCGAGTTTCGCCCGGCGGGGAGGGACTTGTGAAGCTGATCGCTGCGCCGGGTGGCGGCGTGTACGTCGCCGGCTACGATCAGGCATCCGACATGGCGATGCGCGTCATGTACTGGACGCAGGCAGGCGTGCAGCAGTGGGCAACGTCGATCCAAGGTCCGCTCGGTGGTATCGATTTTCCTAGCGGGATCGTTCTTGATCCCGCGGGGAAGATCGTGATCGCCGGCCGATTCTGTCACCCGACGACATCCGAGATCCATCTGGGATTGGCAAAGCTCAGTCCCAGCGGCCAGCTCCTGTGGTCGCGTTCGCAGAGCGGCGGCCGTTCGACGGGTTGGTGCGTCACGACCGCTCCGAACGGGGACATCCTTGCCGGCGGCGAGATCGAGCCCGTGGCGAATTTATGGAGTTCCTCGCTGGTTGCTCGCTACGACACGAACGGCACTCCGCTCTGGAGCCAGCTGTTCCATCACCCGGAAACGGGCTCCAACTCGGTCGAGCATATCGCGGTGGCCGCTGACGGCAGCGTGTGGGGGACCGGGGGGATTTATTTCAACAATCGCTACTACATCAATGTCGTCCACTACTCGCCTTCCGGCACTCCGCTGCTCCGGTACTGGCACAAACCGCCGGGCGACCAGTTCATGGCTCCCTCGGGACTCATTCTCGGCAGCGCCGGCCAGGTTTGGGTCGGAGGAAGCGGCACAGAGCGCGTGACTCCTCAGATTCTCAACGGGTACGCGACGCTGCTGCAGTTCGATTCGACCAGCACGCTCAACTGGCATCACGAATTCGACCTATCGGTGCCCAGTGGGAACGAGTACTTCGGCCGCGGGTTCGTGCTCGCGGAAGGCAATCAACTCGTGTTGGGTGGGATGACGGGGACCTACCAGGCAGACGACGCGCTGATGCTCGCGATCGACATCCGCGATCTGCCGCGCGACTACTGCGTCGCGAAGACCAACTCGCAGGGTTGCATGCCGGCCATGACGTCTGCGGGCGTCGCCAGTGCATCGGCGACTTCTGGATTCGTGGTCACGGCCCGTAATGAACTCAACCAGAGGGCTGGCCTCCTGCTCTACAGCCTGGCTGGCGAGGCTTCGCTGCCGTTCCAAGGCGGAACGCTTTGCCTCGCTGTTCCGGTGCGCCGGACGCCCGGGGGCAGCGCGGGCGGATCCTCGTTGCCGGCGCTCGATTGCTCGGGAAGCTATGGCCTGGACATGAATGCCTTCGCCGCGGGTGCCGCCGGCAGCAATCCTGACCCGGCCTTGGCGGTCACGGGCGCGACGGTCTGCATGCAGGCCTGGGGCCGAGATCCCGGCCTCGCGTCGCCCAACAGTACGAGCTTGTCGAACGGCTTGAGGTACGTCGTGGGGCCGTGACGGTCCGGCTCAGGTTCCGCGGGCAGATGGCCCAACCGTCAGAGGGCAGGCCAGGGCCGTCGGGTACACTGGAATGGCCTGGGCTCCATCTCCTTGGTCAGCGTCCCTACCAGGGCTGTCGATAGGAGGGCAGAAGCGCCATTCCCTCCCCCCGCACGGTCCTTCCGTGCGCGGTAGAGTGTGGCGCTCGAACCCGGCGCTCCGACCTCGATCCGCACCCTGCTCGCATCCATGATCCAGCGCCAGAAGCGCCGTCTCGTCCTGTTCCTGCCGCACCGCGCCGACCCTGCCCAGGGCGTGCGCGTGTCGGCCGACTTGACGCCGCTGGAGCTCTTGCAGATCGCGGCGATCCCCGACCGCGAGGGGTACGAGATCGTGCTGATCGACGCGATGATCCACGACGACTACGAGAAGCGCATTCTCGAAGCCTGCGAGGGCGCTCTGCTCTTCGCCAGCTCGTGCATCCTGGGCTACCAGATCACCCACGGCGCCGAGGTGGCCCGCATGGTCCGCGCGCGCTTCCCTAAGCTGCCGATCATCTGGGGCGGATGGTTCCCGAGCGTCATGCCGGAGCTGTATTTCAAGGAGAACATCGCCGACGCGGTGGGCCTGGGCCAGGGCGAGATCACCTTCTGGGAAGTCGTGCAGGCCTTGGAGAGCGGGGTCGACCTCGCGACGGTCGCGGGGCTCGCTCTGTGGCGCGACGGGCGACTCCATATGACAGCGCACCGCGCGGTGGTCGGCTTCGACCAGATCCCCGACGTGCCCTGGCACCTGCTCGAATTCGAGCGCTACGTCGAGCGCCAGAACGAGACCGGTCGCATGAAAGTGCGCCACCGCTATCCCGATCCGTGGGACATGCCGGCCGACATGCCGGTGCGCGGATTCAGCTACTACTCCAGTTACGGTTGCCCCGAGCCCTGCACCTTCTGCTGCTCGCCGATGGTCACCGACCGGCGATGGAAGGCGATTCCGGGCAAGCAGCTCGCCGAGCGCGTGCTCGCTGCGCAGGACCGCTTCAAGTTCAACGTGCTGCGCTTCCAGGATGCGAATTTCGGCGTGGCCGAGAAGCGCTCCAACGAGTTCTGCACGGAGCTGATCAAGGCCGGCTCGCCCTTCTGGTGGAACGCGACCTACGAGATCGAGACCATCGCGCGCTACAAGGAAGCTTCGATGGACCTGGTCGCGGCCTCGAAGATGCACATGGCGGCGCTCGGCGCGGAAGCGGGCTCGAAGGATCAACAGGATCGCATCAAGAAGCAGATCGCCATCCCCGACATCGAGATCGCGCTGACGAAATTGTTCTCGCGCGGCATCCAATCGGGCTGCTCGTGGATCATCGGATACCCCGGCGAATCGCGCGAATCGATGCTGGAAACGATCCGTCTCGCCGCGGCGATGAAGTACGCCTTCCCGCGCTCGGCTTCGGACATCTTCCCCTTCCGGCCGATCCCGGGCACCGAGGACTACGACCTGTCGCTCAAGCTGGGCTACCACCCGCCGCAGACCCTCGAGCAATGGGGCGCCTGCCTCGAGTACAAGCTCACGATCGACGACATCCGCCTGCCGATGGACGTCTTCCAGCTCTGGAAGCGCTACGGCGTGACCTCGACGTTCTACGACGGTCTCGCGAACGAAGGCTCGGGGGCTTTACGCGGAATGATGAAAGAGATCGCAGGCTGGCGGCTCAAGAACGCCAACTACTCGTTCCCTTTCGAGCAGAAGCTCTTCCACCTGTACACGAAGTCGCGCGGCAAGAAGGCCGCGCCGCGCAACATCGAGATCGATCGCACTTCAGGCGTGACACCCCACGCCCCGGGTGTCGGAGCGAATTGACGGAGCAGACGCAGTGATCCAAGCACGCAAGAAAATCGTCCTGTTCCTGCCGCACCGCGCCGATCCCAAGCGCGGCGAGATCTTCTCCGCCGACCTTCTGCCGCTCGAGCTGTTGCAGATCGCGAGCGGGCCGGTCGCCGCCGGCTACGAAGTCGTGATGATCGACGCGATGGTCGAGCCCAACTACATCGAGAAGGTGCTGCAAGCCTGCGAGGGCGCGCTGCTCTTCGCGAGCTCCTGCATCCTGGGCTACCAGGTTTATGATGGATACGTCGTCGCCAAGGCCGTGCGCGAGCGCCATCCCCGGCTGCCGATCATCTGGGGCGGATGGTTCCCGAGCGTCACGCCCGAGATGTACTTGAAGGGCGGCATCGCGGACGCCGTCGGAATCGGTCAGGGAGAGCTGACGTTCATGGACGTGTGCGAAGCCGTCTCGAACGGCGAGCCGCTCGCCAACGTGCCCGGTCTCGCGATCCTGCGCGACGGCGAAGTCGCCTACACCGCGCACCGCGAAGTCGTCGGCTTCGACAAGTTCCAACCGGTGCCTTGGCATCTGCTCGAGTACGAGAAATACGCCGATCTGCAGACCAAGCCCACGCATCTCAAGGTGCGCCACAGGTTTCCGCTGCCGGGCAAGTGGACCATCGACAACCCGCCGCGCGGTTTCAGCCACTTTTCGAGCTTCGGTTGCCCCGAGCCCTGCACTTTCTGTTGCTCGCCGGCGCTCACCGGCAGGCGCTGGAAAGCGATCGCGGGCGACAAGCTCGCCGAAGAGATCGCCGAGCTGCAGCAGCGATTCAAATTCGACGTGCTGCGCTTCCAGGACGCGAACTGGGGCGTCGCCGAGAAACGCACGCGCGCTTTTTGCGAGAAATTGATCGAGCTGAAGGTTCCGATCCACTGGAACGGCACGATCGAGATCGAAACGATCATGCGCTACAAGGAGCAGTCGCTCGATCTGCTCGAGGAATCGAAGTGTCACCTGTTGTGGCTCGGCGCCGAGGCCGGCACGAAGGAGATGCAGGAGCGCATCAAGAAGTTCATCGACATCGAGAACATCCCGAAGGCGATCGAGGCGCTGGCGAAGCGCAACATCATTCCGGGGACGTTCTGGATCATTGGATATCCCGGAGAGACTCGCGAATCGATGGAAGCGACGCTCAAGCTCGCCGCGTCGATCAAGCACACGTATCCGCTCGCGGGCTCCGAGGTCTATCCGTTCCGTCCGATTCCGGGCACCGAGGATTTCGCCGCGGCGATCAAGCTGGGCTACGTCCCGCCGAAGGATTTCTACGAGTGGGGCCAGTGCTTCGAATACAAGTACAACTCCCACAACACGCCGCTGCCGGATGACATTCGGCGCACGTGGACGCGCTACAACAACACCGCGGCGATCTACGACAAGCACGTGACCGAGGGCGCGGAGTGGATGCGAAATTCGCTCGCGCGCATCGCGGGATGGCGCTTGAAGCGCGGCGAATACCGATTCCCGATCGAACAGAAGATGTTCGACATGTACGTGAAGGCGACCGGCCAGGTCCAACCGAAGTCCTCGGCCGAGTACGTGCCCGCGGTCGACGTCTAGGACCCCGCTCGGTACCCGGTAAAACACCACCATCCTGAACACTCTCCAAACCTGAATGGTTTGAGGAGTGTTCAGGATGGTGGTGTTTTACCGGGTACCAGCACTTTCCTGCGTGGAGTTCCATAGTTCGAGCGTGCATGGAGGCTGACACGATGGGGACCAGCTCCAACATCTCGATCGAGACTCTGCTCGCCCATGCCAATTGGGTTCGAGCCCTCGCGCGGCGGCTCGTCGCGGATCCGGATGCGGCGGAGGATCTCGTCCAGGACACGTTCGTCGCCGCGCTTTCGCGTCCGCCCGAGCAGCGTCACGGACTGGCGAGCTGGCTCGCTACAACCTTGAACAACGCGCGGCACACGCGGCAGCGGCGTGAGCTTGCTCGACGGGCGGTCGAGCCGCGCGGCGCTCGCAACGAGCGCCTGGTTTCCACCGACGAGCTCGCGGCGCGGGCGGACCTCCAGCGCGCTCTCGTCGAGCATGTCCTCGCCTTGGACGAGCCGTATCGAAGCACGCTGCTCCTGCGCTACTTCGCCGAGCTCGAGCCGGCCGAGATCGCGACGCGCGAGGGTCTGCCTCTCGCGACCGTCACCAGTCGCATCACTCGCGCCCACGCGCTGCTTCGCGAGCGGCTCGATCGCGCGCATGGCGATCGCAGCACCTGGTTCGCCGCGCTGCTGCCACTCGCAGCGAGGCCCGAGTCGCTCGCCGCTGTCCCCGTCGCTGGTTCGCTCGCCGTATTCGGAGGTCTCGTCATGAACGCAAAGCTCGTCGCATCGGGTGTCGCGCTTGTCCTGATCATGCTCGTGGCTTCGCTCGCGTTCCGCGACAAGCCTGCGGAGCAAGCGAAGGAGCCCGTGGTCGTCGCTGATTCCGTGGCGCCGCTCGCGACCGGCGCTCCTGGCGCCCTGGGCACCGCGAATCCCGGACCGGAAGCAGTGCCCAGCGATCGACGGGCCCAGTCCATACCCATGCCGGCGAAGGAAGCCGTCGACGCAAAGGCTCTCGAGGCGAAGTCGGCGTCGCGCGTGCGCGGCCGCCTGCTGGGCCCCGACGGGCTCGCGCTGTCTGGCTTGCGCGTCGGTTGGAACGGAGCGCGCGAAGGCAGCGTGACGACCGGCGGCAGTGGAACCTTCGAGATCGAGACCAGCGCCGCCCAGGGCGAGCTCGACGTGGCCGACGACGCCTGGGTGACCGTGCGCTCGGGCTCGTGGACCGCGGGCAGTGCGCTCGAGCCCATCGTCGTCGCCGCGCGGAGCGTCGATCTCGGCGGAATGGTCCAGGACACAAACGGATCGCCGTTAGCTGGAGCACGCATCGCGCTCGAATTGCCTTCGGGGTTCGGCGCGCGGTTCGGTAGCAGCCTCGAGGCGAGCAGCAGCCGCGCCTGGCGTGCCCTCAGCGATGTCGACGGAAGATTCAAGTTGCCTAGAGCACCGCTGCTCGATGGAGCGATGCTCGGGGCCGTGCTCGAAGGCTATGCCGCGAGCCAGGTCTTGGAACCTGCGATGGCGGACACGGCGATTTCCATCGTGATGGAACGGCCGAAGATCCCGCTCGCAGGCGCGCTTCGCGGTCGCGTCGTCGACGGGCAGGGCGGCCCCGTCGCAGAGGCGCGCGTGTTCCTGGGTCTCGCGTCGACCACCAGCGATGCCGAAGGCCGATTCGGCATCACGCTGGCCCGCGCGGTTTCTTCGGATCGCATCACCGCGATCAAGGCGGGCTACCTGCCCGGAAGCGTCGAGCGTCCGCGCGAGCCGCGCGAAGGCGACAGCGGCTGGCCGGAGCTGGTCGAGGTGCGCCTGCCTGGTTTGGCGCTCTCGCTCGCCGGCATCGTCGTCGACTCGAAAGATCGGCCCCTCGGGGGTGTCCGCGTCTGGATCGCGGACCCGACCGCGATCGGCGCGATCGGCAAGATGCCGGCCTTCGCGGAGAACCTCATGGTCGGCGCGCCGGTGCCTCCCCAGGCGCTCGAGAGCGAAGCCCGCGCGCCGGCGGCCGACGGCGACAACTTCAACGATTTCTACATGCCGGTGACGCCTTCGAGCGCATTCTGGCATTGGGTGCTCACCGACGAGCAAGGGCATTTCGAGATCGGCGGTCTCACCGAGCGGCGCTACCGCTTGCGCCTGATGGACCCGAAGACTCTGTTTGCCACGACGACCGAGGAGTTCCGCGCAGGCGACGGCACGGTCCGCGTGGAAATGCCGGCGGCGGATTTCATTCCGAAGCTTGCTGGCCGCGTGGTCGACGACAGCGGCGAGGCCGTCGCTGGTGTCGAGGTGGAATTGACGGCGGAAGCGGTCGGCGTGCGTTCGCGCGTTTTCGGCGGCCGCGTGTACGTCACGGTTCGCGCGCCGCGCGAAACCGCGATCAGCGACGCGGATGGGCACTTCGAATTCGAGGACGTGCCGCGCGCGGGGATGCAAATCACGCTTACCTCCGAGCAGATCGTTCCGCTCGAGCTGGACGTCGCGGCGCTCGCGAATCCCGCTGCGTGCTCGATCGTGGTCAACACGCGCTGCTCGTTGGAAGTTCTCGTTTCCTCCAAGGACGTCCTCGCCGACGAAGTCGGTGTGCGCGATGGCGACGGGAAGCCGATCGACCTCATGGTGATCGCGCGCGGCAGCACGAATGCCTACACGACGATGCGGCTGGTCGACGGACGCTCGGGTGTTTTTTCGACCAGCTCGGCGGCGCGGACCGTGGTCCTGCTCAAGGACGGCGAGATCGTGCGCTCGTCACCGATTCGCCTGCGATCGGATGGTCCGAACCTCGTGGAGCTTTGAGGATCGCCGTCCGGAGTTCTCGAACCCGCTGAGACGGCGGTTCAGGAGCGCTTCCAGCTCGCGCGCGCATGCTGCCACCACGAGCGCAGCTTCTCCTCGCACCTGTCGATGGCTCTCGCTGCGATGCGCGACTCGCCGGCCAGCAGGGCCAGGCCCACCGCGAAGATCACGATGCCGCCGGGTCCTGGAATCAGCCCGGCGATCGGACCCACGATGATCAGCACGACGGCGATCGCCAGCGTGAACACGCGAGCCAGCTTGGATCGCTGCTTTTTCTGGCGGGTCTCGTAGAGATCCTGGAATCGTCGACCGGGGTCTGCGCTCTTCAGTTGCTTCCAGTTCTCTCGCATGTTCTTGAACATGCGGGCTCCTTAGGACACCCGGCCGCGCGCATCATCGATCTTCTTCGAGGCGGCCAAGGCAATGTTGGCCAGTCCGTCATCGCGGTATCTTGTCCCGCCACGCAAGAACCATGATTTCCCGCTCCCTGCTCGTCGTGCTGATCCTCGTGAACGTCGTCGTCCTCCTCGGACAGATCTGGCCCGAAGGTGCACCGCCCTTCGCGCGCGGCGTGAACATCGCCTTCCTTGCCGCGATCCTCTGCCTGCTCGTGTTCCTGCTCAAGCGACGCAGCGGCACCCGGTAAAACCCGGCACCTGGTAGGCCACCGCCATCTTGAACCCACGCAAAACCGAGCCGGTATCGCGTGTGTTCAAGATGGCGGTGCTTTACCGGGTACCGAGGGCAAGGATCCGGAAGCCGATGTGGTCGTAGCGGCGCTCGGGCTCGAACCTCAATCGGAAGGCGGAGCGCAGGGGCCAGCCTTCGTCGGCCCAGCAGCCGCCGCGGCGGGCGCGCGAGGTGTCGCGGGTTTGATTCAGCGTGGCTGTCGAGCGCGCGTCGTGCAGGTCGGGGTCGGTGCCGCCGGGGAGCTGGTTGTGGAACCAGTCGCGGCACCATTCGTAGATGTTGCCGTGCATGTCATGGAGGCCCCATGCATTCGCGGGGTAGCTGCCGACTTTCGCGGCGCCGTTGAGCGAAGGGCCGGGCTCGCCGCCGTTGTAAGGCGCGCCCTTGAAGTTCGCCTGGGTGCTGCTGAGGCTGTCGCCGAAGGACGTGGCCGTGGTCGTGCCGGCGCGGCATGCGTACTCCCACTGGGCCTCCGTCGGCAAGCGGAACTCCCAATCGCGAGGGAGCGCGTCGGATCGATGAGCTGATTCGGTGAGCTTGCGGCAGAAGTCTTCCGTCTCGGCGAAATTGACGTTGCCCACCGGGAAGTCGTCTCCTTCAGGGAGCTCCGCAGTCAGGGGACCGGGCAGCATTCCCATGACCCGTTTCCACTGACCCTGTGTCGTCTCGTGCTTCGACATCCAGAAGCCATGGGTCAGTCTCACCTCGACCTGATCTTCGCCCGGCCGCCGCTCCGGCTCGCTCGGCGGACTGCCCATCAGGAATCTCCCCGGCGGACACCAGCACATGGGAATGCCCTCGACGTCGCGCTGATCTCCTGGCTTCGAGCCATCGAAGCTCGAAGCGACCGCGGGCTTCGCCAATCCCGTCGTGGCCGTCGGCGTGTCGGCACCTCGGCAGCCGAGCAGGCCAGCTGCGAACAGGGCGAGCAAGCAGCGTCGCCTCGCCACAGACGCGATCGGCAGGCAATCGTGCAGATTCTTCATGGTCGTCACCCTCGCGAGCGCAGCTTGCTCGGCAGAACCCTTCGAATCCACTCCCATTCCCCAAGGAGCGCTGTGCGACGATCAGACTGCAGCCGCGCGCACGGATTCGCGGCCTTCGATTTGCAAGTCACGTCGGCTGGGGCACACTTCGACGGTCGCGCGCCGGATTGCTGGCGACGGGCCAAACGCTGCCCCGTCCCATGCAGACTTTTCAGACCCCCGGTATCGAAATCCGCGCACCGCTGGATGCGCTTGGGGCTTCGATCCTGACTCCAGCGGCGCTGGAATTTCTTTCGCGACTCGAGCGCGCCTTCCGCCCCGCGCGCCGGGAACTTCTTGCGCGGCGCGCTGCGGTCCAGGCGCGGCTCGACGCCGGCGAGCTGCCGGGATTCCTCGACTCGACCGCGATCGCGCGGAATTCACCGTGGAAAGCGGCCTCCGCGCCGGCGGATCTGCGCGATCGACGGGTCGAGATCACCGGTCCCGTCGAGCGCAAGATGATCATCAACGCCTTGAACAGCGGCGCGAACGTGTTCATGGCGGACTTCGAGGACTCGAACGCGCCGACCTTCGCCAACCAGCTCGCCGGCCAGCAGAACCTGATCGACGCGGTTCGGCGCACGATCCGCTTCGACGACCCGCGCACCGGCAAGAGCTATCGACTCAACGATTCGATCGCGACGCTCGTGGTGCGACCGCGCGGCTGGCACCTCGACGAACGCCACGTGTTCATCGACGGCGCGCCGATGTCCGGGTCGATTTTCGATTTCGGATTGTTCTTTTTTCACTGCGCGCGCGAGCAACTGGCCCGCGGCAGCGGTCCGTATTTCTACTTGCCGAAGCTCGAGAATCATCAGGAAGCGCGGCTGTGGAACGAGGTATTCGTCGCGGCTCAGGCTGCGCAAGGGATTCCCCGCGGCACGATCCGCGCGACAGTCCTGATCGAGACGATCCTCGCCGCCTTCGAGATGGACGAGATCCTGTTCGAGCTGCGCGAGCACTCGAGCGGGCTGAATTGCGGCCGCTGGGACTACATTTTCAGCTTCATCAAGAAGTTCCGCAATCGAGCGGACTCGGTGCTCCCCGATCGCGATCTGGTCGGCATGACGCAGCCCTTCCTGCGCGCCTACAGCCAGCTTCTGATCCAGACCTGCCACCGCCGCGGCGTCCACGCGATGGGGGGCATGGCCGCGCAGATCCCGATCAAGAACGATCCGGCGCGCAACGAGGCGGCCCTGGCCAAGGTGCGCGCGGACAAGCAGCGCGAAGTCGGCGACGGGCACGACGGGACCTGGGTGGCGCACCCGGGCCTGGTCGCGATCGCCCGCGAAGTCTTTGATGCCGCCATGCCGGGGCCGAATCAATTCCAGCGCCTGCGCGAGGACGTGCACGTTCGCGCGGAAGACCTGCTCGCCGTGCCCGAGGGCGCGAAGACCATGGCCGGCCTGCGCAAGAACGTGCGCATCGGCGTGCAGTACCTCGCCGCCTGGCTCTCGGGCAACGGCTGCGTTCCGCTCTACGACCTGATGGAAGACGCCGCGACGGCCGAGATCTCGCGCGCCCAGGTCTGGCAGTGGATTCGGCATGGAATTCGCCTGGAAAGCGGCGAGCTCGTCGATCGCGCGCTTTTCACCCGCGTGCTCGCCGAGGAGCTGGCCGCGCTCAAGGATGCCGGCGTCGAGGCCCAGCATGCTCCGGGCAGGCTGAGCCTCGCCGCCAAATTGTTCGGCGAACTCTCGACCGCGTCGGAGTTCACCGAGTTCCTCACTTTGCCTCTGTACGAATACCTCGTGACCGCCACCGCTTGAATTCATGAAGAACAACGATCGCTACCAGCCTGGGGAAAACGGAAAGAACGGGCACGACGGCAAGAGCGCCATAGCGACTGCGCCGGCGGCGCC
>Ga0193706_1000808_pt1 | contig 15706 bp, 11 predicted proteins | sample U3c1metaG_FD_160130 | JGI IMG/M metagenome (GOLD analysis project Ga0193706, IMG submission 160130) | Soil microbial communities from a riparian zone of the East river system, Colorado, United States - U3c1 | ecosystem: Environmental > Terrestrial > Soil > Riparian zone | place: USA: East River... | reverse complement strand
TCATCGTGCGCTGGCCACCGGAGAGCAGGCCGATCGGCAGCATCTCGCGGCCCGGCGGGCGCGCGCTGATCTCGATGCCGGCTTCCAGGGGATCCACGCCCTGTTGCAGCTCGAGGTCGGCCTTGCCGCCGCCGAAGAGCTGGCGGAAGAGGAGCTGGAAGTTCTCGCGCACCTCCTCGAAGGTCGAGAGGAACAGGCGCACGCTTTCTTCGTTGATCGTCGACAAGGTCTCGGCGAGGGTCGCTCGCGCGCGCGAGAGATCCTTGCGCTGCTCGTCGAGGAAAGTGAAACGGCCGTCGGCCTCGGTCAGCTCGACCACGGCCTCGGTGTTCACGGGTCCGATGCGATCGAGCTCCTGCTTGAGCGTCGCAACCTGGCGTTCGAGGGCCGCGAGCTCGGCCGGCTCGAGCACGGATTCCGCGCCGGCGCTCGCGTCCCACGACTGCACGAGGGCGACTTCGTCGAGACCGAGGTCTTCCTGCGCGCGGGCGAGGGCTTCGCTGCGCTCGAGGGAGCTTCGCTGTTCCTCGAGGCGCAGCTGCGCCTGTTGATCGACCACCGACTCCAGCTCGCGCGTGGCGAGGTCGAGTCTGCGCCGGAAGGCTTCGATCGACTCGCGCGCGGCGCGTTCGCTGCTGCGCACGGCCGCGAGGCGTTGCTCCAGCTCGCCGCGCGAGACGAGCAGCGCGTCGGACTCCGCCACCAGGGCTTCGACGTCCACGACCGCGGCATCGGCGCTCTGCGCGTGCTCGCGCGCCAGGCGCAGCGAGCGCTCGAGCTCGAGCTGGGTCTCATCGAGATTGCGCGCGAGGTCCGAGCGGCGGCGCTCCTGTCCCTCGAGCTCGGCGCGCAAGCGCGCGCAGACCAGCGAGACTTCGTGCTCGTCTCGGGTCAGCTGATCGCGGCGCGTTTCCTGCTCGTGGCGAGCCTGCTCCAGCAGACCGAGCTCGCGGTTGAGCCCGGCGAATTCGGCTTCGCTGGCGATGACACGCGCCTGCGCGGCGGCGAGATCGCTGTCCAGGCGCGCGACTTCGCCCGCGACCGTGTCGGATTCGCGGCGCGCCATCGAGAGCGCGCTCTCGAGGTCGGACAGGCGCGCGCGGGCGGTGTGGCTCTCGCGCTCGGCGCGCGCCAGGGCCTGGCGGCGATCCTCGAAGATCTGCTCCGAGCCCTCGCGCGAGCGCAGCAGCTCCTCGCGGCGAGTCCGCGCCTCGAGCTCCTTCGCTTCGAGCGCGGTGATGCGGCCTGAAAGTTCCTTGGCGGTGCGCTCCAGCTTGTCGGCGCTCGAGCGGCGACCGACCGCGCCCTGGACGATCTCGCGGTGACCGCCGACGAAGCCCGCGGCGTCGACCAGGTCGCCTTCGCGCGTCGCGAAGCGCCACTGCGGATACGACTGCGCCAGTCGCAAGCAGGCCGCGACGTCGGCGGCGATGAACACGTCGCCGATCAGGTAGCGCGAGAGCAGCTCGAAATCGGCGTCGGCCGCGACCTCGTCGCACAGCCTGGCCACGATCAGCCCGCGCTCTTCCTCGCTGAATTCCGGCGCCGCGCGCAGCGCGAACTCCGGCACCATTCCGGCGACGACCACGCGCACCTGCCCCTGACGGCGCTCCTTGAGCCATTGCGCAGCGCGCAAGGCCGTCTCCGGCGAGCGCGCGACCAGCCCGAGCGCCCGCTCACCGAGCGCCGCGTCCAAGGCGCGCGCGAGATCCGTCGACGTGTGCAGGTGGTCGGCGAAAAGTCCCGACAGCTCCGGCGCGGAGATCGGGCCGGTGCCGGCCTTGATTCCGGCGAGCAAGGCCTTGGCTCCCGCGTCGAGGCCCTCGCGCTCGCGCTCGAAGTCGCGCAGCACGGCGATGCGCGAGGAGAGCGAGGCGCGCTCGAGCTCCAGCGATTTCTTCGCCGCTTCCAGCTCGCGCGTCGAGCTCTCGAGCTCGGCGAACTCCGCGCGCAGGCGATCGCGATCCTGCTCGCTCACCGCGAGCGAAAGGCGCGTCGCCTCCACGCCCGCCGCCGAAGTCGCCGCGGATTCGCGCAGGGATTGCACCAGCGAATCGTTCTCCGCGAAGCGCGCCAGGGCCCGCTCGCGGCGAGCCATCAGCGGTCCGCGCGAAGCGTCGAGAAGCCGCGCGCTGTTGGCCGCGGCAGTCTTTTCGTGCAGGGCGCGCAGCACCTCTTCGTTGTGCGCTTCCGAGCGCTCGCGCGTCGCGCGGTACTCGTTGCGCGCGCCGTTCAGCGCCGCCGCGACTTCCTGCGCGCGAGCCTCGCCTTGCTTAACCTTCGATTTCAGCTCTTCCAGGCCCGAAGCGACGCGCGAGAGCTCTTCCCGGCGCGCGTTCGATTGCTGCGTGAGCTGCGCTCCGCGCGCCGATTCCTCCCCCGCCGACTCGCGCCAGGCGAGGATGCGGCTCTCGAGTTGCGAGCGGCGCTCGCTCAGCGCGCGGCTCTCGCCCGAAAGGCGCGAAATCTCCGCACCCAGGCGCTCCATTTCCGCACTCAGACTCGACTGCTCGCGGCCGCGGCCGCCGACTTCCTCCTCGCCCGTTTCGCGCGCGGCGCGCAGCTCGGCCGAGCGCGCTTCCAGTTCCTCCAGTTTCAAGTGCAGCGCTTCGAGCGCGGCGCTGGTGATCTGCAGGCGCTGGCGCAGGAGCCGCGCCCGCTCGCGGCGCCAGTCGTCGCGCGCGCTGACGAAGCGCTCGGCCTTGCCGGCCTGGATCTTCAGCGAGCGCACGCGCGTCGCCAGCTCGCGCAGCACGTCCTCGAGCCGCAGCATGTCGGCCTCGACGCGCTTCAGCCGCGATTCGGTCTCGCGCTTGCGCATGCGGAAACGGCTGATCCCAGCGGCTTCCTCGAAGATCGAGCGACGGTCGAGCGGATTCTGCGAGAGCACTGCGTCGATCCGGCCCTGCTCGAGGACCGCGTAGCCGCGGCTGCCCAGGCCCGTGTCGAACAGCATGTCGCGCACGTCCTTGAGGCGCACGCGCTCGCCGTTGATCAGGTATTCGCCTTCGCCGGACTTGAACACGCGGCGCGTGATCGAGACCTCGGCTCCATGGCCGGCGAGCTCGGCGTTCGAGTTGTCGAGCACCAGCGAGACTTCGGCCACGCCCATCGCCGGACGGCTGGTCGAGCCCTTGAAGATCACGTCGCTCATCTCGCCGCCGCGCATCGAAGTCGGCCGCTGCTCGCCGAGCACCCAGCGCACGCCGTCGACGACGTTGGACTTGCCGCAGCCATTGGGACCGACGATGCCGGTCAGGGAGCGCGGAAACTCCAGCGCCGTGCGGTCGGCGAAGGACTTGAAGCCGAAGAGCTCGAGACGTTTGAGTCGCATGGAATCGCGGGTGCTAGGCGTTCGGCAAAGTGGGACGCGACTCGCGCGCCGCACCTGTGCCGGGCGGGTGGACGGGTGTGTCGAAGAGACTGGCGGCGCCGTGCGGCGCGTGGCCGGAAGCGAGCAGCGCCTCGGAGCGGGCGAGGCTGCTCGCGACCGGAGCGGGCTCGCGGCGCAAGCGGAAGAACCGCGTCGAGGATTCCGCGAGCGAGAGCAGCCCGCCGCGCGAGCGCTCCTCGGGCAAGGGATGCAGGGCGCCGACCGGCAGGGTCGAAAGCAATTGCGCTTCGGCGGCCCAGGGCACGAAGCCCGGCGCCGGCGAGAGCTTGTAGCCGCTCGAGTACGGTCGACCGGGCTCGACGCGCGAGCCGTCGCCGAACAGGAGGCGCTGGTTGTGCTGCGGCAGAGCGCTGTCGGCTTCCGCGAAGCGCACGCCCGCGCGCTTGCCGAAGAAGGGCGTGATCCCGACGGTCAATCCGCGCGCGCCGGCCATGCGCTTGGATGCATCGTTCAAGAGACCGAGCAGACGCGCGCCCTGCTCGGGACGGATCTCGCCGTCGCCCAGGATCTGCAGGGCCTCGCGCAAGCCCACGGGCGAAACGGCGTACATGATCCGACCGCGCACTTCGCCGGGCCGCGAGCCGCGCGTGCCGGATTGGAACTCGAAGAGTCGCGCGAGGGCCTCGATCGATTCCTCCACGGCCAGCGCGGAAAATTCGAGCAGGCTGTCCTCGCGCCAGGCCCCGGCGCGCAGGGCGAGGCGCGGAAGATTGATCGCCACGGCGCCCGCGCAGTAGATCGCGGCGCGCTCGCGGCCCCCGCGCTGACATCCGGGCGCGGCGAAGCGCTCGCTCTCGCGGCCCCAGGTAGGCACGAGCTGTCCGCGCTCGAGCAGACGCTCGAGAGCCAGGGCGCGCTCGGGATCGTCGCGACGCGAAAGCCAGAACTGCTCCAGGGCTTTTTCGTCGAGGAAGACGCGCGGCGCGGAAGCTTCGCTCGCGAGACGCGACAAGGCGTCGAGCGTGCGCTCGAGCACTTCGCCGCTGCGGTCGAGGCCGAACTCGAGATCGACGCGCCGGCCGGTCGAGGACGCGATGGCGCTCACCGCGGTGAGCCAGTTCGACAGGCTGTCGCCGCGCTTGGTCGCGCGCGCGCGCGCCAGCGGCGCGAGCAGGGCCTGGGCGCCTTCGATCACCAGGCCTTGGGACACGGTCTGCAGCACGCGTGCGCACTCGCCGAGTGCGGCGAAAGCAGCGCTTTCGTCGAATTCAGCGGGAGCGAACAGCTCGCAAGGCAGCGCGGCCCACAGGTAGGCATGGGGATGCGCGAGATCGACGACGTGCAGCTCGGCCGCAAGGTGCCGCTCGGCGCTGGCATCGTCGAGCACGTGATCGAGGGCGAAGCGGCGCAGGACTTCGCCGGCGATGCGCGCGCTGGCCTGGACCTCGCCGAGATCCTCGGGCGACGCGCTGCGCGAGGCGTCGACGGGACGCGCGGGCTGCTGCAGCTCGCGGCGCAGATCGTGGACCGGAAGCAGCACGCTCGCCTGGCGGCGCAGCGCCGACTCGAGTCCCATGCCGACCAGCTCGTTGTCGACCAGCTCGCGCACCAGGGCCGTCGAGATGCGCTTGATCCCCAGCGCGAACACGCGGGCTTCGACGCGCGCGGCGATCTCTTCCGCGGTCGCGCGCGCGAGCTCCGCTTCGTTCATCAGCGCGGCGACGATGCGGCTCTTGCTCCACGGAGCGCTCGCGCCCTCCTCGGAAGGCCGCACGCGCGGCGCGCGCAGACCCGGAGTCGGCGAGCGGTGCACCTCCAGCACCTCGCGCACTTTCGAGCGGCGATCGCGGTAGAGAATGTAGGCCTTGGCGACGCTCGCGCGACCGAGCTCGATCAAGGCATGCTCGACGAGATCCTGGATCTCTTCGATGCTCGGCGCCTGGTCGGCTCCCGATGCGGCGGTCGTGGCGCGGCGATTCGCCAGCGCGAGTCGCACCACGCCGGCGACTTCGCTGGCGAAGCTCTGATCGCCTTCGCCGACGGCGACCAGCGCGCGCTGCACCGCGTCGCGGATCTTCGTCTCGTCGAACGGCACCTCGCGGCCGTCGCGTTTGCGCACGCGCTCGGTGCTCATGGCGAGCGCTCGCCGGTCTGGCCCTCGCGGCGACTCTCGAGGATGGGTTTCAGCTCGTCGAGGAACTGCGTGACGTCCTTGAACTCGCGGTAGACGCTGGCGAAGCGCACGTAGGCGACCTGGTTGAGCTGGCGCAGCTCTTCCATGACCAGGGTGCCGATCACCGAGCTGTGCACCTCGCGGTCGTACTCCTCGTGGCAGCGGGCCTCGACCCGCGCCGCGGAGCGCTCGAGCTCCTCGGTGACCACCGGCAGCTTCTCGCAGGCGCGCATCATCCCGGCGAGGACGCGCTCGCGCTCGAAACGCACGCGCTCGCCGCTCTTCTTGACCACGCGCAGGGGCGTGTCCTCGACGCGCTCGTAGGTCGTGTAGCGCAGGTAGCAGTCCAGGCACTCGCGCCGCCGGCGGATCGCGCTTCCGTCGGAAGCCGCCCGCGAATCGACCACGCGGTCATTGTCCTGCTTGCAGCGGGGGCATTTCATGCTCAGTCGATCCCTGGTGGGTGCGTCAGAATCACACGCTACAGGTTGGGTGTCAACGGCCCCCCGCCGAGCTTCCGCGAGCTATTTCCCGAGACAGAATCGCCCGAAGATCCGATCGAGCAGGTCCTCGGGCGTGGTGCGGCCCTCGATCTGATCCAGCTCGTCGGTCGCGCGGCGCAGGGCATGGGCCGCGAGGTCCAGGGCTGCGCTGGCAGAAAACAGGCCCTGGGCTTCGATCACCCACGATCGCGCCGCCTGGAGCGCGGCCCGGTGGCGCGCGGAAAGCTCGCGGATTTCCCCGGCCGCCGTGGTCGAAGCCAGGAGTCGGCCGGCCTCGCGCTCAAGCTCGGCCAGGCCCAGGCCGGTGCGTGACGATGCAGCCACGCAGGCCTGAATCCTGCCGCTCAGAGCGCTCGAAGCCTCCGCGACCAGAGCCTGGCTCTCCGCGGCCGGGATGGCGTCCTGCTTGTGCAGGACCAGCAGGGTCGGCGGCGGATTCTGACCGGCGGCGAGGGCCTGGAATTCCAGGCCGAGATCGCGCGGACCGAGGGAGGCATCGACGACCCACAGCCACAGATCCGCGGCGCGGGCCAGCTCGCGAGCACGCTCTCGCGCCCGCCAGTCGAGCTCGTCGGCGGCGTCGCGGATCCCCTCGCTCGAGAGCTCGATCCCGGTCCCCGCCGCGTCCCACAGCTCGATCGCGGCGCCGGGCGTGGACCAGGGACGGTGCAAGGCGTCGCGCGTCGTGCCGGCCAGCTCGCTGACCAGGGCCGAGGCCTGGGTCAGCCGGTTGAACAGCGAACTCTTGCCCGCGTTGGGCAGGCCGACGAGCACCGCGCGCGGCAGGCCCGAGGGGGCTTCGCGCGCGACTTCCCAGGCCAGGGCTTCCTCGAGGGCCGTGCGCGCGCCCTGGGTCAGCGCCGCGAGCTCTTCGCGCGGAATTCCGCCGGTCTCGCGCTCGTCGAAGTCGAGGCTCGCCTCGCACAGGGCGCGCAGATCGACCAGCTGCTCGCGCAGGCCCAGGATGCGCCGCGACAAGCCGCCGAGCAGCAGGGCGCTGGCCGCGCGGCGCTCGTCCTCGTTGCGCGCCGCCACCAGGGCCAGCACGCCCTCGGCGCGTGCCAGGTCGACGCGGCCGTTCTCGAAGGCGCGCCGCGTGAATTCGCCGGGCGCCGCCAGCTCCGCTCCGAGATCCAGGGCGCGCTCGAGTGCCGCGCGCGCCAGATCCGGCGCGCCGCACACATGCCATTCCGCGACGTCCTCGCCCGTGAAGGACAAGGGTCCAGGCATCCAAAGGACGAGCACCGGCTGCTCGCCGATGCCATCGTCGAGCCGAGCCCGAGCTGCGCCGCGCTCGGCCAGCGCGATCGGCGCGCCCGCGATCGTGCAGCACGAGCGCGTGATCTCCCCCGCCCGCGGTCCGCTGATGCGGATCAGCGCGCGCCGTCCCGCGCCTGGCGGAGAAGAAATCGCGGCGATCGTCGCGGCGTGGGACACGGCCCGCGTGCGGCGTCAGCCGCGCTTGCCCTTCTTCTTGTTCGAAGGCTGATTCAGCTTGCGCGATTGCTCTTCCTGCAGCTTGGCGATGCGCGACCAGAAGCCGCCGGGTTTCTTCGGCTGCTCGGTCATGTCCAGCGGCCAGAAGCGCTTGATCACGACCTGCTCGACGATGCCCATGGTCGACTGCGTGATCATGTACAGCGAAAGTCCGGCCGCGTAGCTGTAGAGGAAGAAGCCCATGAAGACCGGCATGATCATCATCATCTTCTGCATCTTCAGCGCCTGCTCGTCGGTCGGCTTGGGCATCAACCTTTGTTGAAGCACCCAAAGCACGACCATCAGGATCGGCAGCAGGTTGAAGTACTCGATGGTGTGGATCAGCGGCAGGTGCGTGTCGAAATTGATCCGCGCGAGCTGGTCCGGCTTGGCCAGGTCATGGATCCACAGCGCAAACGGCGCCTGACGCAGATCGTGGCTCGCCCGCAGCGCGGCGAAGAGCGCGAAGAACACCGGGATCTGCAGGAACATCGGCAGGCAGCCGCCGAGCGGCGGGAAGGCGCCTTCCTTCTGCATCAAGAGCGTCTGCTCCTGGCGCAGCCGGGCCGGATCCTTCTCGTACTTCTTCTTCAGCGCCTCGATCTGCGGCTGGACCCGCTTCATCTTGGCCTGGTAGCGCGACATCGCCGTCTGCGAGCGACGGTTGATCGGGAAGAGCACCAGGCGCACCGACAGCGTGAGCAGGATGATCGCCACGCCCCAGTTGCCGACGATGCCGTGGAAGAAGTTGAGCACCCACAACAGGAAGTGCGCGATCTTCGCGAACATCCCCAGGTCGCTGACCAGCAGCTTCGCGTGGTCCGGGCTGGACTTCGCGAGGGCGTCGGGATCCTTCGGCCCAGCGTAGACCACGTACTTCCACGAGGCGGATTGACCCTGGGGCGGCACCTGCAGCTCGAGCGTCAGATCGGCCGCGACGAAACGCCAGGCCTTGAGCGCCAGATCCGGATGAAGCGCCGCGTAGGGCTCGTCGCGGACCAGGTGCCAGGAAGCGCCTTTCATCGTAGGCGTGCTGCGCAGATCGCCGCGCGCGAGCACGGCGAAGTATTTGTTGTGCACGCCCGCGAAGGAGATCGTTCCGCCTTCGGGCAGCGAGAAGGCGCCGGTGCGCGCGCTGCCCGAATCGTCGCGAGCCTTGACCTCGAGCTCGGGCAGCTCGCGCGATTCGGCCGCGCCCGGCTGGCGGCCCGCGGCGACGGCCTGGGGCTCGATGTAGAACTTGTCGCCCGACTCGAGCGGCACGACCTCGGCGGGCGTGAACAGGAACCTCGCGGCGCCAGCGGTGCCCGCCTCGTTGGTCAAGGTCAGCTCGACATCGATGTCGTAGCTGTCGGGCCGGAAGCTGATCTTCTTCTTGAAGCCGACGCCAGCCCCCGGCTGCAGCTCGAACTCGACTCCGGTCGGAGCCTCCGCGGGGCCGATCGCCTGCATGGTCCACAGGGCCTGGTCGAGCGGGCTGCCGCGCTCGAGCGCCGTGGCCTGACCATTGGCGCGCCAGCTCATCGAGCCGGTCCACTTGCCTTCCTGCGGCACCGAATCGACCAGGTGCGTCCAGTGCTCGATCAGGCGCCGCTCGCTCTCGTCGAGATTCGGCAGGTCGTAGGAATCGCCCAGGCGCAATTCGAGCAGGCGCGCGCCGACGTTCGTGAACTTCGCGTAGTAGCTGCCGGGCTTGCCCGGAGTTCCGATGTGCAGCTCGAGGGTGCGCGCTTCGCTGTCGCCGACGACCAGCCCCAAGGCCGGCGTCGAAGGAGCTTGCGCCAGGTCGCGGGGCGTCGTGTCGCCCGCCCCGGCCACGGGCTGAGTGATCGGAGCCGTGGATTGCGGCGCGACCTGCTGGCGCGCGACGGGCTTCGGCGGGAACAGGCTGTACCAGCCCACCAGCACGATGACGGAGAGCAAGAGCGCAAGCGACAGGCGTTTGTCCACGGCGGTGCGAGCTTCCTGAACGGGACCTACTGGCCTTTTTCGAGACGGTCGGCCAGATAGGCCGGCAATTCACCCACGGCGCGGATGTCCGCTTGCGCGCGAGCGACGTCGTATTCCAAGCGGACGAAGCTCACGTTCGCGCCGTCGTACACGGCGTACGAGAGCCGCGGGTCGCCGTCGCGCGGCTGTCCCACGGAACCGACGTTGACCAGGGCCCGATTCTCAGGCGTCGCGGCCAGGGCGTAGGGTCCTTCGGTCTGCTTGGGGCGATAGAAGCGTCCATCCTCGTAGAAAATCGCCGGCACGTGGCTGTGGCCGACGAAGCAGGCGAAGGCCGATTGCGCATCGAAGGGACGCATGCGCGCGAACACGGCTTTCATCTTGGCGGCGTCGCGGCTGTCGCGCGGCAGCATGTACTCGCGCACGGGATCGCGCGGACTTCCGTGCACGTACATCGCGCCCGGCTCGACGAACAGGGGCTCGAGCTTGGCGAGGAACTCCCAGTACTGGTCGGCGCGCTCCGGGTCGACGCCCTGCGAAAGCGCGCCGCGGGTCCACTCGATCGCCGCGCGGGCGTTCGGGTTGAAGTCCTCGGCCGAGTGGAGCAGCGCGTGCTCGTGGTTTCCCTGGAGGCAGAAGCCGGCCAGCAGCCCCTTGCTCTCGGGAGAGGAGGGGTCGATCAGGCCCATGACCAGCTCCAGGCATTCGCGCGGCTTGGCGCCGTAGCCCACCACGTCGCCCAGGCAGACGAAGCGCTCGACCCCACGCGCGCGCGCGTCGGCCACCGCAACCTCCAGCGCCGGCCAGTTGCCGTGCAGGTCGGAGATCAATGCGGTCTTGGGATAGGTCACGGTGGGTGGGGAGCTGAAACATCGCGCGCCGACCACACGAGCGGACGGCGCGGGGCGGAGAGTATCCTGGTCGCGAGCTGACTCGGCAAGCAGTCCTTGGTTCCTTCGCCGCAGTAGTCTCTCCCCGCATGAGGAACATCGTCCTGGCCTTGTCGATCGCCGCGCTCTGCGCGTGCAACACCCCCGGGGATCCCATGGGGCCCGGACCCGCGCGTCCCTCCGCGCTCGCGCACGTCGACGGCGAGGCGGTTTCCATGGATGGCTACCGCACCTGGCTGGCCGACGTGTACGGCAAGCAAGCTCGCGACGAGTACGTCGGCCTGTGGCTCCTGGAGCGCGAGGCGAAGAAGCGCGGCCTCTCGGTCAGCGAGCAGGAGATCGACTCCGCGCTCCAGACCCTCTGGGACGGCTGGATCAAGGATCGATTGAAGGGCGAGACGGCGGCTCTCGACGTCGAGCTCCAACGGCAGGGCCACGACCGCGAGAGCTATCGCCGCTGGTTCCACTGGCAGAAGCGGCGCGAGCTGCTAGCCACGCGCGTCGTGCATCTCGAGCGGACCATCGGCGAGGAGAGCGTGCAGCGCAGCTTCGAGCAGCGCTACGGCCCCAAGGGAGTGCGCACCCAGGTGCGCGTGCTCGTGCTCACCCGCGCGCGATTGACGCAGGAGCTGGCGCGCGATTCCGGCGGCCGCGCGCTGACCGCGGGCGAGCTCGACGAGCGCCTGATGGAAAAGGCCCTGGCCCTGCGCGCTCGCGTGCTGGCGGGCGAGAGCTTCGAGAGCGTGGTGCGCGCCGAGAGCAACGACCCGGCCGTGCGCAAGGACTTCGGCGTGTACCGCGACGAGCAATGGCGTCTGCGCGGGGCGGCGCTGGTGCGCGCGGTGGAGCAGGCCGAGCCCCACGTGGTGCAGCCGCCGGTCAAGAATTCCAGCGGCGTCGACCTGTTCGAGGTGCTCGCGCGCGAGACGACGCGGCTCCAGGACGTGCGCGAAAAACTGGTCGCCGAGCTCGCGGCCGAGCCGGCTTCGCTGGAAGAGATCACCGCGCTCGATCGGCGCTTGCGAGAGGCGAGTCGGATCGAGTTTCCTTGATCGGCGCGCCGTGCCCGTCGACCGCGGGGGTCGCGCGCACGGCGAGCAGGAACGCGATCGCGCTGGCGGCGATGCCGAGGGTCCGCGCGAGCGCGCCCTCGAAGCAGGCCACGGCCAGGATCGCGGGCAGACCGGCGAGCACCAGGGTCAGCGCCACCGCGAGCGGGCGCAGGCCGCGCGCTTCGAGGCGGTGCGCAAGGTGGGTGCGATCGCCGAGCCACCAGGCGCGGGCCTGGCTGCGGCGCACGAGCGCGACGCGCACGAGATCGAGGGCAGGCACGACGAAGGCGCCCCAGGCCCGCGGCTCGCAGCACAGCATCAGCGCGATCAGGTGACTGCCGCTGTCGCCGAGCAGCACGCGGGCCGGACCGCGCCAGCGCAGATTGAAAACCAAGACGGCCAGGAGGATCGCGCTCCACACCGGCCGCGCGGGCGCGAGCGCGGCGGCGGCGGTCGCGAGCAACACGCCGTCCGCGTTGTCGAAGGTGTTCGCGAGATTCTGGGCCGCGAGAGCAGCGGCGAAGGCGAGGGCCGGCAGCCAGGCGAGGGGCGTGTCGTTTCCCAAGGCGAAGGCCAGGGCGGGCAACATCTGCAGCGCTGATTTGCTGCGCGCAGACAGGCCGCTGCGCGCTGTGTCGTCCGCAAGCCCGATCGCCAGGGCCGTGAACATCGCCACGCCGGGCCAGGGCGCGGACAGGGCGGAAGAAAGCTGCGCGCTCGGGCTGGAAGCGAGCCAGGCGGCCAGGGCCAGTCCGATTCCGAGCGCGAGGCCTCCGACCAGGACCAGACGCCTTCCGCTCGGAGCGCGGTGCAATCCCGCCCCTCCCCCTTCGTCGAGCAGCCCCAGCGGCGAGGCGAAGCGCGCGAGGATCACCACGCTCGCGGCGGCAGCGAAAGCGGGAGCCAGGAACTCGAGGGCCGTGACCCGCGGGAACTCGAAACCTGGGTCGGGAGCGATCATCCTGGGGGCGCCGGAAGTCGCGTGCGCGTTCCATAGATGCCGCGCGACGCGATGTATTCCGCGACGCCCGCCGGCAGACTTTCCGACGGCACCCGGTCGCGGGCGAGGCTCTCGCGGATCTCGGTCGAGGAAATCTCCAGCGGCTCGCAGGCGATCAGGGCTCGCTCCATGCGCGCTGCTTGAGCCGGCGGCAGCTCGCGGCCCAGGCTGGCGATCAAGGGCTGCAATTCCTTCTCGCGCGCGACGACCACCGGCTCGGCCTGCTCGAGCACCAGGCCCACGTCCTTCCAACCCGCGAAGCCGCGCAGGTTGTCGCTGCCGAGCAGCAGGAAGAGCCGCGCTTCGTGGTGCAAGCCATAGCGCCCGCGCAGCTCGCGCAGCGTGTCGATGGTGTAGGAGGGACCGGCGCGCTCGAGCTCGAGAGCGTCGATGGTCCAATCGGGATGGCCGCGCAGCGCGATCTCGAGCATCGCGATCCGATCCGGCCCGCTGGCCAGGACCTGGTCGGGCTTGTGCGGCGGGACCCGCGCGGGCACGAAGACGACGCGCTCCAGAGCCTGGGCGGCCTGGGCCATGGAGGCCACGTAGAGGTGCCCCAGGTGCACGGGATCGAAGGAGCCCCCGAAGATCCCGATCCGACGCAGATCCCGCCAGGAACCCGCTCCATCCCCGCGCAGCTCCCTGCTCCCCGGGTTACCGGCCGAGGCGGGCGGATAGCTGCCTGTTGCGCCACCAGAGTCGGCGGCGGGTCGCTTCGATGGACGGTCCGGATCGTTCACGTTGACCCCCTCCTAACCGGCCTCTAGACTCTGGCGCAAGTTTCGCCCCCGCGAGGCACCCCAACGAGGCCACTGCGCCGCTCCCGCTCGAACCACCCCATGAAACTCCTCCCCGCTTCCATCGCCGGCCTCGCCCTCGCTGCCCTGACGCTCGGCGGCTGCATGACGCCGACCGCGGCCCAGTCCAACCACTGGCGCATCGAATCGATCGGCCCGCGCATCTCCTACCACTTCTTCGGCTACGACGGCACGAAGGACGGCAGCGGTTGGGACTACACGAAGAAAGAAGCGCACAGCGCCGGCAAGACCATCAAGCGCCGCATCCTGGGCTACAACCCGGACAATCCGCTGACCAGCGACCTGTAGAGAGACGCGCGCAGCCGGTCTTCGAGGGCTCATCGCGAAAGGTGAGCCCTGGCTTTTTCCAGGCAGGCGGGATCCTCCGGCCTGAGCCAGCAGATCTCGGGAAACTGGCGGAACCAGGTGCGCTGGCGCCGCGCGAATTGTCGCGTGCGCAGGTTGATCCGCGCTTCGCATTCCGCTCGGGCCATGCGGCCGTCGGCGAGCTCGAGGACTTCCGCGTAGCCCAGGGCCTGGATCGCCGTGCGCCCGAAGCCCCCGTGATCGCGCACGCGGCGGGCCTCGTCGACCCAGCCGGCATCGAGCAGGGCGCGGGTGCGCAGCGGGATGCGACGATCGAGCTCCGCCGTATCGATTTCCAGGGCGACGAGGTTGCGCGCACGGCCGGCCGAGCGACCGCCCGCGTCGCGCCACTCGCGCTGCCAGTCGGAAAGGGCGCGGCCTGACTGGGCATGGACCTCGAGGGCGCGCAGCACGCGCTTCTTGTCGTTGGGATGCAGGCGCAGGGCGCTCGGCGGGTCGACCGTCCCGAGCTCGGCGTGCAAGGCGGCTCCGCCTTCCTTGTCCCAGCGCCGGTCGAGGCCGGCGCGCAGCTCTGGATCGACCTCGGGGCCCTGGAACAGGCCGTGGGTCAAGGCCTTCAGGTACAGAGCGGTGCCTCCGACGAACAGGGGCGAGCTCCCGCGGGCGGCGAGGCTCAGGGTCAGGGCGCGCGCGTCCTCGGCATAGCGCGACACCGAGTAGGACTCGCTGGGCTCGACCAGGTCGATCAGATGGTGCGCCACACGCGCGCGTGTCGTGCGGTCGGGCTTGGCCGTGCCGATGTCCATGCCGCGGTAGACCAGCATCGAGTCCAGGCTGGCGATCTCCGCTCCGATCGCCAGGGCCAGCTCGGGGGCGAAGGCGCTCTTGCCCGAGGCGGTCGGGCCGACCAGGAGGCGCAGCGGAGCTTCGTCGAGGGCCATGGGCCCTGCAGGATAGGCGATCCGCGCCCCGATCGAGACCCGTCAGTCGATGCTTGTAAGCCTGCTGCTGCCGCGAGGCGATTCTGTCGACGAAGCCGGGACTCCCGAACTAGTCTGCACGCCATGATCCTCCGCGTTCTCGTCGCGCTCGCCGCTCTGCAGGCCCCCTTCCTCGCCACTCCCGTTCTTCCGCTGGCGCGGAGTGCCGCGAAGTTCCAGACCGCGCCGCCCCAATGGCCCGCGGACACTTCGAAGGAAGCCCAGGACTCCTGGACGGCCCTGCTCGCCGCGCTCCGACCGAAGGGCTCGGTCGCGGCCGCGCCGATCCACGCCTTCGACCTGTCGATCAAGTCGCGCGTCCTGTCCATCGAGAACGGCTCGCGCCAGCAGCACGACGTCATGATGCGCTTCCAGTACCTCGAGCCCCGGTTCGTGCGCCGGACCTTCCTCGAGAGTCACGTCGAATCGATGCGCGGTCCCGATGGCGATTGGCTGTGGGATCCGGCGAAGAACGACCTCGTCCAACTGTCGGGTCAGGAATTCGCGCAGGACCGGCGCGAGCTGTCGCAGACCGTGTCGATCGCGCGCAATTATCTCGCGCTCGCCGAGCCGGAGCGGCTGCGCATCGTGAAGCTCGAGCGTCTGCGCGCCCCGCCGAAAGGCTTGCCGGCGCTCGACCCGAAGGACATCACCACGCCGAAGGACTCCGCGCTCACCCTCGCGGCCAGCCTGGAGTGGATCTCGGTCCTCAGTCCGGATTTCCAGGTCGTCGAAACCGTCAAGTCCGAGCAGCCTCCCGTGTTCCGTGCGCAGCTCGGCCTCGATCCGAAATCGCACCTGCCGAAGCTCGCGATGATCTTCCAGGAAGAGGCCGGTGCGCTGGTGCTCGAGAGCGGCGTGCTCGTCGACTTCACGAACGTCGCGTACAAGAACATCGACGAGCACCTGGTGCCGAGTTTCTTCCGCGTGCACGATCCGCTCCTGCCCTCCTCGCCCTTCGTGTTCCAGCGCGAAGCGCGAGTCTCGGTCGCCGTGCTCGCGGGAAGCACGCTGCGTCCCGTGCTCACGCCCGACGATTTCAAGCCGCCGAAACCGAAGAGATAGGCCCGCGCGCCGCTCAGCGGCGGTGGAAAGCCTTCTCGAGATCCGCGAGGGTGAAGCGCACGCGCGTCGGCCTTGCGTGGACGCAGGTCTGATCGCTCTCGATCCCCGACCCTAGAGCGAGCAGGGCGCGCATCTCCGCTTCGCTGAGCGAGTCCCCCG
>Ga0193706_1000807_pt1 | contig 15728 bp, 36 predicted proteins | sample U3c1metaG_FD_160130 | JGI IMG/M metagenome (GOLD analysis project Ga0193706, IMG submission 160130) | Soil microbial communities from a riparian zone of the East river system, Colorado, United States - U3c1 | ecosystem: Environmental > Terrestrial > Soil > Riparian zone | place: USA: East River... | reverse complement strand
GCACACCTCGTGAGCCTGGCGCGTTGTTCTTCCCATCCCCATCGCGAGTCCGTCGCCGGTAGCGCAGAAGCGCTGGACCACACCGTCCTTCTCGTGCGTTTTCACCCAGACGATTTCGCTCTTCGGCACGAACCCCCACGCGCGCATCACCCGGAGCGCTTCCTCTTGCATGGCGGCGACACGCCACAGGAACAGCAGCGCGTCGTCGGCGATCGGCGGGAGCGGGAATGCGCAGATCTCGTCGACGGACATAAGCCGGTAGTGCGATGCGGCGCCGCGCTTCGAGCCTGGCAACTTATCGCCAAACTTCCACGGCGCGTCTGCCGAGATGCATCTGTAGGGTCCGATCGGCATGGTCGCTCAGTTGAAGACGCTCTTGGAATGCGGAGTGCGCATCCACTGGTTCCACAAGCGCGCGAACATGAGAACGACGAGGCGCTCTCGAGGCTGGTCAACGATCGCGAGATTCAGCCGACAGAGCGGCATCGACTCTTGAAGAGCGAGCGTTGTCGCTACATACGCGACGGCGGTTTCCGACAGGGTCACGCGACTCTCCGCGGCGCAAATGTGCCGTCGGCGAGGCGCTCTCGCTCGCGGCGGTTCTTGGCCTGCTCGCTGCGCGTTGCCCACGTACAATTGCGCGGAGAGTAATCGCCGTCGTTGTCCTTTCGCTCAATCTGATGACAAGGCGTCGGACGCTTGCCCATGTCAGCGAAGAAGTTCTGAAACCCCGCCCACCGCCTGCACACCCTGATGCCTCGTTGGCCATAGTCCGGGTAGGACTTGTGGCGCGGGTTTTCACATCGTTGATGCATCGAGTGCCAAACTGTCCATTCGGCCGAAACGTGGTCCCTACGCGCCATACCGTGACGGAGTGTCAGCGTTCCCATCCGGTCACGACGGAGACAGCCGCAGGACTTCGACTCTCCGTTCGTTAGCGTGCGCACTCGCGGCGTAGCCGTCGCGCCGCATTCGCAGACACAATCCGCCACCTGGTTACGGCCGATGCGACGTAGAGCGAGCACCGTCCATCGGCCGTACCTGCTACCCAACGTTGGCAAGGGTTGCCTGGTTTTCATCGCCATTCTCCTCTTCGCCAACAACGCAGCCATCTTCGATGATGATGTGACCTGGTGCGCCACCCGGTCCCGTGACTCTCTCGATCCAACACTGCGCCCCGCTTTGCTCGGCGAACTCCGACAGCAGCGCGAGGCTCTTCTCGTCGAGCAGTGAGCCTTCCCTGATGAGCATGATCTTCGCCCGGGGATTCAGCGCGGCGCCGATCGCGACCGACAGGCGCAGCCGTTCGGCCTGGCTTGCCTGCGCGAGCGGCACCTCGTTGAACGTCGGGCCCGAGTCGTCGAAGCCGAGCCCCGCGATGGGGAACTTCGCCGCGGCGAGCCGTTCGGCCTTCTCCTTGTCGATCGACTCGATGGCCCCCGTGAGCTCCTCTGCCTCGTCGGCCCGTGCCTTGAGGTCCCGCTCGAGCCGCGTCTTATCCGCGTTCGATCGAACCTTGGCATTCGTCGCCTCGGCGGTGCGGACCTGCTCCTGGACGGCGTCGATCGGCTCGGGCTCCGACGGAAGCGCCAGGTCTCGCGTCTCGATGTCGGCAGCGAGCTCGGCTCGCTTGGTCTTCAGCTCCACGAGTTCGCGTTCGAGTCTGGCGATCTGCTCGTCGTGGAACGAGAGTTTCGCCCGGTCGCCGTCGATGACCGCCTTTAGCGTGTTGCGGCTACCGACCGCGTTGCGGTGGAGTTGGATCTTCTCCATGAGGGCCGCCACGTCGACGACCTGCTTCGGCGCGTCGGCGTGCCAGTCGGTGGAATCGACGAGCGCGTCGAGTCGCTTGACCTCGCGGTTCACGTCGGCGCGCTTCTCGTATACCTTCGCGCGCGCCGCCTCGAGGTCGGAGAAGTCGAGCCCGATCATCTTCTTCAGCAGCTCGTCTTGCTTCGGCGCATCCATTCGCGAGAAGGCGAACGGATCGAACGTCACCTTGGCCGTCAGGCTATCGAGAAGCTTTTGCGGACTGGCCTGCGGGATGCCTTCCTTGTTGCGCACGACGAGCTCGGTGCCTTTGGCCGTGAAGGTTCGCTCGACCACGATCTCGCCGAGGTCAGCGACGATGCGCGCCTTCCTGGCGCCGTGGCGGACCGGCTCTTGCGGGATCGTCTTGGCACCGCCAAGCGCCATCTCGATCGCGTCGAGCAGTGACGACTTTCCTTGGGCGTTCTGCCCGCCAATGAGGACGGTCGAACCGTTCGGTCGAATCGTGACGGCGCGTAGGCGTTTCACGTTCTCGGCGATGAGCTCGATGATTCGGAGTGGCTTCTGTTCGTTGGTCATTCGTCTACCTCTGGGAATTCGGCGTCGATGACGGCGCCGTGGATCACTTCGCCGTGCTCGTCGCGCCGCGGATATTCACTGCGGTAATTGGACAGCCGTACGAGCGCCTGCGTTGCGGACAGCCTGAATGCGTCCGTCACGGCGTCGAGCTCCTTCAGCTGCGCGGCGATATCGTCGGGCACGGCCCCGAGCGCGCGCATGACCGATTGATGGTCGGACCCGGTCAACTCTTTGATAGCTGCGATAAAGTCCTCCATCGTCGCCGGGCGCGGCTCGCTCCACTTGTCGCTGCCACGCTCTCGCGCTTGCACGCACAGTCGATGCGGCATCTCGAGCGGGTACTCGGGAACCGTGCTCATCGGCCGTCGTCATCGGGGCTGGCGGATGGCGCGTCGCCATCCACCGGCAGCTTGGCCTGGCCGGCGGCGGCCGACTCGGTAGCCTTGCCGTTCTTCTTGGCCTCGGCGGCTTGCTTCTTGTGCTTCTCGACGAGCTCGTCGACCTGGGCGTCGGTGCCGGCCTTCTGCTCGTTCGGCGGCTTCGTCTCCTCGGCGACCGACTCACCAACGGTGTCGAGTACGTCCCCGTCAGGGGTCGAGATCTTCGAACCCGTCAGGCGATCGTAAAGCTGCGCGAGGATCTTGCGCTTCGCCTTGCCGAGGATGGCGTCGGCACCCATGCCGCCATTGACACGCACAGGGATGCGCTGGTCCGATACGGAGCCGTCGGCGTTCTTGATCAGGTCGCGCCTGATCTCGCACCGCACGCCGTTGAGCCGATACGTCACGTGGTAGGGGACGAGTGCGCCCCCTCCGTTCTGACTCATGTTAGGAACCCCTGGCTGAAACGCCAGATCGGTGATGCCGGGGAACTCGGCTACCTTGCGGTCGAGCCCTTCCTTCGTGATGTAGCAGCTCGTCGCAATGATGTTGAACTCGTTGCCGACAGGCTGGAACCCGCGGATCATTGCCTCGATGAGGGCATCGCGCACGACGTCGATCGGGTAGCCGCCATCCCGGTCCTTGTCGGTCCTGAACCCGAGCCGCGAACCCTGCAGCGGCATGAACAGCTTCTTCATCACGTCGTCGGTGAGCGCTGCCCGCATGGCCTGGATGCCGCTCGCGACCACCATCGCCCGCTGCATCATCGGCATCTGCTGCACCATGTCGAACGAGCACGTCTCGAGCGCTTTCGTGATGTCGCTGGTAGCTTTCTCGATCGCGGTGTTGATGTTCGCCACCGTCGTATTTGAACTCATCGTTTTGCTCTCCTTCGTTGTCCGTAACGAATCTTCTGAATGTTCGGTAAGTCCTCTCGCGCGATGCTCTCCTCGAGCTTCGGTACGAGGCTGTCGTCATTGGCCGCTGGCAGCCGCGGGTGCTTGGGCGAGCCGGCAGGCGGCAGCTTCAGCGCCGTCATGACGCGGGCCTCGCTCGCCTCCACCTCGTACGCAGCCTTCGCCTGCGTCTGCCATCGCCAGCAGCCCTTTCCGCCGACTGGCTCCGGCAACACACCGTATGTGGCAGCGCCCATGGCGTGCTGCAGCAGCTGCTTGTAGTACGCGTGGCGCCGCGTCAGCGACGCTAGATCGGCGGCGATCGACTGGTACTTACGCGTCCAGTCGACAGCATCGTCCGGCAGCGCGACGACGGCGCCCGTCTCCCTCGGGTAGATCTTCCGGAGCGCGCGCGCCGCACGTTCGCTGCCATCGGGGAGCGGGGGGTGGCCCTTCCGGATGAGCTCCATGAATTCGCTCGCGCGCTCGACAATGATCCCGTGAAAGTCGGTGTTGGGCTTGATGGCGATCTGCACCGGGCGGCTGCCCTGCAGAAGCGCGAACACGATCGCGAGTGGCGCACCGGTGACGAGCAGCTGCGTCTGGACCTGGATCAGGACGCGCTTCGGCAGCTGTCCCGTCTCTTCATCCCACCCGCGCGGCAGTCGCGTCGTCTTGCCTTCGAGGTCGACCCAGATGCCGTCGCCGGTGTCGACCTCGGCGTCGAGCGTTGCGCCAACGAACGGGTACCGGCGCGAGCGGAGTAGCGCACCGCCCGCGCGGTAATTCCACCCGCGGTAGCGGGCAACGGCGCGCAGTATCGGCTGTTCAAGAATCTTCCCCCAAAATCGGGGGTCGTCGATCGCGAGCACTTCCTCTTGCACGGCCGTCAACTTGTCGAGGTACACGTCGAGCGCCGACCGGTGCTCGTCCTCGCCGAGAATGGCAGCGACGTCACTCGCGCTAAGGAGCCCTTTTCGCGCCGCGAGCCACGCGTCCCATTCGCCTTCCTCCGCGCGCACACCGAGCCATTCGGCGTCTTTGTAGAACGCCGTGACGTCTTCCGTGCGGATGGGCTTGTCGCTCATTGGTCGGCCGTGAGCTCGTCGTCGAAGTGCTTCGCGTCGAAGTAGTCGTCGTCGAACTCGCAGATCGCGCCGCACGGCCCCATCGCTTCGGGCGGGGACGTGCAGAACTCGTGGCAGACCCAGCGCGCATCTGGGTTCCTCATCTGCGCCCAGTAGTCGGCCTCGCTGAGGAAGACGGGCCCGTGCTCCGGGCAGATGATCCGCGCGTACTGCGGGTCACCGGGGCCGCCGCCACGCGCTGCCTGGGCGGCCTCCGTTTCCTCGGCAGCCTTCTCGCCGAGGAATGTCTTCAAGGCTTCGAGCGACGGCATGGCTTACGCCGCCTGCCCGGCGCGAGCACGCGCCTCCGCGGTTGCCAGCCACCTGGCCACGACCGCCTTATCGGCGCCCGTCACGCGGCCGCGCAGGCATCGCCTGATGACGGCGTCGACCGCGTCGGCTTCGGCCGCTACGGCTTCCTCGACCAGGCGGGCAACAATGTTACCGCCGCGTCGTCCCTTCCTCTGCTCTCCAACCATCTCGTCCACCCTTTCCGTTCGGTGTTTCCAAAGGAGCTGTCGACAGCCTCGCTCCGCGCGGGGTGGACGACGTCGCGCCACCACCGACAGCCCCATTGCAAATACCGAGCAGCGTTTCAGTTCGCCGCTAGATCCCTCCGTGCGTTCGCCAACAGGCGGTCGTAGGTTCGAAGTCGTTTCACGGAGCGCGGGTCGCCGGGGCGACAGCCGACGAAAGCGCGGAGAGCGCCGCGCGTTCCTCCGGTGCGGTGCGACAGGACCGTCAATGCGCTCGCGGCCAAGGAAACCGCCAACGTGTTGGACGCGCAGATCTCGGCGCGGCTGTATCCGGCCCACCAGTGCCGATGAATTTGCATCGCCGATATGGCGCGCCCACCGTCACCGGTGATCTTGCACGTTTCCACGTCGGCTCTCCACGAGCTCTCCGCATCCTGCGTGCTGACCAGGGCAACGGCCAATTCGAGTTCGCCGTCTGCCGCTTCCGAGATATCGGCCGCGTACCGATCCACTGTTTCCGTCGGCAGGTTGGGAGCGAGCGACACGATGGCCGCCGTGATGAGTTCAACAATGCCCATGGATGCTCCTTGGGTTAGGTTGGGCCCGCTTACGCCCGGGCCCGTGGCGCTCATGTTCCTGTTTCGACGTGTGGGTTGTTTTCACAACCAGCGCTCGCCAAGCGCGCGAGCTCACGACCAGTTGATTCGACTGCGCGGTCGCATCGTTCCCTCCTGAGTTCATCGCCGAAGCTCCACTTCGATCGCCGGCGCACCGATGACCATCGCGTTATTGGTGACGCAGTGGGTTACACCGACGACCTTCGCGCGCGTGCCCTGGTACGACTTGCACCAGTCGCCGACGCGCGGCGGAAACGCGAATACGTCGGGCCACTGCTCGGATGTGTTTGGCTCGGGCGTGCGGAACGTGCAGACGCCGCGGATCACGTCGCCTCCAGATGCGCGAACACTCTTGCGCTTGTCACGTCGTCCCAGCACGAATCGCAGAGCACCGGCATATTGTCGGCGCATCCCAAGCAGAAACCGACGAGACGTTCGCACCCGGGGCAGACCCATGTGCCGCCGCATTCGCGATCGCAGCCGGCGCCGTGTGTCGCGACCGCGAGACACGCAGCGCAGCTCTTGTCGGACGCGAGGTAGTCGCCGTGCGCGGCGCAGCGCGGATTGGGGTCGTGCCGCGCGCAGAAAGCGCCATCCGCAGTGGCGCGCATGTAGTCGCAGTCCGCGCACTCGGCGGACGTCTTGGCGTGTTCGAAGGGCAGCAGCATCACGCCCACCACTCCGGCTTTGCGGCTACGCGCACCGATTTGATGTTGTCGAGTTCGACGAGGTACGTGACGATGCGCGCGGCTTCGGCCGCCGAGTAGGGGCCCAGCATCGTCTCCGGGACGTTGCCCCTGTCGCGCCGCGAATAGCAGACCACGTGCGCGTACCCTTCGTTGGCGGCCTCGCCAGAGCACGACGGGCAGTGCGCGCGACCATCGGCATCAACGGCCCAGAAAATTGCGATCATCGGATCTTCGTGGAACCCGCAGAGCGAGCAGACGCCAAGCGGCGGGAGCGGCGGTGCGTCCACGGCATCGAAGAACGTGGCGGCGCTCACAGGGCCTCCAATTCGAACCGCGGCGGGTCCTCGTCATCGGCCGGCTCGCGCATAAACAGCTGCGCCGCCTTCTCTTCAACGGACAGCAGCACTTCGCGGCGCGTCATGCCGGTGCGCTCCGACAGCTCGTCCACGTCCATGTCTTCCGGGCGCGACCACAAGCTGGCCCGGCCGTCCTCGTCGATGTCGGCCGCGACCGGAAGCGCGGCATCGTTGATGCCGTACAGCATAACGAACGCGACGCGGCTCACGACCGACCATCCAATTCTCGGAGCTCGACCGCGTCTCGCGCGTGCTCTTCGAGCCGAGCAATTTCCGCGTGGCAGAACTCGATGCGCTTCGGCGCCGTCGCGACGGCCGACTGCTCGAATTGCCGGATGGCGGCGCGGTACTCCTGGATGGCTTCCGGGTAGCGTCTGTCCTCCGCGAACTTGGCGGCCGCGAGGAAGTGGTCGTACGCGAGGTCGTACCGCGTACGGAACTTGCGGAGATCCTGGCGGCTCATGACTCTCTCCGCACGTCCACGCGTTCGCCCGCCATGCGACACGTCGTCTGCTGACCGGGCGCAAGGTTGACGATCTCGACCACGTGCTCCGGCTCGAGCTCCGGCATGCAGGCGTCGAGGAAGTCGCCCAGCGGCCGGGTGTACGTCGGCGCGTACGCGTCTTCGACGTACGTCCACGTGATGAGGTTCATGACACCACCGTGGGAGCGGGCTCGTTGGCCTCCGCGATCCTGCGCGCTTCCGCGAGTGCGTCGCGACTCGTGCCAGTTGTCCAAACCGAGACGTTCTTGTCGTTCTGGCGCCATGTCGCCTCCCACCCGCCCGACTGCGGCGACAGTTGCACCCAGTAGAGCGAGAAGCCGATGCGCATCTCCGCGGTCGTCATGTCGCCTCCGAGATGGCGACCGGGAACTCCGAGTCGTAGGCGGTCCACGCGATCGTCCGGTCGCCCACATTCACGAGCAGGCAGAAAATGCCTCCGAGTTCCTGCACGCCGACGAACGGCAGCGTCGTTGGCGCGCAGAGACCGAACGCCTTGGCCGGCTGGTGAACGTGGAGAATCACGACGCCCTCCGAACCGGCTGCGCGAGCTCGGCGGCGAGCTGGCGCGCGTCGGACAGCGTCGCGGCAGCGCGCGTCGTGTCGCCGACTACGGCGGCCAACTTGGCATTGGCGGCGCGAAGTTGAGTGGTCGAGTCGTACAGGCGGACGTTCTTCGTGGACATGTGGTTCCCCCGGAGTCGGTTGGCGGTGCGGTGTTCGTTACGAGAGGCGTTGATCTCATCGGCCAGCTCGATCGCGAGCGCGTAGAGCACGGCGAGAAGGAGCGCCGCGGCGTCGATCAGGAGCGCGACGAGACGGGCGGAGAGCTCGCGGGACGTCATGCGGACCTCCGCGCAGCAGCGCGAGCCCGCACCGCCTCGACGACCTGTGCCCAGGTCTCGGTCGACGGGGCGCGTACACCCGCGGCCGCAGCGAAGCGGGCGCGGTCAGCGGCCGAGAAGGTCTCAAGCGTCTCGGCCACGGCTTCGCGCTCGCGCGGCGTCGAACCCGCCGGGCACAGGGCCACGATGGCGGCGACCTTGCGGGCGCGCGCGGCGTACTCGAAAACGCTCATGGCGTCACCTGGCACACGCTCGTAACCGCCTCTTCGGCGGTGTCCCCGTTGCCGACGTATGTGCCGACGCGCGCTCGCCAGGTAAGCGAGACGCACCGGCCAGAGACGACGATGACGATCGGGTGGCAGTCGAAGTCGCCAGGCAGCGCATACGCGTGGCCGTGGCGGGAGCAGCGATCGAGCGCTTCGTTAATCAGTTCCGGGGTCAACATCCTGATTCAGAATACTGAATCGTCAGGACCGAACTGTCAATTCATTTTCATGAATTTGGCGAACAAAAGTTATAAGTGCGCGTAACCGCGGGCCGTATTCGGGCCTATTTTAGGCTTCGCGTGCTCGTGAAACCGAGGGTCCAGCGCCCGGTCTTTGAGCTTCGTGGTGCGCCATGTAGATCCTGCGAAGGCAGTCGAGCGGAGCGTAACGTTGCACGGCCGGGAGCTCTTCGCTGACGACTCTCATCGCGACAATTCGGGGCAGCACCAGCTCGTCCGTGACCAGGGAAGCGGCAGCTTCGCTCTGATCTGGATGTCCGCTTCGGCGGAGCAAGTACTTGCCGAGCAGTCGGTACGTAACCAGACCAGCGTCTCGCCATGAGCGCAACGTCGGGCAAAAAATAGTTCCGCCAACGATCTCGCCCTCGCCTTCGGTCTCCTCGACCAACAGACCAAGTCGTTCGGCGATCAGGGTCGGGTCGGAACAGTAGTTGAGCCAGCAGTCGTCGTACGCTTTCATCGCGATGCGCGCTAGAAGCCTCGAGTCGATGCGTACGATTCCACTAGCTCTGCCACGCAGCCCCAGAATGCTCATGCCGCCCTCCGTGCCCACTCCCCCGGACTAAGCACGTTACGCTGGCACAACGCCTCGGCCAAGAGGTCTTTACGGAGTATCGCGCTTTTTTCTTTTGGGCGCTGGCGGCTTGCCAGTTTCTTCTGTTGGCGTGCTCTCTTGCGTGGTCGCGATCGCGGACTGTGGCAGCTCGTTCGTGGTCGGCGCGCGCTTTGCCCCCTCGTGCTCAGGGAGAAAGGCTTGCCGGATATGCCGCGCCTCGTTGAACCAATGCGCGTAGAGCGGCGTCCAGCGATCATCGGTTCGCGGATGCTCGGCCAAAAACTGCCGCACGAGCGGCACGAGCGATTCGACATCGAACGGATCGGGGCGCTCCGACTTCGTTGGCAATCGGCCGAAGCCGATCAGAGGCCCGGCCAGATTTTGCAAACTCTCGGTCCGTAGGAAGTCGTCCCGCACCTTGTCCCACCCGACCCATTCTTGTGGGCACGGCATGCCAAGTCCTTCCGGGTCTCGCTGCTTTTCCAAGATCAATCTCTGGATAGCCCACTCGGGGTCAGGGTCGTCTTCGGGGCGCAGATTCGCATAAATGGTGTTCGCCCAAACGCGCACTCGCTCTTCCGGGTTGCCGAGTCGCACGAAGGCAGCCTCCGCCCGCGCCCGATTTGGGCATCTCAAGGCGAGGGCGCCCATGCGTGACCTTTCTGGTGCCTCGTACCACGCGTAGGCGTCACAGAGTAAGTTGAGAAACGTCCGTCCGATCGCTACAGCTATTTTTTCTAGCGAATCTAGGTCGAGCCCGCCCCCGGTTTTTTTCACTTCCGTGATGGCCGCTGGGCTGATGTCCGCCGCCTCGGCGAGCTCCTTTTGGTTCCCGCCTTCCGCGACCCACTGCTTCATCAGCTCGTTCCGCACGTAGTCGTTCAGGATCGCTTTCGTGGCGATGGCCGGAGTTTTCTTCGTCACGCAAACAAGCGTAACCGTTCTCGAATATCTTTTCATTAAATTGAATCGCCGGCGCCCCTGTTGCTTTTTTTGCGATTCAGATTCATTATTCTGAATCGCAATGGCAAAGCGTCGCTGGGGCGGAGACCTTCTGAAGCAGTTTCTGGAGCGCAACAACGTGCTCCCGGCCGATGCGGCGAAGATGCTCCGCGTGTCGCCGGCGTCGGTGCACTACTGGCTGACCGCCGGCAAGGCGCCGAAGGCTGGTAAGCGCCTCCGCATCGAGAAGTGGACACGCGGAGAGGTGCCAGCTGAATCATGGGCCAACGCCGACGAGCTCGCCGACGCTTCGGATTTCGACCCCCTCCCGAAGGCGTCGGAGGGCTGACCCGATGCGCTTCCTCCTCGGCGTCGCTACCGGCGTAGTCGTTTCGCTGCTCGCTCGAGTGCTGCGGCGAGAGTCGACGCCAAGTCGACGCGGGGGGATCGACGATCGAGTTCGCCATCGCCCGCCGGTTGCGCCGAGCGAAGTTTGGCCGCCGGCGCCGGTGCCTGGTGTTCGAGCGCCCGAGGCGCCGGCTGACCAACGTGGTCGTCGGTTGCGCGAATTGCAAGACGTGATCGAGGGTCGTGAAGAGTCACTCCGTGTCGCTCGGGATGCCAATCGTCCGGGCCAATCGACCAATGACCCCGAGGGAAGGCGGCGCGGATGAAGTCCAAGACTTCCAACACGACTTCCTGCGTGACCTCGCCCTTTCCTGGGCCGCCGGCATCGGCGGTCACCGCCTGTGTAAACACCATCACGAACGCGTACATCGTCTCGAGTTCGAAGGCCGAGAACGCCTGCGTGTTTTCCAGCCGGATTCGTCGCATGGGCGGCAGTGTCGCGCGGCCCGCCGGTTTCGCCAACCAGGAAGGCGGACGCTAGATGCGCTCCTCGTCCCCACCGTCGCTCCGCACGCACGACACCGCGCGCCCGCGCAGCGCAGCACGTCTTCGCGCGGCGCCCATGCTGCCGCCGCCGCCGCTCTCCGTAGTAGAGCGCCACGCCATCGACGGGCTCCCGTGCCAAGCGTCGGCCTGCGAGGCGGTCGCCGCCGTGACGGCGCGCGTGCCCGCGTACGGAATGTCGGTAGTCGTCATGTTGTGCCGCGCGTGCGCGAAGAAACTGCCGGGCAGCATCCGGCCCGTGCCGATCGCGCAAGGGGGGCGTTGAGCCATGGGCCGAGAGATCCGCCTGATCCCCCGATCGCCTTTGCATGGTGAGCAATCTGCATCCGCTGTGGACAACCGGCAAGAACTGAACGGCAGCGCACGTGACGACGAGCAGCTGAACGTTCAGCCCGACCACGCGTACCTGAAGCTCGAAGACCGCCCGACGCTGCGCGCGATCGCCATCGACTCGGAGCCGAGACTCGAGGCTGGCGCGATTGTGTTCGATTCGGGTAAGTGGGCAGCTTTTCCGATGGGCGGCGAGCAGCTCGGTCCGTTCGATTCGGTAGACGACGCGCAGATGGCCCTTCGCGAGCACCGCGTCGTCGAGGGCGTGATTCTCGTGCTGGCGTGGCTGCTGTCGCTCGTGCGGGCGCCGGCCAATCCAGGCCAAGGAGGCGCGTGATGGGATTCAAGGCGGGCGATTGGGTCGTTGCAACGAAGAACTTAGGAGCCGCATGCCCGGCCGGCAAATTCATCGAAGTAATGACCGTCACCGCCGGCGGCTGGACGACGGTGAGGCTCGGTGGCGTTGGCATCGACAGCCTGCTCTACGGGGCCGAGCCGTCGGAAGTGGCCAGGCAGTTCGCCCCCCTTAGCTTCCCGATCCCGGCCGACCTGGACCCGTGGCGCGAGAGCGAGCCGAACCGGAATGGGCGCCAGGACTGCTGCGACGCGCGCCGCCACGGGTTTGTCTGTACGCGTGCAGTTGGCCACGTGGGCAGTCACGTCGCGCGCGACGCAGAGATCGACGGCAACGTCTACGATCGCTGGCCGCAAGAGGCGTCGCGCGCCGAGAAGCGCGAGCTCCCAGGACGCGGGGCCATCGTCGCCGACGACCTCGGCAACTGGGCACGCGTCTCCTATGTGACGTCAGACGGCGACTGGATTCGTACGCAGTACGTGAACGACGGCACGCCTTGGACAATTTCACGACACGCGTGGCAGGCCGGCGCGTTCAAGCTGGTGGAGCCGGCGCCCGAAAGGCTGGCGGCGGAAGGTCCGTTCGCCAAAGCGGCACGCAAGGGGCTAGCGGCCGCTCGTGAGGCCGCTGAGAGCAAAGGCTTCCTGGCCGGCGACACCGCCACGCCCGCGCCCAAGTACGAGTTCACCGAAGCCTTCGTCCAGAAGCTAGCGCGCGCGCTCCACGACTACGACATGGAGCCGGTTGCGCTTCGGCTCGAAGACCGCTGCGACCCTCGCAACGACAAGGCGGCGGTGCTCGAGCGCATGTGGCGGGACCGAACGACGCCGGAGAAGAAGGCCGAGTACGCATGGGTCGCGGCCATCCTGCTGCGGCGCACGAAGGAGCTGCCGTGAACATCGTCCAAGCGACCGCGTCGCCCAACCCTGGCGATCTCATCTTTCAAACCGGAGCCGGCACGCCACCCGGTAGCCCTAGCCCTTTCCCTGTCCCGGACGGCTCGATCCGTTTCCGTCTGGCCGACGGCACCGAGGTGCTGCGCATCGATCCGGACGGCACTGTCCGCGTGCGCGGCAATATCGTCGACTCCGACAAGTCCGTCTACCAGGGCTTTCGCGCGTGGCTGCTGCATGCGCGGTACACGCCGCCAGCCGGGCCAGTGACGCCATGATGCGCGCGCTCCTGACGTCGTCGCAGCTCGCCCTCGTCGGCGTAGCGGGCACGCTGGCCGATGATGCCTACGGGCTCGTCTCCGCGTCCGCGATCGACGCCGCGGCGCCGGTCGTCGCCATCGCTGGTCTCGTCATCTTCCTCGTGCTCGGCGTCTTGGAATGGCGCGAGCTGCCGCGCGGAAGGAGACGGCTATGAAGCCGAGCGACGTCCTTCGGAAGGCGACCGAGAAGATCGCGACGCCGGACAAGTGGACGCGCGGCACGTTCGCGCGGACCGCGAACGGCCTAGCTTGCTCAAGCTGCGACGACGCCGCGCACGCATTCTGCCTACTCGGTGCGATCATATCGGCTTCGCCCCTGTGCAACACGGAACCATCTCAGCAGTACGTCTTCCGCGTCATCTCCGACGACGATATTACGCATTGGAATGACGCTACCGGCCGCACTCACATCGAAGTCCTCGCCGCTCTGACGAAGGCCGCTGATCTCGCTGAAAGCGAGGGGCATTGAGACGCGCCGTCATCGTCGTCTGCTGCCTCTTCCTCGCGTGCGACCGCGCCGACGAGCTCCTGGCGGCCGCCGTGTTGGAAGCGCTCGCCGATAAGCCGGTGAAGCCGGGCGAGCACGCCGCCGACTGCGCGAAAGGCGCCGATCGGATGGCTGCCCCGCACATCCAGATGCTAGTGCACTGCCGTCCCGTCGACGCGGGGAGGCCGAAGTGACGGTCGTCGCTGACCGCCAGGCCTACCAGGCCCTCTACGACGCGCTGCCGACGCGCTACGTGCAATGCCGGTGCGGTCGCGCACAGGACGGCCGCATCGGTCTCGCGGGTCTCCGGCGCGCCGGCTGGACGTTTGAGCTCGGCGTGTCGCGTCTTCGTTGGCGCTGCCCCGATTGCTCACCGGGAGGTGTCCGTTGATTCGCAACGCCCGATGGCGCTTTCTCCCGCGCTCGCGAGCCGTGCTTGGACCGGTGGTCTGGCAGTGCCTCTGCCGCTGGGACGCCGGTGCCGCCGCCGTGGTGCCGCGCGCGTCGGGCCGATGCGCCGAACTCTTGCGTCGTGCGGGGACCGCATGACCGACCGTAGCCTCACGGATCGGCAGGCTGCGGTCCTGACTTTCATGATCGCTCACTTCGAGCGTCATGGCTGCGCGCCAACGCGCCGGGAGCTCCGCATGAGCTTCGGCGTCACGTCAACGAACTCGATGACGGGAATCGTTTATGCGTTGGCCGACAAAGGGTTCGTGCGGCTTGGGGAGAACGCGACCTCACGCACCACGCTCGTGCTGCGGCTTGCGGACGGATCGCGCGTTGTGCCGCGCCTAGTTCGTCTCGATGTCTGCGGGGAGCCGACGTTATGACGGACCGCGACATCATCGCCGCGCTGGTCGAGTGCCAGGTCCTTTCCGACTGGGAGGCCGAGGCGTTCGCATCCATGCAGGAGTGGCTCGATGGTCACAAGGATCGCGGTCTGTCGCCGAAGCAGCGCGATGTCGCGAAGGCGGCCGCGATCGCGAAGGGCCTTTGGGTCGAGCCGTCGTGCAACCTGTTCAGCAGCGGCAAGGTCCCCATCGGCATCCCGCCGAAGAAGACGCGCGGCGAGGAGTTCGCCGCAACCGTACTGGCCACGCGGCCACTGTGCCCACCGGGGAGGCGCGTTTGAAGTCCGCGCCCGTTTCCTCCTCGCAGGTTCTCTCCGCGCTGCGCGATGGTCCGTTCAGCGGCCACGCGTTCGCGTTCCTCCGAGAGGTCTCGAATGGCACGGGCTGGAGCGGCATGAAGCAATACGCAGACGCGCTCGTCGTGTCGTGCTGGCCTTCGCGGGGTATCTGGATCGGCGGTGTCGAAATTAAAGTCTCGCGCTCCGATTGGCTTCGTGAGCTGAAGAAACCGGGGAAATCAGCTCCCATCCAGGCGTTCTGCCAGCATTGGTGGGTCGCGGCGCCACCCGGCATCGTCCAGCTCGACGAGCTGCCGAAGACGTGGGGGCTTTACGAGGTGACGGGGAAGAAGGCGAAGGTCGCGCGTCCGGCGCCGGAGCTCAAGCCAGTGCCGCTGACGCTGGAGTTCATCGCCAGCATCCTTCGCAACGTCGGCGTGAACCAAGACGCCACGCGTCTCGATGGTCGCGCGGAGGCGTACGAGGCTGCGCGTGCAGCGTACGACACGGCCGCAGTCGATAAGCTGCGGGAGGAATTGACGCTGGCGAAGCTTGAGCGGGCCAGGTTCGAGCATCAGCTCGAGAGCAAGACGGACGCCTACGAGGAGCTCGTCCACAACGCCAGAGCGTTTGAGCTCGAGGTCGGGCTCCCAGAGGGCCTGGTCACGTCGCGATCGCGCGAATGGCAACGACCTACGGCGGGCGCCCAGTTCAAGGCAGCGATGCTGCTCGCGGAGCGTCCGCCGGCTGTGCTGGCGAAGCACTTCCGCGACGTAGCCGACGCGCTCGACGGTGTCGCGAACGCAACGAAGGGGGCCGCGTGATGGTCGCCAAGAAAACGTGCACGAGGTGCGGCTCAAGCAAACCGTTGTCCGCGTTCGGGCAGCAACGCGGTGCGCCGCGGGCGGCGTGCAAACCATGCGAGGCCGACCGGACTCGCCTATACCGCGAGCGCGGCGGCGCCGTCGGGCGAGTCGCCGATGCCGGCGGCATGTCGCACCTGAAGATCGGCCGGCTCCTAGGCATTCCGAAGAGCACGGTGCAGGTTATCGAGCGGCG
>Ga0193706_1000806_pt1 | contig 15732 bp, 15 predicted proteins | sample U3c1metaG_FD_160130 | JGI IMG/M metagenome (GOLD analysis project Ga0193706, IMG submission 160130) | Soil microbial communities from a riparian zone of the East river system, Colorado, United States - U3c1 | ecosystem: Environmental > Terrestrial > Soil > Riparian zone | place: USA: East River... | reverse complement strand
AGCTCCGGCGAGTCCTACGGCTGCGTCAACCGCCGCTTCTTCGACTGCACCGACGGCGGCGCCGAGGGCCTGCGCGCCTTCGACCTCCGCGATATCTGATCGGACACGGTTTCGTGTAATAGCGACACGGTTTCGTGTAGTATCCGTCGTCATGTCTGAGACCGGTGGAGTCGCGGAGCTGGACCCTGAGCAGGAGCTGCCGGAGATTGCCGGCGGCGGTGGCGAGGCCAGCGAGGGCGGGCCGAAGTTCACGCTCGAGCTGAACCAGGACCAGAAGGACATCCGCGAGTGGGTCCACGGCTTTGCGGAGGGCGTCGTCAGGCCAGCCGCGGAGGAGTGGGACGAGCGCGAGGAAACGCCGTGGCCGGTGATCCAGGAGGCGGCCAACATCGGCCTCTACAGCTTCGAAGCGCTCGGCCAGTTCTGGGCCGACGAGACCGGGCTGACCCTGCCGATCGCCAACGAGGAGCTCTTCTGGGGCGACGCCGGCATCGGCATGGCGATCATGGGCACCTCGCTCGCCGTCGCCGCGATCTTCGGGCAGGGGACCCCGGAGCAGATGGGGGAGTGGATCCCTCAGTGCTTTGGCACGCCGGATGACGTCAAGCTCGGTGCCTTCTGCGCCTCGGAGCCGGATGCCGGCTCCGACGTCTCGGCGATCCGCACCACCGCCAAGTACGACGAGGCCAAGGACGAGTGGGTGATCAACGGCCAGAAGGCATGGGCGACCAACGGCGGCATCGCCAACGTCCACGTCGTGATCGCCTCGGTCGACCGGAAGCTCGGCTCGCGCGGTCACGCCGCTTTCGTGATTCCACCCGGCACCAAGGGCTGCGAGCAGGGCACCAAGGTCAAGAAGCACGGGCTGCGCGCCTCGCACACCGCCGACGTCCACCTCGACGACTGCCGCGTTCCCGGCGCCTGCCTGCTGGGCGGCAAAGAGAAGCTCGACGAGCGCCTGGCGCGGGTCCGCGAGGGCAAGAAAGCCAAATCCCAGGCGGCGATGCAGACCTTCGAGGCGAGCCGGCCCACGGTCGGCGCCCAGGCGCTCGGCATCGCCCGCGCCGCCTACGAGTACGCGCTCGAGTACGCCAAAGAGCGGGAACAGTTCGGCAGGAAGATCATCGAGAACCAGTCGATCGCCTTTGCCCTGGCCGACATGAAGCTGGAGATCGACGCCGCCCGCCTGCTGGTCTGGCGCGCAGCCTGGATGGGCCGCACCGGGCAGACCTTCGAGAACGCCGAGGGATCGATGTCGAAGCTAAAGGCCGGCGAGGTCGCCGTCTGGGCGACCGAGCGGGCGATCCAGATCCTCGGCGGCAACGGCTACACCCGCGAGTTCCCGGTCGAGCGGATGCACCGCGACTCGAAGATCTACACGATCTTCGAGGGCACCTCAGAGATCCAGCGCCTGGTGATCTCGCGCGCGATCTCCGGCGTCCACGTCAAATAGAGAATTTACGGCGGGAGAGCAAGGACCGGCTGATGCCGGTCCTTGTCGCCTGCCCTGATCCGGGGTTGCGGCAGTCCTTTGTGCCCCTATGCGTCACGAAGGACTGCCGCAAACGCTCAGCCGTGGCGGCGCTTGAGGCCTTCGCGGCGTAGGCGCTTGGCCAGCGTCACTTCTTTCTTGTCGGAGCCTTTCTTGTCCGGCCCGGGGGTCTCCAGGGTGGCGGGGAGGCCCTCGAAGCGGGGGTCGGAGAGGAAGGCGGCCAGGCCCTTTTTGCCCATCTCGCCTTTGCCGATGTTGGCGTGGCGGTCGCGGCAGGAGCCGAGCGGGGTGGCGGCGTCGTTGACATGAACGGCGCCGAGGCGGTCGATGCCGACCTTGGCGTCGGCTTCGTCGAGGACCTTGGCGAGGTGTGCTTCGTCGGTGATGTCGTATCCCTGCACGAACATGTGACAGGAGTCGAGGCAGAGGCCGAGGCGCTTGTCGCCACCGGCGCCGTCGATCAGCTCGGCGATCTGGTCAAAGTCGCGGGCCAGCAGGCCTTTGTGGCCGGCGGTCTGCTCGAGCAGGAGCCGGCAGGAGTCGGTGTCCTTGAGGGCGCTGGCGATCGTTTTGGCGGCGCGCTTGATCGAGGGCGCGAGCGGCTCATCTTTTTGTGAGCCGGGATGGAGGACGACCCCCGCGGCGCCGATCGCGTCGCCGATCCGCAGGGCGTGAGTGAGCGAGTCCTGTGACTTCTTACGCAGCTCTCTGTCCGTGCTGGCGCAGTTGATCAGGTAGACGGCGTGGATGATCACCGCTTCGACCTTGGAGGCGTCCATCGCCTCGCGAAAGGCGGCGAAGTCCTCCTCGCCGTATTTCGTCGGCCGCCACATGCGCGGGCTCTGGTTGAAGATCTGGATAGATTCGCAACCGCGCTCCTCGCCGCGCTCGATCGCGTTGACGAGGCCACCCGCGGTTGAAACGTGTGCTCCGACGAACATGACCAGCGATAACCCCCGATTGAGATTTGCCCCCTCGCCGACCGGTGCGCTGCACATCGGTGGAGCGAGGACGGCACTCTACAACTGGCTCGCGGCGCGCCATGAGGGTGGCGAACTGGTGCTGCGGATAGAGGACACCGACCGCGAGCGCTCGACCGCCGAGAACGTCGAGCAGATCCTCGACGCGCTGCGCTGGCTGCAGCTCGACTGGGACGAGGGGCCGATCTCCCAGGCCGAGCGGGCCGACAGCCACGCGGCGGCGCTGGCGCGGCTGCTGGAGTCCGGGGCGGCCTACCGCGACCCGGCGACGGCCAAGGACGTCGAGGCCTGGAAGGCCGAGCACGGCGCCGGCCGCGGCTACCGGGGCACCGCCACCGAGGAGCCCGGCGCCGCGATCCGCCTGCGCGTGCCCGACGCGGGGGAGACCGTGGTCGAGGACCTGATCCGCGGTCCCGTCGCCTTCCCCAACGCCAGCTACGACGATTTCGTCATCGCCCGCGCTGACGGCTCGGTCCTCTACAACTTCGCGGTCGCCGTCGACGACGCCGAGATGGGGATCAGCGACGTCGTCCGCGGCGACGACCACCTCTCCAACACGCCCAAGCAGCTGCTCGTCCTCGCCGCGCTCGGCCACGAGCCGCCGCGCTACTCCCACCTGCCGCTGCTGCACGGCCCCGACGGCAAGAAGCTCTCCAAGCGCCACGGCGCCGCCTCGGTGCAGGAGCTGCGCGAGGGCGGGTACCTGCCCGCGGCGGTGCGCAACTACCTGGCCCTGCTCGGCTGGGGGACGGACGACGACACGACGCTGATGTCGACGGCCGAGCTGGTCCGTCGCTTCCGGGTCGCCGACGTCGGCAAATCGGCAGCGATCTTCGACGAGAAGAAGCTGCGCTGGCTGAACGGCCGGTTCATGCGCGAGATGCCACTGGAGGAGTACACCGCCGCCGTCGCCGGGCGGCTCGGGCGCGAGCCCGACGAGCGACTCCGCGCCGCCTGCGAGATCGCCCAGGAGAAGGCGCAGACGCTGGACGAGGTCTGGCCGCTGATCCGCTTCCTCTTCGAGCCCCCCGTGGACGATCCCAAGGCCTGGGCAAAGGTGATGAAGGAGGACTCCGGCGCCCTGTTGGAGGCCGCCGCGGGCGCCCTGCGGGAGGTGGAGCCCTTCGCCCCGGAGGCGATCGAGGCGGGCCTGGCGCCGCTGCTCGAGCGCTTCGACGTCAAGCCGGGCAAGCTCTACCAGCCGATCCGCGTCGCGATCACCGGCAGCTCGGTCTCGCCGGGCATCTTCGAGTCGCTGGCGGCACTGGGGCGCGTGTCAACCCTGGAGAGGCTCGAAACCGCGGTGGAGCGGCTCTCAGCCACGAAAATGGACGAATGACTGGGTGGGAAACCCCTGCTGAGGGTACTTTCGGCTAAACCAAACGTCTTCACCTGCCGATGTGGAGGCCAATGGCGGTCACGACCTCCACTCCGACCAACGGCAAGCTTGCTGCGCAACAGGTCTCAGCCGAGACCAACGGCGGCGGCTCTCGCAACGCTGCCGCCCCGGGCAGCCGCCTCGCCGAAGCTTTCGAGGCGGTCGAGCGCTTCCCGGTCCTGATCGAGTCCCGCGAGCGGGTGATCGCCGCGGCGACCGCCGAGACGGCGCGGATCGGCGACCTGGTCGAAGCGGTCGAGTCCGACGTCGCCCTCTCGATCTCCGTGCTTCGCTTCGCCAACCGCAGCGGCGTCGTCGCCGGCGGCGTCGGCAGCATCCCCGAGGCCGTCGAGGTGCTCAAACCCTCGGGCGTGCTGGCGATCGCCGGCACCGCGCCCAGCTTCGACTTCTTCGAATCCAACGGCGGTTGGGAGCTGAAGCCGGAGCGCTTCCGCGTCCACGCCCTGGCCACCCAGCGCGCCGCCGACCAGATCGGCCGCGTCGTCGGCTGGGTCGAACGCGACGAGCTGGCCGTGGCAGCGCTGCTGCACGACGTCGGCCGCCTCGTCATCTCCCGCCTGCACCCGGGCTACAAGGTCTACTTCGACGCCGGCTCCCGGACCCCCGAGCAGCGCCTGCGCGACGAACGCGAGCAGCTCGGCATCGACCACACCCTGGTCGGCGGCGTGCTGGCCCGACGCTGGAACCTGCCGCAGCGGATCGCGATCGCGATCGAGCGCCACCACGCCGAAGACTCCGACGGCCTGGCGGCGATGGTCGCCACCGCCGACATGGTCGCCCACTACAGCCAGGGCGAGGCGGTTTCGCCGGAACGGCTGCGGACCAGCGCCGAGCGCTGCGGGCTCGGCCCCGACGGCCTGCGCGACCTCCTCTACGAGATGCCGATGGCCCGCCAGGAATCGCGCCGCGTCAGCGAGCCGTGCCCACTCTCGGCCCGCGAGCTCGACGTCCTGCGCCATCTCTCCGAGGGGATGGTCTACAAGCAGATCGCCGGCGAAATGCAGCTCTCGGTCTCGACCATCCGTACCCACCTGCACAACGTCTACGGCAAGATCGGCGCGGTCGATCGCGCTCAGGCCGTCCTCACCGCTCGAGACTGTGGCTGGATCTAGCGGCGGCGGCCGCCAGCCACTCCCGAGTGAGTGGCGCCGGCGTCTGGTCCTCAAAGTGCGTCGCCCCATCTGGGCCGAACGCAGCCCCGCCGGCACGCCCCCTCGGGCAGCGACTTCGTCAGCCGCAAAGTACTCCTAGTCGATCAAAGACTCGCGCAGGGCGATCGCCACTGCGTGAGTCCGGTTCCTGGCGCCGAGGCGGGCCAGGGCGGTCTTGATGTGAGTCTTGACGGTCTCTTCGCTGAGGTCGAGTTCGCGCGCCGCCACCGTCGTCGATTCGCCGTTGGCGAGCAGTTGCAGGATCTCGCGCTGGCGGTGGGTCAGCTTGCCGCGGCTGCCTTTCGGCGGCACGGCGGAGTCGACGAAGCTCTCCTGCGCCGCCGCGGCGTCGACCGCCTTGCGCAGCTCGACGGTGCTGGCGGTGCGCGCCACGTAGGCACTGGCACCGGCCTGGATCGCGACGTTGGCCATGTGCCGCTCCGGTCGCTCGCCGTGGGCGACGATGCCGATTCCCGGCGAGGAACGTCGCAGCATGCGGATCGCCTCCTGGCCGCTGATCGAGGCCTCGGCGCCGTTCTGGCGCCAGCGCATGTCGACGATCGTGACGTCGAAGTCGCCGATGTCACGAACGAGGTCGAGCGCCTCCTCGCGGCTGTTGGACTCGTGTACCTCGAAACCGTCTTCGAGCACCCCCCGGACTCCGAGCCGGACCAGCGGGTGATCGTCGATCACAAGGCAGTTAGGGCGCTCGCTCAGGACTGCTTCCGATCACTCGTTTGCGGGCTGGGCTCGTTGGCCGGTAACGACCCCGTCGATTCCGATCCTAGCCCAGGCCGGGAGGGTGCGGTAGAAAGGGCTCGTGATCTCGATCACCTCCAAGTCGCGCTATGCGGTCGTTGCCCTCGCCGAGCTGGCCCGCTCCGGCGATCGGCCGGTCCCGATCAAGGAGCTGGCCGAGCGCCGCGACATCCCCGAGCAGTTCCTCGAGCAGCTCTTCTCGACCCTGCGCCGAGCCGGCCTGCTGACCAGCCACCGGGGGATGCGCGGCGGCTACACGCTCTCCAAGCCCGCCGAAGAGATCACCGTCCTGGAGGTCGTCCAGGCGCTCGACGGCAAGATCGGCCAGGAGGCCGACGAGGCGGGCGGCATCTGGTCCGAGGGAGTGACGGCGCTGCGCAAGGTCTTCGGCCAGACGACGATCGCCGAAGTCGCGCGCCGCGAGGCCGAAGAGTCCGGCAGCGGCATGTACTTCATCTAGATCGGGCCGCATCGGGAGTGGGATTCCGCCGTAAGGTTTCAGGGTGGCCCAATCTGAGATCGCGCCTTCATCGGGGGCACTGGAGGAAGTTCTTCGCCTGACGGGCTCGGGGGCCACGATCCGGACTGTCATGCGTCTCGAGGGCGGCCAGCACGCGGATACGTGGAGGGTGGACACCGAGAATCCTCTGCAAAGCGTGGTCCTCCGCCAGTTTCCGATCGCCGACTCGGCAGGCGAGCACGAGCAGCGCGTACTGCTAGCTCTCGACGGGCTCGGGGGCTTGGCGCCGGTGCTTCTCGGCTGCGACTTGAACGGCCGGTGGTCGGAGCACCCGACTACCTTGATCAGCTGGCTTGACGGCAAAGCAGACATCACTCCGACTGATCCGGAACGGTGGGCGGAGGAGTTAGGTCGCGCGCTCGCGGTGGTCCATGCGGTGCCCAGCGAACGGCTGACGAGTTTGCCGAGCGTGTTCGATCGCAGCGGTGGGGGCCCGGATCGGCTCGAGGGCCCGCTGGCGCCCGCGGTTCGATCTCGCTGGGCAGGAGTCATCGACTCGGCGGAGGTGCTCACCCACTACGACTATTGGTCAGGCAACGTCGTCTGGCGCGATGGAAGGCTTACGGGGATCGTCGATTGGTCGGGCGCGTCACGTGGTCCCCGCGGCTTTGACCTGGGCTGGTGTCGTTTGGACGCCTTTCTCCTCTTCGATGAGCAGATTGCCGGTGTCCTGCTCGAGGCCTACGAGGCCACAGCCGGCCGAACCGCCGGCGACGTGGATCTCTGGGACAGCTGGGCCGCGGCGCGCTCGCACGCTGGGGTAGAAACCTGGGCCCCGAACTACGCACCCCTTGGACGGGCCGACCTCGGCGAAAGAGAGCTTCGAAGTCGTCACTCCCGTTGGACGGAACGTCTCTTGGAAAAAGAGTAGAGGCGATCCCTCGACGTCGACCTCGTGATGTACTTCCTCCGATGAGGATCGGAGCGGAGGCGTCTGGGGTCGTCGGCGGCACGCCGATGGTGCTGCTCGACCGCCTGGCCGACGGGCTGGCGGGGCAGGTCTGCGCCAAGCTCGAGTACTTCAATCCCGGTGGGTCCGTGAAGGACCGGATCGGGGTGGCGATGATCGACGCGGCCGAAGCGGCGGGGCTGGTCAAGCCGGGCCGCTCGGTGGTCGTCGAGCCGACCAGCGGCAACACCGGGATCGCCCTGGCGATGGTCTGCGCCGCGCGCGGCTACGAGCTGATCCTGACCCTGCCGGAGGGGATGAGCCGCGAGCGGGCGAAGCTGCTGCGCGCCTACGGGGCGGAGGTGCGGGAGACGCCGTCGTTGGGCGGGATGAACGAGGCGGTCGCCCTGGCCGAAGAGATCCGCGAGCAGCGCAAAGCCTTCATGCCGATGCAGTTCTCCAACCCCGCCAACGCCGAGGTCCACCGGCGCACCACGGCGGAGGAGATCTGGAGCGACACCGACGGGCAGATCGGCGCCTTCGTGGCCGGGGTCGGCACCGGGGGGACGATCACCGGGGTGGGGCGGATGCTGAGGGAACGGGCGCCCGAGGCGCTGGTGGTCGCCGTCGAGCCGGCCAGCTCGCCGGTGCTCTCCGGCGGCGCCCCCGGCCCGCACAAGATCCAGGGGATCGGCGCCGGCTTCGTGCCGGAGGTGCTCGATCGCTCGGTGATCGACGAGATCGTCTCGGTGAGCGACGAGGACGCGCTGGAGACGGCGCGGCTGGTCGCCCGCGAGGAGGGCGTCCTGGCCGGGATCTCGGCCGGCGCCAACATCAGCGCCGCGCTGGAGATCGCGGCGCGGCCGGCGCTGGCCGGCAAGAGGGTGGTGACGGTCGTCTGCGATTCGGGCGAGCGCTACATGTCCCTACCCTTCTTCTCACCATGAGCAGGTGGAAGAGGGTGGTCTCCGAGGTGCGCGCGGACGTGGCGGCGGCGCGGGACCGCGACCCCGCCGCACAGGGCGTCTCCAGCTTCGAGATCCTCAGCAGCTGGGCCGGCGTGCAGGCGCTGCTGGCGCACCGGGCCGCGCACGCGCTGATGGAAGCCGGCCTGCCGGTCCTGCCCCGCGTGATCGCCTACATGACCCGCGCCGTGACCGGGGTCGAGATCCACCCGGCGGCGCTGATCGGCAGGGAGTTCTTCATCGACCACGGCGCCGGCGTGGTGATCGGCGAGACCGCCGTGATCGGCGACCGGGTGACGCTCTACCAGGGCGTGACCCTGGGCGGTACCGGCTTCCAGCGCGGCAAGCGCCACCCGACACTCGGGGACAACGTCACCGTCGGCTCCGGCGCCAAGCTGCTGGGGCCGATCGCGGTCGGCGACGGCGCCAAGGTCGGCGCCAACACGGTCGTGGTCGAGGACGTGCCGCCGGGGGCGACCGTGGTCGGCAATCCCGGCCACCCGGTCCGGGTCGAGGGCAAGCGGGTCGAGGGCCCCGACGCCGACTGGATCCACCTGCCGGACCCGATCGCCGAGGCCCTCAAGGCGCTCTCGGAGCGGATGGCCGACCTCGAGCGCCGCATCTCCGCTCTCGACGGCGGCAACGGGCCGACGGCTAATTCCGCAGACATCCGGCCCCGCACCGGCCGCTCCTCGGCCGGGGGCTGAGATTCGCGCGGTTCCTTAGGCACGAATAGCGTCTCGAAGGAACCACGCGATGGGGATCGCCCGCCGCCCGCCTCTCTATTCTCGGACTGATGCTGCAGAGCGAGTTCGAGATCCCCGCTGAAGCTGGCGAGCCCGTCGGCGGGGCGCCGACCGAGGCCGGCGCCGACCGCGTTGAGCGGTTGCTGGCGGGCCTAAACCCGCCCCAGCGCAAGGCCGCCGAACACGTCGAGGGGCCGCTGCTGGTCGTCGCCGGCGCCGGCTCGGGCAAGACCCGGGTGCTGACCCACCGCATCGCCTACCTGCTCGCCACCGGCGCCGCCCGGCCAGGGGAGATCCTCGCGATCACCTTCACCAACAAGGCGGCGGCGGAGATGCGCGAGCGGGTCGGCGACCTCATCGGACGCTCGGTGCGGGCGATGTGGGTGACCACCTTCCACTCCTCCTGCGCGCGGATGCTGCGCGCCGACGCCGAGCGGCTCGGCTACTCGCGCAGCTTCACGATCTACGACGAGTCGGACTCGCTGCGGATGCTGAAGCGGGTCATGCGCGAGCTCGGGGTCGACCCGAAACGCTATCCGGCGCGGGCGATCAAGAACAAGATCTCCGGCGCCAAGAACCAGCTGATCGACTCCGACATGTACGCGGAAACGCAGGGCAGCGTCTTCGAGGAGGTCGTCGCCGAAGCCTTCCCGCTCTATGAGAAGCGGATGCTCGAGGCCAACGCGATGGACTTCGACGACCTGCTGGTCCGCACGGTCAACGCGCTGGAGCTGTTCGAGGAGGTGCGCGAGCGCTGGCGGCGGACCTTCCGCCACGTCCTCGTCGACGAGTACCAGGACACCAACCACGCCCAGTATCGGCTGCTGCAGCTGCTCGCCTCCGAGCACGGCAACCTGATGGTGGTCGGCGACGAGGACCAGTCGATCTACGGCTTCCGCCACGCCGACATCCGCAACATCCTCGACTTCGAGCACGACTTCCCCGAGGCGGCCGTGGTCAAGCTGGAGCAGAACTACCGCTCCACCCAGACCATCCTCTCCGCCGCCAACGCGGTGGTCGAGCGCAATCGCGAGCGGCGGCCGAAGGAGCTCTGGACCGACATCGAGGGCGGCGCGCTGGTGCAGCTCTCCGAAGTCGGCGACGAGCACGAGGAGGCGCGCTGGGTGGCGGGGGAGATCGAGCGGCTCGGCGAGGAGGACGGCGTCGCCCGCTCGGACATCGCGATCTTCTACCGGACCAACGCGATGAGCCGGGCCCTGGAGGACACGTTGGTCCGCTTCGAGATGCCCTACCAGGTGATCGGCGGCACCAAGTTCTACGACCGCGCCGAGGTCAAGGACGCGGTCGCCTACCTCAACCTGCTGCTCAACCCGGCCGATCAGGTCTCCTTCTCGCGGATCGTCAACTCACCGCGGCGCGGCATCGGCAACACCACCCAGGGCAGGCTGGTCTCCTATGCGAACACGGCCGGGCTGACGATCTGGGAGGTCGCCGAACGCGCCGAGGAGGTGCCGGGGCTGAGCGCGGCGGCGGTCAAGGCGGTCTCCCGCTTCTTCGGGACGATGGACCTGCTGCGGGCCCGGGTCGACTCCGGCGCCGCGATCGCCGACGTCCTGCAGGCGGTGCTCAGCGAGACCGGCTACCTCGAATCCCTCGAAGCCGAGCGCACCGTCGAAGCCGAAGGCCGGATCGAGAACCTCGAGGCGTTCGTCGAGGCCGCCGTCGAGTTCGACCTCAACCGCGAGAGCGAGGGTGAGAGCGAGGTGCCGCCGCTGGAGGAGTTCCTGCAGCAGATCTCGCTGCTCTCCGACCAGGACTCGATCGAGGAGGAGCAGGACATGGTCACGCTGATGACCGTGCACAACGCCAAGGGCCTCGAGTACGACACCGTCTTCGTGGTCGGCTGCGAGGACGGCTCCTTCCCCCACATGCGCGCCCTCGAAGAGGGCGGCGAGGAAGAGGAGCGGCGCCTCTGTTACGTCGCCATCACCCGCGCCCGCCAGCGCCTCTACATGACCTGGGCCCGCGAGCGGCGCCTCTTCGGGCGCTCCGAGCGCAACCTCCCCTCGCGCTTCATCGACGAGCTGCCGGTCGAACTGACCGAGCGCCACGCGACCGTCTCCAGCACGGTGGGCGGGACGACCTGGAACCCTTCGCCGGGTGCCGACCCGGCGCCGCCGGTCGATCCCGGCCCGGCGCTGGAAATGCAGACCGGCGACGACGTCGTCCACGCCAGCTTCGGCGACGGCGTGGTCACCGGCGTCGAGCCCGGCGGCGTGGTCATCGTCCGCTTCTCCGGCGACGGCGCCGAGCGCAAGCTGATGGCCGATTACGCTCCGATCCGGAAGCGCTAGCCGTGGCCGCGCGAGTCATCGACGGCAAAGCGGTGGGCGCCGCGGTCCGCGAGCGGGTGCGGGAGGAAGTCGCCGCCTACGCGGCCGAGGCGGGGCGGACGCCGCAGCTGGTCACCGTGATCGTCGGCGATGACCCGGCCTCGGAGATCTACGTCCGCAACAAGCACAAGGCCTGCGAGGAGGCGGGGATGCGCTCGGCCCACCACGGCCTCGCCGGCTCGACCAGCGAGGCGGAGCTGCTGGAGCTGGTCGCCGCGCTCGGGCGCGACGACGAGGTCGACGGCATCCTCGTGCAGCTGCCGGTCCCGGAGCAGATCGACCCCGACGCAATCGTCGCCGCGATCGACCCGCGCAAGGACGTCGACGGCCTGACGCCGCTCAACGCCGGCCTGCTCGCCCACGGCATGCCCGGGCTGGTGTCCTGTACGCCCGCCGGGGTGATGAAGCTGCTGCGCCACGAGGGAGTCGAGCTGGAGGGTGCCGAGGCCGTCGTAGTCGGCCGCTCGAAGCTGGTCGGAATCCCGATCGCCCGGCTGCTGCTGGCCGCCAACGCGACCGTGACGATCTGCCACTCGCGCACCCGCGACCTCGCTGCGACCTGCGCCCGCGCCGACGTCCTCGTCGCCGCGGTCGGGGTGCCGGAGCTGCTCGGCGCCGACGCGATCAAGCCCGGCGCGACGGTGATCGACGTCGGCATGAACCGCACCGACGACGGCCTGCGCGGCGACGTCGACTTCGCGGCGGCGGCCGAGGTCGCGGCGGCGATCACGCCGGTTCCGGGCGGCGTCGGCCCGATGACGATCGCGATGCTCTTGGTCAACACCTTGCAGGCGGCACGAGCGCGCACGCTCTCCAATCCCACTTGAAGGGTCGGCCATCCCCTTCGCGAATAAGCCCTGAAGCGGAATAGGGTCGGTTCGACCGGCTGGCCAAGCTTCGACGGAGGGATCGAGATGGACGTAGACAAGCTCAACACCGGAGAGAAGATCGCCGGGGTTTCGGCCGTTCTGCTCTTCGTAGTCATGTTCTTCGATTGGTTCGGAGTGGAAGTCTCCGGCTCCAACGGCTTCTCGGGCGCGGTGCCGGGCGCCGGCGGCAGCGCCTGGGACGCCCTCGACTTCATCCCGATCGTGCTCGTGATCACGATCGTCGTCGCCCTGGTCAACGCCTTCCTGCGCCTCAGCGACTCTGACTACGAGCCGCCGGTCTCGATGAACGTCGCCGTGGCGGTGCTCGGCGGCCTCTCGACGCTGCTGGTTCTGTTCCGGATCATCGACCCACCGGGCTTCGGCACCTTCGGCGGCGTCTCGATCGACGCCACCCTCGAATTCGGCATCTTCCTCGGCCTTGTCACCGCCGCCGGCATCGCCTACGGCGGCTACCGCGGCATGCAGGAAGAGGGCTCGACCTTCAGTGGCACCGCCGACAGGCTCTCCGGCAGTGGCCCCAGCGACCCGCCGCCCCCGCCGTCATCGACCCCACCGCCTCCGCCGCCACCTCCGGCTGGCTGAGCTGACTAGGGCCGGCATGGCGAGGAGGGTCGGGTGCCCCTCCCGCGGAGAGGGTTGGCTAGGGACCGCATTGTCTGGAGGCCCGGGTGCCCCTCCCGCGGAGACCGTCGCGCAGCTGGATCGAGCCCCGCGGGCTCGAGCGCGGTTCCCTGAGCCTCCGCGGGAGGGGCACCCGACCCTCCAGGTGAAGCCGACTCCCAGGGGTGGAGGAGGCGAGGGTCCGTTTGCTCGTTGAGAGGTTCCGTTTCACGGAAGCTCTTGCAGCTCAGCAAGCTCCAGCCATGACTGAAGGATTGTGGGGGTCCCAGGCCCCACAATCCTTCACCCGTTCGCTCGCCGAGTCACGGAAGCAGTCCCCACCCACGGAAGCTGCCAGCCCTGGGAGCAAGGGAGAGGTTCCGTTGGGTGGGGTCGGGGGTCTCTCGCGCGCGCGGCGTCCTGATTTTCGCCCCTTCCGGTCGGCGAGAGAGGCGTGGCTCCCGGCGAAAATCCCAGCAAGCGCGAGAGACCCCCGACCCCACCACGCCCAGCCCCTCGCTAAGCGGGGCCTCCACCCGCCACTTCCCGCGCCACCTTCTTGGCGAAGGCGATGATGGTCATCATCGGGTTGACGCCTACCGAGGTGGGGAAGAGGGAGCCGTCGGCGACGTAGAGGGCGTCGGTGCCGTGCACGGAGCCGTCGATGGCGCAGACCCCGGCGCGTTCGTCGGCGGCGATGCGGGCGGTGCCCATCGGGTGGAAGGCCTCGAGGCGCAGCTCCGAGGGCTTGAGAGAGGTCGCCTCGAACTCGGCCAGGTCACCGCGTTTGAGGACGCCGACGCGAGCGATGTTGGGGTAGACCTCGGTGGCCCCGGCGGCGAAGTGGACCTCGGCGGCGCGGGCGATGCCGAAGGCGAGCCGGTCGGCGTCGTCCTTGGTCAGCTTGTAGCTGGCTCGCAGCGAGCCCTCGGCGCCGAGCCCGACCCGGCCGGAGGATTTGTCGCAGAGGTGGACGCCGATCGAGCCGACGTGGCCGAAGTCGAGCATCGCCCGCTGGTGGGACTCGCCGGCGCCGAGCAGCCAGGCGCCGCCGAAGGCGAGCGGCGTGAAGGTCGCCTCGAGCAGGATCCCGGTCGGCTCCCACTCGTCGACGTAGTAGCTCTGCATGACGCCGTCCCAGCCGCGCACTTCCTCGCCGTAGCGGGCGCCGACCCAGCAGGCCGGGTGGATGTGGAGGTTGCGGCCGACCTGGCGGCCGCCGAGCCCCGAGCGCAGCAGCAGCTCCGGCGTGCCGAAGGAGCCGCCGGCGGCGATCACGGCGCGGCGGGCGCGGACGGTGAAGGGGCGGCGCTTGCCGCCGGCGCCGGCCCGGGTCGAGCAGCTGACGCCGACCGTGCGCCCGTCCTCGACGATGACCCGGTCGACCTCGACCCCGGCGCGGATCCTTGCCCCGGCGGCAACCGCCCGCGGCAGGTAGCTGACGTGCATGCCGCGCTTGGCATCGATCTCGCAGCCGAAGGGGCAGGAGCTGCACTGGGTGCAGTTGCCGGCGTTGCGGTGGATCGGGGCGCCGCTGGCGCCGATCGCGGCGGCGCCCTCCATCGCCAGCTGGCCGTTGCGACCCATCCGCTCGGGGTCGAGCTGGGTGACGCGGAGGAAGTCCTCGGCCTCGGCGTAGTCCGCCGCCATGTCGCCCGCCCAGGCGATCCCGAAGCGCTGCTGCCAGTCCTCCAGCACCGGCGCCGGGGCGCGGAAGCAGGTGCCCGAGTTGATCACCGTGGTGCCGCCGACGACTTTGGCGACGGGGACGGGGATCGGCGGCCGTCCTTCGGCGATGGTCAGGCCGCCGTCGCGGTAGAGCGCGGCGATCGCCTCGAGGTGGTCGCTGGGGTAGTTGTCGCGGTTGTAGTGCTGGCCGGCCTCGAGCACGATCACGTCCAGCCCCGCTTCGGCCAGCGTCGCCGCGGCGACGGCGCCGCCGGCCCCGGAGCCGACGATGACGACGTCGCACTCCTCGCCCTCGCCGGGCGGCTCGGTGTCGCCGAGCGTGCCGGCCGGCTCCGGCAGCGAGCCATCGGCGGTGGCGCAGCGAATCTCGAAGCCGATCCGCTCCTGCACCTCGGGCGTGACCGCGTAGCCGAGCGTCGAGAAGAGCTTCGCCATCAGCAGCAGGTCGTGGTGGAGGGAGAACTTCGAGCCCTCCAGCTTCTCGAGGAAATCCTCCTGCGCCGCCGGGTCGAGGCGGCTGAAGCGCCACGGGAAGGGCAGCCACTCGAAGGCGCGCAGGCCGAGCCTGAGGCGGACCAGGACCCGCGGCGAGACGGTGCCGAGGAAGTTCGCCACCGGCCCGGAGACGTCGACATCGCGCTCGGCGACGGGCAGGCCGTCGATGCCCGGCGCCATCGCCGCGCAGATCGCGCTCAGGGTGCGTTGCTCAGCGGCTGAAAGCCCCGGCGGGCGCTGTCAACCGGGGTCGACGGGGCGGCCGATGCGCCCGGCCAGCGCCCAGAGCCAGAGCGAGAAGAGGGCCAGGAAGCCGTCGACGAGGAAGTTGAGCAGGTAGATGAAGACGTGCTGGTCGATCAGGTAGAAGGCCAGCGAGCCGAGCGAGGAGGCGGTCTTGCCGGCGGCGAGGACGAGCAGCAGCGGCCGGTAGCGGACGACGTCGGCCTGGACGACCAGGCAGATGCCGGTGATGACGACCATGTAGGCGAAGGCCAGCGCCAGCCAGAGGTCCTCCTGGGTGTGCGGCGCGCGCGGGAAGCTGCCGATCCAGTTGCCGAGGTCGGAGATGACGTCGAGGACGCCGCTCGGGACGGCGATGAAGAGGAGGCCGACGACGGCGAAGGTGAGCGCGAGCAGGCGCAGGTTGAGGACGACGAATCTCTCAGCCGCGGGCCCCTGCATCGGCGAGACAATAACTGGCTGGTTGGCCAGGGTGCGCGCAGGGGTTCCGCTTAACTTTTCGCTGCGCGAAAAGTACAAGACGCTTCACCCCTGCGCGCACCCTAGAATCCTCGCGGTGA
>Ga0193706_1000805_pt1 | contig 15758 bp, 14 predicted proteins | sample U3c1metaG_FD_160130 | JGI IMG/M metagenome (GOLD analysis project Ga0193706, IMG submission 160130) | Soil microbial communities from a riparian zone of the East river system, Colorado, United States - U3c1 | ecosystem: Environmental > Terrestrial > Soil > Riparian zone | place: USA: East River... | reverse complement strand
CGGCGGAGACCACGCCGCTAGGGTGCGGGGATGCCGCCGCTGCCGCTTTCTTCCGGCGTCGTGGTCGGCGTCGTCGTCGGTTCCGTGGTCGTCGTCGGTTCCGTCGTCTCGGTCGTTTCCGTCGTCGTCGGCTCGGTCGTGGTCGGCTCGGTGGTCGTCGTCTGGGTCGGCTCGGTGCTTTCGGTCGTGCTCGGCAGGGTGGTGACCGATTCCGAGCTGGAGGCGGTCGTGCTGGCGCCGTCGTCGCTGCTGGCGATCACGATCACGGCCACAACCAAGCCGACGATCACGGCGACGAGGCAAGCTACGACCAGGCGCATGTTGCCGTGCGGGTGGTCTCCGTTCGGCCCCCGCCCTTCGGGCCCCATCAAGCGGGTTGGATCCTCGTGCATCTCAGTCCTCCGGTCCGAGGATCGCGTCCAGGATCGAAGCCGTGTCGTCGATCTCGAAGCCGTTTCGCAGCCTGGTCTCGATTTCCGCGCGGCTGTTACCCGAAACCGCCATCTGGGTCGCCAGCAGGCGGGCGCCGGCGGGCGTGCCGTGATTTTCGTCGCTCGGCACCGGCTCGACCGGGTCGTCCTCGACCGCGGCGACGGCGGTTAGGTGCGAGGGCCGCTGGGCGTCCTGGCCGAGATCGTCCTCGGTGGCCAGCCGCCGCTTCGCGTCTTCCAGAGAGGCGAGGAGCTGCTGGGACTGGCTCCCGATCGCCTCGGCCTGAGCGATCAGCGAATCGGTCATGTCCGCAAGCGCGGCGAGACGGTCGCCGACGAGGCGGTCGGCCTCGACCTGGGCGTCGTCGAGCTGCCGGCGGGCCTGCTTTTCGGCATCGTCGATGACCGTGACCGCGGCACGCTCGGCCGCCTCGACGATCGCCGAAAGCCGCTCGGCCGTATCGGCGGCCAGCGGGGTCGGGGGTGCTGAGCGATCCTTGCGTCTCACGGGCGCGACAAGCCTAGAAGCGATTCCCCAATCAATGCAACTGCCCTCTCGACGTGAGAGGACTCGACCAGCAACGGCGGCAACAGCCGCAGCGTCGCCGCCGCCGGGACGTTGACGACCAGGCCGCGCCCGAGCAGGTCAGCTCCCACCGCCTGGGCGTCGATCCCATCCTCGAGGCCGACACCGATCATCAAGCCGCGGCCACGCGCCTCGGCGACGCCGTCGAGGGCGAGGAGGCCATCGCGCAGCTGCCTGCCCAGCTCCCGCACCCGCCGCAGCAGCGCCGGGTCGTCGATCGTCTCGAGGACGGCCAGCGCCGCCGCGGTGGCGACGGGGCCGCCGGCGAAGGTGGAGCCGTGATCGCCCGGCTCGAGCACGTCGGCCGCGGCCGGGCCGGTGATGCAGGCGCCGATCGGGACGCCGCCGCCGAGCGCCTTGGCGCTGGTCAGGACGTCCGGCCGGACCGGGGTCTGCTCGTAGGCCCAGAGCGACCCGGTCCTGCCCATCCCGGTCTGGATCTCGTCGAAGATCAGCAGGGCGCCGCTCTCGTCGCAGGCCTGGCGGGCTGCCAGCAGGGCCTCGTCGGAGATCGGCTGGACGCCGGCCTCGCCCTGGATCGGCTCGATCAGCACCGCCGCCGTGCGCTCGCCGACGGCCTCGCGCAGGGCGGCCGCGTCGTTGCGCGGGACCGCCAGGAAGCCGGGCAGCATCGGCCCCAGCGCCTCGTTGCGGGCCAGCCCCGGAGTCGCCGCGAGGGCGCCGTAGCTGCGGCCGTGGAAGTCGCCCTCGAAGCTGACGATCTCCGGCGCCCCGATGCCGCGGCCATGGGCGTGCTTGCGGGCGACCTTGATCGCGCACTCGTTCGCCTCGGTGCCGGAGTTGGCGAAGAAGACGCGCCCGCCGAGGCTCGACTCCGAGAGCCGCTCGGCCAGGCGCGCCATCGGCTCGGTGTAGAAGAGGTTGGAGACGTGCATCAACCGCTCCGCCTGCTCCTGGACCGCGGCGACGACGGCCGGGTGGCAGTGGCCGAGCGAGCAGACCGAGATCCCGGTGAGAAAGTCGAGGTATTCCTTGCCGCCCGCGTCCCAGAGCAGCGGCCCCTCGCCGCGGACGAAGTCGACCGGCGCCCGCCGGTAGGTCCGCATCAGGTAGCGGTCCTCCAGCGCCTGCGTCGACGCCAGGCTCATGGGGTCACCATGGTCCCGATGCCGGCGTCGGTGAAGAGCTCCAGCAACAGGCTGTGGGGGATCCGGCCGTCGATGATGTGAGCCGACTGGGCGCCGCCGCGGATCGCGTCGACGCAGGCCTGCAGCTTCGGCCGCATCCCACCGTCGACCTCCTCCAGGCGCTCTTCGACCTCGCCCACCGCCGCCCGTGAGATCAGCGAGCTCTCGTCGCCGGCATCGGCCAGCCAGCCCTCGACGTCGGTGAGGAAGATCGCCTTGTGGGCGCCGAGCGCGGCGGCGACCTTGCCCGCGGCCTCGTCGGCGTTGACGTTGTAGGACTGGCCGTCGCGATCGGAGGCCGAGGAGGCGATCACCGGGATGTAGTCGGCGGCGATGTGGTTGAGGACGTCGACGTCGACCCGCTCGACCGAGCCGACGAAGCCGACCTCGTCGGCGTTGGCGGCGGGCGCGACCTCGAAAAGCGTCCCGTCCTCGCCCGCCAGGCCGACCGCGGGCTGGCCGGCGCGGTTGAGCCGCTGGACGATTTCCGAGTTGAGTTTTCCGACCAGGACCATCTTCGCCACCTCGACCGTCTCGGCGTCGGAGACGCGCAGGCCCTCGTGGAACTTCACCTCGAGGCCGAGCCTGTCCATGTAGCGGGTGATCTCAGGGCCGCCGCCGTGGACGATCACCGGGTTGAGGCCGACGTACTTGAGCAGGACGACGTCGGCGGCGAAGTCCTGGCGCAGGCCCTCGTCGAGCATCGCCGCGCCGCCGTACTTGATCACCACCGTGCGGCCGTGGAACTCGCGGATGTAGGGCAGCGCCTCGAGCAGCGTCTCGACGCTTGCCCCGGCCGCCCGCGACTGCGGCGCCTGCTCGGTCATGCCCCGCTCCTTTCCGTAGATGCCATCAAGTCGTGTACTCGGCGTTGATCCGGATGTACTCGTAGCCGAGGTCGGAGAACCAGACGTGAGCACGGTGATCGCCGCGGCCCAGCCGCAGGCCGATCTCGGCCTCCTGCTCCTCGCCGCCCAGCTCGGCGGCGTCGATCGAGCCGGCGCCGATCTCCTCCAGGTCCTCCCCGGCCAGCGCCGCGCCGGCCGCCTGGGCGATCCGCCCCCAGTTCGGGTCGCGGCCGAACAGCGCCGTCTTCACCAGCGGCGAGTTGGCTACCGCCCGCGCGACCCGCTCGGCCTCGGCGGCCGAGGCCGCCTCCCCCACCTCGACCCGGGCGACCCGGACGGCGCCCTCGCCGTCGCGGACGATCTCGATCGCCAGCTGGGTCAGCACCGCCTCCAGCAGCCCGGCCGGCAGCGGCTTGCCGCTGGCGCCGGTGGCCTGGAGCAGGACGCAGTCGTTGGTGCTCATCTGGCCGTCGACGGTGATCCGGTTGAAGGAGGCGTTGACGGCGGCGCCCAGCAGAGCCTCGGGGTCATCGACCACGGCGTCGGTCTGAACGAAGCAGAGCATCGTCGCCATGTTCGGCTCGATCATCCCCGCCCCCTTTGCCTGGGCGGAGAGGGTGACGCCGTCGAGCCGCAGGGTGCAGCGCTTGGGCCAGCGGTCGGTGGTGAGGATCGCGTCCGAGAAGGCTCCGGCGCCATCGGCGGCGAGCCCGGCCGCGGCCTCGTCGATGCCCGGCAGCACGGCCTCGATCGGCAGCGGCACGCCGATCGTGCCGGTCTCGGCGACCGCGACGCTGGCGGTCTCGATACCGAGCGCGCTCGCTGCCCGCCGGCACATCTCCAAGGCGTCGGCAAAGCCCTTCTCGCCGGTCTCGGCGTTGGCGTTGCCGGAGTTGACGACCGCGGCGCGGACCCGGTTGCGCTCGGTCACCTCGCGGCAGACCCGAATCGGCGCCGCCGCGGAGGCGTTGCGGGTCAGCAGCAGCGCCGAGCCGACCTCCTCCTCGTCGCAGACGATCAGGCCGACGTCGGTCTTGCCGCCGCCCTTGAGCCCGCAGTGGGCGCCGCCGGCGCGGAAGCCCGGCGCCAGCCGGGCAGGGTCGAGCTGCTCCACCCCGCTCGGCGCCTCGACCCACCTCGACCTGAAGAAGTCCTCGCTCACCGCAGCCCCTCGGTCTCATCGAGGCCGAGCATCAGGTTGAGGTTCTGGATTCCCTGGCCGGACGCCCCCTTCCAGAGGTTGTCGATCGCCGAGAAGGCCATCACCCGGCCGCGCTCCTCGACCGTGACGTAGATGTGGCACTCGTTCGAGTCGCGCAGGTCGCGCAGGCCCGGCGGCCGGTCGACGACGTGGACGAACGGCTCGCCGGCATAGCGCTCGCGGTAGAGCGCCTGCACCTGCTCCTTGGAGACCGGCTCGGTCGTCTGCGCGTAACAGCTGGCCAGCTCGCCCTGGTCGAGCGGCAGCAGGTGCGGCACGAAGGTGACCGGGACGGGGCTGCCGAGCGCCGCCAGCTCCTGCTCGATCTCCGGCCGGTGGCGGTGCCCCTCGGTCTTGTAGGCGAAGGCGTTCTCCTCCATCGAAACGTAGTGCATGGCGTCGCCGCCACCCCTGCCGGCGCCGGAGACGCCCTGCATGGCGTTGATCACGACGTCCGCGAGCAGCCCCTGCTCGGCCAGCGGCGCCAGGCCGAGGACGCTGGCGGTCGGGTAGCAGCCGGGAGTCGCCGCCAGCTTCGCCTCGCGCAGCTCGTCCCGGTACAGCTCGGTGAGGCCGTAGACGCCCTGGCCGAAGAGGTCGGGGGCGCCGTGCTCGCCGTACCAGCGCCGGTAGGTCTCCAGCTCCCGCAGCCGGAAGTCGGCGGAGAGGTCGACGACGAGGATGCCCTGGGCGCGCAGGGCGGCGACGGTCGGAGCGGCGGCGCCGTGCGGGTAGGCGACGATCGCGGCATCGATCCCCTCGACCCGGTCGAGGTCCAGCTCGGTCAGCTCCAGCGGCACCCGGTAACGCGGGTAGAGGCTGTCGAGCCGGGTGCCGGCATCGCTGCGCGAGGTGACCGCGACCAGCTGCAGCCGCGGGTGGCGCCAGGCGATCTGGGCCGCCAGGGCGCCGGTGAAGCCGGAGGCACCGGCGACCAGCAGCCGCGCCGCGGGCTCGCCCTTCAGTGGCTGTGTGGCGACGTCATTCACGCAGGCTGCCGCCTATCTGTTCCAACTCCGCCTTGATCGAGTCCCGCCGAGCGGCGACCTCCTCGTCGGTGAGGGTGCGGTCGGGGGCGCGGAACTCGAGGCCCAGCGCCAGGCTCTTGCGCCCCTCGCCGAGCTGCTCCCCTTCGTAGAGGTCGAAGATCCTCGCCGCCGCCAGCAGCTCGCCGCCGCCCTCCAGGACGGCATCGCGGACCGTTACCGCGGCGACCTCGACCGGGACGACGACGGCGAGGTCCTGGTGGACGGCGGGAAAGGTGGTGACGTCCTCGTAGAGCTCCTCGCCGACGGTGGCGGCGTCGACGAGCGCGGCGGTGGCCACTTCGAAGCCGACGGCGGCCTCCAGGTCCCACTCGCGACAGACCAGCGGGTGGACCTCGCCGAGCCAGCCGATCGGGACGTCGGCGATCGACACCGCCGCCGAGCGGCCGGGATGCAGGAACGGCTCCGGCGCCGGCTCGAAGCTCAGCGCGACGCCGAGCTGAGCGGCGAGGGTCTCGAGGGCGCCCTTGAGGGCAAAGAAGTCGGCGCGCTCGCCGCCGCCGCGCCAGGACTTCTCGGCCAGCGGGCCCACCGCCAGGCAAGCGAGCCGGTGCGGCTCGGCAAAGGGCGCCGGCCGCTCGCCGACGAAGACGCCGGCCAGCGGCTCCTCGCCGACGGCGTCGAGCTGCAGGTAGACCTGGCCGGACTCGAAGAGGGCGACGCTGTCGGCGTCGCGGGCAAGGTTGCGGGAGGCGACGTCGAGCAGCGAACCGAGCAGCGTCGTCCGCATCGCCGACTGATCCTCCGAGAGCGGGTTGGCGAGCAGGACCGGATCGGCGCGCGGGTCGCCGGCGGGGATCCGCAGCCGGGCGGCCTCGCCCGGGTCGGTGAAGCTCCAGCCGACGATCTGGTCGAAGCCGAGCCCGCAGAGGGCGTCCTCGGCCCGGCGCCGCAGCCGCTGCTCGCGACTGAGGCCGCCGACCTTCGCCGCCACCGCGGGCAGCGTCGTCGGCAGGTGCTCGTCGAAGCCGTGCACGCGGCCGACCTCCTCGATCAGGTCGATCTCGCGGGTGACGTCGTGGTGGCGATCGGGCGGGACCTCGACCCGCAGGTCCTCGCCGTCGACCTCGACGCCGAAGCCGAGCCGCTCCAGGTAGGCGACCTGGTCGGCCCGCTCGATCCGCATCCCCAGCAGGCTCTCGACCCGCGAGGCCCGCAGCGGGATCCGCGGCGCAGCCGGAACCTCAGCGGCGACGTCGATCGTCCCCGGCACCAGCTTCGCCCCGCAGAGCTCGACCAGCAGGCGCGAGGCAAGCCGCTGCGCCCGCAGGCAGAGATCCGGGTGCAGCTGCTTCTCGAAGCGCGCGGAGGCCTCCGAGCGCAGGGCCAGCAGGCGGGAGCTGCGAAGGATGTTGGTGCCGTTCCAGTTGGCGACCTCGAGCAGGACGCGAGTCGTCTCCGCCGAGACCTCGGCGACCTGGCCGCCCATGATCCCGGCGATGCCAGCCGGCCCGGCCGCGTCGCAGACCAGCACCGTCTCGGCGTCGAGAACGCGCTCGACCCCGTCCAGGGTGGTCATCGTCTCGCCCTCGGACGCGGCCCGCACGGTCAGCGCCCCGCCCCTGACCTTGTCGAGGTCGAAGGCGTGCAGCGGCTGCGCGGTCAGCAGCATCACGTAGTTGGTGATGTCGACGACGTTGTTGATCGGCCGCTGCCCGGCCGCCGTCAGGCGCGCCTGCAGCCAGAGCGGCGAAGGCCCGATCGTGACGTCGGTGAAGACACGGGCGGTGAAGCGGGGACAGAGATCGGGCACGTCGACCCCGACCGAGGCATGGTCGGAGGCCTCGCCGTTGCCTTCGGCCGGCGCGTCCTCTGCCCAGGGCTCGGCGGCCAGCGGCGCGCCGGAGATCGCGTGGACCTCCCTCGCGACCCCCCAGACCCCGAAGCAGTCGACCCGGTTCGGGGTCACCTCCAGCTCCAGGACCGGCTCCGCCAGCGGCAGCACCTCGGCCAGCGGCGTCCCCGGCGCCGGCTCCCCGTCGAGCACGAGGATGCCATCCGCGTCGCCACCGATCTCCAGCTCAGAGACCGAGAGGATCATCCCTTCCGAGGCGACCCCCCGCAGCTTCGCCTTGCGCAGCTTCTCGCCGCCCGGCATCCGCGCCCCCGGCTGGGCCACGGCGACGGCCTGTCCGGCGGCGACGTTGGGGGCGCCACAGACGATCGTCCGCTCGCCGTCGCCGATGTCCACCCGGCAGACCCGCAGCCGGTCGGCGTTGGGGTGCTGCTCGGCGCTCAGCACCTTGCCGACCACGAAGCCATCGGCCGAGGGCGGGCCGACGGCGCCGATCCGCTCGACCTCGGTCCCGGTCATCACCAGCCGGTCGGCGAGCGCCGCGACCTCGAGGCCGGGGTCGCAGTACTCGCGTAGCCATGAGTACGGGACCCTCATCCGAACTGCTCCAGCATCCGCACGTCGTTGTCGAAGAAGCGCCGCAGGTCCGGCACCGCGTGGCGCAGCATCGCCACCCGCTCGACCCCGAGGCCGAAGGCGAAGCCCTGGACCCGCTCGGGGTCGTAGCCGTGCTCGGCGACGAAGCCGAGCACGTTGGGGTCGACCATGCCGGCGCCGAGGATCTCGATCCAGCCCTGGCCCTTGCAGAGGTTGCAGCGCTCGCCGCCGGCCAGCGAGCCACTGCCGCCGCACTGGAAGCAGGAGACGTCGACCTCGACGCTGGGCTCGGTGAAGGGGAAGAAGTGGGGGCGCAGCCGGACCTCGCGCTCGTCGCCGAAGATCGCCCGGCAGAGCGCCAGCAGGGTCCCTTTGAGATCGGCGAGGGTCAGCCCCTCGGCGATCGCCAGGCCCTCCATCTGGTGGAACATCGGGCTGTGGGTGGCATCGGAGTCGCGGCGGTAGACCTTGCCGGGCACGACGATGAAGATCGGCGGCGGCTGCGCCTCCATCGAGCGCACCTGGACCGGCGAGGTGTGGGTCCGCAGCAGGACGTCGGGGTGGGACTGCACGTAGAAGGTGTCCTGGAGCATCCGCGCCGGGTGCCCCGGCGGATGGTTGAGGGCGGTGAAGTTGTAGTAGTCGTGCTCGATCTCCGGCCCCTCCATCACCCGGTATCCGAGGCCGACCATGACGTCCTCGATCAGGCGCGTGGTGCGGGCGATCAGATGTGGATGTCCGACCGGGCGAGGTGGCGCCCCGGGCAGGGTGACGTCGACCCGGTCGGCCACGAGCCGGCTCTCCAACTCGCTGGCGTCGAGCCGGTCGGCGCTCGCCTCCAGCAGCGCTTCCAGCTCCTTGCGGACCTTGTTGGCGGTGCCTCCGACCTTGCCCCGTTCCTCGGGAGGAAGCTCGGCGATGCCGCGCAGGATCGCCGTCAGCTCCGCCTTGCGGCCGAGGTAGTGGACCCGCAGCTCCTCCAGCGCGGCGCTCGTGCCGGCGGCCTCGATTGCCGGCGCGGCCTCGCCCCTGATCTCCTCGATCCGCTCAAGCATCGGGACGTGCCTCCGGCATGGCGGCCGACGATATCCGCTCGCAGGCGATTGCCGCCGCCGCGGCGACGTTGAGCGACTCGGCGCCGCTGCGCAGCGGGATCGTCGCCTCGACCTCGCACTGGGCCAGGGCCTCGCCGGGCAGGCCCTCCCGCTCGGCCCCGAGGCAGAGCGTCGCAACTCCCTCCAGCGCCTCCAGGCCGGCGCCGCCATGGGCAACCAGGGCCGCGCGCGGCGTCGGGGTCTCCCCCAGCTCGGCCCGGACCGGCGGCCGGGCGAAGACCGAGCCCATGCTTGCCCGGACCGCCTTCGGCGAGAACGGGTCCGCGCAGCCGGGCCCGAGCGCGACCGGCCCGTCGAGCAGCGCGTGGGCGGTGCGGAGGATGGCGCCGACGTTGCCGGGGTCGCCGACCCCGTGCAGGTAGACGCAGGGCGATTGCGGCCACGCGGACCAGCGCAGCGGCCAGACCGCGATCGCCCGAGTGCCGGAGCCGAGCGAGGAGGTCGCCGCCAGCAACTCCGGCTCGACCTCTTCGCCGCCGAGGCCAGAGCCGGCAGCGGTGAGCAGGAAGCGCGGCTCGAGGCCCGCCGCCAGCCCCGCTTCGACCAGATCCTCGCCCTCGGTCGCGAACAGCCCCTCGCGCTCGCGGTGCTTGCGGTCCCGCAGCTTGCGGACCAGCTTCAGCTTCTCGTTTTGTGGGCTGGCGATCATCGGTGTCCTGTCGGGTGTGACCTTCTGGTCGGCTGTTTCTTCTCCTGGAACGAAAAAGCGGGCCGTCTTCACGGCCCGCCCGGGAAAGTGGAGTGTCGGCATGCCGCTAGGCGGCCGCACCCTCCCGGGCTAGCTCCACAAATCGGCGGAAGGCGTCGCGGTCTGAGACCGCGATCTCGGCGAGCATCTTGCGGTTGACCTCGACCTCGGCCTTGTTGAGGCCGTGGATCAGTTCCGAGTAGCTCATGCCCTCCAGGCGCGCCGCGGCGTTGATCCTGGTGATCCAGAGGCGGCGGAAGGTGCGCTTTTTGTTACGCCGGTCGCGGTAGGCGTACATCCCCGACCGCTGCACCTGCTCTTTGGCGAAACGGTAGGAGGAATGCTTGCGGCCGAAGTAGCCCTTCGCTTCCTTCAGCACCTTCCGGCGCTTCTTGCGCGCGTGGACGGAGCGCTTTACCCGGGCCATCTACTTGCCCCCCAGCAACTTCCGCACCGTCGGCGCGTCGTTCGGGGAGATCTCCACCGGCCGCGCCATTTTCCGCTTCCGCTTCGGCGACTTTTTCTCCAGGATGTGGCTGGAGTACGCGCGACGGCCCCGGAGCTTGCCGGTGGCGGTCTTGCGGAAGCGCTTCTTAGCGCCCGAATGGGTTTTCATCTTCGGCATCGGGTTCGCTATTGAAGCAGACGCGGATACGCTGCGCCGCGATGCGCATTGTCTACGTGGTCGGGACCCGGCCTAACTTCGTCAAGACGGCCCCGGTTATCGGGGCCCTGCGGGCCCGTCTGTCGCAGGGCAGGCACGCGATCGTCCACACCGGCCAGCACTACGACCGGCTGATGTCGGAGGTCTTCCTCGAGGAGCTGGGCGTGCCCGCGCCCGACCACATGCTCGAGGTCGGCTCCGGCAGCCACGCGGCGATGACGGCGCGGACGATGGAGCGCCTGGAGCCGGTCCTGGCCGAGGAGTCACCCGACCTGGTGGTCGTCCCCGGCGACGTCAACTCCACCCTGGCGGCGGTCCTGACCGCGGTCAAGATGGGGATCCCGGTCGCCCACGTCGAGTCCGGCCTGCGCAGCTTCGACCTGACGATGCCGGAGGAGGTGAACCGGATCGTCGCCGACCGCTTCTCCGAGCTGCTCTTCCTGCACAGCCAGGAGGCGGTCGGGAACCTGCGGGCCGAGGGAATCGCCGACGAGCGCATGCACATGGTCGGCAACACGATGATCGACACCCTGGTCGCCCTGGAAGGCCGCTTCCGCACGGCTGGGGCCGCCGCCCGGCTCGGGGTCGAGCCGGGCGCCTATGCCCTGGTCACCCTGCACCGCCCGGCGCTGGTCGACGGGCCGCTGCTGGCGGAGACGCTGGCGCAGCTCGCGGCGCTGGCTCGGGAGATGCCGGTCGTCTTCCCGGTCCACCCCCGCACCCGCAAGATGATGGAGAGCCTCGACTCCGACCACCCCGGCCTGCTGCTGAGCGATCCGCTCGGCTACCTCGACTTCCTCTCCCTGCTGGCCGACGCCGGCGCCGTGCTCACCGACTCCGGCGGGATCCAGGAGGAGACGACCTACCTCGGCATCCCCTGCTTCACCCTGCGCGAGAACACCGAGCGGCCGGTGACCGTCAGCGCCGGCACCAACACCCTGCTCGGGCTGGACCCGGCGGCGATCGCCGGCATCCCCGCGGCCCTTGCCATGCGCGATGCAGCACCAACCGAGCCACCACCGCTCTGGGACGGCCACGCCGCCGAGCGCATCGCCGACGTGATTCTCGCCCGCGCTTAGGCGTCCGCGGCGGGAGCGCCGGCAGCCGAGTCCTCGGCCGCCGGCGCCTCGACAGCGGCCTCGGCCTGAGGCGCCTCGGCGGCCTCCTCGGCGGGCACGTCGCCGTCGGGAGCAGCCGGGTCGAGCTTGTCGACCTCTTTGCTCGGGGCCAGCAGCATGCTCATATTGCGGCCTTCCTGCAGCGGCGCCGACTCGATCACGGCAATGCCGCCGAGGTCCTCGAAGAGTTTCTGCAGCAGCGCCCGGCCGCGCTCTGGATGGGCCTGCTCGCGGCCGCGGAACATGATCGTGACCTTGACCTTGTCGTGGTGCTTGAGGAAGCGTTCGACGTGGCCCTTCTTGGTTTCGTAGTCATGCGCCGCGATCTTCGGCCGCAGCTTGATTTCGCGGATGTTGACCTGCTGCTGGTGCTTGCGGGCCTGCTTCTGCTTCTGCTCCTGCTCGTATTTGTACTTCGAGTAGTCGAGCAGGCGGGTCACCGGCGGCTTCGAGCCGGGGGCGACCTCGACCAGGTCGAGGTCGGCGTCCTGGGCGCGCTTCAAGGCGTCGGCGATCTCGACGATGCCGAGCTGCTCCCCGTCGGCGCCGATCAGGCGAACCTGGGCCACGCGGATGCGCTCGTTGATCCGAGTGGTGTCGCGCTCTGGAGGGCGCCGGTCGAACCTACGCGGGACCGGCACTATCGAGAGGAGCTGTGGAGCTTCAAGAGGACGAGAGGTCGATTCACAGGCACGCGGTGCTCAGCGGCGGCGGTGATTTGGGGTGCCTGCAGTCAAGTCGGCCGGAGTATAGAGGCAGAAGGGCGGTTGACGAGGTGGCATCGCTCAGCCTGTGCCGATCTCGGACTTGACCCGGTCGGCAAAATCGGCCAGCGACATCTCCCCCAGCTCGCCGTCGGCGTGCGAGCGGACGGCGAGCGCGCCGGCCTCCTGCTCGCGGTCGCCGACCACCAGCATGTAGGGGTAGCGGCCGATCGCGGCGTCGCGGACCTTCCTGCCGATCGACTCGGAGCGGTCGTCGAGAGCGACCCGGACCCCGAGTTCGCGCAGCTCCTCCATCGCCTTCTGGGCGTAGGCGTTGTGGCGGTCGGAGATCGAGAGCACGATCGCCTGCACCGGCGCCAGCCAGACCGGGAAGCGGCCGGCGTAGTGCTCGATCAGGATCCCCGCGAAGCGCTCCATCGAGCCGAGCAGGGCGCGGTGGATCATCACCGGGCGGTAGGGGGCGTCGTCGGCGCCGGTGTAATAGAGGTCGAAGCGCTCGGGCATCTGGAAGTCGAGCTGGCAGGTGCCGCACTGCCAGGAGCGGCCGAGCGCATCGGTGACGTGGAAGTCGATCTTCGGCCCGTAGAAGGCACCGTCGCCGGGGTTGAGCTCGTACTGGCGCCCCTGGCGCTCGAGCGCCTCGGTCAGCGCCGCCTCGGCTTTCGCCCACTGCTCCTCGGAGCCCATCGACTTCGCGGGGCGAGTCGAGAGCTCGACGTGAACGTCCTCGAAGCCGAAGCGCGCGTAGAGCTCGTCGATCGCCTCGCAGATGCTCGCCACCTCGTCGGTGATCTGGTCCTCGGTGCAGTAGACGTGGGCGTCGTCCTGGGTGAAGGCGCGGACCCGCAGCAGGCCGTGCAGGACCCCCTCGCGCTCGTTGCGGGAGACGCGGCCGAACTCGGCCAGGCGCAGCGGCAGCTCGCGGTAGGAGTGGCGATCGGAGGAGTAGACGAGGCAGGCGCCGGGGCAGTTCATCGGCCGCAGCGCGAAGCGGCGCTCGCCGTCGTCCATGAAGTACATCTCGTCGCGGTAGTTGTCCCAGTGCCCGGAGCGGTGCCAGAGCTGCTCGTCGAGGACCTGAGGGGTGGCGATCTCCTGGTAGCCGCGCTTGCGCAGCTGCCCCTGGACCTCGTCCTCGATCAGGTGCAGCAGGGTGGTGCCGTTGGGCAGCCAGAAGGGCATCCCCGGGGCCTCGTCGCGCAGCATGAAGATGCCGAGCTGGGGGCCGAGGCGGCGATGGTCGCGGGCTTTGGCCTCCTCGATCCGCTCCAGGTGCTGCTCGAGGTCCTGCTTGGAGAAGAAGGCGGTGCCGTAGATCCGGGTCAGCCGCTCGCGGTTCTCGTCGCCGCGCCAGTAGGCGCCGGCCACCGAGTTGAGCTTGATCGCCTTGATCCGCCCGGTCGAGGGGCCGTGCGGGCCGCGGCAAAGGTCCTCGAAGGGCCCGTTCTTGTAGAGCGAGACGGTCTCGACGCCTTCGTCGCGGACGAGGTCTTCGACCAGCTCGACCTTGTAGGTCTGGTCCTGCCCCTTGAAGATCTCGATCGCCTCGGCGGCCGTCACCTCGCGGCGGCCGAACTCCTCGTCGGCCTTGATGTGGGTGAGCATCGCCGCCTCGATCTCGCCCAGCTCCTCGTCGCTGATCTTTGTATCGGCCGGGAACTCGAAGTCGTAGTAGAAGCCGGAGTCGATCGGCGGGCCGATCGTCACCTTGGTCCCGGGGTACAACTCCATCACGGCCTCGGCCATCACGTGGGCGGCGTCGTGTCGGATCAGCTCCAGGGCCTCGGGATCGCGATCGGTGAGGATTCCGATCTCGGCGCCCGCCTCGGGCAGCGGCGCCGAGAGGTCGCGCAGCTCGCCATCGACCCGGATCGCCAGCGCCGCCTTGGCCAGGCCCGGCCCGATCGCCGCCGCGGCATCGGCGCCGGTCGCCCCCGCCGGCAGCTCCAACGGCTTCCCGTCGGGCAGGGTGACGACGATCTTTTCCGTTGCGGCCTCCATCCGGGCCATGGTAGTTAGCGAGCGGGTCCCTGGCGTGCCTGGCGCACGGCCACCAGCGGACAGGGACCCTGGCCGCGGATCGGCCGGGTCGATTCCCAGAGGACGTAGGGCGCCGCAACGCGCCGGATGCGAAGCGCCGGGAAGGGTGGCTGGTCCACCGATCCACGGGTGACCACGAAGCGCACCCCGTCGGGCGTGCGCCCCCCCGCTTCGCCCTCGGAGGCGACGCAGACGCGCCCACCGCGCAGCTCCCAGGCGATGTAGGGAACGCCGTGCTGGTCGGCCAGCAACTCCCCGGAGGCAAGCACGAGAGTCGAATCCGCGGCGACCAGCGGGCGCAGGCCGGTCAGGGCCGGCGAGTAGGAGGTGGGGCCGACCGGCGCGTTGGCGAGGGCCAGCAGCGAGCAGACGGCGGCGGCGAGGATGAACGCGGCGGCGAGCGCCTTGCGGGACCCTGGGGCGAGTTTGTGCCGCATACCGGCAGAAACTCGCCCCACCCCGCGGTCGAGCAGCGGCAGGAGGATGACGAGCGCCGCAATCGGGGCGGCGATCTCGATCGCCTTGGCCGAGGCGTAGGCGGTGCCTCCCACCCGGGCGGCGGCGTAGGCCAGCGCGGCGGCGGCGAGAGCGGCGAGGATCGCCGACTCGCGGCGGCGCCAGCACTGGACGACGCCATAGAGCAGCAGGGCAAGGGCGAAGGCGGCGCCGAGGTAGTAGCCCGCGGCCGGGACGACCCCGTCCCCGGGAGCGAGGCGGAAATCGCCGGAGGGCCAGATGCCGAGCGCCTCGAAGGGCGAGACCTGACCGAAGAGGTTGCCGAGTCCGGGACCGTTGGGGTCGAAGGTCTCGAAGTTGCGGAAGTCGATCATGCGGCCGATCTCGGGGGCGATCAGGACGAGGAAGGTGAGTGACGCCAGGAGGACGGAGGCCGTGAGTGGGGGCGGTCTCCGCCAGCTGACGGCGTGCTCCAGGAGCAGCCAGAGGACGGCGGTTCCCACCATCCAGATCAATCCCGGGAAGCTGTAGACGTAGATGGCGCCGGCGGCGAGGAGGGCGGCTGGGACGAAGCGGAGCGGGAGGTCGCGCCAGGCGCGGGTCGACTCGCGGAGAGCGAGTGCGAAGGCGAGGACGAAGAGGGCCTCGATCGTCTCCTTGAAGGCGCCCTGGGCGAAGTAGGAGGCGACGACGTAGGCGAGGCCGACGACGAGAGCGCCGGCCATTCTCGGCAGTGGCCGCAGCCGAGCGAAGGCGGCAAGCGCCGTCAGCGGAGCGAGGACCGCGACGGCGACGGTGAGGCCGCTGAAGCCCTGGACCAGGCCGATACCGAGGCCCTTGTTCAGGGCGACGACGATCGCGTGCGGGCCGAGCGGGTAGCCCTGGCTCAGCAGCTGCGAGCCGTATCCATGGGCGAGCCGGTCGGCGGCCAGCAGGTGCTGGGACATGTCCGGGTTGAAGCTCGTGCCGAGGATGCCGAAGTGGCCTTCGACGATGAACGGCAGCGAGGCGCCGAGCGCGGCGAGGACGAAGACCGGCCAGCCCTGGGTGAACGGCTCGCGCCACACCCCCCGCCCCTGCAGGTAGGCGAGCGAGGCGGCGAGCAGCGCCAGGACGACGATCGCCGAGATCGAGCCGTGGCCGGGCAGGCGCACCGTCGCCCAGCAGACCGCGCAGAGGATCGCCAGGCCGACCGGGGCGGCCGTCCACGACCAGCGGCGGCGCCCGCAGAGGGCGATGGCCGCCTGCCCGATCGCCAGCGAGGCGACGCACACGGCGAGGGTGGCTGCATAGGTCCCGA
>Ga0193706_1000804_pt1 | contig 15769 bp, 15 predicted proteins | sample U3c1metaG_FD_160130 | JGI IMG/M metagenome (GOLD analysis project Ga0193706, IMG submission 160130) | Soil microbial communities from a riparian zone of the East river system, Colorado, United States - U3c1 | ecosystem: Environmental > Terrestrial > Soil > Riparian zone | place: USA: East River... | reverse complement strand
AACACCCATTACTTATCTTATATTATCCGCCTGGGGTATTTATTTATTGTATATAAAAAAAGGGTTCAAACAGGTTATGAAAGATGAATTCTTTTTATTGGCGCCTATTGTTTATTTTATAGTTGTGTTTAGTTTTTTTTATAAAACACAGGCGGGTATCAGGCATATCATATTTATTTACCCGTTGTTGTTTATTCTATGCGGTACAGTATTTAAATACGCCACGGGGAAAAAGGACCAGTTGATGATCCTTGCTTTAAATTTATGGCTATTGATGAGTGTTGCCCAATATTTTAATAATTATTTCCCCTACACAAACGAGTTCATCGGCCATAAGAAAAACGCCTACCAATACGTTGGTGCCAGTAACCTTAATTTTACACAGGCAGAATACCTCGTAGACGACTATTTGAAAAAGCACCCGGATATAAAGCGTGCACCTGCAACAGCCCAAACCGGGAAATTTGTTTTGGTTATTGACGAGTACATGGACATCTGGAACACCGGCAGGTACCAATGGCTGCGTAAATTAAAACCTGCAGGACACGTGCATTACAGTTTTTTGCTTTTTGATGTGCAGCAAACAGATATTCAACCCTGACCTGCTCTTTGTTTTGACATGAACATATACAACAACCCAAATAATGGCCCGGCGCCCAGGATCAGGTACATGAATTGTGTATTCATATTTCCTGATAAATAGTTAAGCAATTCTATACTTATGATGGTGATCGAAAAACCAATGCAGGTTACCAACGTAAGTGCTGTTCCTTTAACCTGCACCGGTGCATTTTGTGCAACCAGTGTAGAGAACATGGGTGAATCTGCAATGACTACCAATCCCCAGAAAATAAGAAAAGCAACAAAAAAAATAAAAGGCAGGTAAAAAGCCAGTGGTGAAAGAACACAACAACAGCCCGATAGGAAAAGTGCTGCCGAAGCTGTTTTTGCAGCGCCGTACCTTTGCGATAGGTATCCGCTTATAACACAGGCGATGCCACCCAACGCGATTATGAAAAATGTAAGTAAGGGAACATTTATATTTTCATGCGGGTGCATATGCTTATACGTTGATAGCATGACCGGAACAAAGGCCCAGAATGCATACAATTCCCACATATGTCCAAAATACCCGAGTGCTGCGGAGCGGAAAGGGCCGTTCTTAAAAATGTTCAAACTCGAATTGAAATTTAAAGCCTGGTTCTTTTTCCGGTAGGGCCCGTTCGGGACCAATAAAAACATCAGCAGCCCGCCAAGCACGGATGATGCTGAAGTAAAGAACAGCACCGTTTTCCAGGGAAGTTCAGCAGTAAAGCTTTTCAATAAATGCGGAAATGCGGTACCTGCTACCAAAGCGCCTACTAAAAACCCGAGCGCTTTCCCCAGGCCTGTATCAAAATGATCGGCAGCGATCTTCATACCAACGGGATAAATGCCCGCGAGGAAAAAGCCGGTTAAAAAACGGAGCAGCAGCAAACTGTTCAGATCCGGACCCATTAAAGTGATACCCAAATTGGAAAACGCTGCCAATATGGAACTGGTAAAAAAAACGGCAGATGGAGAAAAGCGATCGGCGATGGTGAGCGCTGCATACAAAAGCGTGCCGCTGATAAAACCGAATTGAACGGCTGAAGTGATATGCCCCAATGCTTTTTCACTGAGCTCAAAATTTTTCACGAGGTCGGGGAGAACAGCATTGCCGGCAAACCACAGCGACGTGCACAGGAACTGCGCTATAACGATCACCGGTAACACCTGGCTGCTTTTATTATCCATTGTTAAGTATGAGTTATATAAAATTAAGTTTTATCAGCAACCGGCAAACTAATTATTCAGATCCGGCGGTAAATCCTACATTCGCAAAATATTTCCTGGCTAAGAAGCCGAAAGAGAAAAGGGGGATAAAGTATTTTCTCATTTATCTCTTTTTCTCTTTTATGCTCTTAGCCAATAAACAAAAAACTTTTAAAATGAGTGAAGTAAAACTTACGCAGGGAGAGATACACACTGCAAAAGGAATAATGAAATTTGAATTGTACGACGATGATGCGCCCATTGCTGCTGCCAATTTTAAGAAGCTGATCAGCGAGGGGTTTTATGACGGTCTTACCTTTCACCGGGTGATCCCTGATTTTATGGTACAGGGTGGTTGTCCAACCGGCACAGGTTCCGGTGGCCCGGGTTATACCATCAACTGCGAGTTAAAAGGAAGTAAGCAGGTCCACGACAGGGGCGTGATGTCAATGGCGCACCGTGGATTAAATACAGGCGGATCACAGTTCTTTATTTGCCATAACCGCAGCAACACCAAACACCTTGACGGCGTGCATACCTGTTTTGGAAAAATAATTGAAGGCGTGGATATCATTGATGATATCAGGGGAGGAGATGTGATGGAAAAAGTTGTACTGACCTGAACACAACATATTTCAACCGGAAAGAATGGGCAATAGGAGGCCTAAATGTAACACGTGCTTACATAAGGACTCCTATTTGTTTGTAAAAAAGTTTGTTTTACCAGGCTACCAGGACAATTAATGCCATTAACCCATAAAAACCCGCAATAATTCCAATAGCGGTAAATACGTCCGTGATCTCAGGCGCAATCTCAGTTGAATAGAGCTTTTTCATAACCTACGATTAAAATTTAGTAAAAAAATAATTGAAGGCTTTCGTAAAATACGGGACGGATAAAAAGTTATGAGATGGGGAAGGGTGTTGTCAGAGGTGTAGGATCGGGTGCAAAATAAAAAGAATATTTGGAATATGCAAGCCTCAGCCCCCAATATTATGTTCCACCAAGCCAAATACAGGTGTGGATCTTCCCGTTTTTAGCATAAAGATATACCTGCCCCCGGTGCTTCCTAATTGCTGGCTTTCAATGGCTTTACAACAATTTTTACACACATGTTAATAAGCCCAAAACCCATCTTTTTAATTGTGTAATTTTATTCAAATTTAATTGCTGATGAAGAGTTACATGAAACGTCTTATACTACTTACTCACGTATTCCTAATAAATATTTTTTTAGTTTCCGGCCAGACGAGTTATGTACAGAAGTATGCAAACTCCTCCGTTTTTGCCGGTATTGAAGTAGGTTCAAAAGGTGTAAAGATGAGCCTGGTGGAGATGGATAAGAATGCCCAGCAGAACGGTGCTTTTAATATCATGAAAGATACTTCTGTGAATACGGATTTTATTTCTTTCACCCAGCCAAGCTACCAGGCAACGCTTGCGGCATTGAATAAATTCTATGATGTTGCCATTACAGACTATAAGATCCCATCCGATCATATTTTTACTGCCATCAGCAGCGGTGTCAATATCCAGGCTGAAAAAGAAAATAAGATCAACTGGATAGACCAGCTCATCAGTGCGTTCAGGTTCAATTTTAATGAGCCCGAAAGAAAAGTGAGCATCGTGAGCGTAAGGGATGAGGCACGTCTTTCACACCTTGGTATCATTCCTGATGCAAGGCGCTACAATACTTTTTTGATCGATATCGGCAGCGGTAATACAAAGGGCGGTTATTTTCCGAATGACAATACAAAGGACTTCAGGCTTTTTCAACTTAGCTGGGGTACAAAAAGTGTAAGCAATGCCGTGGAGAAACGTCTCGAAGCTGATATCACGATGGACAACTTTAACAGGCAGCTGACGAGGGTACTTACTACCGCAGAAAATACAGAGATCGCTTATGCTATCAATGAAAGCGGTTCTTATCCCATGAGTGATAATGTGGCTTTCAGCGGCGGGATCGCATGGGCCCTGGCTACCATCATGTTCCCGGAGCTGATCGAGAACTCGGTAGTGCCGGTTACTTATGAAGAGGTGCTTAACTTCAGTGAAAAATTATTAAAGCACCATAATAACCTCTCTGATTATTATATCTTAAAAACAATTACGGATAAAACCCTGGATAAGGAAATGATAGGCAAAGAAGTTAAAAGAGTGAACCAGGTATTTGATCAAAAATCTTTAATGGCGGGAACCGGCCTTTTACTGAAGATCATGCGCCAGTTTGAAAGTGTGTATGAAAGGAAAAAATTCTACCTCGTTAAGAATGGCGCCGTGGGCTGGATATCTGCCTATGTAAATCAGAACAGTACTAAATAATTAACCTTGCCTGCCTTCTCTTTAATACAGGAAATTTATATTGTAACCCAATGAGAGATGCCAAATCATTATTACTCCTATTAGTTTCTTTATTATTGGTGCTGGTGTCTTTTGTACTGATCTGGACATGGGGCTACCGTTTTTATAATAAGGATGATGCTTATAATGTAAATGCAAAGATCCTGATCACTGATTCCAATGCGATCGTCAACCGCATACGCGATTCCTTACAGAAAGTATATAATGAAACGCTGCATAGCCTGGATACCCGGCTTGATTCAACCCTGGTGAATACGGATTCTGTAAAAGCAAAACTGGATGTTAAGCTGAATGAATTCTTTAAACTAAGCAACGAGATTACTGCCATTTTGAAGAACCGGAGTAACAGTGCAGATTTTAACACTGCAAAACGAAAGATCGGTGAATTACAAAGCAAGGCTGATGACCTGAGGGAAAAGTCCCGGGTGGTAGAGAATGAAAATAAAAAACTGGGCGGCATACTGGATCAGCTCAATACCCCGCAAAAAGACCCGGATAGAAATATCAAACAGGTGAATTTTGAAGAAAAGCCCACGCCTGAAAAAAGCAATGCGGAATATGTTCTGTTCACGGCATCAGAACTGAAACTTGCAGCAATGAAAGGTGCTGATGAAAAAGAGACCGAGACCACACAGGCTGATGCAACAGAAAAACTCGTTGGCTCTTTTACGGTACTGAACAATAACATGCAGCTTAACAATGCAGAAATGATCATAGTGGTCTTACAGCCCGATGGCCGTGTTTTAAAGACCTCTGCATGGGAATCGGGTACCTTCAATACACCCGAAGGGAAAAGAATATATTCATATAAACTTAATTTTAACTACTTAAAAGGAGAGGCCAAGCGACTCCTGTTCTCCATAAGTACAGATAAATATCAAAAGGGAAATTATACCATGCAGATCTTTTATAATGGAACAATGATCGGCAAAATGGTAAAGAGTTTATCATAGATGATTAACACTACTATCTTCTGTTCTACAGACCAGTCCCTTAAGGTCTTGTAGAATAAGTCCTACAAAAGAAATAAGGAATGGCTACATAGGTTTTTTGAGTCAGGCAACATATTTGCATACCTGTTCGTGCCCCCGTTTATATCCAGATACCTATGAAAGCTAAGTATGTTCAAGCATGAGAATACTATGAAAGACCTTCTTCGTGAAGGTTTTTTCTTTTTAGCGAATGCCGGTTGATATCATATAAAAAGATCTTCATTGCTGAAGATCTTTTTATCTTTTTAATGATATCTATCAAGTTCTGTTAATCTCTTTTGCCATTACCACGGCCCCTGTTTTCGCTCCTTTGCCTTTGCTGTCCACCGCCGCCATTACCATTATTACCATAATTTGGCTGCTGGCGTTCCTGCCTGCGTTCCATTGCAGGCTGCTGCCTTTGCTCTCTTTGGGGATTCACCTGGCGCTGCTCGTTACGTTGCCTGTCCATATTCTGGCGTTGCTCGTTACGCTGCCGCTCCATTTGCTGTTGCTGATCATTGCGCTGTTGTCTTTCCATGTTCTGGCGCTGCTCATTACGTTGTCTGTCCGTATTCTGACGCTGTTCGTTGCGCTGCCTTTCCATTTGCTGCTGCTGATCATTGCGCTGTTGCCTTTCCACATTCTGGCGCTGCTCATTACGTTGGCGCTCCATGTTCTGACGCTGTTCATTACGCTGCCTTTCCATTTGCTGTTGCTGATCATTACGCTGTTGTCTTTCTGTATTCTGGCGCTGTTCGTTACGTTGCCGCTCCATTTGCTGCTGTTGATCGTTACGCTGCCTTTCCACTTCCCTGTTACGTTGCGGTACATTATCATTCCGCTGCCTGTTGTTCTCAACCCTGGGCTGTGCATCACGGTTTGTTCTTTCCTGGCGCCTGTCCCTGTTAATGGCCTGGTCATTATTATCATTGCGCTGCCGGTTATTATCAACCCTGCGCTGCTCATTATTATTATTATTTCTGTCGCGGTTGCCGTTCGCATTTTCATTTCTTCTTTGAGCATTGTTCACCCGGTCATTAGTCCTCCTGGTCCTGTTATGATCAATTCTTACATTTTGTGGTCTTCCGCGATAGGCACTACGTTCTTCCACCCTGGTACGTGTATACCTTTGTACTTCGTTCCTCTCCGGGCCCCTGTTGAACCTTCCTTCTCTACCGCCATAATAATTATTAATAACTACAGCGTTCCTGAATATATGATTGTTGGTATGCGAAACACGGTGACGGTAAAAATCACGGTCGCATATATTACGCCTTGGTATGAAATTCCATCGGTCATAAGGAATAGATCCGAAGGAAACATTGATACCAAGACCATAGCCTAATGGCGCCCATCCGTAATAATCATCATAAGAACTCCAGCTCACCCATGCAGATGCCCAATCATAGCCCGGGATCCACATCCAGCCATAGTTAGGATCATATTCCCATCTTCCATAATGGAAAGGAGCCCAGCCCCAGTCAAAATCGGAAACCCATGACCATCCATAACTGGTATATTCCCAATGGCCATCACTATAGTAAGGTTGGAATTCCGGATCCTCGTAAACCCATACCTGTCCAAAGCGGGGATTGTCCATCCACGTTCCGTATGGGCTCAGGTCGTTCTGGAACATCGAAAAGTTGACGTTCACATTTACTGCTTGTGCTTTTGTTTCCAGGGTAGCGAAACCAAAACACACAAACAACAAAACAATCAAAGTCTTTTTTGTTTTCATGTCTAAAGTTTTAGATAATATAATATGCAATTTGTATGCTATTATCAGTATTTAAAGCAAAACTTTGTTAAAGAACAAGGGGTTATGTTCTTATTAACCAATCAATAACTGAAATCCTTTAACATTAGGCCTGATTACTTCAGCTGGATGCCGATAATTAAAAACGCAACAGAGATTAAAAATAAAATGAGCAATAAAGGATAGATGAAATGCCACCATGCTTTAAGGCTTACGTTCACCAGTGCAAGTGAAGGTAGCAGGAGCCCGGTTGGTGTGATAAATCCCATAATGCCCATGCCAAACAAATAGGCATTCACGATCTCACGTCCCGGTACGTTCACAATTATAGCCAGTGCACCCATGATGGGCATTGTTAAAACTGCCATGCCTGATGAGGAAGAAATGAATAAGGTAAAGACCATGAACAGGGCCAGCAGCATAACAATAAATAATGCGGGCGGCATGTTACCCACCAGCTTTGCCGAAAAATACAGGATCGAATCACTGATGTTGCCGTCATTCAATATGATCGTTACGCCACGGGCCACACCAACTATAAAGGCCACGGCCAACAGGTCGCCGGCGCCATTTATAAATTGTGTGATGAAAGTTTTTTCTTTCATCCTGAGTATTATGCCAAGCAAAATGGATGAACCCAGGAACAACGTTGACATTTCCAGCAGCCACCATTCAAAAAAAACAACACCGGCGATCATGACCAAAAAAGTACTTAAAAAAAGTAAGAGCAGGAGTTTGGTCCTTGTATCCAAAGGCGGAACCTCTGTATCATTTGCAGTAATTGCTTCATAAGGTGAACGCACAACACCATCCACGCGGTAAACCAAAGATGCTGTTGGATCTTTTTTTACTTTGTTGGCATACCTTACGATGTACCAGATGCTCACGCCTGTTGATATCGCAAACATCAGCACCCTTGCATACAATCCATCAGACCAGTTGACGCCTGCAGCATTGGAAGCAATGATTGTGGAAAAAGGATTGGTAAAAGAGGAGAGTGTGCCCAGTTGGGTACCGCCAAAAATTACCGCCACGGGAACAATGAGATCATAACCCGCTGCCAGGAACAAGGGAACCATCAGCGGGTAAAAAACAAGGGCTTCTTCGGCCATACCATAAGATGAGCCTGCAAAAGAAAAAAGAAAAGTGAGTATAATGATCAGCCATGATTCTTTTCCCTTCATGTTATGCGCCAATGAACTTAACCCTTTCACCATGGCACCGGATTCGTGAAAGATCTTCATAAAGCCCCCAATGATGAGCACGAACAGGATGATGTCAATGCTGTCCGTAATACCCTTTAGCGGCGCCTGCAAGATTTTAAAAAAGCCCTGCCCGTTACTTTTAAGGGAATGATAAGAGCCGGGTACCGAAACTGGTTTTCTTATTGCACCTGCCTGGAATTTTTCCAGCGGGACCAGGATCTGAATGCTGTCCAGTGTCCTTTGTGTAAAAGGTAATAAAGTATCGCCTTCGGTTCTTGTCATGGTAAAATGGCTGCCGTCGGCCACAGCCAGGGTATTGTACCTGCCTGCGGGTACCAGCCAGGTTGCTGCTGCGGCGATAATGATAACGAACATCAGGATGCTGATAGGAGAAGGAACAGTTCTTTTTTTAGCCATGGCTCGTATATGAGTATTCAATGTAAATAATTTATTGTTCTGTTTATGCAGGCCGCCAACAAAAAATTGCAGGATAATTCTAATTTAGCAAGATGAAAGCAGCTACAGTTAGTGAATTGAAATCAGAGCTGGTGAATGCACCGGCACCGAAACTTGTGGAGTTGTGCTTAAGACTGGCAAAATTTAAAAAAGAGAATAAAGAACTCCTCACATACCTTTTGTTTGAATCCTTTGATGAGGAAGCTTATGTTCAAAATGTAAAAAAGCAGGTGGAAGAACAGTTTGAGGAAATGAACCGGGACAGCCTGTATTTTGTAAAAAAGAGTTTGCGAAAGATACTCCGGTCGATCAATAAATACATCAGGTATACAGGTTCCGCAAATGCAGAAGTGAGCCTGTTGCTCCATTTTTGTACAACACTTAAAAATTCCGGCATACCCATAAAAAGGAACCAGGTGATAGAGAACATCTACCGGAACCAGTTGAAAAAGATAGCAAAGTCTATTGGCACCATGCACGAAGACCTGCAGTATGATCATTTAAAGGAATTAAAACTTTTAGAATGACCTTTTAAAATCGTAATTTCAAAATAAAAAAATGCCAAAGTCTAAAACAAGAAAACATCACCACGAATACCATCCGCCTGCAAATGCGGTAAAGTCTGCAAAGAACAAAAGTGCCGTCCTCGTCTCACTTATTTTCTTCGGATTGATCGGGGCAGGTATTGCATTCTTCGCCGCCGGCTCAGATCCGCTATGGCTGACCGCCGGTATTATTGCAGGTGCAGCAGGAGGATATTTTTTTGGCAAACAGGTTGACAGGTCCTTCTCAAAAAAATAATTTCTCCATTCTTCGCTTCGCCTCCCCGGCACTTACTAACATTCTGCAGGCAATTGTGGAAAGGATTTACAATACATAGTTGCAAAACGCTCATCTAATCACTACTTTGTTGAAGTTTACTTAATAATATTCACCAAAAACCAAACTTATGGACATCAAAAAATTATTTCTTGGCGGTATCGCCGGGGGAATTGCTTTCTTTCTTTTAGGATGGGTTATTTACGGCATGTTATTAATGAATTTTATGACGAGCCACCCCGGGGTTGCCGGTAATATCCAGAAAACAGAGCCGGATTTCCTGTACCTCATTATTGGTAACCTGGCAATGGGCTTCCTGTTCGCTTACGTTTTTATAAAAGCCGGGGTGAACAGCATGGCCAATGGCCTCGTAACCGGGGGTATTATGGGCTTATTAATGAGCGTTGGTTTTAATTGCGTAATGTATGCAACAACTACTTCAACCAGTAAAACAGCCATGGCAGCGGATGTAGGAGGGTTTGTGGTAATGACGGCCATTGGTGGCGCCATTGTAGGAATGGTCCTCGGCATGAGCAACAAGTCTTCTTCCTGATCTTGGTTATATACCCATCACAGGTGCAGCATAGCTGTATCCTGTGGTGGCTTTTGTTAAGAATCAGCCTAAATCCGGCTCTTTTAAACATTTAATTAGTTACTCTGGTTATATTAGTGTAGGTTTGCACTGTATAATAACGCTGTGAGCACACAGTACAGGATAGATTCAATTTTTACTAGATTTTCTCCACGTAACAGTTTACTCGTCTTTTAGTCTGCTTTCTCCTTTATAATACAGGTATTTTTATTTATTTTATTTTAATTATTAAGTTTTATGAACATTTATGTTTCAAATTTGAGCTTTAACACCAGCGACGCTGAGTTAAACGAACTTTTTTCAGCTTTTGGCGAAGTTTCTTCTGCAAAAGTTATTACTGACAGGGAAACCGGAAGATCACGTGGTTTTGGTTTTGTTGAAATGCCTTCTGAAGATGAAGGTAAAGATGCAATGCTTGGCCTTAACAACAAAGAAGTTGAAGGACGTGCAATGTCTGTTTCTGTTGCTAAAGAAAAAGAAGATCGTGGTAGCGGCGGCGGAAGAAGTGGTGGATATTCAAACAACCGCGGTGGCGGTGGTGGATATTCAGGCGGCCGTAGCAGCGGTGGAAGCGGTGGCGGAAGATGGTAATTTAGAAATAACTAACTTTCGATATGGGCTCAGCAATGAGCCCTTTTTTTATGCCCGGTCATCATTTCCCTCGGTGACACACCGACCGGGGTACACCGCCGTGGTTGGTGTCCCCACCAACCACTTTTATCTCCACCAACATAATTCTTGCAACACCCAGGTCCGTAACTTAATATTTACCTTTACTTTAGCAAACAGAATAAAAAAATAAAAGACTTGGTAACAGGCGTAAATGATTTTAAAAATGTTTTCTTCATCGGCGTTGCCGGGGTGGGCATGAGCGCCATCGCACAATATTTAGCCGGCATTGAAAAGAATGTTAGCGGCAGCGACCGCTATTTTGTAAAAGGCGAATTCAACGATACAAGAACAAAGCTGGAAGCAGAAGGCATAAAATGTTTTTTGCAGGACGGCGATGGGATTACTAAGGAGACCGACCTTGTAGTTGTTTCAACAGCCATAGAAGATACGGTCTTTGAAGTGCAGAAAGCAAAACAACTTAATATTCCCATCATCAAACGTTCTGAACTGCTGGCGCTCATCGCAAAAAGCAAAAGAACGATCGCCGTTGGCGGAACATCCGGAAAAAGCACTACCAGCGCCATGTTATTCGACATACTGGAACACGCGGGCATGCAGCCAAGCATCATCAGCGGGGCTGGCCTGGTGAGTATCATCAAAGAAACCCGCCCGGATGACCCGTTCGGACGGGGAAAGATCGGTAATGCAAAGGTGGGAGCGGGGGAGTGGCTGGTGATAGAAGCCGATGAAAGCGACGGAAGCATCGTTCAGTATCATCCGGAAATAGGACTATTGCTAAATGTAGATAAAGACCACCAGGAAATAGATGAACTGATGAGCATCTTCACTGTATTTAAGAACAACAGCAAAAAATTCATCGTCAATCAATCTAATGCACTCGCAAAAAAACTCTCACAGGATATTAGAAATGATTTTTCTACTGATGAAAACTCAGGAGCCGGCTATATTGCAAAGAACTTTAAACAGGAAGGCTTCTGTATTGAATTTTTAATTTTTAATTCTTCATTCTTAATTACAACTATAGGTAAACATAATATGGAGAATGCCCTCGCCGCCATCACCGTTGCCAGCCAGGTAGGTGTTGACCTGGAGACCTGTGCTTCTTCATTGAAAGTATACGAAGGCATTTACCGCCGCAACCAGGTGCTGGGGAATAAGAATGGTGTTTGGGTCATTGATGACTACGCACACAACCCGGTGAAATGCGCTGCCGCGATCGCCTCCTGCCAGCCGGTTGCAAAAAAAGTTATCGCCTGGTTCCAGCCGCATGGCTATGGCCCGACAAGATTTTTAAGAAACGATTTTGTAAAAGAGATCGCAGCCGTATTAAGGCCGCAGGATGAGATATGGATGAGCGAGATATTCTATGCAGGCGGCACCGCGGTAAAAGACATTTCCGCCAATGACCTCATCAACGATATAAAATCCCTGGGTAAAAATGCTTTTTTCGTGGAAGACCGTGATCAGTTTGTAAATACGGTAAGACCACATTTAACTGCGGATTCTGTGTTACTTTTAATGGGCGCAAGAGATCCCGGGCTTGAAGCCTTCGGTAAATCGGTTTTCCAATCACTATAAAACTTTCTTATGCGAATTATCCTCGGCTTATTGATCTTTCTTTCTGCCTGCAAAAGCGGGGAAAGAAAAGATACGGTATCATTTAAAGACATTGAAACTTTAGGGGGCTCCTGGTCAGGCAAGCAGGATATCCTTGCACCTGACGACAGTACCTGGCTAACTTATCCAACCACACTTTTGGTAGCCGTATTGAAAGATTCCCTGGAACTTGGCTTTAGTTTCAAACAGGCAGACGGGGAAAACCTGGCAGAACAAGGAGTATTCTACATTCACGAAGATGGTAAGAAACTGAATTTCGGTCCGAGTGAGTATAATATAGAGTCTGTAAAAAGAACCAGGGATGACCTTGTTATCGTTGCCGGGAAAGAAGACGAGGACAATGAAAAGCAGGCTGATATCAGGCTGACCATTGGTATCTATTCCAACACGGGTTTAACTATGATGAGGGAAGTGAAGTATAAGGGTACTGAAAATTTCTTTAAACGAATTGACCTGAAGCTGGGAAGAAAATAAATAACAGACCTAAAAGTTTAAATAAGGATGATAAATAAAAAAATAAACCTCGTATTGCTCTTAAGTTTTTCGTTCTATCTTCTGCAGGCACAAACCACCGCAAAGGTTGATCTTGTGAACACCCTGATGGGTACGGATTCCAGGCCGGCGCTTTCCAATGGCAATACTTATCCCGCCATAGGCACGCCATGGGGCATGAACTACTGGACCCCGCAAACCGGTAAGAACGGTGATGGCTGGCAATACACGTATGGCGCAGAAAAGATCGTTGGCTTTAAACAAACACACCAGCCCTCGCCATGGATGAATGACTATGGACAATTTTCTATAATGCCTTCTACAGGTAAACTGAAATGGAAAGAGGAGGACAGGGGCAGCTGGTTCTCACACAAGGCCGAAGAAGCAAGGCCATACTACTACCGGGTATATTTAGCCGATGTGGACCTCACTACGGAATTAACAACTACCGAACGTGCCGCTCATTTTCAATTTACATTTCCTGAATCCGATACGTCCTCTTTTATCATCGATGCATTCGACAAGGGTTCTTATATTAAAATAATTCCTTCAGAAAATAAGATCATCGGCTACAGTACCCGCTACAGGCGTGGTAAGCTCATCAACTTTAAAAATTACTTCGTCATTTATTTTGATAAAGGGTTTGAATATAAAAGAACAGTAAGTGAAACGGGCGCATTGATCGATTCTCTGGAGGTCACTAACAGCCACGCACTGGCAGTTGTAGCTTTTAAAACAAAGAAAGGAGAGAAAGTGAATTGCCGTGTGGCATCCTCATTCATAAGTTTTGAACAGGCCGAACAAAATTTAAAAGAACTGGGCGATAAGAACAGCAGCTTTGAAACAATAAAAGCGCAAACAAAAAGCAAGTGGGAAAAAACATTGAACGCCATACAGGTGGAAGGCGGCAGCGATGAGCAGGTACGAACTTTCTATTCCTGCCTTTACCGTGCCGTGATGTTCCCGAATAAATTGTATGAAGTTGATGCCAGAAAACAGGTCGTGCATTATAGTCCTTACAACGGGAAGATATTACCGGGATATATGTTTGGCGGCACCGGCTTCTGGGATACCTTCCGTGCATTGTATCCTTTACTCAATTTAGTTTATCCTTCTATAAATAAAGAGATGCAGGAAGGATTGATCAACGATTATAAAGAAGGCGGCTGGCTGCCGGAATGGAGCAGCCCGGGTTATGCAGATATCATGATCGGTAATAATTCCGCTTCCGTGGTGAGTGATGCATATATAAAAGGACTCCGGGGTTATGATATTGAAAAATTATACGAAGCATTATTGCATGGCGCCAACAATGAAGGTCCAATGACCGCTGTTGGCCGCAAGGGTGTTGCTTACTATAATAAGCTCGGCTATGTGCCGTACGATGTAAAGATCAACGAGAATGCAGCACGTACTTTGGAATATGCTTATGATGACTTTGCGATCTATCAACTGGCCAAAGCGCTAAATAAACCAAAGGATGAAGTGGAGCTTTATGCAAAGCGTTGTATGAATTATAAAAACCTCTTCGATCCCGAAACAAAACTGATGAGGGGAAAGAACGAGGACGGTAAATTTCAATCGCCATTCAACCCCGTTAAATGGGGCGATGCATTTACCGAAGGCAACAGCTGGCATTACAGCTGGAGTGTATTTCATGATGTGCAGGGACTTATCGACCTGATGGGTGGAAAGGAAACATTTGTAAAAATGATCGACTCGATATTTTCCATGGCGCCAACATTCGACGACAGTTACTACGGCGGCACCATCCACGAGATCAGGGAAATGCAGATCGCCGGCATGGGACAGTATGCCCACGGCAACCAGCCCATACAACACATGATATACTTATATAACTATGCAGGCCAGCCCTGGAAGACCCAATACTGGAGCCGTGAAGTGATGAACAGGATGTACAAGCCCACACCCGATGGTTATTGCGGCGACGAGGACAATGGCCAGACCAGCGCCTGGTACATCTTTTCGGCCATGGGTTTTTATCCCGTTTGCCCGGCCACCAGCCAGTACGTGATGGGAGCGCCGCTCTTTAAAAAATTAACGTTGAATTTAGAGAACGGGAAAAAACTCATAATAGAAGCGCCCCAAAACAGTGGAAATAATAAATACATACAATCTGTAACAAAAAATGGCACGGCTTATGGTAAGAACTGGCTGGATCATTTCGAACTGATGAAGGGCGGCAAACTCAATATTAATATGTCTGCAAAACCCAATCCCAAATGGGGAAGCTCGGATGCTGATTCGCCTTATTCTTTTTCAAAGGATAAGAAATAAAACTGCCGCCAGTTTTTAAAATTACCGTAAGTATGAAATTTATCTTTAGTGCATTGTTTCTATTCAGCTGCGCAATCGCTTCAGCGCAATCAGCCAACCGTGGCCTTGTATTCAATAAAGAATTTAAAGTACTGGTTGGAAAATGGGAGGGCACATCGGTCTATACCGATCCCAAAAAGAATAATGCCCTGGTCAATTTAAAGTCAGCCGTTGAGGTCATCGATCTCACCGATTCCTTACAACTCAATTTTACCTACACCGATCCCCTCGGAATAGAAACCAGGGATACCAGCATCCTCCGCATTTATGACAAGGAAGACAAGCTGCGGGCAGACCGCCGGTTATATGATATCGGCTATACTGCACGTAAGGGAGGTAGTATGATCGTGGTGGGAGAAAAGGAAGGCTACGATAATATCATCACGCCCGGCTTTGATCCCAGCCTCAAAGCAGATTTCCGCTACACCATTACTTTTTCGCCAACCAGCTTAAGCATACTCAGGGAACTCCGCTTCATGGAGAATGAGTTTTATTTTATACGTATGCGTTCGGCCTTTACAAAAAAATAAAGGGTTGATTTTTTTTACCATTTTTTTTACCACACAAAGAGAAAACCACAGGGAACACAAAGAAGTGGTAAAATCCCTAAGTTTGCTACATAATGACAACTCTAATAACCAACATCTCCCAGCTCATCAACACCCGAGAAGTAACCGCTCTTCTCCGCGGCCCGGCACTCGCTCATCTTCCTTCAATAGAAAATGCTTTTCT
>Ga0193706_1000803_pt1 | contig 15801 bp, 14 predicted proteins | sample U3c1metaG_FD_160130 | JGI IMG/M metagenome (GOLD analysis project Ga0193706, IMG submission 160130) | Soil microbial communities from a riparian zone of the East river system, Colorado, United States - U3c1 | ecosystem: Environmental > Terrestrial > Soil > Riparian zone | place: USA: East River... | reverse complement strand
GACCGTTTCCACCGCCCAGAGGATCACGGACGAAGACTGGACCGCTTACCTCGAGGGCACGCTGGCCATCGCCAAAGGATTCGGACTCGCCGCCAATGTCAGTCTCCTCTGCTGCGTGCACGCCTATCCCAATGCGCGCCAGCGGCAAATGGCGTCAGACTTCATGACCCGCCAATATCTACGTGAAATGGAGCGGGTAGCGGTCCTTACCGAGAGCATGCTCGTTCGCGGTGCCATGACCGCCTTCAGTTGGATCAGACCCAAAGTGGGCGTACGCGCTTTTGATACCAACGAGCCCCGCGAAGCCTTCCGCTGGCTGCGCGAAATCGGCTCCTTCGAGGAACCACTCGCCCTCGAGGCGTGGCAAGAAGCCAAGATGAAGCTCTCGATTCGATCGAGCAGCCTGCACCCTTCGCCCGGCCCTGGAGCCCGCTGACGCCGAGGTGCGGCTGGGCGCGTGACGCTCGCCAGCGCGGCCGCTACTCCACCGTGACGGTCTTGGCCAGATTGCGCGGCTGATCGACGTCGGTGCCTTTCAAATCCGCGACGTAGTACGCCAACAATTGCAGCGGAACGACGGTGACGAGCGGCGTCACGCACTCGTCGACCTTGGGGATCCAGATGACGTGCTCGGCGACGCGCGAAATATCGCGGTCCCCTTCGGTGGCGATCGCGATCACCTTGCCTTCGCGCGCGCGCACCTCTTCGACGTTGGAGATGGTCTTCTCGTAATGACCATCACGCGGCACGACGACCACCACGGGCATGTTTTCGTCGATGAGCGCGATCGGCCCGTGTTTCATCTCGCCCGCGGCGTAACCCTCGGCGTGGATATATGCGATTTCCTTCAGCTTGAGCGCGCCCTCGAGGGCGATGGGATAGGCCAGGCCGCGCCCGAGAAACAGCATGTCGCGCGCGTTGTGGTATTTGCGGGCCACGCCGAGCACGGTGTGGGCCTGCTCGAGCGCGGTTCGCATCGCGCTCGAGACTTGGACGAGCGCCTGGAGCACGGCGCGGGCGCGCTCTTCGCCGAGCGTGCCTTTGCAGCGCCCTAGGTGCACGGCCAGAAGAAGGAGCGCCGCAAGCTGCGCGGTAAAACACTTGGTCGACGCCACGCCGATCTCCGGGCCGGCATGCGTGTAGAGCGCGCCATCGGAAATGCGCGGGATGGCGCTGTCGACCACATTGCAAACGGCAAGCACTTTTGCGCCCGCCGCGCGCGCCGCCTTGACGGCGCCGAGGGTGTCGACCGTCTCGCCCGATTGGCTGACGGCGACGACCAAGTCGCTAGGGCCAAAAACCGGGCTCCGATAGCGCACCTCGCTGCCGAGCTCGACGACGGCCGGCACGCGCGCCAGTTGCTCGATCCAATGCCGCCCCGCCATGGTCGCGTAGTGGCTCGTTCCGCAAGCGATGAGGTAAACCCGGCCCACCCCGCGCGCCGTTTCGGCGTCGAGTCCGATTTCGGCGGCCGTGACTTCGGCCGCCTTGAGATCGATGCGACCGCGCAGGGTGTCCTCGATCGAACGCGGCTGCTCATGGATCTCTTTGAGCATGAAATGCTTGTAGCCCCCGCGTTCGGCCATCACCGGGCTCCAGTCGATGCGCCGCGGTTTTCGCTCCACCTTGTCGCCGCCGAGCGTCTCGAGGCGCACGGAGGTGGCGGTAAGCTCGGCCATCTCGCCGTCTTCGAGGAAGATCATGTTACGGGTGTGCCCGAGGAGCGCCGCGATGTCGCTGCCGCAGAGCATTTCTCCCTCGCCGATGCCAATGACGAGAGGGGACGCTGTCTTGGCGACCACCAAGCGATCGGGCGCGCGCCGCGAGATGACGGCGATCGCATAGGCGCCCTCGATTTGGCGGACAGCGGCGCGGACTGCGTCGAAGAGGTCCGTCACACCGCTCGCCATGGCGCGGTTGATGAGGTGGGCGACGATCTCGGTGTCGGTATCCGAGGAGAAGCGCACCCGATCGGCCTCGAGCGCCTGGCGAAGCGCCATATGGTTTTCGATGATGCCGTTGTGCACGATGGCGATGTCACCGGCCGAATGCGGGTGCGCATTGTGCTCGCTCGGGCGACCGTGGGTGGCCCAGCGCGTATGACCAATGCCCATCGCACCGAGCAACGGGCGTTTGGTGAGCGCTTCGTCGAGGTTGCTCAGTTTGCCGGCCGCCCGCACCACTTCGACGCTCTTGCCATCGTGCACCGCCAGACCGGCCGAGTCATAGCCGCGGTATTCGAGCTTGCGGAGCCCGTCGATCAGAATGGGGGTGGCAGGACGGGGCCCGACGTAACCGACGATTCCGCACATGACCTCGATTCTGCGGCTTTGCGACCCTAGAGACAACCAACTCGTCGAGGTCCATTCTCCCGGGCGAGGGCGGTCCATTGCCGCGGCGACTGAGCAGAGATTCACGCGCCATGGGCACCGCCGGTCGGGCGGGGACCGCGTGCCGCACGTCGCGAGGGCTCCGATCGGCGCCCGGCGCTCGGATTAGGTCGATATCAGGCGTGTTCCTGATCGTCTTGCGATCAGACTGGTGCCCTTATTGACCTATTTTCGCTGCCGAACTCCACTATCCAAATGAGATGGCGCGCGACTTCAACAAAGAGCCGCAGGGTGGTCGGGCGTCTGCCGCACTGCGTCAAAGTCAACTCGAAGATGCTGTTGACTTCCCGCGCATGGCGCTGCTCGTGCGTGCTGCGCAAGCGGGCGATGGCGCCGCAGTGGATGCCATCGTTGCCGTCCTGACGCCGACGGTTCTTCACATCCTTCGCGCTCTCTGGGGGGCGAAGCGCCACGACTTGGAGGCGATGACGCGCGACGTGCTGGTGTCCATCGTCGCGGCGCTGCCCGGCTGGCGCGGCGAGTGCACGCTCCTGCATTTTGCGACGCGAATCGCGGCCAGGCGCGCTGCAGCCGCGGCGCCTCCCTCCGAGCCCACCGTCTTCGATCGCATCGGATGGCGACGGCGTACGCGCTGGGTGTCGGCGACGCCCTGGGAAGAAGATGTCGCCGATCGTCGCCGCCAGCTCTTGCGCACGTTCTTCGGCGAGCTTCCCGAGGCCCAGGGCGAGGCGATGGTGCTGCGCCTCGCGCTTGGTTACTCGCTCCGGGAGATCGCTCTGATTTCGTCGACCCCCGTGTCGGTGGTGCGCAATCGGCTGCGGCTCGCCAAAGAGGCGCTGCGCGCGCGTATCGAAGCCGACCCGGATTGCGACGAGATCTGGGGCGAAGACGCGTGAACTCGATCGACCTTCACCCCGAAGAGCTTTTCGATAAAGCACGACGCGGTGAGGCGTCGGAGCGCGATGTCGAACGCTTTCAATCGCACCTCGAACAATGCCGCGCCTGCCGCTTCGAGTACGAGCTCGCGCTCGAGTGCGCCGAAGGATCCTCGGTTCTTCCCGGTGATGAGCTGGTCGTCGCCCGCATCCGCCAAGCGACGGCGCGTTCGCTGGAACAGTGCGTCGATTCGGTGACTTTCAGCGCGCGCGCGCGCGGGCGCCTACGCTCGCGTCTCTTGCTCGTCGCCGTGGTCGCCATCTTCTCCGTCGTCGGCCTCACTTTGACGACGACGGTGCTCGCCCCTGCGCTCAGCTTGCCCCATCCATCGTTTCTCCGGCGCTCTTTGATGGCGGGTGTCGCCTCGGAGGGTTTACCCCGACCGTCGGCATCCGCGAGCGAGCTCTTTGGGCGCGCCAACGTCGCCCAGCGCGACGGAGCCGCGGCCGAAGCGGCGCGCCTTTACACCGAGCTCGAGCGTTCGTTTCCCGGCTCCCCCGAAGAGCTCGTCGCGCGCGTGCTGGTCGGGAGGCTCTTGCTCGACCGCCTCGACGATGCGCGCAGCGCCCTCGCTCAATTCGACAGCTACTTGGCCAATCCCGATCACGACGCGCTCGGAGAAGAAGCGCTCATCGGTCGCGCACTCGCACTCGAGCGTCTCGCCCGCCACGTCGAAGAGAGAAGCGCGTGGGAAGTGCTTTTGAGCGCCTACCCGCGCTCTTCCTACGCCGAACCCGCGCGCACCCGGCTCGACGAGCTGCGCGCTAACTAGTCACGCGGGTCGCTCTGCCGGCGTCCAAAAGAGAGCCGCCGTCCCTCCGGGCGCGGAGGAAAGACGCGCCGGTCTTCATACTCGCGGCGCCGCGACAACGCCGAACGAGGTTCGATTCCGGTCGCAAAGAGCGATCGCAGATCTTCCCAGGTCTTCGGCATGTGGATCGCAACCTGGCCGGCGTGCTCGCGGCAGAGGGTCAAGGAACGCGCCTCGACCGTGACCCGGCTCATCCGGCTCGATGGATGACGCACGGAGCGACCGCACGCCCGACAGACGACACAGGCGGAACCTTCGGCTTTTTGCCCCATGTCGCGACGATGCGATCTACCTTCGCAAAGGGCCAAGTTTTGGGGCGCGAGCCTCCGGCCGAGCGAGCGAATCGCATCGGTCGAGCGCAACCGCGACCCGCATGCGGCACTAGCTCGCCGCGCGGCCTGCTCGGCGTTGTTCGATCCAGGCGATGACCTTGTCCTCGGGGTGGGAGCTCGTATGCCTCCCGAGCTGCTGGATGCCGGTGGGGCTCGTGACGTTCACTTCCGTAAGTCGCTCGCCGATGACGTCGAGGCCGACGAAAATGAGCCCGTCGGCCCGGAGCCGCGGCGCCATCGCCTGGACCATTGCCTGCTCGTTGGGCGTCAGGTCGGTGGGCACGACCGACCCTCCCACATGGATGTTGGAGCGCATGTCGTCGGCGCGCGGCACGCGCAAAATGGCGCCGAGGGGCTCGCCGTCGAGCAGGAGGATCCGCTTGTCCCCCTGTCGTACTGCTGGCAAATACTCCTGGATCATCGCGAGCCTTCGCCCCTCGTGCGTGAGGATGTCGACGATGGCCCGCGCGTTCTGGTCACTCGTCGAAAGCGCGAGCACCCCGAAACCGCCGGCCCCATCGAGCGGCTTGATGACGGCCTTGCCGCCTACATCCGCAGCAAAGGCGAGGAGCTGCTCGCGGTTCGCGGTCACCATCGTCTTTGGCACGAAGGAGGGAAACTGCAGCGCGTAGATCTTCTCGTTGGCGTCGCGCAGCCCGCGCGGGTCGTTGATGAGCAGCGTTTTTCCGCGCGCGTGCTCGAGCATCAAAGTCACATAGAGGTACTGCGCATCGAAGGGCGGGTCTTTGCGGATAAGCACCGCGTCGTACGCATCGATCGCAAGGTCGACGGGACTGTCCTCGAGCGCCGAAAAAGGCGCGGCGGGATTGACGCGAACGCGCCGGGCGCGCGCCCGCACCTCGCCTCGTGTTACATAGATCTGCGACAGTTCGGCATGAAAATTCTCGTGCCCGCGGCGTTGCCCAGCGCCGATGAGCGCGAACGTTGTGTCCTGCTCCGGAATCATGCTCTCGACCGGATCCATGATGTAAAGAAGTCGCATATCGGCCATCCTAGCCCGACTCCCCGACACCGTCCCGATGCCCGCCGCTCGCCGCCGCTTTAACTTCGCGCTCTTGGCCCTTTGCCTGGTGCTCGTCGGTGCCCTTCTACGCAAAGGTTGGCGCGGATTCGAGCGCGCCGAGCCCGGGCCGCGCGCGCACGTCGATCACTTTGCCGTCGCGACCGAGAACGCCGCGGCGACGCGGGTCGGAATCGAGGCGCTTCGCTCCGGCGCCAATGCCGTCGATGCCGCCATTTCCGTCGCACTGACGTTGGGCGTGGTCCAGCCCGCGTCGAGCGGCATTGGAGGGGGCGGATTTGCGCTCGTTTGGGACGCCGCGCAGCGCAAAGTCACCGCCCTCGACTTTCGCGAAGTCGCCCCCGGTTCGATCGATCCAGCGGCCCTCGAATACCGCCCGAAAGAGGTCATCCAAAGTGGGCGCGGCCGCATGATCGGCGTTCCCGGCGAAGTCGCCGGCCTCGCCGAGCTGCACCGGCGTTTCGGTCGGCGCTCGTTCGCCGAAGATGCCGCGCCGGCCATTGCGGTTGCCGAGCAAGGCTATGCGACGAGCGACCACCTCGCCCGCCTCGCGGTCGCGTACCACGCGCAGATCAACTTCTCTAGCCCGCTCAAGGCGCTCTTCAAGCCCGACGGGTACGCCGTGGGTGTGGGCCGTCGCATCGTGAACCGCGATCTCGCGGCCACGCTCCGTCGTGTCGGTGCCGAAGGCCCCAAAGCGTTCTACGAAGGCGAGATCGCCGCAGAGATCGTCAAAGCCGCCCAAGCGACGGGCAGCGCGCTGTCGTTGCGCGACCTGCGCGCTTACCGTCCGATCGAGCGCGAGCCTCTCAAGGTGGCCTGGGAGGGGCACACCGTCTACACGATGCCGCCCCCTTCGGCCGGCGGTCTCCTCCTCGCGGAAACGCTCGGCATGTTCGGTAAGGCCGATCTCGAGCCGCTCGGCTTCGGTAGCGGCGCTTACAACCATCTTCTCGCCGAGACTTTCCGGGGTGCGATCGTCGATCGCATGCGCGCCATTGGTGACCCGGGTTTCGTCAAGACCGACGTCGCGGCGCTCGTGTCCAAGGGGCGACTGCTCGACCGCCGCGCAGAGATCGCGCACGACCGAACGCGAGCCATGCCGAAGACGGTCATCCGCGAGCACGGGACGGCGCACTTCGTCGTGGTGGACGCGCGAGGGAACGTCGTCTCGCTCACGGCGACCATCAACGACGCCTTCGGCTCGTTCGTCAGTACCGAGACCACGGGCGTCATTCTCAACGACGAGCTCGACGACTTCACCACCAAAGCAGCGGCCGCGATGTTCACGTCGAGCGCATCGAGTGCGCGGCTGGCGGCGGGGATCATGGACGGCGCCGGCGCCAATGCCTCCAAGGTGCCCGCATCGAGCACCGACAGCGCCGGTCCCAACGAGCCGCGCCCCTTCGCGCGACCGACGTCGAGCATGACGCCGACGTTGGCCTTCCGCGACGGGCTTCCGGTGCTCGCGGTCGGCGGGTCGGGTGGTTTGCGCATCGCAACGGGCGTTACCCAAGCGCTGCTGGCGCGCATGGTCTTTGCCCTTCCCGTTGCCGACTGCGTGGCGATCCCGCGCGTGCACACGCCTACCGACGAGGCGTCTCCCGTGATCGAAATCGACGAAAACGTGTCGGAGGCGGTCGTACAAGATTTGCGGAGCCGTGGAGAGACCGTCCGTCTCGGCCCCAACTACAGCGCCGTGCAAATGGTCGCCATCGATCGCGGGCCCGGTGGGGCTCTGCGCATGTCGGCGGCGTCTGACCCGCGCAAAGGCGGCACTGCGCTCGTCGAGTGACGGTCATCCGTTGCGAGCGGCCAGTTCCTCCGCTCCGCTCTGCGCACCCTCGCCTCGCGCGCGTTACGGCGCGGGGGCGGCGGCGAGGGCCAGCTCGGCGCTCGCGTCGTCGCCGAGGTCGCTGGCGATGGCGTACCCGACGCCGCTCCGCTCTGCCGCTGCGATCGACCAACCTTTGATTTGGCCCACGTAAACGGGGACGCTGCCGATGATCTTGGGGTGCAGCTTCGAAGGCCGGTTGCCGACGACGCGCGGGTCGAAAACGTAGATGCTGACGCGATGGCTGCCGTCGAGCGTGTATTGCAACATCGCGGCGCAATTGTGTTCTTTGACGGGCAGGATGCGCCCGCCGAGCAACTTGGCGCCAAAGGTCGCAAGCCCACGCGGCCGGACGGGCACGCCGACATACGGTTCGAATCCGGGCAGGTCGTTGACGTTGGTGATTTCGGGAGGCAACGGGCGCGCGTGCCAATCGACGAACTGGTCGATGAGTGCGTCGAGAGCCAGGGGCGTCGTCGTGGTATTCGCCTGCACCGGGCGCGCTGCCCCGTCCGCCGCTTCTCGATGGTTTTGACGCTCCAGGCCCATCACGGCTGCGACCGTGGCCGCCATAGCGAGGCCGACGGCTCGCCAAGTGGGAACGCCGCTCGCGACCTGTGCGCGTTCGGCGCTGGCCCAGCGCTCGGCGGTCATCGAATGGGCGGCGCGCGCCCGAAAACTGCCGCTTGCCTTCGTCACGACGCTACGCCGAACGCCCATTCGGATCGCGCGATCGAGCTGAATCCGCTCACGGCAGGTGGTGCAAGTCGTGGTGTGCTTTTCGACTTCCAAGAGCTGCGAAGTCTCGAGCTCGTCGTCGAGGTAGGTCTCCACGAGACACGCGACGGTACGACACGGAATCGTCATCCATGTCCTCGCTTGCGCGCTCGGTACTGAGCGATGTCAACGGCGCCATCTTCGGTGGGCGCTTCGTTGACGGGCGCAATGCCGAGGTAGACGGCGTGGTCATAGAGCCGCTTTTGCAAGAGACGCCGGCCCCGATGCAGGCGCGACATCACGGTGCCCACCGGGCAACCCATCACGTCGGCGATCTCTTTGTAGGAAAGCTCCTCCACGTCCGACAAAACCACCGCCAAGCGAAATTCTTCCGGGAGCTCGTCCAAAGCCTTATGAATTTCTTTTTGAACGAGCGGCCTCAGGGCCTGCGTTTCCGGATCGCGCAGCGCCCTCATCGAGGCAGCGCTCACCCATCCGTCTGCCAGCGGATCGGCGTCCGGTCCCTCGAGCACGCCGCGCTCGAGCCCGCCGCGCCGATACTTGTTGATGAAAGTGTTGTGAAGGATCTTGAAGAGCCAGGCCTTGAGGTTCGTGCCCGGTTCGTACTGGCCGCGGGCGCGCATCGCCTTGACGAGCGTGTCCTGCACCAGGTCTTCTGCGTCGAGGGGCGCCTTGGTCAGCCGGCAGCTGACTGCGTAGAGCGCATCGAGGTGCTCGAGGGTTTGCTCTTCGAACGCGTCGGGCCGTGAAGGCCGCTTTTTTCCAAAGAAGGACATGGGGATGGGGGAGTGCCGTTGGCGTGGGAGCCGGCGCTCCCTAGAACATGATGTCTGGGAGAACCTTTCGCCAGGCTCTGGTATTCCCCTGCGCTCCGTCGTTCAAGGCTTGCGTCGAGCGAGCTCGGCTTCGAGATCCGCGACCTTACGGCTCAGCTGCTCGACCTTGGCCTGCAGGTCTCGGTACCCGCCAAAGCTCGGTAAAATCATGCGAATGCGCTCATCGACGGTATGGCGCCAATGCTCGAATTGGCTTCCCTCGATGCGTCCGCTCCCATCCGTGCTGCCGCCCGTCCCACCTTGGCCCACGGTGCCGCTGCCCGCGTCGGGGCGCGCCTCGACACCGTCGACGCCGCTCTTGGCGCTCGAATCTTGGGAATCCGGCATGAGCTCCTCCTTCTTTTCGTCGAGCGGGCCGCCGGGAATCAAGCGCGCAATGGGGCCCTCGCGCAGCTGGGTGAGCAGTTTCTCGCCGCGTTGATGGATGAGATCGCGAAGCGTGCCAAGAGGTACCGAGCGCGGTTGCGACTTCAGCTCTTCGGAGATGATGAGAGCGAGCGTGACCTCGGTTTTGTCTTCTTTGCTCGCGTTGTCGATGATCTGGACGTCTTCGCCAGCGCGCACCATGCCCGCGATTTGCAAAAGCGTGACGTAGCGGCTCTCGCGCGTGTCGTAGAGCTTTCGGTTCGAGTAGCGCTTGATGATGCGCCTCGAGCGTTCGGAGCTGCTAGGAGGCTTCACAGAACTGGAGGGGCTTTTTCGGCGTGCCGCGCCCGAGGGAAGACCTCGTCAGCGAAGGAGACCACTTCGACGCAGCAAGTGCAAGTCCTGATACTCGACCTTCTGCTGGCCTCGATCTATAAGCAGGGCCGCCCATGCGTGTATCGAACCGCTTCGCGGCCCTGATTTTGTCGCTCTGGTCCGCTCTCCTCTTGGCAGTGTTGTCGGGGTGCGTTTCGACCGACGTCCCGCCCCAGCTGCTCAACGTTCTCGACTTCGCTCCTCGCGAGGCGGAAGTTGGCGACCGTCTCGAGGTCATCGGGTCGGGTTTCCCCGAAGGCAAGGTCGCCCGCGTCGTCTTCAAGGGGACCCTCCATCGGCCTGGAAAAAAGCCGATAAAAGGCGTGGAAATCGACGTCGAGGCGGCCAACAGTTCGTCCGACAAGATCGAGATGATGTTTACCGAAGGGCTGCAGACGTCCTTCTGCGGCTCGGGCGATGCCGCCCTCCACACCACCTTTAAAGGAGCGGTCATCGTTTCGTTTCCGGCGTCCACGCCAGGAGCGCTCCCCATCACCGGTTCCGTGCGCCAGGTGCAAATTGATTTTCGCGCCCCCACGGCTCGCAGGGCTGTCGTCGAGGCACGCGAGAAGGAGGGCGAACGGGCCCTCGAGTTCATGGGGCTCGAAGTCGCGAGCGATTCGCCCGCGTCCGGCGGGTTGCGGGTGACCACCGTGCGGCCTGCGAGCGCGGCTGATACCGCCGGAGTGCTGCCAGCCGACCTCATCACCACATTCGAGAACGTGCGCGTGCTCTCGAAGGGGGACGTCGCGCCGAGCGGAGCATCGCGCTTCGCGGTCATGACGTTCCGTCGCGGCGAAGTCGGTTCCGCTGAAGAGACACGCCAGATCTCGATGGAGGGCTTTCATTCGAGCGCCCCCTCCGATCTGCTCGGTGCCGGGCTGATCCTGCTCATCGCCGCCGCCATCATCCTGCTCTTCATGGCGCCGGTCGCGGGCATCATCACTTGGGTCGAACGGCGCGTCTCCGCGCGCATGCAGTCGCGCATCGGCCCCAACCGCGCCGGCCCGCAAGGCTTTCTCGTGTGGATGGCCGACGGCATCAAGTCGATCATGAAGGAGGACATCATCCCCACCGAGAGCGATCAGCCGCTCTTCCGGTTGGCGCCTTACCTCGTCTTCATCGGCGTCTCGGCGACCTTCTGCGTCATGCCGTTCGGACAATCACTCATCGCCGCCGATCTCGACATCGGCATCCTCTTCGTCATTGCCGTCACTTCGCTGGTGACGATCGGCCTCATGATGGGCGGCTGGGCGTCCAACAACAAATGGTCGATGCTGGGCGGCATCCGCTCCGCCGCACAGATCATCAGCTACGAGATCCCCGGTGCCATCGCCATCGTCTGCATCGTGATGATGACGGGGAGTTTGCGCGTGCAGGACATCATCCGCGCCCAAGGTGGTTTTCCCTGGGAGTGGTTCATGTTCCGCAACCCGATCACCTTCGTCCTTTTCTTCCTCTGGTTCACGACGGCACTTGCAGAAGGCAACCGCGCGCCCTTCGACCTCCCCGAAGCAGAGAGCGAGCTCGTGGCCGGCTACTCCACCGAGTACTCGGGAATGCGCTACCTCTTTTTCTTCTTCGCCGAGTGGGCGAACGTCTTCGTGATGTGCGGCATCGCGTCGGCGCTCTTCCTCGGTGGCTGGCAGATTCCCGGCATGTCCCCTGAGCAGCAAGAGGCAAACTTCCTTCTGCAGTGCGTGGGGGCCGTCATCTTCCAGCTAAAGAGCTGGTTTCTCATCTTCGTCGTGGTCTGGATTCGCTGGACGCTCCCCCGCGTGCGCATCGATCAGATGATGAATCTCTGCTGGAAGTGGTTTGTCCCCGCATCGTTTGGGGCGTTCATCCTGACCGGCGTGTGGGTGGTGTGGACGCCAATCGAGCGCGTGCAGCAGCTCATCGGCATCGGGATGTTCGCCCTCTGGATGATGGTCGTTTTCTATTTCTTCGTGCGGGTTCGTTACAACCTCCGCGCGGCGAATGTGCCGATTCATCTGAATCCGTTCCTCTGACGTCGCACGTCGCACGTCGCACGTCGCACGTCGCACGTCGCGCGCGTGAAGACGCGACGCGGCGCGGCGGTGTTAAGCGGCAACGTGCCGTTGGTTGGTCGAATGCGGTAGCCTTGCTGCGGCGAGCGATGCGAAAGACAAGGATGCTCGATTCGCTGTCGCGGAACGCGCTTCTTCTGCTGGTGTGGACCGCGCTCGTTCCCGCTGCTGAGGCATGCTCGCACGATGACCCGCCCGGTCAGCCCGACGCTGCCGATGACGACGGCGCTAGCACCGGCGGCGCAGGGGGCGCCGGTGCGGATGCGAGCGCCGGGTCCGGTGGTACGGGCGGCATCATCGCCACAGGTGGCGCCGGTCCTGGCGGCGCAGCGGGTCGATGCATCGAAGCCGGGGCTCCTCCCGATCCGCGCTACGAATTTCCGACCCCGCCGCCACGTGTGCGGGCGTGTTGTGACTTCTTCATCGACGTGCCGCCCGAAGCGACACCGGCGACGACCGATGCCGTCTGTGGCGGCGACGCCGGCGAACCCGTGCCGAGCGCCTGGGCTGCGCGCGTCAGCTTGTCGGGCGGCGTGACCCCGCCGCTCGAGGGCCGCATCGTCATTGCCCGCGCGTTGGCGGATCGCGTCGTCGATGTACCGACGGTCCAGGTGATTGACGCTCCTGACGCCGTTTGGAAGGAGATGATCGTCGGCAACATGCAAGCCCGCATGGGCGGCGATTTCACCTTCAACTTCGCCTGGCCGAACCCGCCCATGTCGCGCGACGAGGTGCGCCTCTCCCTCGAAATCACCTTCTCGGTCCAGTGCGATGGGGAGGCGGGCGTCGAGGCCGGTTCGAAGCGCACCGTAAGAGCGGTGACGAATGTGCTGCGTTGCTTGCGCGGGGGCGGCAGTTTCCAATGGGTGAGCTCCGGCGACATCTGTCAAGTGTGCGGGCTGGGCGGGGAGTTCGCCCGACACATCTGCCCGCACGCTAGCGCCACAGCGCGATCTTGGGCGACACGCCGAGAAGCACCCCCGCTCGGTCCCCGCCGCCAAAGAGTGCGACGAGACCGATGAGCGAGAGATCGAACGCGCTCGTGCTGCTCCAGGTAAACCCGGCCGTCGCATGCATTTGGTAAGGGTCGCTCGAAAAAAAGCGAACGCCAGCGAGCTCGCCCGTCACCGAGAGGCTCGTGCTGGGCAAGGCGACGCTCCAATCGACGCCCCCCTCGATGCCGGTCGTTCGTTGCGACGAGATGGTCGTCGCTCCCGGGTCGACGAAGCCGCCCAGATTGAACACGAGATGATTGTCGCTGCGCGAATGCCGTCCAACGAGGATCAGCGCTTCGTAACCTAGGCCGTGTGCATCATGTCCTACGGGCACCTTCGGACCGAGTTGAGCGCCGATCGCCCAGCCGACTTTCGTGTCTTCGTCGACTTCGTCGTAGAGACCGAGCTTGACGGTGGTCCAAAGATTGTCGGGGGCTGGGCGCTCGAAGGAAAAACCGCCGTCGTCGGGGCCTTCGATGGCGTAGGCGCCGTCGATATCGACTTCGATTCCTCGCCCCAGTCCGAGATCGACTTCGAAGTCGGGCACGGCGAAACGCCAGGGCGCTTGGCCACGCAGAACGCCGAATTGGAGATCGACCTCGAGCATTCCGGGGTCCTCCATTTCGAGATCGGTCGGCTCGAACAGCGGGCGCCGCCGCGCCGCGGCGCTGCGCCCCAGAAAGACGCCCGCCACGACGACCAGCCCGATTTGCGCGGTGAACCGCACGGGCGCAGCGTACATGAATGCGCCCGTGTTCTCCTCGCGCGAGCGCGGGTCCGGCTCACCGACGGGGCCGCCCTCTTGCCTCGGCACCCACGCGACCCCATATGTCTGCGGCTGTCATGCTTGTCGCGGCCCGGCGCCCCATCTGCTAGGTTCCGGGGGCCCGCCGCGGCAGAAGCGGCGTCGCGTCGACGATCGAGGAGCACCCCAGGATGAATTTGGCCGAGTACATCGCGAGCGTTTCCAATGCCGCGAACACCATCCTCGAAGGGATGGCCGTCACGTTCTCGCACCTGTTTCGCGAGCCCATCACCATTCAGTACCCGGACAAGACCGATCGCCCGGTCGTCGACATGCTCCCCCCGCGCTACCGGGGTCTGCTCGAAGTGCAGATGGACATCTGCACCGGCTGCAAGCGCTGCGAACGCGCCTGCCCCATCGAAGTCATCGCCATCGACCTCACCAAAGACCCTGCGACGAAGAAGCAGATGATGAGCCGCTTCGACATCGACATGGGAAAGTGCATGTTTTGCGGCCTTTGCGTCGAGGCCTGCAACAAGGAATCGACCGGCGCGATCCGGCATACGCGCGAGTTCGAAGGGGCCGCTTCGACCCTCGACGCCATGGTTTTCCGGTTCATCCCGGAAGGCCTGCAGCCTCTCTACAAGGCGCCCAAAGATCTTTCGGAGCTTCCCGTCGGTGAGTACGGCCCGCACGCCCGCGAGGCACGCGAGCGCGCCATGCGCGACAATCCCGCCGTTCTCGAAGAGCTGCGCGCCCTCTACGCCGAGCAAAACAAGGGCAAGAAGAAGAAAGACACCAAGAAGAAGGGCGGCCCGGTTCGCATCGATCCCGCCAAGATCCCGGTGATCAAGCCCCAGGTCGTCGCCACGCCCAAGGGCGATGTCGAGAAGTTCGCGCGTTTGCTCGAGACGTTGACCGCGCAGACCGACTGCGGCGCGTGCGGGTACCCGACTTGTTACGACTACACCAAGGCCATGGCGGCGGGCTCGGACTACGACCCCTCGAAATGCGAACCGGGCGGCAACGAAGCGACCGCCGATCTCGGCTACGCGATGGACGTGTACTGGAAGGGGCCCGAACAAGCCGACGCCATGGCGACCGGGCCGGCAGTCGTCGACGGCGCGCCGCCACCGCCCGCCGCGGGCGCAGCACCACCCGCACCAGGCGCAGAACCAGCACCCGCGCCGGCCGGTTGATCCGCCGTCCCGAGCGACGACGCTTGCAACGGTCTTGAACGTCGGCCCCTCGCGATCTACCCTCCGCGCGCCGTGCCTGCTGATCTGACCACCGTTTCGTTCATGATTCTCGCCGCGCTCACCCTCGGCTCGGGGGGGATCGTCGCGTTCTCCCAGAACATCATCTATTCCACGGTCGCTCTGCTCGGCTGTTTCCTCGGCATCGCCGGCCTCTACGTGCAGCTTTCCGCGGACTTTCTCGCGGCGGTGCAGATCCTCGTCTACGTCGGGGGCACGCTCACCCTGATCCTCTTTGCGGTCATGCTGACGAGCCGCATCGAAGATATCCGGACATCGAACACCGCGATGGGGCGCGGCGCTGCGTTCGGCATCGTTTCCGTCGTTCTCCTGCTGCTCGGCAAAGTCGCGGCGATGACGAACTGGCCAGCCCAGGATCGCCCGCAGATGCCGGCCACCGCGAAACTCGGTCACGCCTTTCTCTCGGAGTACCTGCTCCCCTTCGAAATCGGCTCCATCGTCCTGCTCGGCGCCATGATCGGCGCGGTCGTCCTCGCGCGCCGCGCCGTCAAACGCGACTGGGAGAAGCACTGAGATGTCGCACGTTTCGCTCGTCCACTATCTCACCGTCGCCGCCGTCCTCTTCGGGCTCGGTCTTTTCACGGTGATGACCCGCCGCAACGCGGTCGGCATCTTGCTCGGCGTCGAGCTCATTCTGAACGCCGCCGCGCTCAACTTCGTGGCCTTCGAGCATTTCATCGCCGGCGGCATCTCCGGGCAGGTCTTTACCGTCTTCATCATCATCTTGGCCGCGAGCGAGGCCGCCATTGCGCTCGCCATCGTGCTCCAGGTCTACCGCGGGTACCGCAGCATCTTCTCCGACCAGCTCACCGACCTCAAAAATTAGGCGCCGTCATGCGCCGAGAGCGCTAGACAGACGAGCACCCTTTTTGCGCTTCGAACGCTGCGAACCCCCCTGAAAACGCAGCGAAAAACGGGCTCGTCACCCTTGACCTTGGCGACCCCCCTCCGCTAACGTTCGCGCGCGCCGGCGGTCCCCCTCGTCCTATCGGTGCGCAACGATTCCCATGCCCGAGTTCACAGGACCCGTCCAGCACGTCGAGCTCTCGACGACCCTCTGGCTCATCCCGCTTTTGCCGCTCGTCGGCTGCGTCATCAACCTTTTCTTCGGA
>Ga0193706_1000802_pt1 | contig 15819 bp, 14 predicted proteins | sample U3c1metaG_FD_160130 | JGI IMG/M metagenome (GOLD analysis project Ga0193706, IMG submission 160130) | Soil microbial communities from a riparian zone of the East river system, Colorado, United States - U3c1 | ecosystem: Environmental > Terrestrial > Soil > Riparian zone | place: USA: East River... | reverse complement strand
GTCGGCGGGCACGTCCTGCGAAGCAACGGTACGAGCGGCGGTCCAATCGCCGGCAAAAGCATAAGCAAGCGCCAGATTCTGGCGAACGCGGCTGTCGGCACCGACCTCACGAGCCGCTGGCTCGAGGATCAAAATCGCCTCATTGGGCTGGCCGGCAAGCGCGAGCGCCAAGCCATGGTCCGAAGTGTCGAGCGCACCCCGCGCGGCTTCGAGAAGAGCCAGCGCCTGGCTGTTCTTGCCCTGGGCGATCTGGACCAGGGCCAATTTCAGGACGATCGTCGGCTGGCTCGAAAGCAGCGCAAGCGAATCGCGATAGGCCGACTCGGCCGATGCGAAGCGGCCGCTCGCAAAATAGATATTTCCGAGCAAGCCGCGGAAGCCGGCGTCATTGGGGCTGGCTTCGACCGCACGTTCGGCAAGCGCAACGGCGGTGGCATTGTCGTTGGCCAAAAGCGCCGCCTGGGCACGGGTGGCCAGCCCGATATTGGATTTGTCGACCTTGCCCCCGAAAATCGAGGCGCTGTGGGCACGCTTTCCACCGGGGATGGCGCAGCCAGTGACAACGCCGATCATCGCGATTGCCGAAAGCGCAGTTCCGAGACGAAGCGGCTTAGTCATGATTATCCCTTTCGGGCCCTTGGGCCAGCAGTGGGTGCACGCTCGGCCATCCCGTCGAGTTCGGGCATTGCGCCAAGCAGTTCGTCGAGAGCGTCGGTGACCAACATCTGCGCCGAGCGGCCGGTCACGGCGCACGCCAGACGAAGCTTAAGATGACGGGTTGGATCGAGGCGCAGCGTAAACGCCGCCTTGGCCTTAGATCCAGGTGCGGCGCGAGGCGTTGGCGAGGTCCGGCGCAGTTCAACCGCACGCGGCGGCAAGGCAACCACCTCGGCCGTTTGTTCGGGAGAATCGTCTTGCTCGAAGTCGATCAACTCGGCGGTTTCGTCCTGCTCTTCCTCGTCGTCGTCATCATTATAAGCGTCGGCCTCGGCCAGGCGGCCGGCGATCTCAGCCTGTTGATTGTGCACTGGCGACGACACCGGGGTCTGCGAGGGAGCTTGCGACGGGGTCAGCGCGGCGACCGGGTTGCGCAGCGCCGGCTCCGAAAGCTCGTCGCCGAATGCGTCATGGTCGTCGTCACGCACCGGCGACAAAGCCGGCTTGGGCGGTTCAAAGCCCATATCGTCCCAGCCGAGGTCTTCGAGATTGCCGCCGATCTGGCTGAAGCCCTGCGGCTTCATCGCCGGGCGCGCGGCACCCTTGCGGGCCAAGAGACCCGAAGAGAGCGATGCGAAAGCCTTGGGTTCGCTTTTCATCGGTTGCGCCCTTTACTGGCCGACCATCCGGCGGCCGAAGCCCCCGGCTGGACGCGGCGAAGCGGCGGGCGCGGCGCCCGGAGCGGCGAACACCGTCCTGCGGAAATTCTTTTCGAGGCGGTCGGAAATATAGTCCCACAGCTCGACGACTTCGCGTGCTGAGCGGCCGTTGGGGTCGATTTCCATGACCGTCCGGCCGTCGATCATCGATGCGGCGAAGTCGGTGCGGTGATGGAGGGTAACCGGAGCCACCGTGCCGTGCTGCGAAAGCGCGACCGCGGCTTCGTAAGTGATCTTCGCCTTTGGCGTCGCGCCGTTGACGACGAACAGCAACGGTTTGCCCGCGCGGTCGCATAGATCGACGGTGGCGCCCACGGCGCGCAAATCGTGCGGGCTCGGGCGGGTCGGGATGACAATCAGCTCGGCGACCTGGATGACGCTCTGAATGGCCATGGTGATCGCCGGGGGAGTGTCGATCACCGCCAGGCGGAAGCCCTGCTGGCGAAGCACCTCAAGGTCGGCCGAAAGCCGCGCCACCGTGGTTTGGGCGAACGCGGGCATGTCTGCCTCGCGCTCGTTCCACCAGTCGGCGAGCGAGCCTTGCGGATCGATATCGATAAGGCAGACCGGGCCTGCGCCCGCGAGCTGCGCTTGCACCGCGAGATGACCGGACAGGGTCGTCTTGCCCGATCCGCCCTTTTGCGATGCCATAGCCAGAACGCGCATTCTCTTCCCCTCGCCCGTGTCGCGGTTCGTGGGGTGAAGTGACACCCTCCGCCCTAAAATCTGGTTAACATCGCCACGACCTTGTTGCCGCCCGCGTCGCCATCGCTAGGGTATGGGCAAAGAAATTTGACGCGAGTCCAGGACCAGTGATGCGAAAAACGAGTCAGTTGACGATGATCCTTGCGGCGCTCCTGCTCGCCTCCCCTGCCCGTGCGGCTGAACCAACGGTCAAAGCGGGGATCGAGGCATGGCTGCGCGGCGACGATGCGGCGGCCACGGCCATCTGGCGCCCCTTGGCCGACAAGGGCGACACCGACGCGCTGTTCAACCTTGGCCAGGCCTACCGGCTCGGGCGCGGGGTCAAGCTCGACCTGGCCAAGGCGCAAGATTTATTCGAGCGTGCCGCGCGTCGCGGCCACCTCGACGCTCAGACCAGCCTCGGCCTGATGCAGTTCCAGAACGGCAATCGGATCGCGGCTATGCGCTGGCTCAAATCGGCTGCCGAACGCGGCGAACCTCGGGCGTTGCTGATTTACGGGACGGCTCTGTTCAACGGCGAAGCTGTCGAGCGCGATCCGGTCAAGGCTTATGCCTTTGTCAGCCGCGCGGCGGCGCAAGGGCTTGCGCAAGCCAAAAAGACTCTGATCCAGATGGACGAGCTGATGCCCCTCGCCGACCGACAGAAAGGACTGGCGTTAGCGGTTTCCGCGGCCAAGCCGCCCGCCCCGGAAAATAAAACGGCCACAGTCGCCGCGCCGATTGTTGTTCCACCAAAGACGAAGGTCACGGTCGTCGTACCCAAAGCCCTGGCGAGCACCGCCACCTCGGGCGGCTGGCGAGTCCAGCTCGGCGCATTCGGCCAGCGCGCCGCAGCCGAAGCTCTGTTCGGCAAGCTTTCGAAGGGCGCTCCTCTCGCCGGCAAGCAGTCCTATCTGGTTGCGGCGGGAGCGGTCACCCGCCTTCAGGCCGGGCCATTCGACAGCCGCGCCGGTGCGTCTGCCGCCTGCGCAAAATTGAGCGCGCGGGGCCAACCCTGTTTCCCGATCGCGGGCCGCTAGCCCACCCACTCCGATCGCGGAATGCCCTGCGCCCACAGCAAGGCGTCAAGGCCATTATGGTCAAGCCGCGCATCGGCCACCGCCGCCAGCGCCGGCTTGGCGCGATAGGCCACGCCAAGCCCGGCCGTCTGGATCATCGCTTTGTCGTTCGCTCCGTCGCCGATGGCGAGGACCGCGGCAGCGGGAATCCCGAGCTCCGCACGAGTAGCTTCAAGCGATGTTCGTTTGGCCTGCCCGTCGACTATCGCCCCATCGACGGTCCCGTCGAGGACACCGCCGCTACATCCGAACCGGTTGGCGACCGCTCGCTCGAAACCCAGCATCTCCGCGACCGGCTCGGCGAAAGCGGTGAACCCGCCCGACACCAATAAAGTCATCGCGCCGCGCCTGCGCATTGTCGCAACCAAGGTCTCCGCCCCCGGATTGGGGCGCACTCGTTCAGCCAAGCACTGCTTGATCACCGCTTGATCGAGTCCCTTGAGCAACGCCACCCTTTCCTTGAGCGAAGCGGCAAAATCCAATTCGCCGCGCATCGCTCGTTCGGTGATTGCCGCGACTTGCGCTTTGATGCCGGCATAATCGGCCAGTTCGTCAAGGCATTCCTGGCCGATCATGGTAGAATCCATGTCGGCCACGAGCAATTTCTTCTGACGATTGGCGGCGGGTTGGACGATGACGTCGACGCCTTCGATCGCGCCTAGCGCAAAGCGGATGATGGGCAGCTGGATCGGCGTGGCGCGGCATTCGATGTCGGCCGCGCTGCCTTCGTCGACCCAGTTCCATTCGCTGGCCGCGATGTTGGCATCGCCGAGCACGTCGCTGGCCGCGAATATGGCATCCCGAGTCAGCCGATCGGCTGCTATCAGAGTGACGATGATCAAATCCCTGCCTCCGGTCGCGCTTGTCGCCGGTCCAACCGCCAGCGGCAAGTCGGCGCTGGCGCTCGCCCTGGCCAGGCGCAGCGGCGGAGTGATCGTCAACGCCGACGCATCGCAGATCTACCGCGACCTCGGGGTGCTAAGCGCCCGGCCGAGCGCGGCGGAGATGGCCGAGGCCGATCACCGCTTGTTCGGCATCGGCGACGGGGCCGAGTCCTGCTCGGCGGCGGACTATGCGGCGCTGGCGAGCGCGGAGGTCGCCGTCATCCATGCCTCCGGACGGCTGCCAATCTTGGTCGGCGGGACCGGGCTGTATATGCGGTCGCTGCTCGATGGCATCGCTCCAGTGCCGCCGATCGATCCGGAAGTTCGACGCAAGGTCCGCACGGCAAGCGTGTCGGAAAATCGAGTGAGATTGCTGAGCGCGGATCCGGATGCGGCGACCCGGCTCAATGCCGCCGACACCACGCGAATCGCTCGGGCGTTGGAGGTCGTACTCTCGACCGGGAAGACGTTGGCCGAATGGCAGGATCGTCGCGCCGGCGGAATCGGCGGGACGATCGTGCTTCGACCGCTGATCCTTCTCCCCCCGCGTGAGTGGCTCAACCGTCGCTGCGGCGAACGATTCGCGGCGATGCTCGACGGCGGGGCAGTAGCGGAAGTGAAGGCGTTGCTGGCTCGCGGGCTCGATCCCGAATTGCCGGTGATGCGCGCGATCGGGGTGCGCGAGATCGCCGCCATGCTTCGCGGCGAGATGACCCGCGACGCGGCGCTGGCCGCCGGGCAATTGGCCACTCGGCGCTACGCCAAGCGGCAATATACCTGGTTCTCGCACCAGCCCCCGCTCCACTGGCCACGCTTCCATGAGCCGCTTGAGGACGCGACGATCGATGCCGCGCTGGCACTGCTCGGCGCCGGGGAGTAGCGAAGCGCCATGGAAATCTTGCGCGACGCCGACATTGACCCCGCCCCGCTGACCGGCAAGCGTGTCACGATCATCGGCTTCGGCAACCAAGGCCGTGCGCAGGCGCTCAACCTGAAAGACAGCGGCGTCGACGTGGTGGTCGGGCTGCGGCCTGGATCAAGCAGCGCCGCCGAGGTCGAACGCAGCGGCATCGCCCATTTGCCCCCGGTCGAAGCCGCCGCGGGCGCCGACTTGATCATGCTGCTCGCCCCCGACGAGACGCTGGCCGAGATTTACGCGGAACTGGAGCCGCACATCCGGCAAGGCGCGGCGCTCGGCTTCAGCCACGGCCTGGCAATCCGCTTCGGGTTGATCGAACCGCGCGGCGGCCTCGACGTGATCATGATCGCCCCCAAGGGCCCCGGCACCGCTTTACGCTCCTTATACGCGGAAGGGCGCGGGATCGTCGCGCTGTGGGCGGTGGCCCAGGATTTTAGCGGCTCGGCGCGCGGACTGGCGCTGGCCTATGGCGCCGCGATCGGCTGCGCTCGTGCGGGCCTCATCGCATCCTCCTTTGCCGAAGAATGCGACGCCGACCTGTTCAACGAAGCGGCGGTGGTGTGGGGCGCGGTGCCCGAAATCCTGATTGCCGGCTTCGACACTTTGGTCGCCGGCGGGATTTCGCCCGAGGTCGCCTACATGGAATGCGTCGGCGAATTGAAACTGCTCGCCGAACTGGTCGAGGCGCGCGGCATTGCCGGAATGCGCGAGGCAATTTCCAATACCGCGGAATTGGGCGCGACGCTGGGCGGGCCACGAATCGTCGATGGGGCAATGCGCGCGCGGATGACCGCCATTCTGCAATCGATCCGGAGGGGCGAGTTCGCCAATCAGCTGGAAGGCGAATATGCCACCGGCTACCCGCTGCTGCGGGCGGCACGCGAGCGCGCGAAGGCTTTGACGGTCGAGCAAGCGGGCGCCAGCATCGCCGCGCTCAGCAGTCCGAAGCCTAGCCGATGACCTCGGCGGTCTCGACCTCGCGGTCGCCGACCAACGCTTTTTCGACATAAGCGCGCTGCAGCTTGCGATGCGCCGCCGCCGCCTCGGGATCGGCTGCGGCAATCGCCCGCTCGGCCTCCTCAGCCGCGCGGCGGGCAAAATAGAAACGGTCGTGCTGGCTCATAGCCGTGCCTCCCAGCTCTAGACTCGGACCTAGCAGAAAACGAACTCGCTGTCCCGCCCCGGCTAGCGCCGTCCGAATAGTTTCTCGATGTCGGCGTGGGCCAGCTTGACCCAGGTGGGGCGGCCGTGGTTGCACTGGCCCGAGCGCGGGGTGAATTCCATTTCGCGCAGCAGAGCATTCATTTCGGCGACCGACAGGATTCGTCCGGCGCGGACCGAGCCGTGGCAGGCGATGGTCGCCGCGACATGATCGAGCCGGTCCTTCAGGGCCACGGCGGTGCCCAATTCGGCAAGCTCGGCGGCGAGATCGGCGAGCAGCGCCGCGACCTCGGTATTGCCGAGCGGCGCCGGAGTCGCGCGGACCAGCATCGCGGTCAGGCCGAAGCGCTCGATTTCAAGGCCGAGTCCGGCAAGCTCGTCGGCCGCGGTCTCAAGCCGGTCGCAATCCGGCTCGTCGAGCTCGACCACTTCGGCGATGAGCAAGGCCTGGGTGGCGATTCCGCCGCCCTCGCCCGCCTTGCGCATCCGCTCGAGCACCAATCGCTCATGCGCGGCGTGCTGATCGACGATCACCAGGCCGTCCTCGGCCTCGGCGACGATATAGGTCGCGGCGACCTGGCCGCGGGCGACGCCGAGCGGGAAAGCCGGAACCGGCGCGCTGGCGGGCTCGGCGCGGGCGGCGGGATGGCTAACGAACATCGACCCGTATTCCGTCACCCGAGCGAAGGCTGGGATCCATGTCGGCACTTTAGCTGAAGCCACATTGGACGATTGGCCTGAATCCCAGCCTTCGCTGGGATGACGGTCAAGGTCCGACGTCCACGCCACCGGCTGGGCGAATTGAGTCCGCGCGGCGCTTCGGTGGCCGGCTTCGTCGAGGGCGTTACGAAGCCCGCCGATGATCAATCCGCGCACCGCCGACGGGTCGCGGAAGCGGACTTCGGTTTTGGCCGGGTGGACGTTGATGTCGACTTCCTCGCCCGGGACTTCGACAAACAAAGCGGCGACCGGATGACGATCGCGCGGCAGCAGGTCGCGATAAGCGGCGCGCAGCGATCCGACGAGCAATCGATCCTTCACCGGGCGGCGGTTGACGAACAGATATTGATGATCCGCCATGCCGCGGTTGAAGGTCGGCAGCGAGGCCACCCCAGTCAGGCGGAGGCCGTCGCGGATAAGGTCGATGCCGATCCCATGCACAGCGAGCTGGGCGTCGAGCAGCGCTGCGACCCGCGACGGCGCATCGGATCGCTGAACGGTCAGGATCCGCCGCCCATCATGATCGAGGCTGAAGGCGACGTCGGGCCGCGCCATCGCCAGGCGGCGCACGGCATCGAGGCAGGCGGCATATTCGGCGCGCGAACTGCGCAGGAACTTGCGCCGCACCGGCACCTTGTCGAACAGCCCCTCGACGCGGACTCGGGTTCCCGGCGGGCAGCCAATCGGCCCCTCCCCCACGGCGACTCCATGATCGATCGCGACGCGCCAGCCGTCGGCCTCTCCGACGCGGCTGTCGATGGTCAGCCGGGCGACGCTGGCGATCGATGGCAGCGCCTCGCCGCGAAAGCCGAAGCTGACGACCGATTCGATACGGTCGTCGGGCAGCTTCGAAGTGGCATGACGCTGAAGCGCGAGATGCATCTCCGCCGGCGCCATCCCGGAGCCGTCGTCGGCGACCTCGACCAGCTCCAGCCCGCCCGCCGAGAGCCGCACGGCGACGCTGCAGGCGCCGGAGTCGAGCGCGTTTTCGACCAATTCCTTCAACGCGCTGGCCGGCCGCTCGACGACCTCGCCGGCGGCGATTCGGTTAACCAAATCGGAAGGGAGCAGTCTTATTGACATGTTAAGGGTCCTAGCCCAATCGATGGTGTCCCGCGAAGCGCTGATTTTCCCCGGAATTTAAGTCGTTTTCACGGACAGGGGTTTAATCATTCGTGAATCGGGAGGGTCGCCAGCCGGCTCGTCCGCCACGGACAATTTGAAAGACATAATACGGATGTTCTGGGCGCGCTGGTTCAAATGGATGTCTCACGACATGGCGATCGACTTGGGGACCGCCAATACGCTGGTTTACGTCCGCGGCCGCGGCATCGTCCTCAACGAACCGTCGGTGGTCGCGATCGAGACGATCAACGGCGTCAAGCGGGTCAAGGCGGTCGGCGAGGATGCCAAATTGATGATGGGCAAGACGCCCGACCAGATCGAGGCTATCCGCCCGCTGCGCGACGGGGTCATCGCCGACATCGACGTCGCCGAGCAGATGATCAAGCACTTCATCCACAAGGTCCATGGCGGCAAGATGCGTGCCTGGCGCTTCCCCGAGATCGTCATTTGCGTTCCTAGCGGCTCAACCAGCGTCGAGCGCCGTGCGATCCGCGACGCCGCGTCCAACGCCGGGGCCAGCCAAGTCTATCTGATCGAAGAGCCGATGGCCGCGGCGATCGGCGCCAACATGCCGGTGACCGAACCGATCGGGTCGATGGTCGTCGACATCGGCGGCGGCACCACCGAGGTTGCGGTGCTGAGCCTTCGCGGCCTCGCCTATACCACTTCGGTGAGGGTCGGCGGCGACAAGATGGACGAAGCCATCTCCTCATACGTCCGGCGCAATCATAATCTGCTGATTGGCGAAGCCACCGCCGAGCGGATCAAGCAGGAAGTCGGCATAGCCAAGCCGCCGGTCGACGGCATCGGCCGCACCGTCCACATCAAGGGCCGCGACCTCGTCAACGGCGTGCCCAAGGAAATTTCGATCAACCAGGGCCAGATCGCCGAAGCGCTGTCGGAGCCGGTCGGGACGATCGTCGAAGGCGTCCGCATCGCGCTCGAGAACACCGCGCCGGAGCTGGCCGCCGATATTTGTGATCAGGGCATCGTCCTGACCGGCGGCGGCGCGCTGCTCCAGGGACTTGATGAGGTGCTGCGCGACGAAACCGGGCTGCCGGTGACGGTCGCCGAGGATCCGCTGACCTGCGTCGCGCTTGGCACTGGACGCGCGCTGGAGGAAGAGCAGTTCCGCGGCGTGCTCCAGACCGCCTGAGGGACTGAACGATGGCGCCGCCGCTGGGTGCGCGCCCCGGCTGGTCGCGGCGGGCGCAATATAGCCTGTTTTTCAGTTTCCTCCTGGCGCTCGCCAGCTTGGCCGTCGGGCTGATCATGCTCGCGATGTCGCTGGTGGCCCCGGCTAGCTACAATGTGGTGCGCGGCGCCGCGCTCGACGCCACCGCGCCGGTCACCGGCGCATTGAGCGAAGTCGTTACGACCATCCGGGGCCTGGGGAGCGGCGCCGGCAATTATTGGGATGCGGCGCGGCAGAACGGCAAGCTCAAGGCGCAACGCGCCAGGATGTTTCGCCGAATGATCGAAGCCAAGGCGATCGCCCAGGAGAACCGCCAGCTCAAAGCCGCCCTGCAATTGCGGGAGCGAAGCGAACGTGCGGTCGCCAGTGGGCGGATCGTCGGCTCAAGCTTCGAAAGCCTCAGGCGTTTCGCCGTGCTGTCGGTCGGGACGAGCGACGGCGTCCGCGCTGGCATGCCAGTCCGCGCGCCCGACGGGCTGATCGGCCGGGTCGTCGATGCCGGCACGATGGCCAGCCGGGTGCTGCTCATCTCGGACCGTGCGAACATCGTCCCGGCGCGGATATTGCGCAATGGCATGGCCGCGATCTCGACGGGTCGCGGCGACGGCACCGTCGATCTTCGCCCGCTCGAGGTCGGCCGCAATCCGTTCAGGCGCGGCGATATCGTCGTCACCTCGGGTACCGGCGGTCTCTATCCGCCGCTGGTCCCGATCGCGCGCGTGGTCCGGCTTGACGACGACGGCGCTATTGCAGTCCCGCTGGCCGATCCCTCGGACGCCAGCTTCGCCGTGGTCGAGGCGCCCTATGAGCGGGCCGCGATCGAAGCGGCCAAGGAAGCGCGCTGATGGTCCGCGCCGGCCTTGGCACGCGTGGCAAACTCGAACGCGGGCCCCGCCCCTATGCCACGGCCCTCCCGCCAGCTTCGGTCGTCGCGGCTTCGGCGCTGGCCATATTGCCGATCGTCACCCAGCTCGGCTGGTACCCCGATTTCGGGTTCGTCATGCTGATCGCATGGCGGCTATTGCGGGGCGACGTGTGGCCCGCGTGGTGGGCCGCGCCGCTCGGCTTCGCCAACGATCTGCTGACGGCAAGCCCGATCGGCCTGTCGGTTTCGCTCTGGACCGCGGCGATGCTGGCACTCGATCTCAGCGACCGGCGGACGATGTGGCGCGATTATTGGGTGGAATGGGCGCTGGCCGTGGCCTTGATCGCGGTCGGCGAGTGGGCCCACTGGAAGATTGCCGCGCTGATGGGCGCCCCGACCGAGTTGCGGAGCATCGCCCCGCGGGTGATCATCGCTGCCTTGTGTTTTCCGCTGGCGGCGTGGGCGGTGGCCAGGATCGATCGATGGAGGCTTGGGCGGTGAAGCTCAACACGCGAATCACCGGAGCGCTCCAGTCGATCAGCTTCTCGCGGCGAATGCTGTTCGTCGGCGGCGGCCAAATCGCGGTCGGGGGCGTACTGATCGGGCGGCTCGGTTTCTTGTCGATCGCCGAGAACGAGCATTACCAATTGCTTTCGGAGAGCAACCGGGTCCAGCTGATCGTAGTTCCACCGCGTCGCGGTTGGATCATCGACCGAACAGGCAAGCCGATCGCGATCAACCGCAGCGATTTTCGCGTCGACGTAATTCCCGAACAAATGACCGATCGCGCGGCGACGATGGCGACGCTAACCGAATTGCTCGCGCTGACGCCGGACGAGATCGACCGCATCGACCGAGAGATGAAAACCTCAAAGGGCTATCAGCCGGTCCAGATCGCCGAGAGCATTCCCTACGAGCGTTATGCGGCGGTTACGGTGCGCCTGCCCGAGTTGCCGGGGGTGCAGCCGCAGCGCGGTTTTTCGCGCTTCTACCCGGATGGCGCCGCAGTTGGCCATTTGGTCGGTTATGTCGGCACCGCCTCGGCCAAGGAATATGAGAAGGACAAGAACCCGCTTCTCATCACGCCGGGCTTCAAGATCGGCAAGGAAGGAATTGAAAAGATACTGGAAACAAGCCTTCGCGGAACGCCAGGCGGACAGCGCGTCGAACTCACTGCGCGGGGCAAGTTGGTTCGCGAATTGACGCCCAAGCCGGATCGCAGCGGGCAGACCGTCCAGCTGACGATCGACAAGGGACTGCAGGTCTATGCGGCACGGCGCATGGGCGATCAGTCGGGCGCCCTTGTCGCGGTGGACGTGGTGACCGGCGACATCCTGGCCTTCGTTTCGATGCCATCCTACGATCCCAACAGCTTCTCCGACGGTATCGGCCGGACGGAATGGGGCATGCTGTCGAAAGACGATCATATCCCGCTTCTCAATAAGGTCACGCTTGGCCTGTATCCGTCCGGATCGACGATCAAGCCGGCGATGGCGCTGGCCTTCCTGAAGCAAGGCATCGACCCCAAGCGCCGCGTCCATTGCGCGGGCGGGTACCAGATCGGAAATCGCTATTTCCGATGCGACGCGGCCCATGGGTCGATGGATATGCATTCGGCCGTCGAGCGAAGCTGCAACACCTATTTTTGGGCGACAGGTTTGATCACGGATCCGGCGAAGACCACTGAGATGGTCCACTATCTGGGTTACGGACAGAAATTCGATCTGCCGATCTCGAGCCAGCGCTACGGCACCATGCCTAACCCCGAATGGCTAAAGAAGAAGTACGACCGCGAATGGCAGGGCTACGACTCCGCCAACACCTCGATCGGCCAGGGCTATGTTCTGGTGAATCCGATGCAATTGGCGGTCATGCCGGCACGGCTGGCCTCGGGAAAGCTGCTTCAGCCCCGTCTGCTGATGGGCGAAAGGCGGCAACCGCCGCCAAATCTCGACGCCGATCCGGCGCACCTTGAGATCGTTCGCAATGCCATGGCCGCCGTCGTCAATGGGCACGGCACCGGGGTCGGTTCGAAATTGCCGCTCGATGGCATCCAGATGGCTGGCAAGACCGGCACCGCCCAGGTGTTTCGCCTCGGTTTGCGAGGCCACCAATCGAATTGGGCACTTCGCGACCATGCCTTATTCGTCGCCTTCGCGCCGACCGACAAGCCGCGTTATGCCATGGGCTGCATCATCGAGCACGGCGGCTTCGGGGCCTCGGCGGCCGCGCCGATCGTCCGCGACTGCATGACCTATTTGTTCGACCAGCAGAAAGCGATGGACATGCTCGGCCCACTCGAGCAGCAATGGGGTGGCACTTTGGCCGAGCGCACCGCTCGCCGCGCCGCAGCGATCGAGGCCGCCGCCAAGGCCACGCTCGGCCGCTCACAGGCATGATCCTCAGCGCAATCATTCCGCAGCCGCTGGCCAAGCTGCCGTGGCGGCTGATCTTTCTGGTCATGGCGATCGCCAGCTTCGGACTGATCATTCTTTATTCGGCGGCCGGCGGCTCGATCCGGCCGTGGGCGCTGAGCCAGGGCATGCGTTTCATGTTTTTCCTGGTGATCGCGATTTCGATGTCGTGGATTCGGGAATCGACGATCAAGCAGGCCGCATTCCCAATCTACGGCGCGGTGCTGCTGATGCTGGTCCTGGTCGAGATGATCGGCTTCGTTGGCAAGGGGGCGCAGCGGTGGATCGATTTCGGTTTCATCCGGCTGCAGCCTTCGGAGTTCATGAAGCCGGCGATCGTGCTGGTCCTGGCGCGATTTTACGACCTGCTTCCGCCCAGCGACATCCGCCGTTGGCGCGCAATCTGGCCGGCGGGACTGCTGCTCGGCGTGCCCGCAGGGCTGATCTTGATCCAGCCCGACATGGGCACCTGCATCATGGTCGTGCTGGGCGGGTTGACGGTGATGTTCCTCGCCGGCCTGCCGTTGCGCATTTTCGTTGGCGGAGGCCTCGCGGTGGCCGCGGCGCTGCCGATCGCATTTTCGATGATGCACGAATATCAGCGAAAGCGCGTGTTCATCTTCCTCGACCCGGAAAGCGACCCGCTCGGCGCCGGCTATCATATCAGTCAGTCGAAGATCGCCATCGGCTCGGGCGGGATCTGGGGCAAAGGCTATCTGAACGGCAGCCAGAGCCACCTCGACTATCTCCCCGAAGGCCACACCGACTTCGTCTTCGCGACCATGGCCGAGGAATGGGGACTGGTCGGCGGACTGTTGATCATCCTATCGTTCGCGATGGTCATCCGCTGGGGGATGATGGTCAGCTATCGCGCCAAGACCCGCTTCGCCCAGCTCACCGCGGCCGGACTGTCGGCGACGATCTTTTATTATGTTGCGATCAATTTGATGATGGTCATGGGCCTCGCGCCGGTGGTCGGCATTCCCCTGCCCCTGGTCTCGTTCGGCGGATCGGCAGTGATGACGGTGATGCTGTGCCTCGGCATCCTGATGGCCCTTGAGCGCCAGCAGCGGACCAGCTCCCGGCTGGAAGGCTAAAGCCTAACTGGCTTTCTCGGCAAACCAACCTTCCGCTTCGGTCGCCAGCGCCGGGGAATAAAACAGCAATTCCGACTTATCGTTTCGCCAGGCGGCGAGATGCATGGGAAAGACGGTATACTGACCGCGCTCCACCGCTGTCTCGCCAAGGTCGCGCTTCGCCCATTCCAGCACGCTGCTTTTGTCGCCCGGGTTCAACATCAGCCAAGCCATCACCAATTGACCGTCGCGGAACACCAATTCCAAGTGGCGGGGACCGCCCTGGTAGTCAAAGCCGTCGCAATCGATTTGCACCTGTTCGCGTTTCACCGAGGCGAGGAATGGCGGGTCGATGCGGCGCGTGCGTGATGTCGCGCAGTCGCGTTTAGCGACCGCTTCGATCGTAACAGGGGCGCTGCCCCACTGAAGGATCGGCGGCACGGTGAAGCGCTTCGCCGGGTCGCGCGCGAAAATATCAGCCAACTCATTCTTGTTGAAATTATCCGGGTCCACTTCGAGAACCTTGCGCAAATTCTCCTGCCCTTCGACCAGCCGCCCAGCCTGAAGCTGTGCCTGACCGAGATTGTACCAGCTGTTCCAGATATCCGGATGAAATTTGGTATTGATTTCACCAATGGCAATCGCGTCTTCGTAGCGGCCTTCCTCGGTGAGGAGCTGAACCGCTCTGCGCAGCTCGATCTCCGGTGGGGGTGTCCACCAGCTATGCTTCCTGAAAACGGTTTCGCGCTCGAGCATCGCCGTGCGCGCGGCGTCCGCGCCATCGGTCAGGGCGATTTGAGCGAAGCTTCGCATTTCCTGGCCGGCAAGAATCGGGTCGACCGCCGGATCCCGCCCTGCCCGCCAGTCGGCGAATGTCATCGGCGCAGGGATGTCGACCGGCGTGAACCTGGACAGGTCGAGCACGCCCGACTTGACGTTGCGCAAAGTGGAAATGTGACTGGTTGCACCAATTTGGACCAGCGGGAATTCGTGAGCGTCGCCAAAGCTGTTGAGCGCGGCCCCGGCCGGTTCACCAACGATAGTCGGGTGCAGAAAGGTGATGAAATCGCCGAGCCACAGAATTGCCGCGCTGAAAGTCTTCGGACCTGTCAGCAGGTAGAGATTCTGCTGGCGCGACAGATGCCGGCCGAACAAGGTCACGAGCTCCGGGATCCGCGACCCGTCGCCACCTGGATTGTTGCGAAGATCAAGAATGATATTCTTCGATTTTGCTGCATCGATCTCGGCCATTGCTCGGTTGAACAAGTGCCGAAAGCTTTCATCGAAGCTGTCCTCGACGATGTTGGACTGGATGTAATAGGCATTCGCCTCGGGCAGGTTCCGGGTAACGAGCGCGCGGCGCAGGGTTAAATGTACTGGATGCCGGTCATCGCGGACCCGAAAGGCACTCGCCGGCTCTCCGCGAAAGGCGGTCGTCCAATCACTGGGACTGCCCAGGGGTGGCCCCAAGGTCTCCGCCCCGTCCTCCCAGTCGTTGCGCGAGAAATTGGCTGAATAGCGAGGATCGTCAGCGGCAATCGCCGGGAGGCTTTGGGTGACAATCTTGCCGTTCGCCAGCCTGAAGCTGACGTTGAGGCTCCAATCGGCCGCGGCGAAGCCAAGGCCGCGCATTAGAGCGGCATTGTGCAGGCTGCCGAGATGCCATCGCTTGCCGAAGTCATTGTCCATACCGACCAGGCTGCGGGCGGCGGCAGCAGCATCACCTACTGGCCGTCCGGCGATCTTGAGAACCTCGGCGCCGGCCAGCCTCTGATGGCCCTTGAACGCGCTTGTGACGAAATAGCCATCCGGAAACTCGACGACGTGGATCGGATACCATTTTCCAAAGTCGGGACGGTCCGGCTCCAACTGCGTGTGGCCGTCGCCGATGCTGGCGACCAGCCGCATCGCTTGCACCATGCGTTGTTCTTCGGTCAGCCGCGGCAAATCCTTCTTGAGATTTTCCGCGGCCCGGAGGAATTCTAGTCGGCCGATCTTCGCGAATGGCTCCGGATGGGTAGCGCGCAGTTGGTCGACCAGATGGTCGATTGAATCGTCCCATTGCTGAACGGTGCGCGTCGTGGAAGCCGTGGCGGGGGTGGATCCGACGATCCCGAACGCCACAAGGAACGAAAGGATGACCCGCATTATATTCCCCCGACTGATTTCAATGTGCTTCTAAGGCCTGGAGACATCCCCTATCTTGAAGAAAGCAAAGGCGCTCAGGCGAAACGGCGTCTCAGCTTGGCGGGTCCAACTCCGAAAATGGAAGTGACCGCCCGGGTGAAATGGCTTTGGTCCGAGAATCCATGCGCCAGCGC
>Ga0193706_1000801_pt1 | contig 15828 bp, 12 predicted proteins | sample U3c1metaG_FD_160130 | JGI IMG/M metagenome (GOLD analysis project Ga0193706, IMG submission 160130) | Soil microbial communities from a riparian zone of the East river system, Colorado, United States - U3c1 | ecosystem: Environmental > Terrestrial > Soil > Riparian zone | place: USA: East River... | reverse complement strand
ATCGGCAGCGTGATCTGCCGGCGCCACTTGCCGCTTTGGATGACCACGGGGATGTTCGCGCCGACCGGCACGTCTTGCATGGTGAAGTTTCCCGCCGCGTCGGTGAGGGCGCTCGCGACGGGACGACCCGAGGCCGTCGTGTCGCACTTTTGACAGGAAACGCCCTCGACGATGGGGTCGAGAGGCCCGTTCGGCACGTAGACCATCACGTTGTAGAGCGGGAGCTTGCCACCCGGGTCGTAGACCGTTCCCTTGATGGTCGTCTTGGGGCGTCCCACGCACTTGTCGACCTGGCAACCGAGCCCTGTGCAGGCTCCGCCGTCGCTAGGCCAGCCAGGGCACGCGTTGGCAACGCCGGCGGATCCACAAGCCGCGCCATTGGGGCACGTCGTCGGGCAGTCGAGCACGCCGGCGCAGCCGTCACCAATGCGGCCGCAGTACTGCCCGCCGCCCGGCGGCGTACAACTGATCGGTACGCAATTGGCGACGGTACAGATGTTGGGGCGAACGCTTCCGCATACCTGACCGGTGGGACACGCAGGGCAGCTGATGGAGGCGCCGCAACCGTCGCCGATGGTCCCGCAGAACCGCGCGCCCGGGGTATCGCAAGACGCCGGCATGCAGCCGTTCTTCACGCAGAGCCCACCCGCGTTGCATGACTCGCCGGCCGCGCACGATCCGCAATCGAGTGTGCCGCCGCAGCCGTCGCCGATCGTGCCGCAATACGTGCCCCCGGTGGGCGTGCAGGTCGCCTTCACGCAGCCAGGGCCTGCGCCGCACACGTTGCGGATCGCGCCGCCACAGACGCCGCCGTTCGCGCAGTCGCCGCAGTTGAGCGTGCCCCCGCAGCCGTCGCCAATCACACCGCAGAAGGTCGCGCCCTGGATCATGCACATCAGCGGGACACAGCCAACTCGGACACACACGCCGTCTTTGCATGTCTGATCGACAGGACATGATCCACATGCGAGAGAGCCACCGCAGCCATCGCCGATGGTCCCGCAGAACTGGGCTCCCGCCGTCTGACACGCGCCGCGCGGGCAACTGGGACCTCCGACGCAAAGGCCGCCCTGGCAGGTCGAGTCGGCCGCGCAGTTGCCGCACTGCAACTTGCCGCCGCAGACATTGCCGATCTCGCCGCAGTACTGACCACCTTGGGGCGTACAGCTCGTACACATGGGAGCGTCCACCGCACTGTCGACGCCGGGACCGACAATCACCGTGTTTCCCTGGTCGGCGGATGCATCCCTCGCCGACGGATCCGTCGCCGATGCGTCGATCGCGGATCCTCCTCCGGCGTCGGTGCCGGTATTCGTCGGCGTTCTTTCGCTTGGCGACTCGCTGTTACAGCCGACCAAGGCCAAAGCCGGCTGGGCTGACATGACAGCAAAGAGGAATCGCGCCCAGAGTCTCGAAGGGTTCGCCATGCGTCTGCGGTCCCGGTACCTCGGTCGTGTTGCGTGAAGCGACCACAACGTAGCACGGGCGACAAGCCCGAAAAGGCACCGGCGTCGACATTCCTATCAGAAAGCCGATGGCGGAAGATCAAAGTGGTCTGACCTCTAAAAGTGGTATGACCTCTGCAGCGGCTTCGCGGCCCCCTCTCGTAACGTGTGGAGATCAAAGTGGTATGACCTCTTTGTTTGCCCTCGCGCTGCTCGCCCTGGATTGGCTCCCGATCAAGGTGCGCATTCCGTGGATTCTCAGCCCACGTTGGTCTTCATCCCGATGCCAGTCGGAGACGGCGTACCATTCTTGGGATCGACCTCGCAGAAGGCGGTCGGCTCGACATCGGAGCCATGGCGACCTGAACCTCGTCGTGCGCTCCCCCGATCAGAGCAATCGCCCAGCCCTGCTCGACCCGAACGAACGGTTGTTCCGCGGAGGTCACGCTCAGGTGCCGGGGGCATCGCCACCGAGCAAAGGCACGTCCCTCTGGTTCGACTGTCCCAGCACGTGGTGTCGCGCCTGCATGTTTTGATGCTGATCGATGCCAGGCTTCGCGGCGGCCATCTGCGTGTAGAAGAATGACTTGGAATCGGGCAGCCACGAGATCCCGTAAGTCGCGGCGTCGTGTCGTGCACAGAAGCCCGTGAAGGTTGACGCTTCGCGCAGCCGACTCGACGACTCGACGCAGGGGCAGCAGATCCTCGCTTGTTCGACGGGCTGGATCAAACTTGAGGACGTGCTGAGACTCGTCATTCCTTCTCTCGGATGAGGTGGCACTGCTTGTACTTATGGCCCGATCCGCACCAACAGGGGTCATTCCTGTTGCCTGTCGCCCTTGTCCAAAGAGTCACCGGCCTCATCCCGCTGCCCTGCAATAGAGCCATTCACCGCCATCGGAATATAAAACGTGGACAACGCTCACACCGTAAACTGTCGCCTCTCCAACGACCACCCCGTCTGCAATGATCGTGCAATCTGGGGTGAGCAGATTCCGACCAGGCAGTCCGCTTAGATAACAGCCATCGACTTCGGGCTTGAGGTCGATGCGTCGGACGTCTCCGCAAGTCCAATAGCCATCGCAATGGGAGCATGCTCGGCCAGAGTCGACGTCAATGCCTTCGGGAGGCGCAGCATCGAGACTGGCTGCCGTGTTGTCCGAAGCGCACGCGACCATTAGGACAACGGCCGAAGTGAATGCCAGCGCCTTCATGTTTTTTCCGGTGCCTCCTTCAGCTCGGCTACCCTCGCTGCTTTCAACGTGCTGCAATGCCATGCTAACGGATATTGGCAGACCCGGCGAAGCGGATAACGCCCGCTATGAACGCTCGCCAGGACACACACACCGCTGTGGCAATGTCGCCTCACTATCGGTCTTCCTGTCGCGTCACTCATTCTCAGGCAATTGGTCCTGGACTTTCGAGGCGCGCAGATTCAAGCGCGGTCATCGGAATCGACGGAGGGCTGCTCGGTCCGACTAAGGTGCTACTCGATCCGGCTTGTGCAGATCGTCCGCGCAGCCTCGCCATCCTGGCAGAGGTTTCTCGGAATGGCGCCGTAAGGCATCAATCGGAAATGCCGACGGCGAATGCGGCGACTTTCCCATGTCCCCCTTAGTGGACGCAGGCCGCCTGGAAAGGCTCAGCCGTATGACCCGGCTGCGCCGCGGAGCCCTCGTCTAGTCCATGACGACGACGCTCTTTCCTCGGGCGTGGCCCTTTTCGAGCTCCTTCAACGCATCGACGGCCTCATCCAGTCGGTAACGGCGGTCCAAGGCCACCTTGAGTTTCTTCGTTTCCACCAGCTCCCTCAGAACCAAGAGGTCGGGTGTGTTCACGGTGGCGGTCACGACCATCATCTTCTGGCCGGAAAAGAGCGAGAGAAACGAAGCAGAAGCCATGCGCTCGAGAAAACCTCCCGTCCACGCGTTGCCGCCCTCGCCTCCGACCATGGCCAAAACACCTTTCGGCTGAAGGACACGACGCAGCTCGGCGAAGGAACGGCGGCCAGCCGTGTCGATGATGACGTCCCAGCGGCGGGTCGAGTTCGCGAGTCCATCGCGCGTGTAGTCGATGACGTCGTCGGCCCCGAGCGAACGCACGAGGTCCAGCTTGGCCGTGCTGCACACGGCCGTCACCGTGGCGCCGAAGGCCTTGGCGATCTGAACGGCGTAGTGGCCGACGCCACCAGCGGCGCCGAGAATCAACACCTGCGTTCCCGTGCCAACCTTGCCTTGGTCGCGCACGACCTGCAGCGCCGTGCATCCCGAGACGGGCAGCGCGGCCGCCTCCTCGAACGAGAGATTCGCCGGCTTGGGAGCGCAATGGTCCTCGGGTATGCATGCGTAGTCGGCGAAGGTCCCCGTGCCGCGGGCGTCGCAGTTGCCGAAGACTTCATCGCCCGGCTTGAGGGCGGTAACGTTCGACCCTACGGCTTCGACGACGCCGGCCGCGTCCCAGCCCGCAACGGGGACCTTGGGTCTCGAGAACCCGAACCCCATGAGCCTTACCATGTACGGCTTGCCGGTCATCAAGTGCCAAATGCCGGGATCCACCCCCGCCGCTCGCACGCGAATGAGCACGGTCTTGCCGGAGGGCGCAGGTTTCTCCCGCTCCACCAGGCGGAGATTGTCCAGCGGACCATACCTTTCCTGAACGATTGCTTTCATGGGTCCTCGCGGCGATCGAGCAGTAGACCGAAATCTGCCTGAATTCCACCGACGATCTCGAGGATCCCAACTTGACCTGATGGACTTGCATTTACGCGCCGGCGGTGCCCACCGCGCGACACCGCCGAGTTGTTAGGATTTCAGCGTCGACGCTTCGACGCCTTCATCGGTACGTTGGGTCGAGCGCCTCAACACAGGCCCGACCCGAGACGGCCGTCGTGCGCCAGGTACCGATGCCGATCTTCGTCGAAGTTGGCGGAAAGCCGATTCGCGAACCACCAGCGCAGGGACAACTTGTCGTCGTTGGACAGCGATCGCGGGCCGGGGAGATCCGAACGGTGCAGCAGCGCGATGGAGTCCAGCACACTTCGTGAATTGATATTGGATAGTTCGCGGCTGGCGGGTGCCGCGCTCACCGCGCTCGGCAACGACAAAGACCATGGGTAGGTGGAGGCGATCCGGCTGCTGGGGCGGATCGCGGCGATGGCGGCGCAGGCTCAGCCCACGAGGGCGACATGGAGGGGACGAATTTCGTCCGCCTCCCGTTCAGGGAAAAAGCAAGCCTTGACCATTGCACGACAGTCCCTTCCGCATTTGTTGCGATTATTGCGGTCGCTCCTACGGACGCCCCTTAGCCGACGCGCAACGCTCACGTCGCTTGCTGTTGACCCCGGCGGAGACCCAGGGCTCGCGCGCATGCAGTCGAGAATGCCGGCCCACCGACGGGCCCGTGGGCCGGGAGCCCATATGCAGGTGGTCCACGTTTCGACGATGCCTCAGTGAGCGCGTCAGATCCGGCTCGGGCCCGCGCTTCGTCTGTACGAAAACGCCGGCTTTCGATACGCCGTCGAGATTCGCATGGCACGATCTCTACAACTTCCTGCCACCGCCGGCCATGGGCCAATCACGAACGAATAGCGAGACCAGCGCATGTCGCGACGCGAGGCCCGCGTCGTCAGAAATCGCCGTTCGAATTGCCGACAATAGATCGCTTCGCGCCCGACGTCGGCCGCTCGAATACATTTCCGCCGATCCAAATTCCAGAACCAATTTTTTTCGAGTAAAGGCCGACAATTAAGGAGGTAGGACGGTACCCGGCGCGGGCGTGCGATCGTTCGCGCAGCCCGCGCCTCGATAGCAGATTGCGTCACTCTGATTGGTGAGATAGGCCAGGCCCAGGCTGACGTCTCGGAGATCTAGGCGGCGCATCTCCGCTTTCGCTTGCTGAATTTGAGCGGTTACCGGGTCGGGCCGCTCACGTGGCAGACACGTCGATCAATTCACCTTTGCCCGCCATGCACCCGACGCGCGAGCCGAGTTAACAGCACAGTTAACCTTTCACGATTGACGCCACGAAAGCAGCGACGTTATTGGTTGCCCAATCCGCAGTGGCGCTGTGGGCGATGGGTATGGCTTGCGTCGCAACAGCGCGAGAAAAGAGAGGCCCCGTGACGACGACTGTAAGGTTCAGCGGATGTGTATTGCTTGCAGCTACAACGGCCGCGTGCGGAGCAGAAGATCCCGCGCAGCACCACGCGATGGGAGGCAGTGTCGTGGCGCGGAGCGTTTCGCATCGACACGACGTCACGCTATCCGTGGCCGCCGGCTCGGTCCCGCTGAGTGAGCGGCTCGACGCATTACGCGAGGATCTCACTCTCGGTTCGGAGGGTGAGGGCGTGCGGGCGGTTCATGAATACTTGACCAGGTATGGATACTTCCCCAGCAACGAGCTGGCGCAAAAGCATTCGACCTGGCGACCGATCGTAGCTGAGGGGCCGGCAAATCCCGAGCTGTTTGATGAACACATGGGGGCGGCAATCCGAGCGCTGCAGGCCAATGCGGGATTGCCTATCACAGGCCGCGTCGACATGGACACGCGTACTTTGCTACGCCGCTCTCGTTGCGGCACGCCCGATGGCATGGGCGGGCCAGATGGGGATGGTTCATCTGTCGAGTTTGGTCTGCAAGGATTCAGGCTCAACGGCAGCAATATCCCCTGGTCCTTCAATCCTATTGGAACCGGTAACCTCGCACCAACGACCGCGAGGCGTGGCTTTCTGGCAGCGTTCGCCCAGTGGATCCCGGAGACGAGTCTGACGTTCGCTGAGATGGCCCATCCGAACGGGGTGATAACAATGAGGTTTGGCAGCATTGATGGGCCCGGCGGTACGCTGGCAGGTACCGTCGTGGGCGGGGCGCAGATCACATTCGACGTAGCTGAGCAATGGGCGGTGGGTGGCGTGCCAGCGGGATTCAGAAATTTAACGACCGTTGCCATGCACGAGATTGGGCATGCCGTGGGGCTCCACCATTCTGCGTTTCCGGACGCGGTCATGTACGCCTTTTCCGACGCGACCGCCACTGACACTCCCCTTACCACGCTCGACGACAAGATGGCCATCAGCTCGCTTTACGACACATGGGTCAGGCTGCCGAACAAATGTATCGACATTGGCGCTGCATCCAGCCCCACCGGGGGCGTCTGGTGCATTGGCGTGTTCGCGATGGGCAACTCGGATTACAGCATTCATCAATGGAACGGATCGAGCTGGACCCAGTCCGACGGCGCAGCCCTGCGGATAGCCGTCGCCCCCGACGGCGTCCCCTGGATCGTCAACTCGGCCGGCAACATTTTTCGCCGCACGTCGAACAGTGCCACGAGTGGCGGGTGGGAGCTGATGCCTGGTCTCGGCAAAGACATCGCGATCGGCCGAAACGGAGTCGTTGGGCTGATTGGATTTGGACTGGTGGGCGGCGCTGGCGACCGCAGCATCCATCGCTGGAACGGCTCGGACTGGGATTGGGTGAGCGGCGGAGCTGTTCGGATCGCCGTCGGCCCATCGGGCGATCCGTGGGTGGTGAACTCGGCTGGCGAAATCTACCGCGGCGATTTCGCGGGAAACTGGGAGCTCTTGCCCGGTCGCGCTCGCGACATTGGGATTGGCGAAGGCAACTACGCTTGGATTATCGGTACGGATTCGACGCCAGGAGGCAGTTCCATTTTCATATGGAACGAGCAAACCGGCTCCGGATCGGGAGGCTCCGGAATTCCGACCAGGCGTGACTGGGTCAGAGTCCCGGGTGGTGCTCACGGCATCACTGTCGGGTATCGGGGTAAGCCGTGGGTGACGAATAATCTCTTCGAAGTCTACACACCTGCGAAATAGGCCGCTCAACGCCGCCCGTGACCCGCAGCCGCTTCGCGGGACTGGCTCTCCTGCGTCGACGACTGCCGATTTCAGGCGGGTCGACGGGCTCGACAGAAGGAGCCGGTCTTCATCGTCGACGCGAGCAAGCGTCACGACGAGATGCCATTCCGTTGGCACGATCTCCGTCAGACCTGCGGCTCGTCGCTCATCGCCGGATGGCGGGGCCGGCGGTGGTCGATGATCGAAGTGAGGGACCCCAGTAACCGAAGAGGCATGCTCGCTCGCCATTTCATGCATCAAAATCCCGCAATTTCGAATCCATATCCCGCGCACCGCGCAATTCACAGTCGTGGCATACACGGCGCAAAGTGGGATTGGTCGGGCATTTACGATGCAGGATTCGCGATGTTCTTGCCGTGTCCGTGCACGCGCGGCCAAATTCCGACGCGCGACGGCTCAGCGTCGGACCAAAACGACATTCCACGCACGGTCCGTGGAGACGACGAGCCGTACTATCTTTCCGCGCGCGTTGCGCTCGAATCTCCAGCCCGCCTCATCCGAGAATCGCAAACTCTCGTCATTCGTTTCGAAGAGGTCGCGCGCAATCGGCGCGAAGGGCGCGCTTCTCGCCGCACCTCCGACGGGCCCCGCAACGAGATGCGAGCCTTCCAGCCGAATCTCCACATCGTGTGCCAGCTCGTCGCTTCCGTATCGACCCGTATACTCGGAGAGCTTTTCCGTCTTGAGTTCCGAAGGTTCGACCGGCTCGGCGCGGACGAACGTCTGCGGCAGTGAGCCGCCCGAATTCCGCACGATGCGGGCAGGCTTTGGCCCTTTCGCCGGTTCATAGTCGTAGTGTGTCGGCGACCCTTTCACCGCGAGATCTCCAGGCCCCACCGGGATGAGGTCTCGCGGCGGGCCTGGGGTTTTGCCGAAGAGCAAGTGGATGCTCCCATCGGTGATGTCGATGGTGCGCACCTGCGCGAGCGACGGTTCGATGTACGTACCGCGGATGGTCTTGAGATCGAAGCCGAACGCCTCGAGCGGCACGCCCGCCGGCGGGGGTTCGGGGGCACTCAGCTCGGGCAAGAAGAGCCCAGCGACTTTCTCGCCGAGTCCAACGGCATTGGCCTCACTCGTGTTGCAGAGCACCGATACGGTCAGGCGTTTGGTCGGATAGCGTGCCTGCCACGAACGATAGCCGGCAAAATCGCCACCGTGTCGTTCGACCGGAAGGCCCTGCGTATCCGATTCGAATAAGCCACCGGTATACTCGATTGGCTTGCCGTCCGTGAGCTTTCCTCGGACGCGCATCGCGTCGATGAAGGTTTGGCCGCCGACCTTTGGCTGGTAGAAGTTCTCGTCCCACTTCGCGAGGTCTCGCGTGGTGGTGATGAGCGTGCTCGAGCCGCCGTATTCCAAATTCCCCATCAGCATGCGCGGCTGCTTGTCGGGGCCGAGCATATAGCCGATGGCTCGGTGCGGTATCGGCTTCGCGTGGTCCTCTCGAATCAGAGAGCTCGTCATGCCGAGCGGCTGGAACACCCGCCGGGTGAGAAACGAGTGGAAGGACTCACCGCTGACGCGCGCCACGATTTCCGCGAGCAGAACGTAGCCGCTGCTGCCGTACGCGTAATGCGAGCCGGGCGGGAAATTGAGCGCGCGCTGATGGCTGAGAAGCCAGAGGATCTCGCGGCTGGTGATGACGTCCTCCTCGTTCAGCCCTTGGAGGAGGAGGAGTATGTGATAATCACGAAGCCCGCTCGTATGGTGGACGAGATGTTCGAGGGTGATGCGTTTGCCGAAATTCGGCAGCTCCGGGATGTACTTTCGCACATCGTCATCGAGCGAGACTTTTCCGTCGGCAACGAGCAAGAGCACGGCGGCGGCCGTAAACTGCTTGGAGAGCGAGGCGGTGTAGAACGGCGTCGTGTCCGTGATGGGGGCTTCGTGCTCGAGATCCGCATAGCCGTAGCCCTTCGAAAAGACGATCTCCCCCGCGCGGTAGACCCCGACGGCGCACCCGGGCGACGTCGCGCCTCCCTGCGCAAAGTTCGAAAAGATGGGGTCGATTTTCTTTGCCAGCTCCGCCTGCGGATCGAGCACGGGTGCGGCCGGTGCCGCCGCCGGCACGCGCTGCGACGCCCCATTGGCTCCTGTCATCCCTGTCATCTTCACTGTGCTGGACGAAGGCGCTGGAGAGCCAGCGCAGGCCGTGAGGACGAGCGGGACGAGGGCAAAGAGGTGTCGCACGGTAGACATGCTCCGGTTGCTGGCGCCACGAGACGATATCGGGGAGCCGGAGTAGGTCAAGGGCCGGGGCACGCGAAGCGAGAATTCGTCACGTCGAAAAACTGATGCATTCGCTCGCGTGACGCCGCGCTGACACCACAAGGGGGCGGCGGCGCCTTGCGCTCCCATGTACGTCTGGTCACGTCAAGCTGGCGCGGAGATCCGCGAGCGTGACCATAAGAGTCATCGGACTCAGCGGCGACGGATCAAAGCCGAGACGAACGTAGAAAGAGGCAGCGCCCTCCGAGAGCGCGTGAACGATGAGACCGCGGATGCCGATCGCGTCGGCGGCATTGATCACTCGTCGTGCCGCGTCTTGGAAAAGTGCCCGACCGATTCCTCTACCGTGATGCGACTGCGCAACCGCCGGCCGGCCAAGGACGACGACTGGGATAGGGTCGGGCATATGGCGCCGGAACTTGCCCGGCGCGCTCGCCACAGCAACCGCGCTCGACGCGAGCGCGTAGTACGCGATGACGATTCCCGTCTCACAGGCGACAAAGGTACGCGTCGCACCGCTCGTCTGGTTCGCGAGCGCCCGGCGTTTGAGCCAGTCATCGAGTGGCGGCTCGCCGCAGGAAAATTCGTCGATCCTATGGTGCGGAGCCAGGGGCTCCGGCGCCGAGAGCATCAGCCCGCTTTCCAGGGCAAAGCTGTTGGCATCGTGCGGCGGAGCCGCTGGTTCGGCTTCGCCGGTGCATCGAGACGAGCAACGAACTCGGCGTAGGCCTTGGGACTCACGGAGATCAAAGCGCGGTCGAGCAACGCTTCCTCGGCGGCGCGCCTGGCGGCATCGAGGATGAAGTCGGTCCGGTTGGTACCGCGTGCCGACGCCGCCCGATCGATCAGCCCTCGATCTTCGGCACGAATCCGAATGTTGAGGGTCTCGCGCGGACGCGTTTGTCGCTTGGTGGCTGAGGTCATCTGAAACTCCGTTTTCGTATCAACCTCAGACGCTATCACGTTGGAATGACGTTGTCATTACGCTCGATAGACGCTTGAATTGGGGCACTTTGACGCGAGCCTCAAGAGCAGATGACCAACGGTTTACAGCACCTTTGCCCGCCGCCCACTGAGCGCAAGAGTTCTCCTCAACGGATTGCGTGCTGGCGCGCAAACCGCCGGAGTTTCAGGGACAAGTGGCTCTGGGTTCGACGCACTGCTGGGTGACCTTGCAGGATCGAGCGGAATCGAACTATCTGTCTTGTGGCAACATACGGGCAACGCGCGTTCGCGACGGAAGTCGCGCAACGAGCCTTCCCTCGTTCAACCAGCCGAAGTGCCTTGAGAAACCAGGGCGCCCCCGAGACGACTCGAACGTCCGGCCAACGGTTTAGGAAAGCGTTCCTCTCCTGAGGAAGTACGCGATGTTGACTCGCTTCTTGGGGCCATAGTGGGACTATCAACAGACGCGCTCATAGCAATCGGCACTGACCCGGCAACGGGCTGGGCCAGAGCGGTACGCGCGCTCGCTACCATCGCGCGCAACGCCACGGAGGTGATCGCGATAATGTCCAAATCGGATCGACCTGGTGGCGTCTGCTAACGTGGCCGGATGCCCGATGAACCCCATGACCTCGTTGCCTTCATGCGTGAGATCAACAACGAGCTCCAGAGCGAATACGAGCGGATTCAGAAGCGCGCTCGCGAAGATTCGGGCACCGCTGGTGATGAAGGAGAGGAGAACTGGGCGGCGCTCCTAAGGGACTGGCTGTCGCCGAGCTGTCACATTGTTACCAAGGGGCGAATACTTACCTCCCTCGGCGAGGCGAGCTCTCAAGTCGACGTGCTCGTGCTGCGGCCCTGGTATCCGAAGAAGCTACTTCACAAGAAGCACTATATCTCGGCTGGCGTTTTGGCGGCCTTTGAGTGCAAGACCACACTAAGGCGCGACGGTCTCGAGAAAACTTTCGAAAATGCGCGAGCCATCTCCCAGATTCTTGACCGGGAGCGTCAAAGCTCCGGGTACACGATACATCAACGTCGGCGTCCCGCGGCGGACCCGGTTTACGCCGCGCTTCACCGGCCGATGATCTACGGGTTGCTGGCGCATTCGCACGGTTGGGCGGCAGACGGGGCACGCGAAAAGATCAGCTCGCTCATAGCGGAGTTCGATCCCAAGCACGTCTCACATCCTCGCGAAATGCTCGACCTTATTTGCGTTGCGGATCTCGCAGTCTGGTCCGCCGAACGAGCGCCATACATGCTTGTGCCTGAAAGGCAATTCGCTCGCGGCAGCGACGCTGGCACCTGCTATTCATGTCACCACAAGGAGCATTGGGATCCATCGACGATCTATTTCGATAGTTTTACGACCATTGGGTGCCTCATCGCCCGCCTCATGCGCAAGTTGGCTTATCTGGATCCCGATGTTGCAGATATTGCAACCTATCTGGTCATCGCCGCCAAGGAATCGGGAGGGGGTGGCTTTTGGCGACATTGGCCGGCGTTGCTTTCCGATGATTTGCTGAGCCGCTTCACGCGCAACTGGGGCGACGATTACTATCCCTAGAACGAGGGTGCGGGGCTCGTCGCTGCTGGTCGAAGCGCACCCCACGGTTCGCCACCGGGCGTTGTCGTAGCGACCCACAACTATCTGGAAGTCCTGCCGCGGCGACGGCTGGCGACCTTGCGACGCAGAATCGTCGTCACCTCGTGGGCTCTCTTGGCGGTCATACCGGCGACGATGAGCGCGCGTTCGAGGATTCGTGGCGCATCTTCCGGGTCGAGCCGTCTGCTGTCTGCGCTGCGGGCCATGAGTCGCAGTTCGCGCGCGAGCTTCGGGCGCACGCCATCCACGTCGAGCCCGAAGGCTCGGACGACGCCGATGGCATGGTCGAGCACGCCGAGATTGAGCACGGCGTCCACGTCGAAGATGGCCGACGACTCGCGGGCGATGGCCTGCTGCCCTGCGAGCAGCGCGCCAATCCACCCGCGCGCGTCCAGTAGGACTTCGTGCGGGCGCTGGGCGACGGCAGACCGCGCCGCCCTTGCTCGAGATCCGGTCGCGGGGTGGAGAAGCTTGTCGAGGCTCACGAGCAGCGCGTGTTGACGCTTGGCGTCGCCGGCTGTCGCAAGAAAGTAGGTGTGGCCTACGCCGGACAGGATGCGCGCTACCAGCTGCGCGTCGGGCGTGCCGACTCGCTCGAAGTGACGTGCCACGTCGTCTAACCCCAGGCGTGGCAATCGAACACGTCCGCCGGTTCCAGTTCGGCGTCCCCCCACGGTGCTTGCCGTGGCCTTGCTCCCATTCTGCCGCGTCGCTACCTCGCGCTTGCTCATCGCTCCCCCGAGCGGTGGCCAGGCCCCGGGCGTTTGGCGCGCCGCGGGGCCGTTTGGTTGCTAGCTTTTTTCTAGCACCGAGCGCGCCGTGGGGCGCGTCGTTTCTTTACCCTCTCGGTGGTGAGCGACGTTTTGTCCCAAAATGGGACGCGCGCCGACGTGCTCACCGTTCCGCGTCCCGTTCAGGGACGTTTCGTCTCGGCGGTGGCGTTACAAACTGCAACGCTGCGTTGCAGGCCGAAACGTGGCGTTACGGTCGTCACGTTTCGTGACCGTTGGTTACGCCCGCGAACGGTTTCGTTCGCCCGCGTTCGGTAGCGTCACGTTTCGTGACGGCGCGTCACGTTTTGTGACGGGCTGGTAAGCTCGCAGGTCTCTCGAATCCTCCGCGCCTATTCGGTACCCGGGGGAGCTGGTTGCCACCGCACGGAGATCGTCGCCGCCTTTGGCGGCGGAACGTCCCAACAGAGCCGCAAGAGCGTCTCCGTCTTCTCGCCGTAAGTGATTCGAAATCCCGTGGGCCGGTAGACGTCCGAGGGGCTGAGGCTTCCGCCTCGAGTCTCGAGTGGCACATCGCGCAGCACGAGAGCGAATTGCAATCCGCGCAGCCTGGCGAAGACGCCCACCACGTCACCGGCGATGAGAAGCGGCGCCAGGCCCACATTCTTCGCCGTGCTGAACGCCTCGCCGATGCGGTGAGGGAAGCTAAGTCCCCAGCCCTGGGGCAGATACGAACGAGAAAAGAGGAGATCCAACCACTCCCTCGGGATCTCACCGCGCAGGCGTTCGGCCCGGTGCGTCTGGAAGGCTCCGCATGCGATCGCGCCGCAAAGCGCTTTCAGCAGCCAGCGCTCGATGTCGTGCCCGCTGAAAACGGTGACCGCCGGGACGTCACCGCCGGTCGACGCTGCCCGGTCGATTTGTTCGAGAACTTGGAAGAACCGCTGTCCCTCCGCGTCAAGCGGCGACAGCGCTCTATTGTGACGTTCGCACAGAACCTTCGCTGCATAGCTTGCCGCGGGCACCCAGGCTCCTTCCTTTGGCAAGCAAGCTGCATTTGTGATGAAGGTTTCGCCATCGACCGAGACCTCGCGCAGGACCGCCTCCGAGATCCAGTGCTCCTTGGTCAACTCGCCTTCGCAATCGTTGAGAGCCGCGGCGTAGCATTTCTGCACGACCTTGCCGGTCTTCGCCCCCGGTGGCGTCGTTTTCGCGAGCGCCTTGTACGGGTGGCTCACGCCACGACGATATCACCCCGAATTGACTAGTGTGTGCGGGCGGCATGGGGCCGAGCCAGCCAGAGCATGTCGGGACAGGAGTCAGTCACGCTTGCACACGCCCAAGCGGTCAGGCCATGGCTCACGCGACGGCGTGCTGCTCGTCTTGCCGTAGGGCGCAATCCGGGAGAGCATCGACCGCATGGCCGATGAAAGGAGCGTCGTTTGGGTGCTCGGTGCGGGGTTCAGCCGGTCGCTGGGAGGGCCACTGCTCTCGACGCTCTTTGGTAAGCACCGCACGCAGGACTTGCGTCTCCGGTACCCTGAGGACAAATATCCGAAGCTCTGGGGGCCCTATGGCGAAGCAATCACTGGCCTGTACGCAACCGGATTTGGGCCCGCCCACAAAATGTGGGGCGATCCTGAAGATTTCTCGACTACCTCGATCTTATTTGCGTCGATGCCCCGGTAGCTCTCGCAGCGAGCAATAGTCCTCCGAACCTCACAAGAGTTAAGACTCTACTCGGAGCGGCCTTCGACCGAGAATTGCTCAATGCCTTCGCAGCGAAGCTGCACGGCGCGGCGCGCCGGATGATGGCGGCGGAATGCATTACTTTCTTGGAGGGTCAGGACCCGATGACCGAGCGTTGGCAGCCCTACTGGGACTGGCTGCGCCTCGTTTGTCCAAACGATTGGATCATCAGTTTCAACTACGACCTGCTCGTCGAGACGCTGCTGAAGGCGTCGACCAAACCGCTTGGTAAGGCACGCAAAAAGAATTTCGAGCAAGAGCCCATCGTCGTGTTGGCCCCGACTGACGAGGCGCCATCCTTTCCCGGGCGGGCAAAGATGCTCAAGCTTCACGGCAGCGTCGATTGGAAACGAACATCCGTAGGCTACGTCCAGACCGAGAATGGTAGATTCGCGCTCACCTGCGCCGACGAGGAGATCGGGATCGCGAGCCCGGGCTCGAACAAGCTGCTTGAATCGAACGACGGCTTGAAGCCGCTATGGACCCTGGCGGACGCTGCGCTGCGGCAGTGCGATGCCATCGTGCTGCTCGGCTATCGGTTCCCACCGTCGGACGCGCACGCCCGCCGAACGATCGTGAGTGCGCTCGCCGCGCACTCGGACAAAAAGCACCATCGCAATGCGCACGTCGTCCTCATGAACAATTCGCCGGAAGCGGGTAGGACGGCCGGAATTCTCGAGTACGCTATGAAGAGGTCGGGGCGGGGGGAAAGGAGCTCGGGGTACGCGCACGGCTATCAGATCTTCAAGCAGCCACTGTCCGTCGAGGATTTCTTAACCGTTGTGGAGCGCGGCCAGCTTTTCGCGTGACCGCATGACAAGCAGCGAAAGAGCACCACATGCCCGATGATGTCGGTAGCATCGAAGAAATGCGCCCCGTGCTCTTCGCGATCGCGATGTTTCTGCTCGGTTGTGCCTCGATGAGCGACGTGATCCGCGAGAAGCAAACCGGCGGTGGCACCACCCAGCGCTACCCCGTGACGCCCGATATCTCTTTTGAGCTGTCGCGCCAGGTGCTACGCGCGGAGGGGTCGGACGCCATCGAAGAGCACCGGACCGAAGGGTACATGCTCACCAGTAGCGGCATGAGCGCCTTCAGCGACGGGACGTACATGGGTGTATGGGTTGCCGCGGATGGTCCAGGGTCGCTTGTCACCGTCGTAACGAAGCGCAAGGTCGCGACCACCGCCGTCACGACGCTCACTGAAAGTGGTTTCCACCGCCACCTCGCCGAACTCGTTGC